>JAANMT010000170.1_pt1 | contig 66401 bp, 47 predicted proteins | sample 7279711 | NCBI WGS metagenome assembly JAANMT01 (sample SAMN14094538, study PRJNA606508) | bioreactor metagenome | isolation source: A lab-scale SPAN reactor treating ammonium-rich wastewater day 1 | place: Ireland: Galway | collected 2017-01-16
TCACAAAACGTGCAGACATGGCCTTTGGATCCGTACGGCCCCCTTTTTGTTCAAATTATTTTCAGAAATCTTTCGCCCTTAAGTCCGACAGGCTGCTAGCGTGGTAATTGAAGCAACCAGTAAATAGTCTGCACCCATGTTTTGCGCAAGGCGGAGCGCCGAGGTGTTGTCACTGAGCAACTGGTCCAACTTCGCAGGACCTGGTCGCACTGAAACCTGCCCTTCCGTTGTCCTAGTCTGTTTGCCCGTGGCCTTGGTGCCACGGCTTGGAAAATCCACAGTAAAGTTGATCGGGTCTTGGGTATCCACCGCGACACCCATGGTCGGATAATTGTTGAGGGCGTTGATCACGACTTCACGGCTGATCACGGAGAATCCCTTTTCAGTGATTTGGCTGGTGAGGAAATCCTCCAGCACCGGCACCTTGTCATTCAGAGCGGCCCCAGCGCGGTTTTCAACGAAGATGGCGGCCTTGGCGAGAAACCGGTTGGCTGGCAGGGTAAGCCGCGAACGTATTCATCAGGCAACTGACTGTCAAAAAAAGACAGAACCGAGCGTAGGGGAGAGATTTTTTCATGGAACACCTCCTGTATGGTGTGACTGCCAGTTAACCGACCACAGTGGAGGGCAGGAATGATGGCACCCACCCACTTCTGTCCGGCACGTCGGGGAGGGATCATGAATAATACTGGCCAAAGTGCTTTGCGCGGCCAGCCTTGTATTCGTACACCCCGCCAATTCTGATTTTTGTCGTTGCATCTGCGCAGACTTGTTGCATCTGCGCAGAACGGGAACGACTGCAACCAGCGAGTGGACTTGTACTCAACAACGTGGCAGGAGGGCAAGCTTTTAATCAACTTTTAATCAACTTTTGTCGCCCGCTATTGCGCGACAAACCTACCTATCGAACGGAGCCAGGTGGCGACAACACTATAAGCGAGACGACTCCCGAGGATGCTGCCTCGCAGATTTCGTGGTACGGTGCTGGTCTTTGTCAAAGAGCCGCGTAAACTCATCTCGTCAAGCGGCCGGACCGTTTGTGCCCGCCGACCGCTTTCGTTCCAACAAAATACGTAAAGGGCTTGGCAACCGTTGGTGAGCAGGTGCCGCCGGTCCAAGGTATTTTGAAAGCTCAAGAGTCTATGCTCGAATCACTGATTTATCCTCAGACCGTGGCCGTATTGGGCGCGTCCCGCAATCCCGCCAAAGTCGGCCACGCGGTGGTCGCCAATCTAATTGCCAGCGGTTTCGCCGGCAACATCGTCCCGGTGAACCCCGAAGCCGCGGAAGTGCTCGGCCTCAAATGTTACCGCGCCCTGAATGAATTCAGTGGCCAGGTGGACCTCGGCGTCATCGTCGTGCCGCCCAAATTCGTCAAGGATGCCGTGCAAAGTTGCATTGATGCCGGGGCCAAGGTGGTCACGATCATCACCGCCGGATTCAAGGAAGTGGGCGCGGATGGCGCGGCGTTGGAGCAGGAACTGGTGGAACTTTGCCGGTCGCAGGACGTGCGGCTCATGGGCCCGAACTGCCTGGGCATTCTCAACACGCATCATCGGATGAACGCGACGTTCGCGCCTGCGATGCCGCAGCCGGGACGAATCTCGGTGATCTCGCAATCCGGCGCGTTGTGCGTGGCGATTCTGGATTGGGCCACGCAACAGAAGCTCGGTTTGGGTAAAGTCATCAGCATCGGCAACAAGGCCGATCTCAACGAAGCGGATTTTCTCCAGGCGCTCGCCGAGGACAAGGAAACCGCCGTCATCGCCAGCTACCTCGAAAACATCAAGGATGGTAACAAGTTTTTGCGCATCGCCGAGGAAGCCGCCGCCGTCAAGCCGGTGGTGATCCTGAAAGTAGGCATCACGCAGGCCGGCGCGAAAGCCGCCTCGTCGCACACCGGGAGTCTGGCCGGCGCGGACATCGCCTATGGCGCGGCGTTCAAGCGTGCGGGCGTCATCCGGGCGGAGAACTTTGAAGCCTTGTTCGATTACGCGCAGGCGTTCGCCGCGCAACCGCTGCCGCGTGGCAAACGCGTGGCCGTCATCACCAACGCCGGCGGGCCGGGCATCATGGCCGCCGATGCCGCGGAAACGCTGGGTTTGAAGATGATGACGCCCAGCGACGCCACCAAGGCCAAACTCCGTCCCCTGCTGCCCGCCGCCGCTTCGGTCGGCAATCCCGTGGATGTGATCGGCGACGCCGCTCCGGAGCTTTACATTAATTCCCTGCAAGTACTTCAGGACGACGACGACGTGGATGCCATTGTGGTGGTGGTCACGCCGCAGAACATGACCCAGCCGCTGCGCCTGGCCGAAATGCTCGCCGCCACCCACAACAAAAAGAAACCGTTGCTCACCACGTTCATGGGCGGCGAAGCGGTCGAAGGGGCCAAAGAAAAGCTCATGGCCGCCGGCATTCCGAATTATCCGTCGCCCGAGCGCGCCATGGATTCGTTGCGCGCCATGTGCGATTACGCCGCCTGGCGCCGTCGGCCACCGCGCATTGTCACGCGCTTCCCCGTCAACCGCCGGCGCGTGGACCGCGTGTTGCAGATGCACGTGCGCAGCAGCCAGCCGCAGATTGGCGAAGTGGATGCCAAGGAAATCCTGCGCGCCTACGAGTTCAACATCCTTGACGGCTACATTGCCCGCACCGCCGACGAGGCCGTGGACATCGCCGAGCGCATCGGTTATCCGGTGGTGCTCAAGATTTCCTCGCCCGACATCATCCACAAATCCGACTTCGGCGGCGTGCGGATCAATCTCGCCAACGCCGAGCAGGTGCGCGATGCGTTTGACTTGATGATGTTGCGCATCCACCGCCGTGCGCCCAACGCCAATTTGCGCGGGGTGTTCGTCGAGAAAATGGGCCATCGCGGACGCGAGGTGATCCTGGGCATGACACGCGACCCGCAATTCGGCCCCATGTTGATGTTCGGTCTGGGCGGCATTTTCGTCGAGGTGATGAAGGACGTGACCTTCCATCTCGCGCCCATCACCGCAGAAGAGGCGATGCAGATGTTGAAAGGCACGCGCTCCTACGCGCTGCTTCAGGGCGCTCGCGGCCAGGCACCGGTGGATCTGGAAGCCATTGCCGGCGCGCTGCAACGCATCAGCCAGTTGGCGACCGATTACCCGGAGATCACGGAACTTGACATCAATCCGTTCATCGTCGGCCCGGTCGGGACCGAGCCGTACGTGGCTGACGCGCGGATGACCCTTTCAAATGGTGCTGACCAACATGAGTAAATCCAAACCCACTTTCGATCCCGACTGGCAGCAGAACTACCAGTCCGAAATTCTCACGGCGGAGGCTGCGGTCAAACGCATCCGCCCCGGTCAGCGTGTCTTCATCGGCACGGGCTGCGGCGAGCCGCTGCAACTGGTCCATGCCCTGGCCCAACGCGCGTTCGACCTCCCCGACACGGAAATTGTCCATCTGCTGACGTTCGGCGAAGCGCCGTACGCGCACCGCGAGCTGGCGCAGTATTTCCGCGTGAACAGCTTTTTCATCGCCGAGAATGTGCGCGGTATCATTCAGGAGGGCTTGGGCGATTACACACCGATTTTTCTCTCCGACATACCGCGTCTGTTCAATTCGGGCCGTCTCCCGCTCGACGTGGCGCTGATCCAGGTTTCCCCGCCGGACAAGAATGGCATGTGCAGTCTCGGCGTGTCCGTGGACATCGTGAAAAGCGCCGCCGACAACGCCTCACTCGTCATCGCGCAGGTAAACCCAAACATGCCGCGCACGCACGGCGACACCCTGATTGACGCGCTGGAAATTGACATCCTCGTGCCGAGCGACGAACCGATTCTGGAAGTTCCGCCCGCCGAAGTCACGGACGTGACGCGCCAGATTGCCGAATATGTCGCCGCGCTGGTGGACGACGGGGCCACGCTGGAACTGGGCATCGGTAAGATCCCTCACTCCCTGCTCGGGTTTCTCACGCACAAGAAGGACCTCGGCATCCACACCGAGATGGTAACCGACGACATTATCCCGTTGATTGAGGAAGGCGTGGTCACCGGCGCGCGGAAAACCCTGGATCGCGGCAAGGTTGTGGCCAGCTTCTGTCTCGGCACGAAGAAACTCTACGAATACGTTCACAACAATCCGTTGTTCTCCTTCCGCCCAACCGAATACGTCAACGATCCGAACGTCATCAGCCAGCAACACAAGATGACCGCCATCAACACGGCGCTGGAAATTGACCTGACGGGCCAGGTGTGTTCGGACTCGATTGGCGACAAGTTTTATTCCGGTGTGGGCGGCGCGGTGGATTTCAACCGCGGCGCGGCGCACGCCAAGGACGGCAAAGCCATCATCGCCCTGCCCTCCACCGCCAAGGGCGGCGCGGTGTCGCGCATCGTCACGCGCCTCGCGCCAGGCGCGGGCGTGGTGACCACGCGGGCGGACGTTCACTACATTGTGACCGAATACGGCGCGGCGTATCTGCACGGGAAGAGTGTGGCCGAACGCGCACTGGCGCTCATCAGCATTGCGCATCCAAAATTCCGCGCCGACCTCCTGCGCGAAGCTATCGAGGCCCGCTACCTCTCCGCCGAACTCGCGGACAAGGAGGGCAAGATTGTTGTCGGACCGAAGGAACTCCGCACCACGTATTTGCTCAACGACGGAACGTTGCTGAACTTCCGCCCCATTCATCCCACCGACGAACCGCGGATGCGCGACCTGTTCTACAAACTGTCCGAAGCGACGATTTACTATCGCTTCATGGGCTACCAGAAGATCGTGCCGCGCCGACAGATTCAGGACTTCGTCTATATTGACCACCGCAACGACGTGACCATTGTCGGCACGCTGCCCGAAGCCTCCGGCGAAGAAATCATGGCCATCGGCAGTTACTATCTCGATCCCAAGACCAACTTGGCGGAAGTGGCGTTCGTGGTTTCAGACAACTGGCAGAACAAAGGCATCGGCACATTCCTGCTCAAACACCTGATGCGCATCGCCCGGCGCAATGGCATCCGCGGTTTCACCGCCGAGGTACTGGTGGACAACAAAGCGATGCAGGCCGTCATCAACAAATCCAACACCAAGGTCAAGAGCAAGGTCGGCACCGGCGTGATCAGTTTTGAGATGGATTTTGAATAGGCGACTCTCGTCGTCGCGAGCGAAACCACGATGTGAACCGGAGGCCGATAGAAAGGTATTTCTCGTCACCTCCATCGGCTTCCTCGAAGTCGGTCGGGTAGAGGCGCGACAGATTCATCTTGGACTTCAAACGTTGGAGACATTCAAAGGACCACTCCCTTACTCCCGCCGTGTCGGTGAGCGAGCGTTGCCAGAACTGTATCCAACACGTAATCCAATTGCTTCCCCACATCCTCGGCGAGAAAGCGCAGGACGAAATAACCATGCTGCTGTAACAGCGCATCCTTTCGCCGGTCGCGACGGTAGGCATCGGCATCCGCGAGGTGTTGGGCGCCGTCCAATTCGATGACGACCCGGTCTTCACGACACAAGAAATCCACCTCCATCACTCCTCGATTATCGAATGGGATGGGCAGTTCGGCGTTGAGTCGGAATTTGCCGGTCGTCGCTTCCAGCGTTTGAAGCCGCCGGTAAAGAAATGCCTCGCTGGCGCTCCGGGCTCGAGCCGCGCCTTCGGCCTCGGGCGATGGACACCGCGCCGCATGAACGAACAGGTTTGCGAGCGGCACGTCCACGCCGTCGCGAATCAACCGGCGCACGCTGGCGGCGTAATTCTGTTTCCACTCGGGTTCAATCGACAGCGGCACTTCGACCGGCCAGCCCGGCAGCGCGCTGGCGGGCAGCAGAACGGTGTAGCCCAGCGAATCGTAGCCACGGCAACGCCGGTCAAACATGTTCGCGAACATCTTCACGTTCAGGTCCGCGTAATCATAAACCCGCACCTCGCGCTTGCCTTCGTGCAACCGGTGCAGCCGCCCCACATATTGCGCCACCGTGCCGCGCCACGAAACCGGCAACGCCAGAAACAACGTGTCCAACTGCGGATCATCGAAGCCCTCGCCGATGAACCGCCCCGTCGCCAGAATCACCCGGCCACCAGTACAACCTTTTGTTGCATACGCAACAAAAGCCTGCAAGTCATGCTTCTTGATCTGCCCCAACGCGTGCCGCAGCGCCTTTCGCCCCATGCCGCCGCGCAGGGTGATCACGTCCACTTTCTCCCCTGACAACCGTTCCGCCAGCAGCTCCAAATGCTCCGTTCGCTCCGTCAGCACCAGCGGCGAGCGCCCCTCGCGGAGAGCGTGCAACACATCGGCACAAATCATCGCGTTGCGTTTCTCGTCACGCCACAGCGCGTCGTAAAGCTGTTGAAATTCCTGGCGCGGATTCTCTGTTTCACACTCTGCAAAGTGTGAAAGGGCAATCTCGCCGCGAAACCCGGTCGGGCGCACCAGCACGGAATGCGTGAATGGCCGCGTCGCCGCCTGCTGCTTTGCATCCACACGATGCCGCACCGGCCCGCATTGCATGAAGATGATCGGATGATGCCCGTCCTTGCGTGCCACGGTGGCCGACAAGCCGGTGAAGAACTTCGCCTTCGCCCGTCGGGCCACCAGTTCGAAGCTGTGCGCGGAGAGATGGTGACATTCATCCACCACGACGTGACCGTAATTGGCGACGCAGTCATGGACGACGTCCTTGCGGACGAGGCTCTGCAACAGTGCCACGTCGAGCTTGCCGGTGAGTTTCATGCGTCCGCCACCGAGCCGCCCGATTTCCTTCGCGGGCAATGCGAGAAAGGCCGAAAGCCGCTCAATCCACTGCTCCAACAATTGCTGCCGATGGACGAGCACCAGTGTGTTCACACCGCGCCGCGCAATCAGCCACGCGGCCAGAACGGTCTTGCCGAAAGCCGTCGTCGCGGAAAGCACGCCAGTTTCGTGACGAATCATTGCATCGGCTGCCTCAACCTGCACCGGGCGTAACTCGCCGCAAAAGGCAACCTTCAGCGGGGTGCCCGCACATCTCTCGTCACGCAAAACCAGTTGAATCTTGAGCGATTCCAGCAGTTCGCGCACGTCCTCCAGACAACCGCGCGGCAGCCCAATGTGCTTCGCGTGATCCTCCGCGCAGTGAATGATGCGGGGTTTGTCGTAGGTCGGTAGGCGCATCGCTTGCGCACGGTAGAATTCAGGATTCTGAAACGCCGCCAGCCGCACGAGCCGGTTGCGCAGCGCGGGCGGAAGATTCTCCTTCGGCACATAGATTTGGTCGGCGAAAACCATCTCAATGCGCTCCGGCAGCGGCCCGGCGATCGGCGGCTCTTTCCGCCGACGCGACGGCGGCGCAGTCCAAGGTGTATCATCGTCTTCCTCGGCAATGGCCAATCGCACCCCGACAACACGCCCCTTGGTTTCCGCTTCGCGCGCCAGCGCCTCCACGCGCGCCCGGCTGATACGTTGAATTGAGGAAAGGAACGCCCACTGGTCGGGATGCGGATTGAACTGTTCGTCGAGAAAGACCGAGTTACCCCGCTCCCGCGCAGTTTTCTGCAACGGCAGCGCGATGAGATTTCCGAACCCGCCTTTGGGCAGCGTGTCTTGATTCGGAAAGAGCCGGTCATACGAATCCAAGCCCAAGTCCGGGCGACGCTCCATCGTTTCCGTCAAAATGTGCGAGCCGAGCTTGCGCGCCACGCTGGCGTAAACGGCCTCCGCAAAGAAAAACCAGACGTGTGCGCCATTGCCGGAACGCGACCGTTCCAAAGCCGCTGGCAGTTCAAGGCTGCGGCACGTCTCAACGTACGCGCCCGCATCCGCCTGCCAGCTTTCCTTGTCGAAATCCACCGCGAGAAACAGGCACGTCTCATCCAGCAGCATCGGATAAACGCCCATGACAAAATCCCGACCCACTTCATCCCGCCCCGACAGATGCCAGCGAATCACCTCATCCGTGACAGACGGGAAGCGCCGATGCGGACACTCCGCGCATTTGATCTTCGGCTTCTCGCAAACGCCGCGCACCCATTCATTGGCGCACGCCGGCGCGTAGCCAGCCTTGCCCGTCTTCCGACTCTCGAACCGCCTCGGATAAACATCCTCCCGCCCGCGAAACAGAGAGCGGAACAGCGTGATCTTGTCGGCGGGCGAAGAGTGGTTCGTGATCATCACGAGGGAATACGGTCTTACGCGACGAGCTGTTTCAGCACCTTGTTGACCCGTTCCATACTGAAGTGTTCCGCGCTCCACTCGCCGCCAATCCAATCCTTCATGTTCTCGTGTTCGGGATGTTTCGGGTCGGACAGAATTTCCAACAAGTTGTAATAGCCCCCAATTCCGCCACAGTCCTCCGGCGGGCAGGCATTCGCACCGGCCAGGCAGACCGGATGTTTGAAAGCCGCGTCGGCTGGCAAGATCTTTTCGACCGTGATTTCATGCGTCCAACTGTCGCCGAAATCGTATTCATAACTGAATTTCCGCTTCGCTGCTGGTGCAAGGTCGGCCACCGTAAACCGCTTCTCGTTCAACATCTCGCCGCCCAACTGCGGGTCGGGCGTGCCGTAATAGGTGACGGCGAAACCCCTGCCAGCGATGAACTGGTGCATGTGGCTGTTCGTCCAGCCCATCGCGATTTGGATGACGTCATGCAGACGGTCCAGCGGCATGTCCGCGCTGACGACGACGCGCCGCCAGATGGCTGGCTGCGACCGTTTGAGGGTGATCTTGAGTTGATAAAGCGGTGCGTCCGGCGAGCGGGTTTTGACCCAGGTGGCGTGTCGAGGCATGGGATGTTTTTGGCGGTTAAATTTGGGGCATTCCGTAGCCGATGGCGTTGAGCGCGTTGCGGAAGGTCTCTTCTTTGTCCACGGGAACGACCAGTCCCCGATCGCCGGTGCGCTGGCAGAGTTTGGCCGTTTGCGAATTGTTGGCGATCATCTCCGCGACCTGCGGCGAGAGGCATTCGATCAGAAGCGCGGTCCCTTTGCAGACGCAGGCGGACCCGCGCTGTTCCACGGCGGTAAGAAAACCTTCGACCGTTTCGGGCAGCGGCTGGGGATCACCGACGGCCAGGAAGGCGCGGAATTCCGCCATGCGAGCGCCTTTCTCGACCGACTTGAGTGCCCTGGCTTCATGGAGCACCCAAAGCCGCGCACCTTCAGGTTCGGCAAAATTCTCGAGCAACAATTTCTGGTCGGGCGACAGTTCACCGTGATCAATGCGAATCTGCCGGTTGGGAAGCACCGTGAGGGAGACCGTGGGTTTTTCCTCGCGCGGTTCGTACTGTTCCGCCTCGCCAAGAATGAACGCGCCGAGCGGGGTCAATCGAAAGAATCGCAGGCCGTCGTAGCGACTGAGGAAAATGAGATCGTCCGTACCCCATTGGCCGTGGAAATCGTTGCGCGCGCCGGCGGGGTGTTCATAGGCGATATCAATCAGGCCAAGCGGCGCGGCATATTCGAACAAGAGGCAGAGCAGATAGCGTTCTTGAAGGATGTTCCAGCCGCCGTATCCTTCGTAACCGAGACTGCCGTATTGCGGGTCGCAAATATACAAACTCCAGGGATCGCGCGTCACCTCGAACTGAAAGTCGGCCGCCCGCATATAGCGGGAGAACTCCCCGATCTCAACCCACCGGCCAGCCGGACATTCGGCCAATGCACACTTGATGGCGAGGCGGCGATCTTCGGGCGGCGTCAGGCTCCGGCTCCCTTTTCCCTTTTGCCCTTTGATCGTGTCAATGCGGCTGAACTCGTCAATGATCCCTCGGGTGAGCCAGGCATCCCAAAGGTCGCGCAGCGTGGGCGCCGGCGGTGCTTCCAGAGCGGCGCGACCGCTCTTGGTCAGCAACAGTTTTCCGTTTCGGAGAGCGGCGAATTTGGCGGTCTGCACGAGGAGCGGCCAGGAAAAGGCCTTTACCGGCCCGATCTCCGGCTCCCAGGAGTTGACCTTCTCTGTGAGTTCGAAAAAATCGTGCTCGCGCAGAAGGTCATTGAGGAGCGTCATTGAAGCTTTCGAAGGAAGCAGGGTCTTCGGGCTGACCGAGATCTTTTCCTGGTCAATCAGGCGCAATACGGTGCGCAAATCCTGAAATGCGGCCGACTCGGTCAGCCGCTGGATCGGTGGCGCTTGGTGTGGCTCATAGACGGTGGTGCGCTTCTCGCCATCGAACCGGTGCGAAGTCCATTCCCGAGGCAGCCGCTCAGGAAGCTGTTCCAAGGTGGTCAATTTCGTGGCCGCTGGCTTGGGCACAAACGCCCGCAGCTTTTTCCGCAAGTCATCCGGAACTGATCGCTCACCCGCCACCTTTGGCTGAATAAACAGGCTCAGCAGCGTGGGCTTTTTGGACCAGCGATTCTGTTCCTCCATTTCAAACACCGGCAACGCACCGTATTTGGCCTGAAAAGCGCCCGCGTCGAAAGTGCCATCGTCCGAATGAACCGCCTCGGCGACGGCAGATTGATCCAGCGGCCCCAACCGTTTCCAGAGCTGAACGACACCGTCACTCAAGAGGGATTGCTCCAACGCGGTAATGAGTTCGCCCTTTCGCGGCGCTTTCAGTGTGACGCCCGGGAGCAGGGACAAAAGCTTCTTCAACTCGTCGGCATTGCGGCGATCGAGCGTCGCTCGAAGCGAAGAATCGGAATCCAGGAGGTCGTAGCGGCTCATTTCCACGCATTGAAACACAAGCTGGCTGGGAAACCAATCATCTGTGGCGCGCTGACCATGTTTTCCTCGATCATGTGCAGGGCACGTGGCCCGATGCGAATGTCTGCGGCGAGTCGCCACAGACCGCAGGCGAGTCGCCCGCGCTACCCAGCACGCCTATGGCCCACGCGCGTTTGGTGTGTTCGCCCTGCACCTCGCGTTCGCCGAATTGCTTGGTGGCCGTCCGCCAGGACTCCTTGGCGTTGGCAATCTCGCCCCGTGGGGTGGCGGGGTGCGCTGCTGGCATGATGCTGGCCGTGATTACCCCACGGGGCGAGCCGGGACGCAGGCCGTCGCGCTGATGGCAATAACTCAATTCAACTTGGCTAAGACTTTTCATATTCAACTCGCGTTAAAATTTCCGTGAACTCGGTCAACGCATTAAATCAAATGCCGTTCGTCCGCTCAATCGAACCTCCGGCCAACGCAAGCGCCATGGCCACCAGCTACAGTTTTCGACCGCTGCGCCACACCAGCCAACTCCCCAGCGCAAACAGCCCCGCGCTGTAACCGAAGGCCACGCTCGTGCCGAACGCCGTCCACAATGCGCCCACGATGATGCTGGATAGAAAGTCGCCCACGCCATTCACCGTCGCCAAAGTGCCAAACGCCATGCCGTGATGCTCCTCGCCGACCAATTCCGCGCAGAACGAATCCTCAAGCGTTTCCTCCATCGCCACATGGACGCCGCCGAGAATGAAGATTGCGCCCAGTGTCCAGACCGTCAGCGGCAGAAAGATGATTAAGAGCGCCATCACCGCCGCGAGGGCATAGCCGGATGCGAGCACGACGTTCTTCGGAAAACGGTCAGCGAGCCAGCCTGCCACCACGGCGAAACCGGCGTAGAACACGTTGTGCAGCACATAGAGCGCGACAGCCATGCTTGCCGCCTTCGCCGCGCCCAATTCCGGCGTGAGCTTTTGTGTCGCCAGCAGAATCAGGAGCGTGTGCGCGAAATCTCCCGCACCGAACAGCCCCACGGCCACCAGGAATTTCCGAAAGCGCGGCGGCAGCATCCGCAACCGCTCGCCGAATGAAATGTGCGGCACAGGTTTGCGCTCCCGTTCCCGCACGAGAAATGTGATGGCCGCCACCGCCAGCAAACCGGGAATCAACGTCAGCGCGAACAACGTCGGATAATGATGCCCTACCAGCGGCAGCAACAGCAGAGCCGTCGCCGGACCGACGATTGCGCCCAGCGTGTCCATCATCCGCTCGAACCCGAACGCCCGCCCGTAGGTCTCCGGCGTCACCGACCCCGCCAGCAACGCCTTGCGCACCGGCGTGCGCACCCCGCGCCCGAACCACGCCGCCGCTCGCGCCAGCAGCACGTGCCACGCGCTCGTCGCCAGCCCAAACGCCGCCGTACCCAGCGCCGTGACCAGATACCCCGCCACGGCGATGGGCTTGCGTCGCGCCAGCCTGTCCGTGTAATAGCCGCTGGCCATTTTGGCGAAGCTCGACAGCCCATCGGATACGCCTTCGATCAACCCCACCCAAAACGCCGCCACGCCCATCGTCGCCAGAAACGCCGGCATAAGGGTGGTGGCAATCTCATGCGACCAATCCGCGAACAGCGACGCCAGCCCGATGCCCAGCACCGTTCGGTTCAGCCAGCGGGGACGCGGATTGCGCGCAGGCGCTTCCATCAGGTTTGCGCGTCGAGTGTTTGCCGCCCTCCCGCATACGCCAGCGCGAGTCCAAGCAGCAGCCCGATAAGGTAGCCTTGCGGCAGGAACGCCGCGCAAAGCGCCACCAGCAGGGCGATGAACAAATCGCGGTGCGACGCGGCCACATCCCGAATGAACAGCAGCAGCGTAAGCCCCTCGAAGACGAGAATCACCCCCAGCACCGGCTGCGGAAACACCTTCACCACTTCCGCCGACACGCCGCTGAAAAACAATCCGATGAAGACGTAGAGCGTCCCGTAAATCACCACCGACCCGCCCGTGCGCGCGCCAAAGGCAAAATGCCCCGCCAAACCGCCGCAGCCATGACACACGGGGATGCCCCCGAAGAACGCGTTCAGGACGTTGACGACGCCGTAGGTGACCCCGATGCGGCGAACGCTCACGGCCCGTTCAGGGAAAAGGTCGCGCACCGTCTGGTGCGTGGCGATGACGGAGTTGGAGAGCGAGAGCGGCAGTTGCGGCAGCGCCAGCACCACCAGCCCGGTGAGGATGTGATTCCATTCCGGCACATGCAGTTTCGGCCACGCCAGCCCGACCCCGGCGGCGATGTGGCCGGCGTCCACTTTGAAGGTCAGCGCGTAAATCACGCCGAGCGCGATGACAAACAGCGCGGCGGGAAAACGGCGGCTCTGGCGCAGGAGCAGCACGATGACAAAAGCAACTGCCGCCAGCGCGTAACCACCTCTCCCATCCGACGGCAGGTAGGTCTTGAGCGCGAGCGAACACAGCGACAAACCGAGTCCAAATTGGATCCCCCGCACGACACAACGCGGGATGCGCGCCGCAATCCAGCCCAGCGCGCCGCTCAGGCTGAGCGCCAGCATGATGACGCCGATGGCCAGCCCCGCGCCATACAACACGCCCGCGCTCAACTTCTGCGTGATGACCAGCACCGCCATCGCCTTGAGCGGCTGCATCGGCATGGGCAGGCCATACAACACGCCGGTCGCGATTTGCATCAAGCCGAACAGGATGAAAACGCTGGCGCTATCCGCGCCCGTGGCCAGCAGGATGCCAATGATGAGCGGCAAATCCGTGCCGATGTCGCCGAAGCTGCCCGCCAGTTCATTGCGGTCGAAACGCAACCGGGTGGCGGGCGAAGTTGAAACCGGGATTTGGTCCATGTCTGCGCAAAGAAATCAGCCCCTTGGCCCGTAGAACATCAGCAACGCGCCACCGATGCACAACGCCGCCCCGCCGAAATCCCACACGTCCGGGCGATGCCCTTCCACGAGTCGCAGCCAAACCAGCGACGCGGCAATGTAGATGCCGCCGTAAATCGCGTAAGCCCGGCCCGCGTGCGCCACGTTCACCTGCGTGAGCACCCACGCAAATGCGGCGAGCGACACCAGTCCCGGCAACAGCCACAGCGCCGACGGGCCCTGGCGTACCCACTGCCAGAAGGCGAAACACGCGGCGATCTCCAGAATCGCCGCCAGTGTGAACAGGAAAACGGATTTCATGCGCGCCATTCATTACCGGAATCCGCCTTGTTTGGCGACGCTGAAGAACCTCACAGGCCCGGCAGCCAGCGGAACAATCAGCAGCATTATTCCAATTCCACCATTTGCTCACGGAGGCGTGGAACGCCGGAAGACGTCTGCGCCAACATTCGCTCCAGCGTCTCCAATTCATTCTGCGCGGCCAACTCGGTTTGTCGGCGCAGGTCTTCGATGGCAACCCCAACGCGGTCGCGCCAGTCCGCCGCGAGGCGCGATAGGTTCTTCTCCACTTCGTAACGCGCCTTGCGCAACAGCACGCGCTCAACCGGGCGGCGGAACAGCGTGACTGGAATGAGCCAGCCGATTGTCGTGAACGCCGCGTCAAAGGCGAATGCCACGGCCACGGGCGGCGCTTGCGGCTCGCGCACTTCGAGCGCGAACTCATGCGGGGTGAGCGTCACGCCGAGCGCAGCCTTCACATGCCCGGCGAGACGGTCGTGAAATGCTTGCAGCGTTCGCGTGAGATGCACCTGCGCCTTCTGTAACGGCGAGCAGAACACCGCGCGCTGCTGGCGGGAGACTTCCGTCAACTCGCGGTTCAAGAAGACGCTCAACCACTCACGCCACGCCTCCAGCAAGGGCGGCAGGCGCAACTTCCAGCGCGGAAACTGCGCCCGCAATTCCGCCGTGATTTTCTCCTGCAACGCCGTCTGCGTCGGGTGGAGTTGTGTGAGGAACGAGTCGAGCGCATTGGCCGATTGTTCCCGCGCGAACAGATTCAATTCGGATCGAAGCAGTTCAAACTGCCGGCGTTCCTCCGCCAGTTTCTCGCGCAGAGCGTTCCGGGCCGATTCCGCCTGCGTTGCCGCGGCGAGCGCGACGCGCAAATAGTTCAACGTTTGATCGCGTAACGAGGCCAGCTTGTGCCGCAGGATTTGATCGCCCGCCTCATCCTTGTTCTGGCGCAGCGGATCGAACAACTCCGCCAGCAACGCGGACTTCATCGCCGCCAGTTCGGGCTTGATTGAGTAAAAGAATACCGGAACCGCCACCGCACCGCTGCTGCCAGACAAAGGAATGGGGACAGGGGAATTCCCCAATTGCTTTGTCCTCAATTGCTCCGTCTTGAATTGCCCTGCAGATTTCGGACTTCGGGCTTCGGACTTTGAGCAATCAGCCTCTTTGCTTCCGCTGCTACGGGTCAATTGCTCCATCACGAACTCTCTCACCTCAGCCCGCTGCGCCTCCGTCAGCAAATCCGCCTTCGTGAGCAGCAGCACAATCTTCGGCGTGTGCCGGCGCAGGTCTTCCAGCAAGGCCAGGTCGCGCTCCGACAACGGCGCGTCCGAACTCACCGCCACCAACGCCGCGCCGACGTGCGGCAACCAGTTCATCGCGACTTCCGTGTTGTGGGCGAACGCGCTGCCCAAACCCGGCGTGTCCACGAATTGCAGCGGTGCGAGCGACTTCAACTCCGGCAACTCCACTTCCACCGCCGCGACTTTCTTCGCGTTGTTCGGATTCTGATTTTCGCCGACGTAAAGTCCGATGTCGCCAAGGGGAATATTCTTTGCCGAGCCATCGAGGAAGCGGACTTCGGCGCGGTCCGTTTCGCCATAACGCAATCGCGTGACGACCGCTGTGAGCGGCACAACGCCAATGGGCAATACCGCGCGTCCCGAGAGATGATTGAGGAACGAACTCTTGCCCGCCTTGAATCGCCCGAACACCGCCACGTCAATGCCGTTACTCCGCTGCGACAACTCACGGCACGCGGCGATCTGCGGCTGCAGGTTCGCGAGTCTCAACTCGGATGCCAGGGCGGCGATGCGGTTGAGTGCATCGTTCGCCAAGACTGAATTGCCGTCACGCTTAAGGGTGGTGTTCATTGAATCATGTTGGCTCAGGTGATCCGGTGTGGCTGCGCAGGGACGACGCGTCACACGCGCAACGGATGCCCATGAAAAGTATGTTCACCACCGCCGGATCGTTGCCGCGCCGGTGCGCGCAGCGGAAACGAATCTTCTGCCAGCCCACGCATGTGCCGCCGCGCACCACGCGCGTTTCGCCCTTTGCTGGCGGGTGCAAATCTCCGTCGGCGTAACGCCGATAGACGTCCCACTGATACCAGTCCGCGCACCACTCGTCCACGTTGCCGGTCATTTGGAAAATGCCGTAGGGCGAACGGCCTTCGGGATAGGCATGAACCGGCGCGGTGGTTTCGCCTCGTTGCGCGGTATTGTGCCAGCGCAGAAAAGTGTCATGCCAATCGTTGCCCCACGGATAGAGCCGGCCATCCGTGCCGCGCGCGGCTTTCTCCCATTCAATATCCGTTGGCAAACGCAATCCAGCCCAGCGGCAATACGCTTCCGCGCCGAACCACGAGACGTGAATGACCGGATGTTGCTCGAAGCCGGGTGCGACTTGATAAATTTGAGTGGGGAGCGCACGCGCCTCGCGTGCGGTTTCCGACGCCTCGACGGAAACCTCGGGCTGCGCGGCGGACGGGGCGTCCGCCGCGACACGCGGGGCGCGTGTGCTCCCCGGAACACTAATTCGCTCCAATTCCGGCGCGAGATGCTTGAGTTCTTCGGGGGAAGGTTGTGTCTCGTTCAGAAAGTTCGCGAACTGCTGGTTCGTGACCGCATACACGCTCATGTAGAACGCCGGGATCGAAGCGCGGAACTGCGGCAGTTCATCCAGCAACGTGAACTCGTGTCCGTTGATGTCCATCAACCGCGCGGCCTCGATCTGTTCCGGCGTCGAGCCCACGATGAATTCGCCCGCTGGAATCAGCCGCAGGACCGAGCCATCCTTGGGATTTACGAATTCCGATTTACAATTTCCGAGGCCATCCACTTCACCTGCGGCGCGTAAATCGTAATTCGCAATTCGTAAATCGTCTGCGTCAGATGTGTTTGTTGTCGTTTTCATCCTTCACGGTGTAGCCGGATTCCTGACGGTCGAGATTGACGCGATGTTTCTTCGTGTAAGCGTCGAACAGTTCATCCGGCGTAATCTCCATCACCTGCGCCAGCGAGATGAGGAAGTGCAACAAGTCCACGATTTCGACGCGGGCGTTCTGTTTGTCGAATTTCTGGTAGCTCGCCCACCATTTCCACGGCACGCAATCCACCAGCTCGGCCAACTCCTGGTCCATCGCGCGACAGTAATTGAGCAGCCATTCCTGCCGTTGCGCCTCGTCCATCCGGTCGGTGTCCACGCCGATGCGTTTGTTCAGCAGCTTTTGCAGGAAGAAAATCCCCTCCAGCTTGTCGGGGTGCTTTTGAAAATGCGCGTTGAACAATTCCCACGGCGTCTGGTCCAGCGGCAGATGACCACCGGTGCGCAACACTTCCGTCAGCACGCTGACGGTGTGCGCGTCCAGCCCCGTGCTACGGTAGGCGCGGATGGTTTCCTCAACATCGTAGGCGGCGCGGCGCAACGTGACCTCGCCGTCCTCCCAGATTGCATAAGCCGCGCGCGGGTCGCCGTCCTTGGGTTGGCCAACGCTGCCGGGATTCACAATCAGCGTCCGGCGGCAGTGCGATTTCATCGGCAGATGCGTGTGCCCAACGAACAGAAAATCGGGAAAGTTGACGGTGTTCAGTTCGGATTCCCACAGTGTCGGCGAACTTTGCTCGGTCAGGTATTCGTAGAGCGGATTGGAGGGCACGGCATGACAGGCAACGCAGATGGCGGCGTCCAGTTTGAATCGTTGCAACGGCTGCAACCCGGCGAGGAATTGCTTCATCTCCACATTCAACACGCGCTGAGTCAATTGCTGCGTCGCGGCGGCGAGCGGGATATAGGCGACAGAGCAGCGCGGGTCTTCATCCAATCCGACGGCGCGGTCGTGATTGCCCTGAATCAGCCAGTCGGGCGTGAGCGTTTCCATCGCCCACTTCACGCATTCGGCGGGCTGCGGGCCGTAGTTCACGAGATCGCCGAGGCAAAGGATCTGGTCCACGCCGGGTTCGGCGGCGAGCACCGCTTGCAGCGCCGGCCAGTTGCCGTGGATGTCGGAGAGGAGGAGGATTTTCATAATTCGGTGGAAACTTTCTTCAATGCCTCACGCGCCGCTCCACGCAGCCGGGGTTGAGCGCAGGCCGCCGCCCATTGCAAGGTTTCCCTCGCCCGCGCGTCGCCAATTGCGCCGAGCGCGTTGACGGCGCTTTCCGCGATGAACGAATCGTTGGATTCGCGCGCCAGTTCGCACAGCGGTTCAACGGCCCGGCGCTCGCGCCGCTGGCCGAGAATCCACGCGGCGCGAATCGGCGTCGTGGGTTCGGGATGGTGAAGCGCGGCGATCAATTTGTCCGCATAGTCGGCGCGCGATTGCCGTGCGGCAATGTCATCGCCACAGTGCGGGCAAACCGTCGCGGTCTGCGGCACTTCGCGCCAACAGTTGGTGCAGTAAAATGTCATAACGCGGGTTGAAGCTCGGGTTTGTCGCGCTGCTCCCATTGTTCCAAAAGTAGAATGTCATTTCGCAACCCGTTGCCGTTGCCACCCTCCACCGGGTCGCGGCGGGCCAACTGCGCCTGGAAAATCCCGGCGTTGGCCGAGCACGCGGCCTCAATGTTCGCGAGGGAGGATTTCGCCCACTGCGTCAGGCGCTGGCTGTAGTGGCTCAAGAAATCGCGAAGCGCCGAGCCGATTTGCTCTCGCAGCTTGACCTGAACGTGACGCCGGAGGGCCGCCCGGCCGAGAACGGAAATCAATGCCGGGCGGCGCAGCGTCCACCCGCCGGCGACGGCGGTGACATCCGGCAAGGGCAAGCCCGCTGGCTTCGGCAATTCCTGCATGGCCAGGGTGGACGCGGGAAATACGCGCGCCGCGGTGTGGAGAATTTCCGCAAGCTGGCTGCGGGTCTGTTCGATCCGCTGCCGCACCGCCGCAGATTCTTCCGCCATCAGCCGGGTGACAGTTGCCGAAAAAATCTCCGCCGGATTGGGGAGGGGCTTCGCATCGCGCGCCAGCCAGCTCGCCGCGAGTTCGTCCGCTGCGATCTCAATGACCGGGGCCTCAGCGTCGCGGTGATGTCGGGCCTGCTCCTCCGTTTCGTGCCGCGCGGTTTCGAGCAGTTGGGAAATGTTTCTGAACTGGTGCTCAACGTCCCGCATTCGCGCCAGTTCATCCCCGGATTGCCGGGGCGCTCCGCTGTCCGTCCTTCGTTTCAACGTCGCGAGTAACGCGTCGCGCAAGCCGCCGATTTTGCGCTTGAGCGACGATGCGGCCAACTCGCGGTGTGCTTCGAGCAATGGGCGGAGATGTAACTCGCACCAATCGTCGCAGAGCTTCGTCTCAACACCCACGACGCTGACGGGATGGACGGGCGGTTCGACGTTCACTTCGGTGCGGATTTGTTTCCGCACGTAATCCAACGCGCGTTCGCGGTCGGCAGGGTTCAGCAGATCGGCTTTGCTCACCAACACCATCGCCGTCGCACCGGCTTGATAGATCGCCTGAAGCACCTTCAAGTCCTCGTGTGTGAGGGTGGACGCGGCGTCCACCAGCACGATGCCCAGATCACAGCGCGGCAAATACGCCACGGTTTCTTCCGCGCCACTGGTCGCGAGCGAACCCAGCCCCGGCGTGTCCACGAACGTGATTCCCTCGCGCAGTTTCGCGGCGGGCACTTCGACGCGGATGCGCGAAACGTGCTTGGCGTTGCCAGGATTTTTCTGCTCCGTGGCGAAGTCGGCCAGGGCGGACAACTCGACCACTTGCGGGTGACTATTTGCAAATTCAACGATCACTTGCGGACGCTCGCCGAAGCTGAGGCGCGTCGGCACAGCGGTCACGGGCGTGACGCCCACCGGCAGGTAATCGCCTCCCAGCAGGTGATTCAGCAGTGACGATTTTCCCGAACTCACGCGCCCAAAGACACCGATTTCAAATGTGCCGTTTTCCATCCGCTCCAGCAGCATCGTGACCGCGTTGCGAAATTCCACCAGCCCGTGCGCGGTGACCACGCGATCCAATTCGCGCAGCAGCTTCGCCTCTTCACGTGTCTGCTCCAGCCGCTGTAACCGCGCCTGCAAGTTTCCGTCCGCGCCCTGCGCGAGGTAGTCGGCCAGCCGGTCAATCGCCGCCCGGAGTTCGGCCACGATGGCGTCAATCTTGTGGGCCGCTTCCACGGACAGTTTTCCATAACCGCCCATCCGCTCTGATTCCATCTCGGCCAGCGCGATGTCCGCAAATGTCACCGCATTCCGCGCGGCCCAGAGCGCCCCGCTCACGGGCGTGGGTCGGGGCAGATCCAGATCGGCTAGGTTGCGGGACAGCAGCGCGCGGATGCGCGCAATGTAATCGTGAGTCACCTTGCGCTGGAGCGGCGTCGTGTCGTCCGAGTATTCCTGAAACGGCGACGGCACGCCCGCCGACGCCATGATGTGCTCGGCCTCCGACAACAAATTATCAATGTGTCGGAACGTGACGAGCAAATGGCGTTGATGGTTTTCGTTCATGGCGGGCCAGGGAAAACAATATCAACTCGGAGTTTTTACGACACTCTGCGGCGCGGGGAATCGCATCCACCCCAGCAGAAGCGCGGCCACCAAGGCCAATCCGCCTGCCGCGGCAAAACCGGCATTCGGCGAGACCGTCGTCCACAACACACCCATCGTGATGCTGGACAGGAAATCGCCGACGCCGTCCACCGTGCTCATCAGACCGAAGCCCGCGCCATGCTGGTCTTCGGGCATCAAGGTCGAAGCCAGCGCCGGCTGCGACGATTCAATGATGGCCGTGTAGATGCCGACACAGGCAAAGAGCACGACCAGAATCCATTTCCGTTCGTCGGCCAGCAGGAAGCCAAGGCACAGCAGACCAAACAGCGCAAAGCCGAGACTCAGGATGAAGCGCTTGCTGAACTTGTCCGCCAGCACGCCCATCGGATACGCCACCAGCGCGTAAACAATGTTGCTGAACGTGTAAAGCCCGACCGCGAACGCCCCCGCCGTGATCCCGCCCAGCGAGGGCGTCAACAAATCCTGCGCGCGGAGAATCAGCAGCGTCGGAGCGAAATTGGAGATGCCGAACAAGCCGACGGGAATGAGGAACTTGAAAAAGCCTCCGGGCAGACTCTTCATGGAATGCCACGCGTGGCGCGGGTCGGGTGTGCGCGCCTTTTCCTTCACCAGAAAGATGAGGGACAGCACGGCGCACACACCGGGGATCAACGAGACGAGAAAAATGACGCGAATGGAGACGTGAGCCAGCAAGAGAGCCGCAATCAACGGTCCGAGGATTGCCCCCAGCGTGTCCATCGTGCGATGGAACGCAAACGCCCGGCTGATGGTGGCCGGCGTGGTGGACTCCGTGAGCAGCGCATCGCGCACCGGCGAGCGGATGGACCAGCCGATCCAGCCGAACGTGCGGCCAAACAGGACATGCCACCAGTTGGTCGCCAGCGCGAAGGTGGCTTTGCTGAACGCCGTGATGGCATAACCAGCCACCGCCAGCCCCTTGCGCTTGCCGATGCGGTCGCTAAACCAGCCGGACCAAAGTTCAAAGAGCGTCGAGATGCCATCCGCCACGCCTTCGATGACGCCCAAGGCAAACGCAGGCGCACCGAGCACGGACGACAGAAACATCGGCAGAACCGCCGTCGCCATCTCGTGGTTCATGTCGCTGAACAAGCTGGCCATGCCCATGCCGAAGATATTGCGATTGAGCCATCGTTTGGGCGCAGGTGCGGGAGCGGGTTCAGGCGTTTTGGTTGTCATGATCTTGGTTGGTCATACCTGCTGTTTCCTGATTCTCCGGGAATAGCTCGTGGATGCGCCGATCCAGATCGAGCCGGCGGAGCGCAAGTGGGCTGCTTAGATCGTAATGATGCGTCGCCAGTTCCTCCAGCAACTCGCGCAACACCAGCGGGCTGCCCTTCGACCGATGCTGCAGCCACTCGACGATGTTCAGCGCGTCGCGCGGAATCAGTCCTGCCGCCACCGCCGCCGCGACACATTCGCGCGTCTCCGCCGGATGAAACGGCAGCAACTCCACGCGCTCGACGCGATTGAGCAGCGGCCACACATGACCGATGTCCCACGAATGATCCGACCGCGCGACGATCCACACCGGCACACGCGCCATGACACATTCCAGAAACGAACTCAACCGGGGCGTGGTCCAGCCCACGCCGTCGAAGACGACCGTGCGCTTCGCCTCGGCCAGCGCCCGCAACACGCGGTTCTTGCGCGGCACGAGCTTGAGGTGATCCGTGTTGAGGCCGAGTTGGGCTTCGAGACTTTCGCAAATCGCCGCGAGCCGTTCCGATTGCGGGGACATCAGAAGTTCGAGAGTTTCGTGCGTGTGGGCAACCAGCGCCGATTTGCCCACGCCCGCCGGGCCAAGGATGAGCGCGTGTTGGCGCTCCGCGTGCAACTGCCCCAGCCGCTCCAGTTCCTTGCTCCGACCGACGAACGGCAGTGTGAGCAGCGCCACAGGAGCGCGGGCTCCAGCCCGCTTCAACATGGATTTTGCGGAGGCGTCTGAATCCGACCGCCCCTTGGTGTTGCTTGCGTTGAAGCGGCGTGAACGCCGCGCGCCTCCGGGCTGAGGTTGGTTTGTGCTGGTCGTTTGCATGACTCGCTACCGAATTGATTTGGTTTCGGTAGGAGTCATCAGTTCCGCGGGAGCGAAACGGTTTCCCGTAAGCCGGGCCAGGCAAACTCCATTGCCTGGTCACAAGATGGACGACATCCGCCGGACGGTCAACCACCGGCCATCTTGCAGTTCACTATCTCGCGGCGGTAACAGTTGTTCCACCGTAGCGCGCCTTCTTGCCCAATTCCTTTTCGATAGCCAGCAGGCGGTTGTATTTGGCGATACGCTCGGAACGGCAGAGCGAGCCGGTCTTGATTTGGCCCGCGCTCGTGCCGACAGCGAAGTCCGCGATGAAGGCGTCTTCGGTTTCACCGGAGCGATGCGAGATGACCGCGCCGTAGCCGGCCTTCTGCGCCATCGCGACGGTTTCCAGCGTTTCGCTAACCGTGCCAATTTGATTGAGCTTGATGAGGATGGCGTTGGCGATGCCATCGCGAATGCCTTCCGCGAAAATCTTCGGGTTGGTGACAAAGTTGTCGTCGCCGACGAGTTGCAGTTTTTTGCCGAGTGCCTTCGTCAACGCTTTCCAGCCGTCGCGGTCTTCCTCGCCCATACCGTCTTCGAGCGAGACGATGGGATACTTCTTCGCCCAGTCGCCCCACAGCTTGACCATTTCCGCCGGAGTCTTGCGCGAGCGATCCGATTTCTTCATCACATAGCTGCCGTCGTCGTAGAACTCGCTCGCCGCCGGGTCGAGTGCGATGGCGATGTCTTTGCCGGGTTTGTAGCCGGCGGTCTTGATTGCTTCCACGATCACTTCGACAGCCTCGTCATTGGTCTTGAGGTTCGGTGCAAATCCGCCTTCATCGCCGACGGAAGTCACGAGGCCACGCTTTTGGAGCAGCTTCTTGAGCATGTGGAAAACTTCCGCGCCGTAGCGCAACGCTTCGGCGAAGGACTTTGCGCCGATGGGGAACAGCATGAACTCCTGAAAGTCCACGTTGTTTGTGGCGTGCGCGCCGCCGTTGAGCACGTTCATCATTGGCGTCGGTAAAACGTAAGGGGCACTAGACTTGATCCCGTGCAGTTTGCGGATGTAAGCGTAGAGCGGCAAGCCAGAGTCGAGGGCGGCAGCACGGCAGACGGCCATCGAGACGCCGAGAATGGCGTTCGCGCCGTGCTTCGATTTGTTTTCAGTGCCGTCTAGTTTGCACATCAGCGCATCAATCTCCCGCTGCGCGCAAGCTGACCTGCCCTTCAGTTTCGGCGCGATGATTTTGTTCACGTTCGCCACGGCCTTGAGCACGCCTTTGCCGCCGTAACGCTTCTTATCGCCATCTCGCAGTTCGACGGCTTCACGAATGCCCGTGGACGCGCCACTCGGCACGCAGGCCGAAGTGGTGATGCCGTTGTTGAGCGCGATATTGACCATGACGGTCGGGTTACCGCGTGAGTCGAGGATTTCCAGTGCGCTGATGTTTTGGATTTTGGTCATAAAGCTATTGGGAGTTGACGGACATTTCAGAGTTCATTGTTTCACGATCAAGACGCTGCAAGGGGCATGGTCGCTGATACGGTCAGCAGTGTCGCCCAGCAAGCGTCCCCACAATTCCGAGTGGTCGCTGTGGCCGACGACGACGAGGTCATAATCGCCCTCTTTGGCGAAGTTCACGATGACTTTGGCGGCGTGACCGCCGCGGCTTTCGCAGGGGATGGCGATGCCGAACTGTTTTGCCACCTCCCCGACCTCGCGCTTGCGTTCCTCGAAGTAATCCTGCGCGGCCTCCGCCTCGCCTTCCGGTTCGCCGGGCAAATCGGCGTGCTTGGGCAACGGCTGCCGCACCCACAGGGCGGTCAGTTGTGCTTTGCCCTCGCGTGCCAAGGCAGCGGCGCGCTCAAGTGCGGCCCGCCCGCCCTTTGAACCGTCGTATCCGACCAGAATTTTCGTGAACATAATCAGCCTTTCGTTGGAACGGGTTGCGGCAGCGATTTGCCGTTGAGCTTGCGTTGATAAAGACGACCCCACGCGTTCATGGTGCGCAAGGTCGGCTGGAAGCATTTCTGCGCGATGAGCGTCGGCACAAACGCGCTTAGGATAACCACCGTCACCAGCACGGAGTATTGCTCCTGGCTGATGATTTTGTTTTGCAGGCCGAACAACGCCGAGATCGTGCCAAACGTCAGCCCGGTGGACATGAGTAGCGCGGTATAATTCGCCTCGCGTGACCGCATGTAGAACACGCGCGACAACGGCCACACGCCGATGAACTTGGTGACCATTTTGATTGCCAGCAATACCGCGATGACGCCGAGCGCAGCCCAAAGCGCCGATAGCGAAACGAACAATCCCGCCTTGATGAAATAGAACGGGGTGAAGATGGCGAAGGCGATGCTCCGCATCCGATGCACAAGGGTCTTGTCGCGCAGGAACACGCCGGCCACGACAAGTCCCAGCAGATACGCGGGCAACACGGCTTCGCTCTTCGCCGTGGATGCCAGCCCGCCGAGGAAGAACAGCACGAGGAAAAGGAACTTCACCTCCGGCTCGCTGACGCGCGTTGCCCCCAGCCGCGTGATGATGAACTGCGTCCACCGGGGCATGAACCAAAGCATCACGCAGGTCACGACGATGAAGACCATGAGCCAGACGTTGAAGTCGGCGAACAAAATACCGAGTGCCAGCACTGTGCCGAAGTCAGTGATGAAACACGCCGCCAGTAGCGTCTTGCCCATTGGCGTGCTGCCAAGCCCACCCTCGATCATCACCGCATACACGACGGCCACGCTCGTGGTGGACAGCGCGATGCCAGCAATCCACGCCTGATGCAACGGCCAGCCCAGGACGTATTGCGCGAACAGCCAGACCCCAAGAAACGGCAGGAGAAACGATAAGAGCCCAATGCTCAAGCTCGCCCGCAGATTTGCTTTGAGTGACGCCGGATCAATTTCCGCACCCGCGAGAAACGTCAGCACGCCGCTTCCGAGCATCGCGAGGAAATTGGTCCACTCGGTCGTGTGCAGCAGCGGTGTTTGGTTGGCGGTGTGGATATTGCCGACCACGACGCCCACCAGGATTTCGATGAGCGCCACCGAGATGCCGAGCCGTATGGAAATCAAGCTGGCCAGAAACGCCAGCCCCATCCAAAACGCGGCGATGAACCAGATGTTGTCCATGCTTTCGGCCGTTCAGGTTTTCGTGGGGCTCTCTGCATTGGGCTTTGCTCGATACTCAATCACCTTCACTTTTTCGAGCGTCACCAACCCGCCGCCGATCATCGGGTCGAGCGCGGGCAGGAAGGCGCTGATTGTCTCCTCCGCGTCCACGATCTCGATGACCAGCGGCAGGTCCATCGAGAGCCGGAGGATTTTCGCCGTGTGCAAGCGGCTCGATTTGCCGAAGCCCATCGGCCCGCGCAACACCGTCGCGCCGGCCAGATGCAGTTCGCGCGCTTTGAGCACAATGGCTTCGTAGAGCGGTTGATGATGCCAGCGGTCGCTTTCGCCGATGAAAATTCGTAACAGCACTGCTTCGTGGGGGATTTGCATGTCAGATACCTTTCGATGAATTGACGTTGGCGGCAAGCAGATGGCCCAGCCAGACGGCGGCTAGACACAACATGAACGAGAGCGCGCTGTTTGCCCCGGCCTTAAACCATTCGCCATCGCGAGCGAGCGAGAGCGTTTGCAGGCTGAACGAGGAAAATGTCGTGTAGCCGCCGCAGACACCGATCATGACGAACTGCCGGGCGGAAGGCGCGACCAGCCAGCGACCTTCCGTGCCGGTCAGCGTGGCGAAGAAGCCGATGACGAATGAGCCGGTGACATTCACCAGCAACGTTCCCCAGGGAAAAGTCTCGCCGAATTGGCGCGCGATGAAACCGGAAGCTCCAAACCGGGCGACACCGCCCAGCCCGCTGCCAAGAAATATCCAAAAGTAGCTCATAACAATTCCACCGCCGTCAGTGACGTTTGGTAGGAGTTATCAGCTCTGAGTATCGATCAGGCGGTTCTCTCGTGAAGCGAGATGGCAAACACCATTGCCGCTTTATGATTGCCTGATTGCTTGCAAGGGCGCAAGCGTGGATTGAATTTCACGCCTTCGCGTAAAGCTCGCTGCCCTTTTCGGTGAACTCACGGGACTTTTCTTCCATCCCCTTTTTCAACGCCTCTTCCTCGGCAATGCCTTGTTCGGCGGCGGTTTTGTGGACGTGCTCTGTGATTGTCATGCCGCCAGAATATTGAAATGAACGGTGACTGCAACGGCGAGAGCGGTCAATCTTCACGGGGACGCAGCGCGGCTGCAGATTTTCGCGCCGCGCTTCGCTGCGATTGGAACGAACTCTTTGCCGGCTGCGAGAAGGTCTGACGAGAATTGCATCGGGCGGGATGCATTACGCTGCCTTTCAACGATAAACCTCGCGGCGGTGGCGCACACGGTTGACGCGCACGACACGAATCTCGTCGGCAATTTCGTAAACCACACGATAGTCACCCACGCGAATGCGCCAGTCGTGTTTGCTTCCGGCCAGCTTGCGGCAGCCGGGCGGGCGCGGGTTTGTTGCGAGTGCTCGAATCGCGGCGATGACGCGGTCGTGAATCCCGGTCGAGAGCCGCGAAAGTTCTTTCTCGGCGGCGCGTTCAAGCAGGACGCGATACATGGTCACTTGCGGTTACGCTCGGCGAGGTAGTCTTCCAGCGGGCGATAGTGGAGCGGTTTCTTTCGAGTGCGCTTGAGCCACGCAACGTCGTCGCTGTCCTCCACACGTTCCAAGAGTTCTTCGTAATCCTTGATCGGGATGATGACGGAGACGGGCTTGCCTTTGCGCGTCACGATTTCGGGTTCGGGCAATGTTGCTTTCATCGCTTGTAGTTTATCACGGTTCACGCCTTGGCGTAAAGCTCGCTGCCCTTCTCGGTGAACTCTCGGGACTTTTCTTCCATTCCCTTTTTCAACGCTTCTTCTTCGGCGATGCCTTGCTCCGCTGCATATTTCCGCACGTCTTCCGTTATCTTCATGCTGCAAAAGTGTGGCCCGCACATGGAACAAAAGTGAGCTGTCCTCGCTCCTTCTTGGGGCAACGTCTCATCGTGAAATTCTCTGGCCGTTACCGGGTCAAGGGACAGGTTAAACTGGTCTTCCCACCGAAACTCGAATCGGGCTTTCGATAGCGCGTTGTCTCGATACTGCGCGCCCGGATGTCCTTTCGCCAAATCCGCCGCGTGCGCCGCAATTTTGTAGGCAATCACGCCGTCCTTGACGTCCTTTTTGTTGGGCAATCCCAGATGCTCTTTCGGGGTCACGTAACACAACATCGCGCAGCCATACCAGCCGATCATCGCCGCGCCGATGCCGCTGGTGATGTGGTCGTGGTTGCGACTCCGCAAACTCCGCAGCAACGACGCCGGGCGCACAGATTTTGGAACGGCATCCTGACCGGCTGCGTCAGCGGTGGTGAGCGGTCCGAGCGTGTGGAACGGGATTAGGGCAGGGACAAGGGATTGAACCTTGTCTCCACCCCTATGATCAGTATTACTGGAAACGCTCTAGCTGCCTGTGAGGCGGGGCAGATAAGCCCCGCAGGACTCACGGACGACAAGGTGTCGGGTCAGGTAAATGCTTCGGGCTGGTAAGGTGGGATCGGCTATCCGTTCCACCCTGGTGCGATAGGCAGTGGCGGCTGGATCGCGACACAAGGTTGATGGATGGTGGTCAGTGCTGGCGTGACCAGGGTGGCGTATTTGACGTCATCAAAGCCGACAACTCTAAAGTCTCGCGGGACGCGAAACGTATTTGCTTCCATGGACCGCATGATTAGCACGGCCATGTTGTCTTTGGCGCAAATGAAGGCATCGGCGACTCGGCCCGCGAGGAGGGCACGTTGAAATTTCAAATCGGCGGGGTCGCCAGGACGCACCCAACCGGGATCGGGTTCGATGCCGTGCCGAGTAAAGGATTCACGCACTCCGGCGATGCGCGCATCCACCGTGGGGGCCGGAAGAGAGCGAGCGACAAAGGTGATTATTTTGCATCCCCGTTTAATGAGGTGTTCGGCCAGCAGATAACCGCCTGCCATATTGTCAATACCCACGAGATCGAAGTCACCCCGGCGCGGATAGGGGAGCAGGTCGCGGTCAAGCTGGACAACGGGTATGCCGGCGTCACGAAGCGACTCGGCCAGCTTGCGGTTTGCTTCACCTTGCCCGGGAGTCAATTCCACCGGGGCAAAGAAGACGCCGCTGACTTTGCGCGATAAACTGTCGGCACAGTTCCTTGGCGTGCTCGAGGCTGGCGTCGGTGTTCTCATGGGGATTGGTGAGGCCGCCCCAAAGTATGCCGTAATCACGAACTTGCGCGATACTGGCGATTTCACCGCAGATAATCTGAAGACTTCCACGGTGGCGATGCCGACCGAGCACAAGCTGCGTTTCTACGGATCGCCCAATCTCAAGGACTGGACGCAGCTCAACGAGTTTGGCCCGGTGGGGGCCACCGGCGGCGTGTGGGAATGCCCTGACTTGTTCGAACTTCCAGTGGATGGAACTAACGAGAAACGGTGGGTACTCGTGGTCAACCTCAATCCCGGCAGTGTGGCGAGTGGATCGGGCGGACAATACTTCATTGGCCAATTCGACGGGACCCGCTTCACTGCCGATGCTGATTCACCGTTCAAAACGGCGCCAAACCGCGCCTCCGAATCGGCCCTCTGGTTTGATTACGGTCCGGACTATTACGCGGCGGATTCCTGGAGCGACATTCCGAAATCCGATGGCCGCCGGCTCTGGCTGGGCTGGATGAGCAACTGGGATTATGCCCAAGACGTGCCCACGTCGCCCTGGCGCAGTGCGATGTCCATTCCACGCGAAGTGGGGTTGCGGAGAACCGCCGCGGGAATCCGCCTCGTGCAAAAACCGGCGCGCGAGATGGAGCTGCTGCGCGGAGAGCATTGGAAGTTTTCGGGGGGCGACATTGCCGGAGCGAACGGGTGGCTGGCGAAGAAACAAATCAAAGGCGACTAGATCGAAATCGTGGTCGAGTTCGCGGCGGCGAGTCATGGCGCGCAGGGATTGAAGGTATTGCAGGACGGAAAAGAGGCGACGGTGATTGGCGTGGACGGCACGCGCGGCACGGTGTTTGTGGACCGCACCCAGTCCGGTGACGTGAGTTTTCATCCGAAGTTCCCGGGAGTTTACGAATCGCCACTCACAACGCCGAACACGCCTGTGACGTTGCATGTTTTCGTGGATACCAGTTCGGTTGAAGTGTTCGTCAACAACGGGGAGCAAGTAATCACAGCGCTGGTTCTCCCCTTCGCCGGCGGTCGCGGCGTGGAATTCTTCGGTCCAGCATCTGGTGCAAAGATCAACTCCATCAGAATCTGGAAATTGAAATCTTGCTGGTGAAGTCAGTCAGCCCGCGCCGCGCCGATTCTCGCGCACGACATCGAGATCAACGCCTTTGAAGCGGCAAGTGATCGCGGCTGGACGAGGACTGGTGCGGCGTTTGGCCTGCACCTGAGCCATGGTGGAACGCGAGGCATTTGCAGCCGCCGTTCACGCTTCCTGCCACTCGAAGCCGACGACATGCCGGTGCGCCGCCTGATTCCACTGAGACGTTATCGTAAGTATTTCAGCGCGATGAATCCGCCGATTAGCAGGATCAGGAAGATCAAGGCTGCCCAGTCAAAATATTTTTCAATCAAAGCCTTCACCCGCGCGCCAAAGAGGTAAATGAAGCCCGCCACACAAACGAAGCGGAAGGTGCGGCCAATCACCGAGGCGAGCAGGAATTGTCCGAACGGAAAGTGGAACACGCCGGAAGCGATGGTGAAGATTTTGTAGGGAATCGGCGTGATGGCTGCCGCCAAAGTGCCCCAAAAGCCGTAAGTGTCGTACCAGAACTTGATCTTCTCCATGACGGCCTCCCCGTGATACATGCGTACGATCGGCTCACCGATGAGCGTGTAACCCCACAGCCCGATGCCGTAACCCACGATGCCACCGAGAACGGAGCCCGCCGAGCAAATCAGGGCGAAGCGAAAGGATTTTCGGGGCGCGCCCACACACAGTGCCAGCAGCAACACGTCCGGCGGGATGGGGAAAATGGAGGATTCAATCACAGCAATGAAGAACAACGCCCACGAACCGCCGGGCCGTTCGGCCCAACTCAATGTCCAGTCGTACATCCGGCGGATGAGGTGCGGCCGTTTGGCCGGCGTTGACGCTGCTGCTTCTTGATTCATGCGGGCAAGAGGGAACTGAATCACACCCGCCGCGTCAAGCCGCTGCACAGTTGCCGGTCGGCTAATCCCGCACATGGATGAGCGTCTTTACCGCATGATTACCCGCCGCCATGGAGGCAAACAATGCCGACAGGCGCGACAACGGACATTCCCCATCTACAAAATCACCGGAATGAACCACCCCCGTCTCGATGAATTCCAACGCCCGGCGAATGGTGTGCGGGGTATGATGAAAACTGGCGAGCAGGGTCAGGTTGGAATAATGGATCAGTGTCGTGTCGAGCGTGATGCTGGTGCCGGCGGGACAGCCGCCAAAGAAATTCACGGCGCCACCCTTGCGCACCAGATGTACCGCTGCTTCCCACACCTCCGGTTTGCCCACCGCTTCAATGACCGTGTCGAACTGCGTTCGCGTGGCTTCGCGCACTTTCGTGACGAGGTTATGGCCGTCGCCAATGTCAATCACCTGCTGCGCGCCCAGGCGTTCCGCCGCGCGCAGGCGAACCTCGCGTCGTCCCGCCACCGTCATGTTGCAGCCGACATTTTTCCCCAGCGCTACGAACATCAGTCCGATGGGCCCCGCGCCGAACACCAGCACCTGCTGCCCCAGTTGCAGGCGCAGGTCCTCGAGGCCTTGCACGACACAGGCCAGCGGTTCCACCAGCGCCGCATCGCGAAACGCGGTTTCCGGTTTGAGCCGGAGCAGATTCTTCTGCACCAGCCGCGCCGGCACTACGGTGGATTCGGCGTAGGCGCCATTGAGGAAGAGTAGATGTTCACAGAGGTTCTCCTGGCCGGCCCGACAGTGGAAACACTCATCGCAGGGCGCGGAATTTGCAGCCACTACGCGATCTCCCACGCGCCAGCCTTGTTCGCCACTGCCACTGCCCAACTCTACGATGACGCCCGCCAGTTCGTGCCCAAACACCGCGGGCGGAACGATCATCTTCGCGTGGTAGCCGCGCTTGAAGACCTTGAGGTCGGTGCCGCAGGTCAGCGCCGCCTCGACTCGGAGACGCACTTCGCCGGGCTGTAGCGCCACCGGTGTGATTTCTTCAACGCGTATGTCTTCCTTGCCATGCAGAACCGCTGCTCTCATGCGCTGTTTATGGAGGCAAAACCGGGAGAGTGAAAGAAAAGACTTTCCTGGGCTGCCATCTGGTTATGACAGACGCGGTTGAATTTCAGCATCGCGAAGATTCAGGGTACGTCCACTTGCTCTTTCGCCCTGGCAAGGATCCGGTCGAGGCGCGGTCGCAAAGGTGGGAGCAGTTCCTGCATGGTTTCGCAAAGCCGTTTGATTTGCTGCCATTCCTCGCGGGAACTGGCGGCGTTTGCCGCCGTGGAGGATTCCACCACTCGCACCGCCCCCAGTCCGGCCTCCTTGATCCAGAACAGATCTTTGGTTTCGCCTTCGCGCAGGTGCTTGGCGTAGAAGACATCGAGATAATGATCGCGCGCCAGTTTGAGCAGGGCTGTTTTTTCGTTGCCAGCCTTTTGTCCGGCCAACCCTTCCACCACTCTGGCCAAGCCCACGGCGGCCTGGCTGCGCAAGGCAACGCCTGCCTGCGGGGCATTCGTGACGTGGTGGAAGGCGTTCGAGGCGGCCAAATACGCAGACGGGTCGCGGACGGCGAGTTGCAGATAGCAGTTCCCGATTTCACCCCAAGCCTGCGCAGCCGACGGGGTGCCCGGATACAACTGCGGCAGAGTGCCAAAGACTCGAATCGCCTCCTCGAAGTTGGCCAGTTTGTTGGTTTCCGCCGGGGACAGCAGCATCAATGCGCCCCCGTAAGCCAGGGTGGCCTCGATGCGAAGGTTCACCGGACAGTTTGTGTCGCTGGTGAGCCGGGTGAAATGATTGCTGGCGTTCTGATAGTTTCGCCAACCAACGGCCGCGCGCCCGGCCATCAAGCCCGCCGGATAGGCTAGTTCGGAACTACGCCAGGTCTGGAACAACAGTTTGTAGTTCAGTTCCGCGTCCGCGAAATCGCCACGCCGCCAATGGTAGTCGGCCACCCACCACTGCGCTACAGGGGCGAGGGCGTTGGTGGCGAACCGGGCAACGAAATTCGTGAACGCGGTGTGGGCGTTGGTTTCATTGCCACCGTGAAAATGCGCCATTGCCCGGGAGAACTCCGCTTGGGGCCGCAGGCGATTGGTGGCAAATCGTTCCAACCACGATTCGTACTGGGCAATGGCCGGTCCCCACTCGCCCTTTTGCTCCAGCGCACCAGCCAGCAACAACTCCACCGCCGGGCGGTCTTCGGCATCGGGGAATTTCTCCACGAACTCCTTGAACAGCGCTTGCGCCGGCTCCGGTTCGCCTGCGTCGGCAAATCCCTGGCCGGTCAACAGCAGACTGTCCGCCGCCACTTTGCTGTCGGGCGTGAACTCCAGGATGCGCCGCATGGCGTCGGACGCCGCAGCACGGTCATTTAACTTCAGGCCCGCCCGGAGCGCCTGATAGAGTGCCGGTGGCGTCAACTCCCCTTTTGCGCGCGGCCAGTCCGCCGCCACTGCCAGGGCGCCGCGGTAATGCTCCAGCGCGCCGGCGAAATCGTTCTGGACAAAGAGCGTGTCCGCCAGCTTGAAGCGGGCCACGGCCAAGTCCTCTGAGGGTGGCAATTGCGCCGCCGCCGCCTTGAAAGCCTCGGTACTAGCGGGCATCTGGCCCGCCAGCCAGTAACACCATCCCCGTCCTAGCTGTGCCTTGCCGACCAGTGCGCTGTTGGTAAAGCCGTTGATCACCCGTTCAAAATTCGCCAAAGCCTGCTGCAACTGGTTCGTCAACGGCGCTGGAACACCCACCACATTGGTGGGTGCGAGTACGAGATGCTGTTTGAGCTGTAATTCGCCCAGTGTCAGCAAGGCCATATCCGTCGAAGGCGCATTGGTGAAACTGCCCAGGAATTTTTCAAGTCGCTGGATCGCCGTGGGTAGTTGATTCTGGGCGAGCGCCAGTTCGACGATTTTTGCCAGTGCCTGCCGCTGGCGTTCGACCGGCGTTTCCGGAGCCAGATTGAGCTCGTAAAACGCGGCCGCCTTGCCCAAGTCACCGAGCCGCTCGAAGATGCTGGCGCGAAGCGCAACACTTTCGCCGATCAAATCCGGACGTTTGGTGAATCTCGCAACAGTCAACAACTCATCGCTGGCCAGCAGCGCCTCCTGAGTTCGGTTTACCTTCAGATGAATCCGACATATCAAATAATGCCGCCGCCAGCCCAGTTCCGGTTTGAGCTGGGCGTCCTTGACCGGTTGCAGCGCGGCCTCGGCGCCTGCGTGGTTGCCCTGCTGCAATTCCGCCTCCGCCCACAATAGGAAGCCCCGCGCGGCCAGTTCATTGCCTACATTGCCAGCGGCGGCTTGCTGGAAAGCACCCTCCGGTTTGCGGAGCAGGTCAACCACATTCGTCCATTGCCCCAACTCGACGTGAGCGGCGGCTTCACTGACGCTCGCCGCCAGCCGGCGTTGGGATTCCGGGAACGTGGCCGTCAGCTTGCCGAAGGTTTCGGCGGCCGCAACGTAGTTGAGACTGCGAAACTGCGCTTCACCAATCCAGTAAAGATACTCGTCCGCCCGTTTGTCGGCTTGGGGCAAACGCTCCGTCAACAATCCAATGGCTTCGGCGAATTTTCCTTGCTGAATCTGGGCCTGCGCCTGCAAAAGAATAGCCTCGGCCAGGTACTCCGAAGCCGGATGATTCGTGGCGAACTCGCCCAACTCCCGTTCCGCACGATCCAGAAATCCATCATTCAGCGCATTGGTTGCCGCGCGGAAGGCTTGCGTTTCCGCCGGCGTGGCGGCGCGAAGGTGACCGCCGCTGACCAACAGCAGCAGTCCCAGCAACCAGCATTTGCGCACCATTACCATGCGGGCAATCTAAGCCAACCCGCGCCTCAGCGAAAAGGGATAAATCGAATGTTCACAGCCTCAGTGTGCGGCGGCAAGTCGCGGTGCCAGCACTGATTTCAGATAACGCCCCGTGTGGCTTTCGGCACAAGCGACCACCTGTTCCGGCGTGCCTTGCGCCACCACGCGGCCGCCGCCCTCGCCGCCTTCAGGGCCCAAGTCTATGATCCAATCCGCAGTCTTGATCACTTCCAGATTGTGCTCAATGACCAATAGAGTGTTGCCCGAGGCACGCAACTTAAAGAGCACTTCCAGCAGTTTTGCCACGTCATGGAAATGCAAACCAGTTGTCGGCTCGTCGAGGATGTAAAGTGTGCGCCCGGTTTGTTTGCGGCTCAACTCGGCGGCCAGCTTGATGCGTTGCGCCTCACCGCCGCTCAACGTCGTGCCTGCTTGCCCGAGCCGGATGTAACCCAGTCCGACTTCTGCCAGGGTCAACAGCGGATCGTAGATCTGCGGCACCGCACGAAAAAAATTCACCGCCTCGTCCACGGTCATATCGAGCACATCGGCGATGTTCATGCCTTTGTAGGCGATTTCAAGCGTCTCGCGATTGTAACGCCGGCCATTGCAGGCCTCGCACGTCACATAAACTGGCGGCAGGAAGTGCATTTCAATCTTGAGCACTCCATCGCCCTGGCACTTCTCACAGCGACCACCCCTGACATTAAAACTAAACCGGCCGGATTCGTAGCCGCGGATTCTGGCCGCGGGCAACCGCGAAAACAAATCGCGGATGGCGTTGAACATGCCGGTGTAGGTGGCGGGATTGCTGCGCGGGGTGCGGCCAATGGGCGATTGATCAATAACCACGATCTTCTCCAGGCCCTCGTAATTACGAATCTCACGGTGCGCACCAGGCTTCTCTTTGGATCCGTAGAATTTGCGCATCAGCGCACGGCGCAAGACGTCGTCCACCAGGGTGCTTTTGCCGGAACCACTCACGCCGGTGACACAGGTGAACAGGCCGAGGGGAATGTGGGCATCCACGTTGCGCAGGTTGTTTTCGCTCGCGCCGATGATCTCGATCGCGCCGCGATCCATTGAGACAGGTTTGCGCGTTTTTGGCAGGGGCACATTCAACTCGCCGCGCAGATACTTTGCGGTGAGGGAGCGTTCGTGCCGCAACACCTCGGCAAACGATCCGGCGGCAACCAGTTCGCCGCCGCGCACACCCGCACCCGGACCCAGATCGAGCAGATAATCCGCCTGGCGCATCGTGTCCGCATCGTGCTCGACCACGATGACCGAATTACCGAGATCGCGCAGCCCCTTCAACGTCACGAGCAACCGGTCGTTATCGCGCTGATGCAGGCCGATGCTGGGTTCGTCAAGGATGTAGAGCACGCCGACGAGGCCCGCGCCGATTTGCGTGGCCAGTCGGATGCGCTGCGCCTCGCCGCCGCTCAGGGAACCGCTTTCACGATTGAGCGTGAGATAGCCAAGTCCGACATTCTTGAGAAAGCCGAGTCGTGCCCGGATTTCCTTGATGACGTCGTGCGCAATTTGCTCCTGGAACTCCGTGAGCTTGAGTTGGGCGAAGAACTCGTCAGCCTTCGCGACGGACAACGCGGATACGTCCATGATGGAGAGGCCGGGAATCTTGAAGTGCGGCGACCTGTCGCCGCTCTTGGCGCCTTGCCGACTCGTCGGCAAAGCACAGCCGCGTCCGGGCGGTCCGGCGAAGTTCGGCCGTGCCTCCGCATTCGACGGCGACAAGTCGCCTGCGGAAAGCGGTGACCAGTCACCGCACTCCAAAGTCACCGCGAGAATCTCCGGCTTGAGTCGCTGGCCTTGGCACGCGTCGCAAAACTGCGGACTCATGAAGGCCTTGAGGCGATTGCGCGTGAACTCACTTTCGCTTTCGGCATAGAGACGTTCCATGTTCGGCAGTACGCCCTCGAAGGGCCGTTTCACCGTGCTCATTTTGCCCGCGCGCCAGAAATGGAATTCGATCTCAGTATCGCCCGAGCCGTGAAGCAGCTTTGCCTTGAAATCGTCCGGCAGGTCCTTGTACGGCTTTTCGAGGCTTTGTTGATAGTGGCCAGCGATGGCCCGCAGCATCGCCTTGTAGTAAACCACCATCCGCTTGCCCCCACGCCGCCATGGGAGAATCGCGCCTTGATCCAGGGATTTCTCCGGATCGGGCACAACCAAATCTTCGTCGAACACCATTTTTTGACCCAACCCATGACAGACCGGACAGGCGCCGCTCGGGGCATTGAAGGAAAAATGCTTTGGCGTCGGCTTCTCGTAGCTCTTGCCCGTCGCCGGTGAATACATGCGATTGGAGTGCAGCGTTTCGATCCAGCTCTCGGACGAGGCGGATGCCGTAAGCCGGCTCGGACCGCCGGAGGAAGGAGGAGCGGATTCACGTCCGCCGGTTCCGGAAGCGGGAGGCAATTGATGCAGCGTCAGAATAACACCCTCACCCCACCGCAACGCCGTTTCGATAGAATCCTGCAACCGCACGCGCACCTTGTTGTCCATCACCAACCGATCCACCACTGCCTCGATGGTATGCGCCCGCTTTGGATCCAGTTTGAGGCGCACGTTCGGGTTGCCCAACTCGACCAACTCGCCATCCACCCGCGCCCGCACGAAGCCTTCGCGTTGCAGGCGCTCAATCACGTCCCGGAACTCGCCCTTCTGCCCGCGCACAACCGGAGCCAGCAGCATCACTTTGGTTTTCTCCGGCAATGCGAGAATCTTGTCCACGATGTCACTGGTGGTTTGCGCCACAATAGGTTTGCCGGTGTCCGGACAATGCGCCTGGCCGACGTGGGCGTAAAGCAGTCGCAGGTAATCGTAAATCTCTGTCGTGGTGGCCACCGTGGAGCGCGGGTTCATGCCGGAACTGCGCTGTTCAATGGCAATGGCCGGCGACAGGCCCTCAATGTAATCCACATCCGGCTTCTGCATTTGATCGAGGAATTGCCGGGCGTAGGCGGAGAGGCTTTCGACGTATTTTCGCTGGCCCTCGGCGTAAATGGTATCGAACGCGAGCGAGGATTTGCCGCTGCCACTCAAGCCGGTGATGACCACCAGCTTGTCGCGCGGGATTTCGAGCGTGAGGTTTTTTAGATTATGCTCACGCGCGCCGCCAATGCGGATTAAATTCCTGCTCATTTCCTGCAAATTCCGCGATTCAAATAATCGGCAAGCGTAGGCCAGGGGCCGGAACGAGGAAAGGAAAGAAACGAACTGGTGGAACACACGAACTGGTGTGCCACAAAACCTCCTTTGCAGATGCAGCGGGAAATGCAAGCTTGGGTTGAACGTATGTTCGACTCCATGGCGAACCGCTCAACCAGGGCGAGAAGGGCGCTTCCCGCGCTGCTGAGATCGCTGACCATTCTGGTTTCGCTCCCGCTGTACTTCACGGACCAACCGGCCTTGGCGGAGGGTTGGGTGACGCGCACTTGGGGTACGGAAGCGGGCCTCCCCCAGAACACGGTCAGCGCCATCGTGCAAACACGCGCTGGCTATTTGTGGCTGGCGACCCGCGAGGGGCTGGCTCGGTTTGATGGCATGAGGTTCACGGTGTTTGGCTTGCGGGAAGGGCTGGAGAGCGTGGCGGTGCAAACGCTTTTTGAGGATCGAGAAGGAATCCTGTGGATTGGAACGGACGGCGGCGGACTGAGCCGGTTAGTCGCGGGACGCATTGAGACCGTCCCGTTGCCACCATTGGGCGCGGGCGGCGACAGCATCAACGCGCTGGCCGAGGATGCGGAAGGCCGACTCTGGGTGGGCACCCGCGCGGGTTTGGTGGTGTGGGATCGCGACCGGTTCGTGCCCGTGCCAGCACTGGCCGAATTGAGCCGGACGAGCATTTACGCCCTGTTCCAAGGGCGCGACGGCACAATGTGGATCGCCACGGCGGTCGCCGGCCTTTTCGAGTTTCGGAGCCAACGACTCACCAAGTGTGAGAACCCGCCGGGCATCGCGCGCATTGCGGCTTACTGCCTGTTGGAAGATCAACAGGGCCGGCTGTGGGCGGGCATCGGCAACGGCATGGTGTTATGCCGTCTGAACGGGCAATGGCGCATCTACACCCAGGAGGACGGCGTGCCTTATGCCTATGCCACCTGCCTGACCGAAGCAGCGGACGGTACGATCTGGTTGGGTTCCGTGGACGAAGGCATCCATCGCCTGCGCGGTGAGCGGTTCGTGGCCGTCACCAGCGAGCTGGTGCGGTTGTCGAACGCGATTCGTGCCTTGCGCTTCGATCGCGAGGGCAATCTCTGGGTCGGCACGCGCACCAGCGGTCTGAGTCGGCTCAATGAACGCAAGTTGATCGCTGTCGGCGCGGCGCAGGGTTTGACCAACGATTTCACGCGTTCCGTCGCCGAAACCACCGACGGCAACCTCTGGGTCGGCACCACGGGCGGCGGACTTTATCACGGTGGCGTGAACGGGTTTGAGCCTTTCGGCACCGGGGGCGTGTTCCGCTTCTACTCGGTGGTGGAATCCGTGCTGGCGGCGCGGGACGGAAGTTTGTGGTGGGGCGGAGCGCGGGCGTTGCTGCGTTGGCAGGACGGCGAACTGGCGGGGTGTTACACCAACCTGCCATGGATACGCGAGGCGCTGGTAACCGCATTGTGCGAAGACCAGCGGGAAGGTTTGTGGATCGGCACCTCCCTGGGACGACTGGTGCATTTTGACGGCCGCCAGTTTGTGGAGTTTCCGCAGGGCGTCGCCCGAGGTCCGGTAACCGCGCTGGCGCAACAACCCGATGGGGTGCTCTGGGTCGGCTCGCTGGCCGGCGGTCTGAAACGCGTGCGGGCCGGCAGTGAGGTGGTGGATTCGGTCACCAATGGCTTGTTGAGCGCCGCCATTCGCACCCTGTATCTGGAAGCTGATGGCACTCTATGGATCGGCACGGCGGGCGGCGGATTAAGCCGCTGGCGAGACGGGCAAGTGACCAACTTCACTTCCAAACAAGGCCTCGGCGCGGACGTGATTTCGCAGATTGTGGAGGATGAAGAAGGTCATCTCTGGCTGGGGTGCAGCCGTGGAATTCTTCGCGTCAGCAAACACCACTTGAATGAACTGGCCGCCGGGCAGCGCGCGTTTGTTCATCCGCGCAGCTTCGGGTTGAGCGACGGGATGCCAGTGGAGGAATGTTCGAGCGGTTTCCATCCGGCTGGGTTGAAGCTGCGCTCCGGTTTGCTGTGTTTCTCCACCGTGCGGGGGCTGGTGTTCATCAATCCGAGAGCGCAGGAAACCGACCTGCCTCCACCCGTCATGTTGCTGGAGGAAACGGTGGTGGACGGGCAGACGCGTTATCCGGAGACCATCGGTGGCTCAGGCAATGGAGGTGCGCCGAGATTGCACTTGAGAATCCCACCCGGTCGGCGCGACGTGGAAATCAACTACACCGGCATGAACTTCGCGTCGCCGGAGAAAGTGCGCTTCCGTTATCGTCTGGATCGTTATGATGGCGATTGGGTGGAGGCCGGTGGAAGGCGCACAGCGTACTACTCGCGGTTGCCACCGGGGGACTTCACGTTTCGCGTCATGGCCTGCAACGCCGACACGGTCTGGAGTCCGGAAACCACGCTGGCCATCACGGTGCAACCGTTTCTCTGGCAAACCAGTTGGTTCCTGGCGCTGGCCATGCTGGCCGGGATCGCTTCGTTTGCCGGCCTGCTGCGATTCATTGAACGCCGGAAATACCGGCGGCGACTGGCCTTGCTCGAAACCCGCCACGCGGTGGAGCGTGAACGCCTGCGCATTTCGCAGGACATGCACGATCACATCGGCGGCATGTTGACCCAAGTTTCGCAGTTGAGCGATCTGGGACAGACGGCAGCAGCGGCGGACTCGCACGGGCATTTTGTGCGCATCGGTACGCAAGCCCGGGCCGCGGTGCAGTCGCTGGACGAAATCGTCTGGGCCACCAATCCCAAAAACGACAATCTCCCGCGGTTTGCCGATTATGTCAGCCGGTACGCCGATGAGTTCTTCGAGAACAGCAGCGTCCGGTGCTGGCAGGAAATGCCGCCGGGTCTGCCCCATCTGCCGTTGCGCGCCGATCTGCGACACAATGTCTTCCTCGCACTCAAGGAAGCGTTGAACAACGTGCTTAAACATTCGGGCGCCACCCAGGTCTGGCTGCGGTTAACCCTGGACGAAGAATCCGTGCGACTGGAAGTGGAGGATAATGGTCGCGGCTTCAACCCGCACCAGCCGGCACCGGGCGGGAACGGAGTCGAGAACATGAAATCGCGCCTCGCCGAGTGCGGCGGACGCACGGAACTACTCAGCGAACCCGGCCGCGGCACGAAAGTGCGCCTGCAATTCCCCCGCCCCTCCGCAAGCCAGCCGGGCAGCTAACCCAAATGTGGTATGGTGCGGAGGCCGCTCCAATTATTATGAATACACCCCGCCGAGTGAACAAAATCATCCAAGTGGCACTGGTCGAGGACGACGCCGGGGTGCGCGCCAATCTGGCCGCGATCCTGAACGGCGCGCCCGGTTTCCACTGTCAAGCCGCCTACCCGGACGGCCACGCAGCGCTGAAGGGGATTCCACCCAATCGTCCCGACGTGGTGCTCATGGATATCAATTTGCCGGGGATGCTCGGTCCGGAATGTGTGCGCCAGCTCAAGACGTTGGCGCCGGGGTTGCCGGTGCTCATGCTCACGGTGTACGACGACAGCGAGCAGGTGTTCAAATCCTTGATGGCCGGGGCGACGGGCTATCTACTGAAACGAACACCGAAGGAGAAACTGCTGGAGGCCATTCGCGAAGTGCATGGCGGCGGCGCCCCAATGTCCCGCCAGATTGCGCGCCGCGTGGTGCAGTTCTTCCAGGAAATAGACCAGATGCCCGCCACCACGCAACGGGCGCCGGAAATCGCCACCCTGACCGAACGCGAGCGACAAGTCCTCGCCAGTCTGGCCAAGGGACACATCTACAAGGAAATCGCCGATCTGCTGAACATCAGCTTTGAAACCGTACGCACGCACGTGCGCAGCATCTACGAAAAACTCCATGTCCACAGCCGGACCGAGGCCGTGCTGAAATACCTGGGCCGATAACGCCTTGCGCCGGCAGCGCCTCGTGACTCTCGCTCACGACGGATTCTGTTGCTGGAAGCGGCACCCCGTTCAGTTCGATCATTCCCCGCCGGTTTGCCATCGTCTTCACGTGGTTCGAGCGGGCAAAGCCGGTCACAGACCGGCGTTCCGTGTGGTGGCGGAGACCTGCGCGTTGAAAAGCAACCGGGCCGGGATTGCTCCCGGCCCGGCGTGTGTCATTGGACAATGTGCTTACAGCTTCACGCGGTAGAACTTGCTGCCCGCCCCCACCGGGACTTTGTGATATGGCGCGGCGGCGCCGACCACCGGCGTGTAGGGTCCGCCCACATTATCGGCGGATTCCAGTGTGCCGGCTTCCCAGATCAGTTCCAGTTCGCCGCCGACTTTCTCAATCGCAAGCGAAACCGGCCCGTAAGTATCGAAGCTCCGCCCCTGTGAACCTGCCGCATACAGCGCGGTGACTTCCAAGGGACTCAACACCCGGCGCCAGATTCCCATGTCGTCAATATCCGCCTGGCCATTCTCCTGATAAGCTCCCGTGGCATCCTGGCCAATGGTGAAGGGCGACCCGGTGTCCATGTTGCCTACCGTGGTGATGGAACGCGTATCCACGGCGACTCCGTTCAAGTAGGTCACCGCGTTCCCCGTGCGGTCAAACGTATGGACGAGGTTGTGCCAGTTGCCATCGTTAATGCTGTTGGCCGGACCGTAGAGGCCCACGGAGGTGGCATCGCTGCCCAGCCAGTATGACCATCCACCCAGGTTGTACGAAGGGGCAAAGGTCAGACCGAACGCACCGTAAGAATTGACGGCAGTGCAAAGGAATGGCAAATCGCCCGGCAGCCCGGTGAACTTCACCCAATAGGCGACCGAGAAGCTGGTGTCGTAACCAAACTGCAGGTCGGTCGTCGCCGGGACCGCAACGTAGTTGTAGGTGCCGGTTTCAATCACGGTGTTGTAGCGCAACGCGCTGCCCACCTGGCCGGGGACGAAACTTGGTGCTCCCATGAGGTCGCCGTTGTTGCCCCGTCCCGAGGAATCCTGCGCGTTGTCATCGAACTTGAGATGCAACACCAGATCATTGGTCAGGTTGGCGAACGTGGGCGGCGCCAACACGGTCAGCGTGGCCGCCTGGCTGTTGGTGAAGCCTTGCGCGTTCGTGATGCCGACCGTGTACGAGCCCGCATCCGAGTAATACACGTCCGCCAGTGTCAGTGTCTTGCTGGTGGCCCCCGGGATGTTCACCCCGTTGAGCTTCCATTGATACGTCATGGGCGCGGCGCCAATCGTTCCGACCGTCAAGTTGGCCGTCTGGCCCGCGATCACCGTTTGCGAGGCCGGCTGGGTCACAATCGCCGGCGGCGTGGGCCCGCTGATGCCCATCAGCGACAGGTTGAAGATCTCGTCTGGCGCGAGCGCGCGTTTGTAGATGGCCACCTCGTCAATGTCGCCCACCAGTGGCCGGTCGGTACGGTCGCGGCCAAGGAAGAGCGGATCGCTCAAAGGCGTCACGCCGTGGGTGGCATTGTTCACCGCGGAAACCAGTCCGCTGCCATCGTTCATGTAGAGTGTTCCGCGGCCCGGCTCAACCACCAAGGCAAGGAAGGTCCACGTATTAAGCGGTACAAAGATGCCGGAGGCGAAGCCCCATTGCCCGTCCGCCCAATGGTAGCGCAATTCGCCGGAAGACCGAATATCCAGGCCGGAAGCACTGTTGCCGCGCGAGAAGACGACTCCGGACAGATCATCATCGTAGCCAGCAAGATTGACCCACGCGGTGAACGTAACGGTGTTGGTATTCCAATTGAGCGGCGCTGCGGTGATCCAGCCGTCCGTGCCATTCAACTGGCGCGCAACATTCCCCGCTTCAAAGCCGGGGCGGGCCGGCGGACGCGGTCCATCCACGCCATTGACCACCGAGGCGCTGTTGGTGCCGTTGAGGCCGCCCGCGTAATCAAAGGCAATGTCGCCCGACGTTTCATTCAAACGCCAGTAAGCCTCCGGTTGGCCCGCCATCACCACGGCAGCGTAATTCGCGGCGGGTTGCACGGCGAGCGAAGCAACGGTAGTGAGGTTGGTCCCGTAAGGATTCACAATCACCGCCCGGTAATCACCCGCGTCGGCACCGGTAATTCCCGTAATGGTGTAACTGGCCGCCGTCGCGCCCGGAATGTCGCTTTCTCCTTTTTGCCACTGATAAGTAAGCGGCACGCTGCCGCCGGCGGAAACGCTGAAGGTGATCTTCCCCCCCTCCAAGCGCGTGCCGCCTGCGGGTTGGGCGAAAATCACCGGCGGGCCGGCCACCACGTTGATCACGGAGACCGTGCTGGTCACGGAGTTCGCGCCGTAAGTTACCACCACGTCGTAACTGCCCGAATCACCGGTGCCGACGTTGTTAAGCGTGAGCGTCGGACTGTTGGCGCCGACGTTGCCGCCGTTCTTGCGCCATTGATAGTTCACCGGACCGCTGGCGACGCCATAGGCGGTGAAATTCACCGTCATGCCTTCGTAAACTGGATCAGCGGGTGTGCGCGTCACCAACGGAATTGCCGGCGTGGCCGAGTAGAACAGATTGGAAATAGTTGTCGCATCCAGCGCGGTGCCGAAGAGCGCCACTTCATCAAGGTTTCCTTTCACCATGCGGGCGCCGGTGCCGTCGCGTCCGATTTGCAGCGGGCCACCACTGAAATCATGCGGCGAGTGACCACCCGTGCGCGTGGCGGATCTGAGGCCGTTGGTCGAACCGATGTAGATTGTGGCTTCCGTCGGAGAAACTGACACCGCAGCAAAGGTCCAGACTCCGTCCGGGATGAAAAAGTCCGCGCCGGGGTTGTAACTGTAGGTGGCGGCATCGTCGTTCCACACGTAGCCCAGCCGGTTGTTGAAATCCACCACCAAGCCTGTGGCCGGCGACCCCGTGGCCCGCTGCAGGAGGATGGGCGAGGCGTTGACCTGGTTGCCATCGCGCTTGATCCAACCAACAATGGTGGCGGTGTCGGTGGAGGTGGCGAAACCAGGGATGCTGATGTAGCTGTTGACCGCACTGAAGGCCGCCGACTTGTTGTCCATTTCAAACCCGGCGAATTGCGTCTTCACCGGTCCCATCGCGCCCGAACTTGCACCACCAACATAGGTGCCGTTTTGGGCGCCACCCAGCGACCCAGAATTGGTGGCCGCGTAGGGAATGTAAGGCGGCAAGGCCGGCTCATTCATCCGCCAGTAAGCCGCCGGGTTGAGCCCCTGAATTTGGGCGGCGTAGCCAGCCGGGTCGGCGGAAGCGGCAGCGTAATTGGCCGCAATCTGGGCAGCCGAAAGAGCGCTCGGATAAACCGCTACCTCGTCTATCAAGCCGGGGAAGAAGAGCGTAGGGGCGGCCTCCGTGGTGCCCGCGCCGATGCGCAGCGGCGTGTTGGTGTTGGCCACGTAGGCACCCGCAACCGCGGGACTCGATTGCACACCATTGACGTAGATACTGATTTCCGCGCCGTCGTACACACCCACCACATGATACCAGGTGTCGGCCTGAATATCGGGCCCGAAAGTGTCGGTGACCGTCACGCCGGCGGTGCCATTGTAAACCCGGAACTGCCACTTGGTGTTGCCGTTATTGACAAAGAACAAATAGCCAAATTGGCCGGTCGGGCCACCAGCCACCGTGATGTAGCGCGAAACCACACCGGATTTGGCGCCGGCCGAGGCGTTGGTGAGATTGGCCCAGAATTCAACCGTGAACGGACCGGTAGGATTCAAGGCTGCATTGTAAGGCACTTCGGCATATTGACTGGTGCCGTTGAAGTTTGCGGCGTTGTCGGTACTCAACGCGCCGGGTTGAGCCAAGTTGGGAACGCCATAGTACAAACCGTCAGCCGCGGTTCCCAAGGTGCCGGAGTTGCTCAATGGATAGGTGGGCACCACGGGTTGCGTGGGTTCGTTCAGCCGCCAGTAGCCCAGGGGATTCAGGCCGGAGAGCGTGGTTGCGTAATCCGCATTCGCCGCACCTGCGCTCCACATCAGAGCACAGGCCAGCGCCATTCGTTTCAGATAACCGCCTTTCAGGAGTTTTGTCTTCATCATTTTCTTCGGGGTTGTTTGCTATTTGCTGGGCAAAGCACCAAGGTTTCGCTCGGCATGCGCCATTTGGCTTCCGTCTCGCTTGGTCAGGCGGAGAACCATCACCGCCAGCTTGCGACGATTGTCCAATCTCCGGCCTCTCGCACTCAAACAACGCGGGATGCCAAGCCATAATCATACCCTCCTGAAGCTCGGTCGCTATCACCCAAATTAGGTAGGGAAACGAGACAAGGGGTGCGTCGCCAGCACGACGCGCAGAAATCACACGCAGCGTCCGGGAAGTCTTCCCGCGGCAAGCTGCACGGCAACACTGCCAGTCTTCACGCCCTCCTTGAGCCAGGTCGCTGACGGTTGACCCGCCTGGATCGCTCGCGCCACCGCCGCCAGCAGCGCATCCCCGGCCCCGACAGTGTTGCGCGACTTCACCTGAGGTGGCGGGACGAAACTGCAACTGTCCTCGGAGTCATTGAGCAACAAGCTGCGTTTGGCGCCGCGCGAAACCAGCACCCATCCCCTGGTCTGTTGGGACAACGCGCGAGCGGCACGGATGATCTCCGCCTCCGTTCGCAACGGTTGCCTCCACCATTGGGCCAGTTCGTGAACGTTGGGTTTTACCAGAAACGGGTGTTCCGCCACCGCCGCCGCGAAGGCCGGCCCGTCGCAATCCAACAACGTCTTCACCCCAAAGCGATGCGCGCGGCGCAGCAAAACCGCGTAAGTGTTCACCGGCAAACCGCGCGGCAGACTGCCCGAAAGAACCAATAGATCGCTGCGCGCAAGTTCCCGTTTTGCCGCCGTGAACAACCGGCCCCACTCCGCGGCGGAAATCCCCGGCCCCAGCGGGTTGAAACGCATCTGACGACCCGCCGTGGTGGTGATGATGACGTTGACCCGTGTTGGCGCGCGCAGCCGCACGATGCGGGCGGGGATTTTCTCCGCGCGCAGATAACCGGCAAGTTCCGCCCCCGTCCGGCCGCCGAGCGGCACCAGCAGGAGCGGCTGGCCACCGAGGTGTTTCAGCCAGCGGGCGACATTGATGCCCTTGCCACCCGCCCAGCGCCGCTCCGAATGGACGTTGTTTTTCTCCTCCCACTGCACCGCGTCCACGCGCCACTCGGCGTCAATGGACGGATTGAGCGCAAGAATAAGCGCCGGCATCAGGGCAGTTGTTGCAGCCGGTAGTAACGCGTGACACCAAACCCGCCCGTCTGGGTGCCGTCGTCCACGAAGCGGAACAGGCCGGTGGTGGAGGTGACGATGTCGGGGAAACTCGTCCAAGTGGGCGGTGTCAGCACCGGGCTCCACTGTACCTGGTAGGCCGCGCTCACCGGGCCGGTCCATTCCAGCACGATCGTATTGTTCGTGTGCGTGATGCTGGTGATCACCGGCGCGGCCACCACGGTGTCCAAAGCCAGGCCCTCCACCACGCGGAAGAAATGGAACGGTGAAGTCGGCGGCTCACACCAGGTCGTGAAATAGTCCACGGCTGTAATCGTCGGCGAAAGGGTCACCCAGTTGGTGCTGTTCAGGTTGGTCAGACCCTGCACGTAGTAATGCACCCCGGGCAACGAGGTCCATGTGAAACAAAAGCCGTTGCCCGCCACGAAGGCATTGGTGATGGCGATGGGCCGTCCGGTGGCCGGCCATTCGGTGGCGGTGATGGAATACGTCACCGGAATGCCGGTTACGTTCACCGCCGCCAGGAACCATTCGCCGGACGACAACGGCACCGGCGCGGACGTGTCGAACACCACAATGAGTTCGTCGTTGGGGAAAGCGTTGGTGCTTTGATAATCGAACATAGCGAGGTCGGGCAACGGCAGCCCCTTGCGCGCCAGCAAGGTCATGTCGCCCGTGGCATTGTTGATTTCAAATTGAGCCCGCACCGCGTTGGTGGTGACCCGGTAGCGATAGTAATCTGGCGCGTTGGCCGGTCCGGGATTGGCGCCCCCGTACGGAATGCCGTTGGTCAACGTGACGATGGTCGGGAACACATTGGTGTATTCGATCGCGAGAATCGTATAGTCCGCCGGCACGAGGTCGGTGTTGTACACCCCCAGATACCAGCGGCCCGGGCGCAGAGCCACCGGCGTGGAATCAGTGAAGACAATGATCTCTTCATCGTTGGTGCCCGCGTTGAAACTGCCATAGTCGAAGGCCGTCAACGTGGGCGGCGGTGACCCCTGGCGGGCAACCAGGTCGGCATTGCGACTCAGATTCAAGAGATGATAGCTCACCGCCGTGGCGTTGCTGGAGACCTCGTAGTAGAAATAGCGCGGCAACGCGCCAACGGCGATGGTGCTGCTTACCGGCACTCCGTTGAAGAGCTGCGTGATGTCGAACTCCACCATCAAAGCGTATGTAACCGTGGCCGGACCGCCGTTGCTCACCCCCAGGTAATAGCGCTGGCCCGGCACCAACGGCGGAACCGAAGCCAGATCCAGCGTGCGGCTGCCGCCCGTGGAGGCCGGACCGATCAGGAGGAAATCGCCCGCATTGGTGCCAAAGGGAGGAGTGGTTTGGTTGAACAACACATCCACGCCCGTCGGAGCGGCAAAGATCAGGGTGTTGGTGGCAAATTGCGCCCATGACGGCACGTCCACCACGTGATAGGCAATCTGGCCGGGCGGCACGGAATTGGTCAGGGGCACGCCGTGTTCCAGGGCACTAGGCAACGGGATGTCCGTCTGATACACAAACTGCAACTGCCAGTCCACCAGCGACGTCAAATTGCTGGCTCCGGTGCGCGTATCGAGGATTTCGAGCCGCCACTCGCCAAACGCATTTTCATTGCGCAACACGCTCAGAGATTCCTCCGGCAGGTAGTAAACCGAGCTTTCCAGTTCGGTGAGCACAAAGGTGTCCAGCAGCAGCCCAGCTTCCACCGGTTCGTACTCGACGATGTAACCCACTACCGGATCAGCGGCGCTCGGCACCGGCGCGGCATCCGCCCATTGGCCGGCGGCAATCCCGCCAATGGTTGCGCCCAAATTAAACATCAAGTAGTTCTCATCCGGTTTGTTGTTGTTCGGTTCCACCCCGCCCCAGTTCGCGTAGTTGTAAGGCGGCGTCGGCGCATTGCCAAAGGCAAATTGGATGCCCGCCTCGGGTCCGCCATCCCAGCGCCAGACCCCATTCTCAACCGGTTCAATGCCGCCAATCCAAGCGAATTCGTAGGCGACGCCGGTGCTGAAATTGGTCGTGATAAACTCATTCTCCGCCGCGGAAGTAATGGTGGCGAGGTGGCCGTGCAGGCCGTTGTAGGTCCGGCCCGCCGCAGCGTCGCGCGCCGTCTGCCAGGTCAAATTGGCGCGAACGAATTCGTAGTGATGGCCACCTGGATTGATGGAGGCGACGTGCAGCGGTGTCCCAGCCTGCGTGGCGACGAACGTCAAGGTGTTGGTCTGCCAAAGGTTCGTTGTGCCGTAAAAGGTGTTGGTGGCCACTCCGGGCACAAAAACTTCCGCGCCCCGCACGGCACACATCTCGGGGGGAGTCAACGTGCCGCACTTGCCCGCCGCCCCCGCAGCGTAAATGGATCGGATTTCTGCGGCGGAAAGAATCCGGCTGTATACTGCAAGTTCGTCAACCGAGCCGTAGAAACCGGCGCGAAGGTCAGAACCAGAGGCGCCGAGAGATGCCTCGGTCGAAAACGTGAACGTGGAAGAGTAGGGCACCGCTGGATAGGCAACACCATCCACATAGAAGACAACAGTAATCCCTGATTTAGTTACCGCCAGATGATGGTAGTTTGTATCGGAGATACTGCGGTTCACGGTCAGCGAGTCCACATCAATCTTGCTCAGAAGTGGACGACCGCTGACTCGGTCCAGACCGAATCCATACCCTCCGGTGCCAAAACCCAAGAATAGCCCATCGGCCCCCGGAGCCGAAGAGACAGTCGCCGTGCTGCCACGCTTGATCCAACATTCGATGGTAAAGTCTTGGAGCCGGAGGTTGACGGCGTTGCCGATCAACACCCCATCTTCGTTGCCATCAAAAACGAAACTTTGCCCTACCCTGCCAGGACCATAAGCGGCGTTGCCCGCCAGAGTCCCGTGATTCACACCCACAATGTCTGTCGCGGTGCCTTCCGCCGACCACCAACTGATTGGGTCCAAAGCAGGCGGCCGGCGATACGCAAAATCAATCTGGTAGCCGCGGCCCTGCGTCGTGGGCAGCGCGCGTTGCAGTTGCCCGGACATCAGCGCGAGGCTTTGGCTGCCGGTATTTGCCAGCAATGGATCGTTCAACACCTTGACCCGGTTCGAGGCCGGCACACTCCAGCCATCCGGCACACCCACGGTCGGTCCCGAATAATCGCCGGCCACCGTCGGTTCAAAACCGCTGAACAAGAAGCTGGCAGGCGGCATTGAGGAGGAATATGGCGGCACGGCAAACTTGATCGGCGTGCTTGTGCGATTGGTGTCCTCGGTGAAGGTCAGGTAAAAATTCTGGGTGATCACCAAGGTTTCGGTCAGCGAGAAGGAATCAAGCAGCAGCCCGGATCGGTCCACGGATTGGAACGCGAAGAGCGTGTTGGTCTGGGTGGCCTGGAAACTGATCACGTTGGTCGCCCAGTTGGTGCTCAGAGCGGTGATCGGCTGGTTGATGACGCCCGCCACCAGGCGGCCAGTGTGGGAAGCGCAAACCTCCGGGGGCGCGGCCATCCCACATTTGCCAGCGGATCCGGCACTGGCGATGGAAAAAACTTCCGCAGCCGTCAGGGGCCGATTGAAGACGGCCAGCTCGTCAATCGCACCGTAAAAACTGTTCGCTTCATTGTCCCCGCGCATGCCGATCCCAATCGGATTGATGAAGGCGAATCCAGGATTGTAGCCCCGCGGCGCCGTGGGCAAGCCATCAATGTAGAAATTGATCAATCCCCCGCTCTTGGTGACCGCCACGTGATGCCAATTGGTGTCCGTGATCCGACCGGACGAAATTACCGCGCTGTCCCGCACCCGGGTCAGGAGCAGGTAGCCGGTGTCAATCAGGCCAAAACCATAGCCCCGGTCACCGAACGCAAGGATATATCCGCCAGGCCCCAGCTCTTGATCGAGTGATACCACGGTGCCGCTGCTCCGCTTGATCCAAGCCTCAATGGTGAAATCGGACAATTCCAGGTTGGCCGGACTTCCCAGGTTGACACCGTCCTTGTCGCCATCCAGCACAAACGCCTGCCCCACCACTCCGGGGCCGTAGGTGGTATCGCCCACCAAGGTCCCGTGGTTGCCATCGGCGATGTCATTGGCGTTGCTCTCGCCCGGCCACCAACTGACCAGCCCGCCCATCGTGGGCGTCCGCCGGTAGGCGTAACTGAATTCATAGAAAGCTCCGGGCACGGTCGTGTAATTGCGCCGCAACTCCCCGTCGCGCAGTTCCAGCGCGCGGTCACCCGTATGGGCCGCAGCTGCGTTTTGCAGCACTCGCACCGAATTGCTGGTTACTGCCCATTCCTCCAGGAGCGAACCCGCGGGGTACAATCCCGCCGGCACCGTCTCGAATCCATTCTCCCAAGTCGTGATGTTCGTGGTTAGCGTGCTGGTGCCGGCGCTGATGCTGTTGGTGCCGCCGCGGCTTTCCATCAGCAACACCCGCGTGCCTTGCGGACTGATCAGGGTGAACATCAGGTCCGAAATACGCGGGTGATCCACGCGCAGGCCCACGCTGGCCTCCGCAATGCGCGCCCGGTCGTTCACAAAGATGCTCGAATACGTCACCGCGTCGTCCAGCAGCGGCTGGTCTCCGGTGGATTGAAACGTAATCGGAGGTGGCTCTGGTCCCAGTTCCACCACCGCGGTGTAAACATAGGTCTGAGGCGTTGGATTGCCATTGTACAGACCGATGAAATACCTTCCCGCGATCAACGGTGGCAGGGAGGCTTTGTTGATGGACAGGCAGCCGCCCGGCGGATTGATGGGCATCGTCCAATCGTATTCGGTTTGCGAGGGGCGGGCTTCCTTCCGGATGTAGAGCTGCATCGGCAGCGGATTGGGCGAGATGATTTCCACGCAGACCGTCAGGTTGGTCGCGTTGATGGGCACGTCACGGGAATAGTACTGCCAGGCGTTTGGGCCGATGGTGTTCGTGTACGCGCCTTCCAGCGGCACGCGTTCCACTTTGATGCGCAGGTCGTTCACGCGACCCGTTTGCGTGAGCGAATCGTCGAGAATATGAAAATCCCAAATCCCGCCCGGCTGCTCTCCGACGAAATCCCATAAGGTGCCGGGGCCGTCGGATCGGAGGGCAAAGGGGAAGTCGCCCTCCTCATTGTCTTCGTAGAGCAGTTGGAACGGCCCGGGCGACGGGGGAAACGAAGGGTCAAAAGCGAGGTGGTTGTAGAGCACCGCCAATCGTGAATCATGGCTCACTGCCAGGAGCAGATCTCCGAAATTCTCATGCACCACGTAGTTGGTGACGATCACCCGGCGAACGGCCTCGGCCACGCCGGAGATGGAATTATACAGGAGCGCCCGCAGCCGCGCGCGGCCCGGATCGGCGTTACTACCGTCCGGAATGTCAGTCGGGATCATAAACGCCTGCACGAACCCGTTCTCGTCCTCCGCCCCCAAAGGCAGCAGGCTGAACACCCCCCAGAACTCAAACTCCGCCGCCATCTGATCCTCCGATTTGACGCCAATGTAATAGACCCGACCAGGCACCGAGTTGCTGTAGATGATCAGTTCATCCCCGTTGAGAACGTTGCGCCCAACGGACTTGTCCGCGGCGGCGATTACCGTCGGGTCCAGATTCAGCAAACCCGGGTTCGTCGAGACATACAAATCTATGTCTGCAAACGCCCGCGTGGCGTTGGCCACCCGGTCTTCCCGCACTCCCAGCCGCGGGAGGGCCAGGTCGGTGGCCGCCCCCACCATGAACGTCGCGTTGGTGAACGACGTGGTGTTGGTAATCACATAGAAATGCCACTGATTGGTCATGCCGCTGGTCGTCCCCAGCAAGGGAGTATTGGCGCCCACTCGCTGGTCCAAGAGCGTGGCTCCGGACATGGTCGGGCTGTTGAAGGTATTGCTCACATACGTGACGGTGGGCTGTATCGTCCGCACCAGCGGCTGTGTTTCGACCAACTGCATCGCGTCGGGCACTTCGCCGTTGCCAACGCTGATCACCAGCGCAAAATCCTGCGCCACGTCGTCGGGGTGCGCCGTCACGGCGTTGACGTTGACGTGCCGCCCTACCACGGTAACCGCGTAGTTGCTGCCCAGTTGCGGGATCACGAACACGTTTTCCACGTTGTTCACCACGTCCAGTTCGGCGGGTGCGTTGGTGTTCCACGGGAAGGTGAAGTTGCTGCCCTGCGCGATGTCGTTGCCCAGGTAAACGTCGCCTGTGTCAAGGTTCGTGACCACCAGATCGAGATTGTTCACCAGTTTCACGCCGGCGACCGGGTTGCCCGGCGGATCGGTCCAGACCAGCGTCACGCGCAAGGGCAGGTTGCGGCCCTCCTCGGTCACGCTGAAACGCCAGGTCCGGCTCTGCCCGGTGGCCAGGGCGTTGGTGGGGCTTTGATCAAACAGGATCAACGAACCCGGGCCGGTGCGGGTGACGCCGTTGAGCACGTTGCTCTGGGCCACCGGCAGGCTGTTGGCCAGGCTGGGCAGACCCCAGCCCTGGAAATTGACGCTGCGGCGCAAGGCAAAATCGTACAGCGTATCCACCGACCGCGCGCCGTTGATCAACAGCGCCTTGTAGAACGCCGGACTATTGGTCACGCCCAACCGCTGCTCAAAGAACTCCTGCATCAACGCCAGCGTGCCCGCCACGTCCGCCGCCGCCATGCTCGTGCCCGATTCGTAGCGGTAAAACGGACCGAGGGTGTTGTTCAAGTTGCTCAACACTTCGAGTTGATTGCCCAGGTCATTGGTCGTAACGATGTCAGTGAGAATGTTGAAACTCACATTCTGGGTCGTGCTGTTGCCCACACTGTAGAACCAGTACGTTCCCACGTCGTTGGGCCCCAGTACCGGCCCGTGGTCCGGCGGCAGCGCCACTGCGTTGGTCACCACGAAATCAAAATCGTTGGTTTGGGCAATGTCGCCCCACTTGACGAAAATGGGCAGGTCCGGGAACGGACTGGGCGAATCCGCGTTGGGGAAGACATTGATGTACACCGCCACCGCGTTTTGCGGGACAAAGAGGCTGTAAGCACTCAACGCGTTGGTCTGCACCACCTGATCGGGAATCGTGTTCAGATGATGGTTGGTGGGGTTGTAGTAAGCCGCCTCGTCCCACTCGGTCGAACGCGTCGAAATGACAAACGTGCCTGGCGCCACCAGATCGGGTTTGAACCGGCCAAAATCCCCCTCCATGCCGATGCCCGTATTGCCGCGGCCGGAAAACGCCGCGACCTGGTTGTCCGAACTGGTCATTCCCGCCCACGGCCGGTTTGTGCTGGAAGCGCGCACGACCTCATTGGTGATGTCGCGCGCTTGTTCGATGGCCCCGACGGCGATCACATTCTTCGCCGTGCCGGGCGAACGCACGGACTCCGGATCGCCGCCCAGGCCAAGGTCATTGCCGTCGCCCGCATTGCCGGCGGGAAACACGAAGAGCACCGGCTGCGAGCCGGTGATGGCCGGCAAGGCATCGCGCACCGCCGCATCGTAACTGGCCGCCCGGATGCCGTAGGTGTTGTCATTTCCGAAATGCCAACTGTTGTTCGAGATCAGCGCATTGGTGCGTGCCGCGGATTCCTGCAAATAGGCATCCGATCCCGACGGACCGGTGGCCAAGCCTGCGGACATGGAGAAAATTCGCGCCAACGGCGCTTTGCCGCGGAAATCCGCGTTGGTGACCGAGCCGCTGGCTTCGGCGCCGACGTTCACCGGATTGGTGCTCGACAATCCGCTGCCCGCAATGATCCCCGCCACGTGCGTGCCGTGGCCGTTGAAGTCCCGCAAACTGGCCGGCGAATCTCCGAACACCCGCCCCGCCAAATCCGGGTGCGCCGCGTCCACACCCGTGTCATTTACGTTCACCAGCACGTTGCTGCCGGTCAACTCCAGGTGATTCGTCGCCACCAGAGTGTCCTCCGAAACGCCCAAACGCACCCGGCTCAAATCATTCGCCCGCACACGCGCCTGCGCCAGTTCCACGACTTCCACACCGGTCCACCGGGCGAGTTCATGCCACCCGGTCGTCGCCGGTCGCACCGTGAACACCGGGCCGAAGGGCGAACGTTCTTCAGCCAGGACCTCCACGCCCTGTTGCGCGAACGATGACAACGTCGCCGTCCGGGCGTCCGCAAACACGAGCACATCCAAAACAGAATTCGCCGGAAGTTCCGATTGTTCGACCGCCATTTGCAGCAACGCTCCTCGCAGCTTGTAGTACGGCTCATACGCGAGCACCGCCGCCGTCTGCGGATTCGCCCGCAAGGTGTCCGCTCCCGCTGCCGTCACCCGCACGAGATATGCATGGTTTGGAATGTAAGAAACAATCGCCGCCCCGGCCGCGCGTAATGTCGCACGGAAGGTCTCATCCACCGGCCCGCGCGCCTGCACCACGTAACTGCCGGGATCGTCCGTTGCCCGCAGATGTTCTGGAATCACGAAGTTCAACGGCTGGCGCGTATCAATCAAGGCGTTTTCCAGCAGAATCGCGCGGTCTTCGCGCATCAACTCACCGACGGATCGGGTGGTGTTGGCCAGCCGATGAGCGAACGGATCGCGTTTGGGAGTCGCGGCGGCGGCAGCCGCCGTCGTTTCGGGCAGGCGCTCTGTCAACATGAACAGCGGCGCGGTGGACGCGGGCCGCACTGCAGCCACGGCCGGCCGCGCCGGAGACGCGCCCGCGTTGGTGACCACCGTGGGTTGAATCTCCGGCGGCGCCGGTCGGGAACTGGCTTTGCGTTGTTCCGCCCACTGCCAGGTGTACCACGCTCCCGTGAGACACAGCAGGCTCAACACAAACCACGCTAAAGGTCGTTGACGCATAATAAAACTCAGGTCAATCCATTACATCACCACCGGACAATTTCATCTCCCGTTAAAGCCCGCCCCACTCCTCCGCCCTACGAGGAGTCCGCATCCACCAGTCCTGTGGCCTTAATCTCAGTCCGGCGGCAACAGGTTGAAATTCTCGATCACCACGCGCGGCGGATAGCGGCGTGCCGGAATCAGATGATTGGCTTGGCTCGGGTCCGGGCTGCCCTCGACGCGCATCACGGCGCGTGTGGCGGTTTCTGCCGTCACCTGGTAATTGGTGCAAATCCCGGCGTAGGGCCCAGAACTGATGATCGCCCGGGCCAGAGGCCGCAACGTCTGGCCGTAAGAATACACGACGAAACGCGGTTCCCCCACGCGCAACAGGCCCATCACCTGTTGTGGCAGCCACTCGTAAACCGCATCGTTCAGTCCCTTCTGCGCCTGCAGGGCGGAAGCCTGATTGAGGAACGGCGAACGCTCGGTCAGTGCTGCCGCCGAGAGCACCTCGCCCACGTGCCGGAATGTGCCGCCCGGGAAATTGGTCCGCGCGGCATTGATGCCGTAGGGGCCGTCCACCAACTGCCACAACGGCGAATTCGTGCCGGCCGTGCCGACGGGATCAATGATCCAGGGATTGAACCGCAGCAGCGGCGTGAAGCGATTGAGTTCCGCATCCGTGGAGGCGTTGGTGAGGGCCACCACGCCGCTGAAGACGGCGGACCAGGACGCGAGGCCGGATTGGTTGACGGACTGCTGGCCGCGCGTAGCGTTGTCGTTGAACGCGGTGGTGAACACATCGAACAGCCGCCAGTCATTCGTGGGCTGCGTGAACAGGGCATCCGCCGGATTCGGATTGCCGGTCCAGTTCTGCCAGGTGTTGGTTTCCACTGCCGAAGCCTTCAGATAAACCGTCTGCCAGGGAGTGCCGCGGTGAACACGGCCCAGCCAGCCGATGTTCGGGAATTGGTTCGTCGGAAACTGCCAGTCATCCGAACCGCGCACCAGCGGGTCCTTGAGCGCGAGATTGTATTTGTTCGCATCCGTGGCCTGGTGAGGATTGCCGCCCCACGGCCGGTAGCGGTCGTTGACCCGGCCAATGTTGGGGATCGGAGGATCCTGACTCTTGAGCGATTCCGGCTGGAGGCCGTCACCCCGCTCCAAATAGCGCAAATCCCCGGCGGTGTAATGCACGAGCGGATCGTTGGCCTGCCAGGTCAGATACTGCGAAATCCGTTTGGTGGGCGTGAAGGGAACCTGAGCCTTGGTGCCGAGACCACTATTCAAAATGGGCGATGGCCATTGCCGCAAAGGGCTAAGTCCCATGAAGACCCGAAACTTGTCAATTTCGTATTCCTTGCTGTTACCCGTTGGCTGCCCCAGGCCATAGCCGGTCCAATCCGCCGTCGTGCCGCCCTGGTTACCCAGTGAAATGTCAATCTGGTTGATGAAGCCCTGCGGCAGAATGCCGCGGGGCCGATTGGTGCTCCACAGTCCCGCGAAGCCGATGGCATCGTCCGGGTCGCGGATTTCCTCGCTCAGATTGCGCAACGCATCCAGCCCGTCCAGATGCACGTAGTCAATCAACCGGCCCGTGAGACGATCCACCATGATGAATTGCAGCCGGTTGGTGATCGCCAGTCCCCATTGCGGAGTGGGGAACCTTTGCGAGGTGTCCCAAGCCACCGCCCAGTTCGTGGTGAAACCCACGCCCGGCACAAACGCCGATTCCGGCAGGAATGGGTAATTCGTCTGCAACGGAATCACAAACGAAGGACCTTCGTACAGGGGCTGATAAGCGGACCAGACGGGGTTGGTGGCGTTCGGCACGGAGAGCACCCGGCCCATGACCGGGCTGAACGACCGGATGATACCCGAATCATTGGTCAGGGTCATGGTCAGGTAGTTGGTCATGTAAATGTCCACCGGCCGCGTGTAATTGCTGCGATAGGAATTCCACGCCTCGACGCCGATGATATTGGAGATGCCCATCACATACACCATGTTGGTGCGATAAGTGGAGGGCGGCGCCGCGGGGCTGGACCGTTGAATCTCCAGTTTGCGCGTGACCTGGAACACACTCTGCATGGCGAACTCGTTGAAATTGGGCAGCCCTTTCTTCGCGCCAATCACCAAGGGCACACCGAAGATGAGATCGTTCGGCTGGACGGCATTGGCCACGTTGGTGTCCACCAGGCTGCGCAACGTGCCGGAGAGAGTCCGCCAATCGGTGACTTCCACAAAGTTGGTGATGTAAATGTCGCCATTGCGATTCTGGAAGATGGGCCGGAACACGGTGGGCAGGTTGGAGGCGGTGCCGACCATCCGATTGGTCATGCTGTCATAAATGTTGGCCGCTAGTTGCAGCAACCGATGAACGCTGGGCTGATACACCAAACCGCTGTTGGTGCGCCAAAACACAGGAATATCGCTCACGCCGAAACCGTAGCCCGCCGCGCGCAACAGATTTTCCACCGCGTTGGTGAAGAACACTTCCGAAACAGGCCGGCCCAAGTCCGCGGCCACCTGGGGATCGGTGGTGGTCCAGGGAATGAAGTTGGTCGCCGCGAAGCCGCCGACGTTGATGTAATTGAGGTGCGTCTTGGCGCCGGTATCCGCGGCGGAATCCGTGCCCAACTGTTCCAGCAACCGGTAATAGGTGGTGCGGTCGTAGGTGGATACGTTGGTGCCGGCATGCTCGATGCGGTCGGTGAAAGTGATGTCATTCCGGCCAACGGCGGTCTTGGTGCGGTCGAACATATCCTGGGTGGTAAAATAGTGAAACGGATTATCCGCACCGGCCCAAGGGCGCGTGACCATGGCGGTGTCGGTGTCCACGGATACGTTCCATCCCCAGTTGGTGATCATCAACGGCCCGCGGGTGTAGCCATCCACAAAGTCCCGGCCAAACGCGGTCATCCCGGGCACGCCAAACAACTCACTGACGGAACGCAGGGTGCGCGCGTCATTTGCATAGCGATAACGCAGCAGCGAGAACGCATCGGCAAATGCCGCGCCGCCACTCTCCAGGTTCACATTCGTGACGTACTGATAGGGGGTGGTATAATTGATGTCCGAGAACCAGAAGTTCGTGTTCAAGTCCGCCAGGAAGGCCGCCAAATTGATCTCCCACGACCCCACCCCCTGGTTGCGCAGGAAACCTTCCGCCGTCGAGCGACTGGGCAGTTTGGCCTGATTGTGGATGTAATTCACATCCAGCGTGCGACCAGAGGGAACGACCAGGTACGCGTAGCGCGCGATGAACCGGTTGCTGGAGGAATGGGGCAGTTCCGGCCGCTCCAGGATACCAATCCATTCGGGGTCGCCCTTGAAGTAATTGCTCAACGTGTTGCCGGGCTGGAGCGCGGCGATCCAGTTGCCGGCCAGATCGTAGAAGCCGCCGTTGGGATTGATGACCGGCTGCCAGCCGTTGGTGTCGTAAACCCGATTGCGGTTCAGATCGTAGTAGAACCGGAATTCGTTCGAGTTGGCGAAATAGCGGTTGGTAACAATCACCGGCACGCGCGGGTTGTAAAGCAGGTTGGCAATGTTCTGGAGCGCGTCGCTGCCGGTCAGGGGACTGCCGTTGGGATACTGAAAGCTGACGTTGGTGGGGTTTGCCCCCAGCGTACGGTCGAAGCCCAGCGGATTGACATAGTTGGTGGAAACCATCAGGCCGAACGCGTAGGCATTGCTGTGGGCCGACAAACCGGCGATGAACTCCGCCTTGACGCGGTCCAGCGCCGCGTCCGCGGCGAACTTGGCAATGGTCTGCTCGGTCATCACGGTCACGGCGCCCTTCTCCCGCCGGCTCAACGCCAGAAACGTGACCGCCAGAAACGTGATCACCGACAGCAGGATCAAGGTGATGATGAGGGCCATGCCGCGCTGCGAGGGGAACGTCACGGATCGAACGGCCGACGGCGAACCACCGATGGCCGGCGGCGCGCATCGCTCCTGGCGGCGGGATGCTTTCCAACTATGACGGTTGACTCTCATGGTTGATAGGCGGTGGGGTCAACGTTGCGGATGGGCACGCGCATCCGGAACAGATGCACCCGGCTGGCCTGTTTCTCCAGATAGGCCCGGCGCGCGGCGACCGGGATGGACCGGGCCCGTTCGAGGACGCGATTCTCCAGCACGCCCAGTTCAAATTCCACGAACGCCGGCACGGCATTGGAATAGAAGCGCAGGTCACGGGACTCGCCGAAGGCGAACTGCTGGGCCAGAATGTTCGTCACCGCGGGGCGCGGATGATCGAAGTTGATCCACACGCCGTTGGTGTCGAAGGCGCGAACCTTGAAATGCACAACCCCGTCAACGATGCGGCTCATATTGGTCAGCGGCGTGCTCAAGAAGGTGCTGTAAAGCAACCCCGGATCCTGGCCAAAGGAGTTGGTGCCGTAATAACGGTAGAGCGCTGCAACCCCGTCGTTCCGCGGTGTCACCAAGTAACCGATCCCCGCCCAGGTCCGATTGTACTGTGAGAGGAAGAAGACTTCCTGGAGCAGATTCAACCGCTCCACCGCCGGGGTGGCGCTGCCGGGCAGGGGTTGGCGCAACGGCACATAACCCGCCATGTTCGGCACCCCGGCGTAAAAGTTCACGCCGTAGTTCACGCGGTTGCTGCGGGGGGCATGGGCCGGGGTCATCTGCGCCAGCTCGCGCGCCAGCATCTCGGTGGCGGCGCGACCGGACTCCAGCACGTCCACCTGGGCCAGCCCGGTGCGGAACGCTTTTTGGGTCTGGTTGAACATCATCAGCAAACCCAGGATGATGATCGAGAGCAGCGCCACGACCACGAGGATTTCGATGAGTGAAAATCCATGCCGCTGGCAGCGCAAAACGCGAGTCGTAACCGCGCTCGTGAACGTTGCGCGTTTCGTGCAGACGGGCGATTCAGCGGAGCGCCGGTCTGCGACCGGCTTTGGGGGTGACAAACGCTTCAAGCGAGCGACCAGCCGGCGCAGCCGTGAGCCGCCGTGAAACCTGCCGCGGGAGCAAGAATCACCCGGCTCGCGCGGACATAATTGGTTGGGAAAAGCTGTGTTCACGGCGTGGCGTTCACGGTGGTGAAAATGGCGGGTTGGAAGAACCAAAGCGGGCTGCTGGACGGGTAGTTGGTATGAAGGCCACCGACCAGCGAGCGGTAAACCTGGCGGCCATTGCCGGTCTTGTTACCGGGCAATAGCGGCCACCGAAAGAGCAGCCGCACTTCATGCAGGTTGGCCTGAAGATTCCGGCCGTGCGCCGAATTGGTGTCGTATGCCGCCAGCGGAACGATCTCCGAAATCATGCGGTAACTGAACCCAAGGTCCTTGATGGTGGGATCGGCTTGAGGGAATTTTTCGATGGCCGGCCCGCTCAGGGAGCGGACATGGGCCACTACGTAATTGCTCCGCAAGTTGGCACCCGCAGCCTGATATTTGGGCCAGCTCAACAAGCCAATGATGTTGGAACCACTGTCCAATCGCCACGATGGTCTCGTGGAGTCAAAGTAGTCGTAGCCCTCGGTATCGCTATTCACCACCTGCCAGGGTGTTTGGTTGGTATCGTACTCGGTCCACCAATTCGTGATGGCAACCACATGATTCGTCAACTCATCCAATCCCCGGGCGCCGTGGCGGATGGCGTCCATGAAATAGTTCGCATCATGGTTGATGACGGTTTCCTCGCGATTCTCCTTTTGGACTTCGAGTCCGAGCGGCAGCACGCCGATGATGGCGACCAACGCGAAGCCAATGACCGCCAGGCTCAGGGCGATTTCGATCATCGTGAACGCCCCCTTCCCGCCGGCGGGATGGCGCCGGAGGGCTGCGGTTTGGGCACTGGACAACTTGACTCTCATTGGGGCGGTAACTGCTGTTTCTCCACGCGGGACCGCCCGGTGAGCCAGTCAATGCGGACGAGCGTGAAGGCGTTGGTGCTGTTGCCGGGCGGATTCTCGATCACGGTGGGCGACTGCTGCAATGGCATCTTGTTCGCGTCCAGGGCGGGGGCCACCCGGCCTTTGGCGAGCGGGATGAATTCATCCACACCGGAAGTCAACTGGCCCAAGTGATTGAACCCGATGTAGGGCACGCTGACAAATCGCTGATTGGGAAAAGCGGGATTGTAGGCTTCGGGCGAGGGAAACGGGATGCTGTTGGTCCAGGTAAAAGTCCGCACCCGGTAAGTGTTGATGGGCGCGGCCGGCCAGGGTGGATCATAAAAGAACAGGTCCAGGCCGGAAATGTACGGCCGAAATTTGTTGTACGGAATGATTGTGCCCTCGGGCAGGGTGCGCCAGTCCGACAAATACCGCGGCGATAGCTGACCGGGCTGGCTGCCCGCGCCCCGCAAAGTGACAAACGTGTACGCGGACAATTGTCTGTCCAGCAGGCGTTGCGCTTTGTCCTTCTCGGTTTGCGGCAACGCCGCGTAGGCCACGTCGGTCCAGAAATTCGACGGGCAGAAGACCATGTAAACCGTGGTACGATGGCTGATGGCCAGTTGGCGGGCGCGCTCCACGTCGTCCTGCAACTGCCGCGTCGCCGCCGCCATCGCATCGGCCCGGCGCCAGTTGGACAAGGTGGGCATGGTGATGGCCGCCAGAATTCCGATCATCGAAATCACCACGAGGAGTTCGATGAGCGTGAAAGCGGAATGGCGCGCGACGGGTTTCACAACGGGTGACAGGTTTACTTCCAGCTTAATAGATTGTCTTTGTTGACGCCCTGGTCGGCTCTGATCGCGTCAGCTTTTTTGTCCGCGCCGTACGACCAGACCATGATGGGACCGGCCAGTTCATACATGTCGGAGTTGCCCGGAGAATTGGTATTTGACAGGCCGTTCAAGCCCGCGGGACTGCCCGAGGCCAGTTGCGAAACCGCCGCCCGCGCGTAAAACGCATCGCGGCAGCGTTCGTTGTAGTTCAGGTCCATGGAGATCACGTAAGGAATGCTCCACGGGTCGCGATACTCGCCATCAATGCCGACTCCCGGGGAGGTGGTATCGCCAACCGTTTTCGCATTCAGGAAAGCGTTGCGCTGCGGATTGAGCACATGCCCCTTGTTCGGCGTGTCCTGGCCGTTGGCGTAGGTTTCCAGGTCCATGAGCACGGCAATGATGCCGGCGTTGGTGGCGACCGCTGTGACATTGGGCGGAAGGGTGCCCGCAGGCACCGGCCCAAAAGTGGCATCATTCGCGCCGGCCTGGACGCCGGGAATGGTGGGGAAACGGCTGTAAGCGGCCTCGTACTGTTTGATCGCGGTGATCAGGTTGGCGATTTCAGTTTTGGCCTGCGCTTCCTTGGCTCGTTTCTTGGAGTTGGCCAGGACGGGCAGCAGCATGGCCGCCAGAATGGCGATGATGGCAATGACCACGAGCAGTTCGATGAGCGTGAACGCGCGGCGAGACCGGGGCAGTGGGGGTTTCATATTCTGGAATGGGCGGCGGCCCGGTTGACGTGAGCGGGCGTGGGTTATATCAGGCTGGCAGAACGGTTTGGAATTCCTGGAACGGCGGTTGCGCAACGGTTCAAGCGAGGGGCGCACGCTGATGACGGGCACCCAGGCGCAATCCTCCCACGTCACCGCCACCTGGTTTTCCCCGGGGGCTTGAGATTGGAAGATGGTGGTCATGGTCCGGAATGGTTCAACGGGTCACGGGGAGGCGACGATCTGCGCCTGCTGGCTCCAATTGCTGATGCGGTTGGTCTTGCCGCGAATGATGACATCCACCCAGAGGTCATAGGAGCCGGGATTGTTGGTCGGATTGGAGGAATTATAACGCCACGGGTTGGGCTTCGCACTGGCTTCGTCCGGCACGAAAGTGGAAAGCACCGGGGGCAGATTGTTGGGCCACGGAACCGTGCAAGTCAAAAGCCGCACTTCCACGCCGTTGTTCCGGCCAACCGCGTATTGACCCGGCTTGAGACTCCGCAGGAAACTCTTCGCCGGAACCGCTTCGTCCCCGGCCGCGCGCGTGCAGTTGATGAAACCAGAAACGCCCGAAGCAACGACGTTGTTGTTCGTATCAAGGCCGCTGAATGCCCGCAAAACGAAATTACCGACGGGCATCCGCGCGGTCTTGTCCAAGGTCTCATAGGTCGTCGCATCTATCTGGGCTGTGCCGAGCAGTTCGTAATACAGCGGGTTGAGCGCGGGCAACCTCGGGTTGTCCGGTGGGAAGAAGCCAAGTTTGTCCCTATACAGTTCGATGGCGGTTCGTATCTCCTGTAGTTCGGTCTGGGCTTTGGAAATGGTCGCACGCCGCTTGACGGCGCCAAACGCAGGGAAGATAAGCGCCGCGAGGACGGCCATGATGGTGATGACCACCAGCAGTTCAATCAGCGTGAATCCGCGTTCGCCGGCTCGATTGGTTTCCCTCGGGTTTGTCATAACGGGTTTACGTTCAACGTTCGCGCAATTCCTGCTCCATGCGTTCGCTCAACCACTGCTTGATCATGCTCTGATAGTTCAAGTACCGGGACCGGGCCAACCGCTTGATTCGCGCCAACATGCGCGGGTCCATGCGCAGCGTGATGGTCACCGACTCCGACGATTCGCCGCCGCCCGCCACCGCCGCTTCCATCAGCCGCAAGTCCGGCCGGTTCTCTGACCAGAAATCCGCCTCCGCAGATTCGCTGTCGAAAATCGGCACTTCTTCCCAGTTGGCGATGGAGCGCATGTTCAAGAACTACAGTCAATTTCCTCGTCGTCACCAGCGGCAACTCATTGAGAGAGAGTTTGATCCATCTTGCGCTGGTAGAAGAACCGCTCTTCCGGCTGGAAAGGCCGAGCGTGGATAATGCGCACTTGCTTCCCGTTCGTGCGGTAAACGCTCAGGATTCCCATGCCGGTCGCGGACATTCCCAAATTGAAGAATCGTGCCTGAACGGCGAACCGCTGCGAGTCCGGCAACAACTTGATCGCAAACGGATCCTCAAACGATTCCTCGATCTCCCGACGAGTCAAAGAGCTATCCAACTCAAAGGGCGAATTGTTCCAATCGAACTCCATTTCGAGTTAATTGTATATGAAACGCCCATGCAATGTCGTTACAATGTATTTACGCACGGGCAATTGAGGCTGTCAAATCAAAACTTGCCAAAATGAATCAGCACCGACGCCACCGAAAGCCTGCGGCCTCTGACCAGGGCCTGACTTTCTGCCTATTCAACGTCTGTATCTGAGCCGCCGACCTGGTTCATCATCTCAATCAGCGGCAGGAACATGGCGATGACGATGCTGCCCACCACAACGGCGAGGAAGATGATCATGACCGGCTCCAGCAGGGAGGTCATGGCGGCCACGGCGTTGTCCACCTCTTCATCGTAGTTATCGGCAATCTTGAGCAACATTTCGGGGAGAGCCCCGGTTTGCTCGCCCACGTCCACCATGCTGATAACCATCGGCGGGAACACGCCCGAGGCCTCCAGCGGCGCGGTGATGGTTTCGCCTTCTTTGACGCTTTCATGCACCGAGTTGATGGCGTTGCTGATGATCACATTACCCGATGTCTCCTTGACGATGGTCAGCGCCTGCAGGATTGGCACCCCGCTGCTGATCAGCGTGCCAAGCGTACGCGTGAAACGGGAGATGGCAACCTTGCTCACCACCTGGCCAATTACAGGCATCTTCAACTTGACCTTGTCCCAGGCGCGTCGGCCAAATTTGGTCCGCGTAAAAAGGAAGAACAACAGCCAGACACCGAACAGGGCCCCCAGAGTCCCCAAAATGTTATTCTTTACGATCTCGCTGACGCCCAATACGAAGACCGTGAATCCCGGGAGTTGCATACTCATGCCTTCGAAGACGGTCTTGAACTGCGGCACCACCTTCACCATGAGCAGGATCAGGATCCCCACCGCGACCACGAGCACGGCCACAGGATAGAACATGGCGGCGATGACCTTGCCTTTGATTTTCTGAGCCTTCTCCATGAATTCCGCCAGCCGGGTGAGCACCACCTCCAAAACACCGCCGAGTTCACCCGCCTTGACCATGTTCACGAAGAGCCGGTTAAAAACCTTGGGATGCTGCGCCAGTGCCTCGGAAAAAGTGCTGCCCCCTTCGATGGACAATGCCAAATCCCCCAGAATGGATTTCAACGTGGGATTGCGCTCCTGCTTTTCCAACACCCGCAAGCCGCGCAACAACGGCAGACCGGCATCCACCAGCGTCGCCAATTGCCGGGTAAAAGTGGTCAGCACCTTGGACTTGACGCGACCGCTCAGGCCGGGAATCTGGATGTTGATGTTGACATTGAGGCCGCCCTTCTTGCCGGCCGCCTTGCCCGCCGCCTTGCCTTTCTTTTGGGGCGACTCCTTGACCTTGTCCACCTCCACAATCCTCGTCGGGAAAAGGCCCATTTCCTTCACACGACCGATGGCTTCGTTCTGACTGGCGACCTCGATGGTGCCCTTCTGCTCCTTGCCCTTCTGATCCATCGCCACGTAACTGAACTTTGGCATAACAATTCTCCCGCTTAGGTGTATTTGACGACTTCCTCGATAGTGGTAGCACCTTCAAAGATACTGCGCAAGCCGTCCTCCCGCAGCGTCACCATGCCCAACTCCACGGCCTTCTGCCGCAGCACCACCGTCGGCGCGCGTTCAGTGATCAACATGCGGATGGCGTCGTTCACCACCAGCAACTCGAAGATGCCCTTGCGTCCCCGATAGCCCGTATCATTGCACGCGGAACAGCCCCGGCCGTAGTAGAACACTTTATCTCCCAGATCGTGCGGCGAGAGGTTCAGCAGCGCCAGTTGCGATTCCGTTGGTTCGAACGGGGTTTTACATTCCTTGCAGATTTTCCGGACCAACCGCTGGCCCAACACCGCCATCAAGG
>JAANMT010000172.1_pt1 | contig 66287 bp, 65 predicted proteins | sample 7279711 | NCBI WGS metagenome assembly JAANMT01 (sample SAMN14094538, study PRJNA606508) | bioreactor metagenome | isolation source: A lab-scale SPAN reactor treating ammonium-rich wastewater day 1 | place: Ireland: Galway | collected 2017-01-16
GTGCAACCCCACAAAACCCATTGGTGACCGACCTTAACAAACAGATTTCTGTTCTGAGATCATCAGTGATGGATAATCTTGTAAAAAACAGGGTGGGTATGGAAACTACCCGAAACCAAATCATCGGGGAGCAGCGCGTCATCAATTCGAAAATATCGAAAATGCCGGCTCAGGAAAAGCTCTTCAGAAGCATCGAAAGACAGCAGCAGATCAAGGAAAACCTTTATCTCCTTCTTTTACAGAAAAGAGAGGAAGCGGCGATTTCTTTGGCCATTACGGCCCCAAAAGCCAGAATTATTGACACTGCATTTCCTTCGGAAAAACCTGTGGCACCCAAAAAGATGATTGTCTTGGGCGCAGCGCTTCTGTTTGGTATGCTGATTCCTTTTGCCTTTATTTATATAAGAGAACTCTTCAATAATAAGATTCGCTCTAAACATGATCTGGAGAAACTTTCTCATGCACCTATTCTCGGCGAACTGCCAAGTGTAGCAAGAGGACAAAGTGAACTTGTAGAGGTGAATGATCTTTCACCAATGGCCGAGGCCTTCAGGATCATTATTACCAATATGAACTTCCTGCTTCCGAAGAAGGAAAAAGGGAAAACGGTATTTGTTTCTTCCTCTGTAAAGGGCGAAGGTAAAACTTTCGTCTCGGTTAATTTAGCTCTTACGTTGGCAAGCGGCAAAAACCGGGTCCTGATTATAGGTTCAGACGTCCGTAATCCCCAGCTTCAGCGTTACAATCCTTCGCGAAAAGGGCTGGCAGGCTTAACTGAATATCTCCACGATGACCAGACAACCCTTCAGGACATCATCCATGTTTCCAGTTTCAACTCCAACTGCGATGTTATTTATTCCGGAAGCATCCCGCCAAATCCTACGGAACTGCTTTCTAACGGCAGATATGAGCAGCTTATTGAGGAGGTAAAACCATCGTACGATTATATTATTCTGGATACTGCGCCGCTGATGCTTGTAACCGATACCTTCCTGTTTGCTGATATGGCAGATGCTACGGTATACGTTACCCGTTCCGGATACACTGAAAAAGGTCTGATTGATTTTGCAAACAAGCAGATTAATACGAACAAGATTAAAAATGTGGCCTTCGTACTGAACGATGTGAACAAAGACTATTTCGGGTATGGGAATAAATACGGATACGGATACCAGGCCGAAGAGAAAACGTTCTGGCAGAAGATTAAAGATAAACTTTAAACCGGTTTAGGTTTTCGGGACCGGAAACGAAGGTTGGGCAACTTTTCATGTACGGAGAAAAGGCTATCCATTATAAGATTGAGGTAAAACTTTATGGTTTATTTATTTGTTTTAGTATTTCTGATCATATGTGCATCACTTTTTGACAGAAATGTGGATAAAAGACTGAAAAAGTTTTTCTACATCGCTGCATATATTGTCCTGATTCTGTTGATGACGCTGCGCTTCCGTGTGGGCGGAGACGTACTGTATTACGAAAATACTTTCCCTTTTATGCCTTCTCTGGCAGAGCTGGCGTCGATGAATCTTTTCGAGCAAACCTACCAGCCTTTATGGTATGTTCTGAATGCAGTGGTAAAATCGGTTTATGATGATTTTACATTCTTTCAGTTTGTTCATGCCGTTATTGTTAATACGGCGGTATTTTTTCTGATCCCGCGATATACGAAGCTCCGTTTTCTGGGCGTTCTGGTGTATTATATTTTCTTTTATCTTTATTTCAATACCGAAATTCTGCGGGAGGCTTTGGCAGTAGTCCTTTTTCTGTTTGCCTATCCGCTGATCTTCAAAAAGAAGTATATCCAGTATTTTCTGTTATGCTTCTGCGCCTATCTCTTCCATGCCTTCGCGATGTTTACTTTCTTTGTACCGCTGCTGGTGTATCTGTTCAGAAAGCCAATCAAACTGCATCACATGGGAATTATAGCGGTGGTTGCTCTGGTTGCACCTTCATTGATTTTAGAGGTGATATTAAAAATTTTTAATTTTAACGAATATGTCGCCAGGCAGCTCAGATATTATACCGAGCTTGAGGTAAACCTGAATGGTTTGATCCGTAATGTTTTTGATGCGGTTCCTATTCTCATCATCATTATGCTGCAACAGAAAAAGAAACGGATTGATCCGATCCTGATTCCTGCGGTTAATCTTTATTTCGTGCTTATTATACTGTCGATCACCCTTGCGGGATCCGCGAGGCTCGCCAACTATTTTGTCTTCTTCTTCTATATGGCAGTAATCAATACTTTTGTGAGTCACAGTGACTATAAAATTCCGAATTTCAGAGCGGTTTTAGCAACAGTAGCGTTTTTCTTAATGGTGAGTAAGGGATTCTATTATATCAGAGATATGTCTCAGTACAATAACCGTTACCCTGCGCGTTTTTATAATATATATCTTCCTTATCACAGCATATTTGATCCCCAGATCGACAGAACAAGGGAAAATATTTTTAACAATTCAATGGAGGAAAATGTTACGAAATGAGAAAGGTACTTATTGTCAACCAGTTTTATCTTAAGAAAAGCATTACTTCACTGCCCGGATATGAGGTATCTTACCTCATGCTTTTCAGGGAAATACCTGCGTTTCTGAAGGGATTCAGGTTTTTACACCAATTACTGGCCTTACCGTTTTTCAGTATCTGGTATATTAAAGACTGGTCTCAGGTATTCCGGGGTTATGATCTGATCATCATGCATGATTCCCCGAAAATGCACGCCAATTACTTCATTAAAAAAATTACAGCGAATACGGATCTGCATACCAAGCTTGTCCTGTATTACTGGAACAGTATTTATGATCTGCCTGAACTGAAGCTGAATGACCGCTGGGAAGTGGTAAGTTTTGATTATCAGGATGCAGCTGAAAATAACCTCAGGTATGTTGGCGGATTTTTCATTCCTGAAAAACTGCAGGAAAAGAAAAAAGATATCGATCTTTTTTTTGTGGGTACAGACAAAGGGAGATTCGGACTTCTGGAGAAGCTGGAGTCGGACCTGAAAAAACTCGCTGTAAAAACCCGGTTTTTTTTGGTATCCAATAAAAGCAGATTCAACCGCAAATACAGTGCCGCGATTCCTTACGGGGAGGTGGTAGACTGGCTGAGCAAATCCAAAGGTATTGTTGAAATTACAAAGCCAGGACAGTTCGGTCTCACCCTTAGGGCTTATGAAGCTGTTTTTTACAATAAAAAGCTGGTGAGTAATAATGCGTACCTTAAACGATATGATTTTTATGATCCCGAAAAAATCTATATCCTCGAAAATTCACCCGACGATCCCAAAAATATCGCCGAGTTTTTAAAGGGTGATGATATACAGTATACAAAGGATGTAGTCGAAAGTTATTCTTTCGGTGATTTTATACGGAGGGTTGATGAACATATAACTTTACAGAATGTCAGTACTTAAAAGCAGCCTGTTCCGGAGTGCATCACTGCTTACCGTGAGCCAGATTCTGGCACTTCTGGTCAGCGCTGTACTCGTTATGATTCTGCCGAAATTTATTTCGGTAGCTGATTACGGATATTGGCAGCTCTTCATTCTCTATTCCGGTTACGTTGGCCTGTTTCATTTCGGATATTCTGATGGTCTTTATATTAGTTTGGGCGGTAAAAATCTCAACATTTTAAACCCGGCCGGAATTAAGCAGCAGATTACAGTGTTTCTGGTCTTTCAGCTGTTTTTTTCCGCAGCAGTCCTTCTGTTTTCGCTCTATTATTTTCAGGATTACAGTAAAATGTATGTCTTCACCGGAGTCGGAATTTTTCTTTTCGTAGAAAACTATCATAAACTGCTGAGTTTTATGCTGCTTTCCACCAATAATGCAAAGTCGTACGCAAAATCAGTTATTATTGATAAAGTGTTTACGCTAGTCCTACTGCTCATTGCCGTCAGTACCTTATCTCTGAATTTCACCCACGCTATCATCATTTATATCGTCTGCAGGCTGTTTTCTTTGCTTTATCTGATGCTGATGTACCGGAGTTTTCTTCCACAAGCGGTTAATCTGAAGCAGTTCCGGATCGGATGGGAGCAGATTTTGGTCAACTGCAGGCTGGGCATTATCCTCACGGTTTCCAATATTTTGGGTACGCTGATTCTTGCGTCCGGCAGATTGGTAGTAGAATTTTCCTGGAGTATCAGTTCGTTCGCTCAGATCTCTCTGGCTGTTTCCCTGGCATTTTTCATCATGTCACTCATCTCGCAGGTAAGTCTGGTTTTATTCCCGATTCTCTGTAATGCAGAGGACAATGTGCGGAAAAAAATACTGAAGCAAGGCTCTGTTATTATTGGATATATTTCGATTGCGGGATTTTTCTTTTATTTTATTACCCATATTTTTATCAAGTTCTGGCTACCTGCCTATACAGAAAGTTTAACTTACCTGATCTATCTCTTCCCGATTGTACTTTTTGAAAACAAAACTCAGATTTTATATACGACCTACTGTAAATCCATCAATAAACTGCGTTTGCTGTTAAATGTAAATATTCTGGTAATGGTAGTCGCAGTGATTCTGTATTTTGTGGCTGCAAAAATCCATTCTATTGAACTGATCCTCACGACTATGTTTTTTGTGCTCATGCTCCGGAGCATCATCCTGCAGCTCTTCTTATACCGGCATTTCGGCCTTAAAATTGACCGTTATTTTTACCTGGAGGTCCTGTTTTCGGTTGCGTTCATCCTCGTCAGCAGGTATTTCAGTGTTCAGATTTTATTCATTTTCTTTGTGATTGCCCTTGCCTGTTTTTCTGCAATTTATCTGAAAGATTTAAAATCAATATATTTCAACTTTAAAAACAGAGGGAATGAGATTTAAAAATATATTTGTGTACAGCCGTATTGCGGTTATAATTCTCTTGATTACCAGTTTGGGAAGCTGTTCTGCAACAAAACCATCGAACTGGTATTATCCGTGGAGCAACCAGATCAATTCGATGGAAGCTGCTGCGGATGACGAGGTGATCCCAGCTTTGGTTAGTGGTCAGAATTACAGAATTCTTAAGATAGCCAATTTTTCAGGAAGTGTTTTTAATGGCTTTTCCTACACTTCGTCTACCTCTTCAGTAGAACTTTTTCAGCTGCCTGTGATGCAGGACCATGGCGGGAAAACTATTGTCGACCTGATTATGCCGGTAAAGAAAGGAGAAGCGTTCACTGACCGCAACCCAGATAAATATTTTCTGGTGAAATTCAAAGGCCTTAAATCAGGTACCGAAAAAATAAATCTGACCATCTCCTCTGATAAAAAATCTTACAGCTACTCAAAAAGTATTAAAACTTTACCCTCGGTGTACAGTCCGCCGGTGAGCTTAAATGTGTTTGCGTATTTTGATTACAACTTTCTGGTAAAGGATTTAAAAAGCAAGGTCATCGATGACCTCGTGAGGCACAATACCGATGTGCTTGTTATTCCCCCTGCAGTGCTGCCAGACCTCTCCAAAGGAAAGACTGATGTAACCGGCCTGCGCAGTTATCTGAAAGGAACCGAAAATAAATTTAAATACTATATCCTTTATTTCAACTTTAACGATCATCAGATTGACCTGAGGAATGCTGACCTCAAAAAGAATATTCCTGTATGGCATAAAAATATGATGCAGGTTTTTGAGGAACAGAAAGTACCGCTGGAAAACGTGCTGCTATTCCCTTATGATGAACCTAAGACTGAGCAGATTCAGAAACTTTCTTCCCTGTATGACCACTGCAGGTCTGTTGGGATCAAAAATCCTTTTTTTGTAACAGTTGACTCTCCCGAGGCCGCGAAAGTATTTGTGAATAAAATAGAATTTATTCAGATGAAACCTGAATTCATGAAGCAGGTAGGAACTCTGAACAGCAAATCCAGGCTGTGGACTTACCAGCTTATTTACGGAAGCCGCGACAGACAAGCCACAGAATACCGCGATATGAGCATCACTGCATTCAGGCACCAGGCGAAAGGCATCGGGGTTTGGAGTTATGCAGATATAGACAGGGCTGTAGACCAGAAAGGAAAATCGGCATTTTCGCGGGGTACCGGAACCTGGGATATTGATTATTCGGCAGGCAGTGCAGAGTATGCCCTTATTTACCGCCGCAACAGTGATCTGTTTTCCAGTCTCCGTTGGGAAGCCCTTTCGTATGGAATGGAAGATTATTTCTGGCTGCAGCTGTATCAGAACAAATTTGGAAAGGATAAAGTACAGGAACTCTTAAAGACCGTTGACAGGTTTTCTGAAAAGGAACGCGACGCCTTTAAGTTAAAACTGATGAATTAATGAAGGTATTGCTTTGTTCACCGTTTTCAGGAAAAGTCGGGGGAATTTCCCTGTGGACCAAACACATGGTCACGTATTTTAAAAATCCGGATTCCGATACAGATCTTACTCTTGTAGATGCGGGAAGAAAGTATGACATCTATCCGAATATGCCTTTACATGAAAGAATTGCAAAAGGGATAAAAGAATATACCGGTATTCTGAAAAAAGTAAAACAGACTTTAAAAACAGAAAAATTCGATATTGTACACCTCGTTTCGAGTGCATCAATCAGCTTAGTGAAAGATTACCTGATTTTAAGATGGGCTGAAAATAAACATATTCCTACTGTTATCCATTTCCATTTCGGAAGGATTCCTCAGATTTTTAAAGATAAGCGTTGGGAACTGTCGCTGCTTAAAAAAGTCATCGGTAATGCAGACCGTATAGTGGTGATTGATCCCTTATCCTACCAGACTTTGCTGGATGAAGGTTACACCAATGTATCATTTCTTCCCAATCCGCTCTCACCGGACGTTGTAAAAACTGTTCACGATCATCATAGCACGGAGCGAATCTCCAGTAAAATCATGTTTGCTGGTCATGTTATTCCCACCAAAGGGATCATTGAACTCGTGGATGCTTTCGGAAATCTTAACGCGGCGGAACTTCATATTTTAGGTGCCGTTACGGAAGAAATGAAAGCCACCATTATAAAGAGGGGTGGAGACCGTTCTGATAAAATCTTTGTATCGGGCGAGAAAAATCACGAAACGATAATAAAAGAAATGCTTTCAAGCCGTATTTTTGTCCTGCCAAGTTATACCGAAGGATTCCCGAATGTGATTCTTGAAAGTATGGCCGCAGGTTGCAGTATTGTTTCAACCAATGTAGGCGCAGTACCGGAAATGTTGGGCATCGGTTCCGATAAACCATGTGGAATCGTGGTTGAGCCACAGAATACTGAAGATTTGGCTGCCGCTTTGATGAGATTACTCGAAGATTCAGAACTGGCAGACGAACTTGCTAAAAATGCAGTGAATAAAGTTACGGAAGACTACCATATTGAAACAGTCACCCAAAACCTGAAAGATATTTGGAAAGACACGCTAAAATCAAATTATGAAAATAAAAGATAAAACCCTCCTCATCACCGGTGGTACCGGCTCATTCGGAACTGCGGTACTTAACCGCTTTCTGCATACCGACCACTTTAAGGAAATCCGCATCTTTTCCCGCGACGAGAAGAAGCAGGATGATATGCGTAACCTGTATCGAAATGATAAAATTAAATATTATATCGGCGATGTGCGCGATTATACGAGTGTAGAACCGGCAACGAGAGGGGTGGACTATATTTTCCATGCAGCGGCCCTTAAACAGGTCCCGTCCTGTGAATTTTTCCCGATGCAGGCAGTGAAGACCAATGTTGAAGGCACACAGAACGTCATCCGCGCCGCGGCTTATAATAAAGTGCAGAAAGTTATCTGTCTGAGTACCGATAAGGCAGCTTACCCTATCAATGCGATGGGAATTTCAAAAGCGATGATGGAGAAAGTAGCTGTGGCAGAATCAAGAAGCCTTACGGAAACGGTGGTTTGCCTTACAAGATACGGAAACGTAATGGCATCACGAGGTTCTGTGATTCCTCTGTTCTTAAACCAGATTCAGAAAGGGGAACCGATTACCATAACGGATCCCAATATGTCCAGATTTTTTATGTCGCTGGAAGATGCGGTAGATCTGGTCCTTTTCGCGTTCGAGAATGCCAATCCGGGCGATCTTTTCGTCAACAAAGCCCCAGCAGGAACTATCGGTGATCTGGCGAAAGCACTTATGGAACTTTCGGGTAAGGAAGTCCCGGTTAAAGTAATCGGAACGCGTCACGGAGAAAAACTTTATGAGACGCTTTGTACCAGAGAAGAAATGCTGCATGCAGAAGATATGGGAGATTTCTACCGAATCCCGGCAGACAACAGAGACTTGAATTATGCCAAATATTTCTCTGAAGGCGAAAAAGATATATCAAGGATTGAAGATTACCATTCGCATAATACGCCACAGGAAGGTGTGGAAGGACTTAAGAAATTGGTTTCAACACTGCCTCTGATCCGAAAAGAGATTTTTGGCGAAGATGTTTTGCAGTATCCATAAAGAACGGACATGATACCAAAAGTCATCAGAGGAAACAGTCGTCAGGATCAGAGAGGAACCATCCGTTTTAATAATGATTTCAGTCCAGCTGGTGTCAGAAGAATGTACACCATTGAAAACGCCGACACCTATTTTGTCCGCGCATGGCAGGGTCACCGGATCGAACAGCGTTGGTTTTCCGCCATGAGCGGAAGTTTCAGAATAAAACTGATTAAGATTGATGACTGGGAGCAGCCTACCAAAGGTTTATCCCAGATGGAATTTAATTTGGAATCCGAAAGTTGCGATGTGCTTCACGTTCCGAAGGGATTTATTTCCTCCATTCAGGCTACGGAAGAAAATTCAAAACTTCTCGTTTTCGCAGATTATCAGCTGGGCGAGATTCAGGATGAATACAGGTTTCCGGCTGACTATTTTAAACTATAATTAAAAATTTATTAATGAAAAGAATTGGAATTACCGGACAGAAAGGTTTTGTAGGTTCGCATCTCTATAATACATTAGGATTATCTCCCGATGAATACGAAAGAATAGATTTCCGCAAAGAATTTTTCGAAGACCCTGAAAAATTGGATGCTTTTGTATCGAAGTGTGACGTAATTGTGCATCTGGCCGCTATGAACCGTCATCCGGACCCTGAAGTCGTGTACAAAAATAATATAGATCTCGTACAAAGCCTTGTGGGCTCCCTGGACAGAACGGGCTCATCTGCACACGTTCTGTTTTCCTCTTCCTCTCAGGAAGAACGCGATAATCTCTACGGGAAATCCAAGAAAGAAGGGCGGCAGCTGTTGGCAGACTGGGCGCAACGCAGTGGCGGTACATTTACCGGATTAATCATCCCCAATGTTTTTGGACCTTTCGGGCAGCCCAATTACAACTCCTTTATTGCCACTTTTTGTCATAAGCTTACCCATAACGAAACTCCGGTTATTGACACGGATGGGGAAGTGAAACTGATCTACGTGGGCGAACTGGTAAAAGAGATTTTTGATCAGATCAAATCCGGAATAACGCAGACCGAATACACGGTGCCATTTACTACTTCTATAAAGGTTTCTGAAGTGCTGGAAAAGCTTCAGGATTATAAAAAACTTTATTTTGAGGGAGGAGAAATCCCGGAGCTCCAGACACCGTTCGATTATCAACTCTTCAATACCTTCCGAACGTATTTCGATATTGCCACACATTATCCGGTAAAATTCAAGCAAAACATCGATCCGCGCGGCGCATTTGTTGAAATTATCCGCCTTGGCATCGGCGGTCAGTGCTCATTTTCCACCACTGTTCCCGGCATTACAAGAGGAAACCACTTCCACACCAGAAAAATCGAAAGATTTGCCGTTATCAAAGGAAAGGCTTTAATCCAGTTAAGGAAGATCGACTCCGATGAAGTTCTGGATTTTTATCTCGATGGAGCAGAGCCGGCTTACGTTGATATGCCAATCTGGTATACCCACAACATCAAAAATATTGGCGAGGAAGAATTATACACCATTTTCTGGATTAATGAACCTTATGACCCGGACGACGCAGATACCTATTTTGTCGAGGTGTAAAAAGACCGGACTTAATGATTGAAGTCCGTTTTTTATTTATCTTAGTCAAATTGTGTTATTTTTGCAGATATTATAAAATATGAAGAAACTCAAAGTCATGACCGTGGTCGGTACCCGGCCCGAAATCATCAGGCTGGCAAGGGTACTTACAGCTCTGGACCGTTCCGACGCGGTAGAACATATCATTGTACACACTGGCCAGAATTATGATTACGAACTGAACCAGATATTTTTTGAAGATTTAGGGCTGCGCAAACCGGATTATTTTCTGGAAGCAGCCGGTAAAACAGCCACGGAAACCGTAGGCAATATTCTCATTAAGATAGATCCTCTTTTAGAAGAACTTCAGCCAGAAGCTTTTTTGGTTCTGGGAGACACCAATTCCTGTCTTTGTGCCATTCCGGCTAAGAAAAGACAAATCCCAATTTTCCATATGGAAGCCGGAAACCGCTGTTTCGACCAGCGTGTCCCAGAAGAAACAAATCGTAAAATTGTAGACCATACTTCAGATATCAACCTCACCTACAGTGATATAGCGAGAGAATATTTATTAAGAGAAGGCCTCCCGGCTGACCGGATTATTAAAACCGGCTCACCCATGTTCGAGGTTTTAAATCATTATCTGCCGGAAATTGAAAAATCTGATGTCCTTTCAAGACTCAATCTGGAAGAAGGTAAATATTTCGTTGTAAGTTCTCACCGTGAAGAAAACATTAATTCCGAGAAAAACTTTACAGGATTAATGGATAGTCTGAATGCCATCGCTGAAAAATTCGGCTATCCGATTATCGTTTCTACTCACCCTAGGACCCGCAATATGATCGACAGAATGAAAGTTGCCGTTCGTCCTGAAGTTCAGTTTTTGAAGCCCCTCGGATTTCATGATTACAATGCTCTTCAAATGAGAAGTTATGCGGTCTTATCTGATTCAGGAACAATTTCGGAGGAGTCATCTATCCTTAATTTCAGAGCTTTGAATATCCGTGATGCTCATGAAAGACCTGAAGCCATGGAAGAGGCAAGTGTAATGATGGTGGGGATGAATGTAGAAAGAATTCTGCAGGGACTTGCCCAGCTTCAGCAACAGAATGTGGGCGCAGAAAGAAATTACAGAAGACCCGCAGATTATTCCATGCCGAATGTATCTGAGAAAGTGGTACGGATTATCTTAAGTTATACCGATTATGTAAACCGCGTGGTGTGGAGTAAATAAATGACTAACAGATTATTTTATATTGCACAGTTCTTTACGCCGGAACCGTATCTGAAAGATATCGACTTCATCAAACAGCTTAAGGAAAAAGGCTGGGACCCTGTTGTAATTACAGGTTTTCCCAATTATCCGAAAGGTGAAATTTATCCGGGATACAGGAACCGATTTTTCGCGGAAGAAAACATGCAGGGAATTAAAGTCATCCGCGTTTTTACTTATGCCGATCACAGTTTGAGCAGTATAAAACGTGCGCTGAATTATCTTGTATTCGGTTTTTTTGCAGCACTTGCGGTTTTGAAATATGGTAAAAAAGAAAGTTTTTATTATATATTGCAGTCTTCACCCTTTGTGATTTTTTGCGCCTGGGCGGTAAAATTATTTAAACCCAGATCGAAGACGCTCCTGGATATTCAGGATGTTTTTCCTGAAAACATCAGGGTTTCAGGATTTATTAAATCCAAAGTGATCCTGGATGCCATGGATTTTGTTTTAGACCATTTCTATTACAGGGCTTTTGATCTGTTCGTCACTGTTTCAGAAAGTTTTAAAAGCATGGTATCGCGGAAGGGAATTTCCCCGGAACGGATTCTTACGCTGTATAACTGGTCAATGGTGGAGAAGAAACCCGAAATAATTTCAGGACAGTTTACCTTCGAAACGTCTGGTTATCATATCGTTTACGCCGGAAATATTGGGGTACATCAGGGTCTATCGAAACTTGTTGAAGGGATGAATCAGATTACTTGGAAAAACCCAGGTATTTATTTTCATTTTTTTGGTGACGGCACCGACCTTGATGAATTAAAAAAGGAATCGGTACACCACCAAAATATTATATTGCACGGAAGGGTTGCGAGCAGCGAGATTACAAAGTATATGGAAGCAGCCGATGCGCTTTTCCTGCATCTGATTAAAGACCCCATTTACGAATGCATTATTCCGTCTAAACTTCAGGCTTATATTGAAGTTGGAAAGCCTATTTTGGCCGGAATCGAGGGAGAAGCGAGATTGTTTGTTACGGCCAATAGTCTCGGTGAAGTATTTGAGTCGGAAAATAATGAAGATTTTGAAACGGCAACTTTAAACCTTGCAGCTTTTTCTCCTGAAAAGGTAAGTGAAATTAAAGAAAGAAGTATAAATTTATACCGTGAAAAATTTTCAAGGAATGCCGGGGCTGAGAAAGTGCATCAGTTTATGCGTAAAAACTTTTAGATGAAGGTAAGAAAAGCCACAGGCAAAGATATCGGTACTGTTGTAGAAATCCATATGGAACGTTTCTCGAGTTTCTTCCTCACCTCGCTGGGTAAATCGTTCCTGAAAGTTTTTTATAAAGCATTCCTTAAAAACCCCGGAATTTTACTAGTTTTGGAAGATGGAGGGCAGATCCGGGGGTTTGCTGCCGGAAGCAGGGATAATCGTGGATTTTTTAAAAAATTACTGATGAATAATCTGTTCGGTTTTGCCATTTCAGGAGTCAGGATATTAATAACTAATCCGTTGGCTTTGAAAAGAATAGCGCAAAATGCAGGAAAGGCAGAGGATAATAAACTGATTTTTGCAGAATTACTGAGCATTGCAACATTAGAGAACAAAAAGGGTTACGGTAAAATCCTTCTGGGCGAATTTGAAAAGGAAGTTGCCAGAGAAAATACCGCCAATCTGCCGGTTTCGCTCACCACAGATTATGATAACAATGAAAGAGCAGTACAGTTTTACAGAGATAACGGCTTTGAAATATATGAAATATTCGAAAGCTACCAGAAAAGGAAGATGTACAGATTTTTAAAATAACCAACACAAACCAGAAATACAGATGAGAATACCTTTTTCACCGCCATTCATCGATCAGGATGTAATTTCCGAAGTGACAGATACATTAGAATCCGGGTGGATTACCACAGGTCCAAAAGTTAAAGCATTAGAAGGGGAAGTGTGCCGCCTTACAGGCGTTTCCCAAACACTATGTGTGAATTCATGGACTTCCGGGGCTATTCTTGTACTTAAGTGGTTCGGGATTAAGGAGGGTGATGAGGTTATTATTCCGGCGTATACTTACAGTGCTACGGCTCTGGCTGTTTTACACTGCGGCGGAGTTCCGGTAATGGTTGATGTAAACGAGGATTTCACGGTGAACATCGATGCCATCCGGGCAGCAGTTACCGAGAAAACCAAAATAATTATGCCTGTTGACATAGCAGGTTTGCCTTGCGATTATGATGCGCTGAATATGTTGGTGAATGAACCGGGAATTAAGCTCAAATTTAAACCGACCTCTGCAAATCAGAGAAAATTGGGAAGGATGCTTGTTCTTTCTGACGCCGCGCATTCCATTGGCGCTTCGTACCGTGGAAAGCCCGCAGGAATTCTTACCGATATCACTATTTTTTCCTTCCATGCGGTAAAAAACATTACCACCGGCGAGGGCGGTGCGATCTGCATCAATCTTCCTGTACCGTTTGACGGTGCTGAAGAGTACAAGATAATGCGTCTGTGGACCCTCAACGGGCAGACCAAAGATGCGTTCACCAAATCTCAGGGTGGCGGAAACAGCTGGAAATATGATATCGCGTTTCAAGGCCTTAAAATTAATATGCCCGATATATGTGCAGCAATTGGTTTGGCACAGATCAAAAAATATAAAGAGGTCATCATGCCGGAAAGAAAGCGTGTTGCACAGAGATATCATGAATTCTTCAGTAAAAAATCCTGGGCACAGCTGCCCATAATGGCGGATGAAGACAGAAATTCCTGCTATCATTTATATGCCCTTAGAATGAATGATATTTCCGAAGAAGAACGCGATGAAATGATGGTTTCGATTGCTGAGGATGAAGTATCTGTGAATGTTCACTTCATTCCTATGCCTATGCTTACGCTTTTTAAAGACTTAGGTTACCGTATCGAAGATTATCCGGTATCTTACGATAATTATTCCAGAGAAATATCTTTACCAATATATCCTCAGCTTACAGATGAACAGATTGATTATATCTGCTCCTCTGTAGAGAAGGCTTACGAAAAAATTGCCCAAAAAGTAGTTTAATGAAGAGATTGTTTGATGTTTTCTTTGCAATGTTTGGTATTGCAGTTCTCTTGCCGGTCTATCTGCTTATTTCATTTCTCATTTCCGCGGACAGTAAAGGTGGTGTAATTTACCGGCAGGAAAGGACGGGTAGAGGCGGTAAAATCTTTCAGGTACTTAAATTCCGGACCATGCGTCCCGACTCATTCAATAAAGGAGCACTTACCGTTGGGAGCCGGGATCCGCGCATCACCAATATCGGTTATTATCTCAGGAAATATAAGCTGGATGAACTTCCCCAACTTTTTAATGTACTTTTAGGCGAGATGTCATTTGTTGGACCCAGACCGGAAGTGAAGAAATACACCGATCTTTATACCGAAGAACAGCGGCAGGTATTGCAGGTAAGGCCGGGGATAACAGACTATGCTTCCATTAAATTCCGGAACGAAAATGACCTGCTTTCTGCCAGTGACGATCCTGAGAAACTCTACATTGAGGAAATTATGCCCGAAAAACTTACTTTGAATTTAAAATACATCAATGATAATAATGTATTCAAAGATATTAAGATCATTTTTGATACATTTTATGCAATCATTAAAGATTAAAAATGAAAATCCAACCAACCCCCCTGAAAGACTGCTATATCATAGAACCTACTGTTTTCGAAGACGACCGCGGTTATTTTTACGAAAAATTCAACGAGCAGAAGTTTGAGGAGCTTACCGGAATGAACGGCCACTTTGTACAGGATAACATTTCCAAATCTTCTTACGGCGTTCTGCGCGGTCTTCATCTTCAGAAAGGCGAACATGCACAGGCCAAATTGGTTTCATGCCTGGAAGGTAAGGTGTTCGATGTTGCCGTCGACCTTCGTGAAGATTCGCCAACTTTCGGCAAATGGTTCGGCGTTGAACTTTCTGCTGAGAATAAGCTGCAGTTCTATGTCCCGAGAGGTTTTGGACATGGATTTTCAGTGCTTTCAGAAACGGCTGTCTTTGCCTATAAATGCGATAATTTTTATAAAAAAGAAGCTGAAGGCGGCGTTTTATGGAACGACAAGGAACTCAGCATTGATTGGAAACTTCCTGAAAATGACGTGATTTTGTCTGAAAAAGATAAAATTCAGCCTACCTTTGCGGCCAAGAATTATTAATTTAAAAATTCATGAAAAATATCATCATCACTGGAGGTGCAGGATTTATCGGTTCCCACGTTGTTAGGGAATTTGTAAAAAACCATCCCGAAGCGACCATCATTAACCTGGATGCATTGACCTACGCAGGTAATCTGGAGAATCTAAAAGACGTTGAAAACGAAGCCAATTACGTTTTTGAAAAAGCAGATATCACTAAAGTTGACGAACTCCGAAAAGTATTCGAAAAATATAACCCAGACGCGATTGTTCATTTAGCGGCGGAAAGTCATGTTGATCGAAGCATCACCGATCCTAATGCCTTCATCAACACGAATGTGATCGGCACGGCCAATCTTCTGAACCTGGCAATTGAATTCTGGACATTGAATCCGGAGCATACCCACGGCAGATTCCCTGATGAGCCGAGAAAAAATCTTTTCTATCACGTTTCAACAGACGAGGTTTACGGAAGTTTAGGCGAAACGGGTTTCTTCTTGGAGACTACCGCATATGATCCTCAATCACCTTACTCTGCGAGTAAAGCAGCTTCAGACCATTTGGTAAGAGCTTACGGCAATACCTACGGAATGCCGTTTATCCTGTCCAACTGTTCCAATAATTACGGTCCCAATCACTTCCCTGAAAAGTTGATTCCACTCTGTATTTCAAACATTCTGAACGGAAAGCCGCTCCCGATTTACGGCGACGGAAAATATACGCGTGACTGGCTTTTTGTGATTGATCATGCAAAGGCGATTCACCAGATTTTTCACGAATCCAAAACCGGTGAAACTTACAATATTGGTGGATTCAACGAATGGCAGAATATCGATCTGGTAAAAGAACTGATTAAGCAGATGGATGAAAAACTCGGAAATCCTGCTGGACATTCAGAGAAACTGATTACTTATGTGAAAGACAGACCGGGACACGACAAACGTTACGCCATTGATGCCTCCAAACTGAATAAAGATCTTGGCTGGAATCCGTCAGTAACCTTCGAGGAAGGACTTTCGAAAACCATCGACTGGTTCCTCGAAAACAAAGAATGGCTGGATCATGTGACTTCCGGTGATTATCAGAAATATTACGATAAGCAATATTCGTAGGGTAGTTTAGTAGAATAGTGGTGTAGTGGAATAGTAATTTAGTGGTTTAGTGACTGGAATTTTTTTAAATTTTGTAGCGATGACATTAATAAAATATCATAAAGATTTAAAAGTATACCAGGAAGCATTTTCGGCTGCGATGAAGATTTTCGAAATCACAAAATCATTTCCTGCTGAAGAAAAATATTCTCTCACCAGCCAAATCAGAAGATCATCAAGATCTGTTTGCGGTAATCTTGCTGAGGGCTGGAGGAAAAGACGTTATCCCAAACTGTTTGAAAATAAACTCATTGATGCAGACGGAGAAGCAACCGAAACCCAAAATTGGCTTGATTTTGCTTTAGCATGCAAATATATTGATGAACAGACTTTTCAAGATCTGTATGGACAGTATAATCAAATTCTATCAATGCTTACATCCATGATTGTGAATTCTGACAAATGGACATTTAGCTCCCAAAAATAATAATTTAAACTAGACAACTAGTCTACAAGATAACTAGTCCACTAAACATGAAAGGTATAATATTAGCCGGCGGTTCCGGTACCAGACTTTATCCGTTAACGATCGCAGTCAGCAAGCAGCTGATGCCGGTTTACGACAAGCCGATGATTTATTACCCGCTTTCTACTTTGCTTTTGGCGGGAATTAAAGATATTTTAATTATTACAACACCTCACGATCAGGAAGGTTTTATTAAACTTTTGGGTGACGGTTCAGCCATTGGCTGTAATATTCAGTACAAAGTGCAGCCAAGTCCGGATGGATTGGCGCAGGCTTTCATTTTGGGTGAAGAATTTATCGGTGATGACTCTGTAGCCCTTGTTTTGGGCGATAATATTTTTTACGGCGCAGGACTTCCGAAATTATTATCATCAAAAACCACTGTGAAAGGCGGTTGTGTTTTTGCGTATCAGGTTTCTGATCCCGAGAGATATGGAGTTGTGGAGTTTGATGAAAATTTAAAAGCGATTTCCATCGAAGAAAAACCGGAACACCCAAAATCTAATTTTGCAGTACCGGGTCTGTATTTTTATGACAATTCGGTGGTTGAGATTGCTAAAAATCTTAAACCTTCGCCAAGAGGTGAGTTGGAAATTACCGACGTCAACAGAATTTATCTGGAAAAAGGTCAGTTGGAAGTTGGCGTAATGTCCCGTGGAACTGCATGGCTGGATACCGGCACTTTCGATTCTCTGCATGAAGCTTCCGAATTTGTGAAGGTGCTTGAAAAGAGACAGGGCTTCAAAATTTCCTGTATTGAAGAAATCGCTTATGTTAAAGGGTTCATCAATAAAGAACAGCTTTTGGAATCAGCAAAAAAATATGGCAAAAGCGGATACGGCGATTATCTGAAAGCTCTTATATAAACGCTTTTAAATGAAATATTTAGAAAGACTTTAAGCAAATCCTTAAAGTCTTTTTTTTATTCCTAAATTTGCACCCTGTAAAAAATTATAGTCATCCATTCAAACTTATTATAAAGATGCGCACGAAATCCGTTGGAAAAAAGAAAATCAACATTGTCACTTTAGGCTGTTCCAAAAACGTTTATGATTCAGAAGTATTGATGGGTCAGCTTCAGGCGAACGGAAAAGAAGTGGTGCACGAGGACCGCGGTGATATTGTGGTCATCAATACCTGTGGATTTATCGACAATGCGAAAGAAGAAAGTATCAATACGATCCTGGATTTCGTGGAAGCTAAAAACCGCGGTGAAGTAGAGAAGGTTTTTGTGACCGGATGTCTTTCTGAAAGATACAAACCGGATCTGATTCGTGAAATTCCTGATGTTGACCAATATTTCGGGACCAGAGATTTGCCTATTTTGCTGAAACAGTTGGGAGCAGATTATAAACATGAACTGATTGGTGAACGAATGACCACTACGCCAAAACATTACGCATATTTAAAAATCGCTGAAGGCTGCGACAGACCTTGTTCTTTCTGTGCAATTCCTTTGATGAGAGGAAAAAATGTTTCAACACCGATTGAAAATTTAGTGATTGAAGCCGAAAAGCTGGCCAAAAAAGGGGTGAAAGAACTTATTTTAATCGCTCAGGATTTAACGTATTACGGCCTTGATATCTATAAAAAACGTGCTCTCGGAGATTTGCTTCTCCGTCTGGTAAAAGTGGAAGGGATTGAATGGATCCGTCTTCACTACGCGTTTCCTACGGGATTCCCGGAAGATGTTTTAGAAATCATTAAAAACGAACCAAAGGTTTGTAACTATATTGATATTCCGTTGCAGCACATCAATTCAGAGATTCTGAAAGCGATGAAGCGCGGAACTTCTCATGAAAAAACCAATGCTCTTCTCGATAAATTCAGAGAGATGGTTCCTGATATGGCTATCAGAACTACCTTAATCGTTGGTTTTCCGGGAGAAACCGAAGAAAGATTCCAGGAGATGAAAGAATGGGTGCGTATCCAGAGATTTGACCGTTTAGGCTGCTTTACTTATTCTCACGAAGAAAACACAACCGCTTTTGTGTTGGAAGATGATGTTCCGCAGGAGGTGAAAGAGGCCAGAGTAGAGGAAATTATGGAGCTGCAGTCACAGATTTCGTGGGAGAAGAATCAGGAGAAAATTGGTAAGACTTTCAGATGTATCTTTGACAGAAAAGAAGGAAATTACTTTGTAGGAAGAACCGAATTTGATTCGCCTGATGTCGACAATACCGTTTTGGTTTCGGCTGAAAATACCTATTTATCAATTGGCGAATTTGCAGAAGTTAAAATTACATCAGCAGAAGAATTTGATTTATACGGAGAAGTGATTTAAGAAATTGACAGAAAATAAGTCAAATATTGACATTTTTTCAAAGATCAATAAACAAAAAACCTTTCATTAATTTTGGAAGGTTTTTTTAATGCTTAATGTCTGGTGTTCAGTAGTTTGAATATGATATAAGCCGTTTATTATGCTATGTTTTGTTAATTTTGTTAACATTTTAATGATGATTTTAACACAATTTAACAATCCTTGTTAACTACCACTAATAGGCAGTATACAGCCTTTCTTAACAAAATATTAACGAATCCTTAACGGAGTTTAACCAAGTGAGTGTTGCACGTTATCATTTCGGAATAAATTTGCAGAGTCAAAACCAATAAAAATAATTCAACATGATGAAAAGAGGTATTCTCGTAATCATAATGATGATTTCAACACTTGGTATTTATTCTTTCAACAAGTATAATGCCAATGATGCCAAAACAAGTTTTGCATCGTTCTACCACGATAAGTTTAACGGTAGGAAAACCGCAAGCGGAGAAATTTTCAGTAACAGAAAGCTTACCGCTGCACACAGAACGCTCCCGTTCGGTACAGTTGTAGAAGTAACCAACTTAAGAACAGGAAAAAGTGTAGAAGTGAGAATTAACGACCGAGGTCCGTTCCACTCTTCCAGAGCCTTGGATTTATCCAAAGCAGCGTTCGATTCAATTGGTAATACCGCCCGCGGTACCATGCCTGTTGAATATGAAATTGTCGATTAACATTTACGTTATTTAAAAGCAAAGCCGATTCTTTAGAGTCGGCTTTTTTATTTTATGTCTGGATTTCTTTACTGAAGTTCTACCATCACCGGACAGTGATCGGAATGAAATACTTCTTTTAGGATTACAGCACGGCTCAGACGGCTCTTCAGCGTGTATGACACGAAATTATAATCCAAACGCCAGCCTTTGTTCCTTTCGCGTGAATTCTGCCGGTAACTCCACCAGGAATAATTGTCGGGCTGGTCGTTAAAGAATCTGAAACTGTCAATAAGTTCGCATTCTTCAATAAAGGCAGTCATCCATTCTCTTTCCATCGGTAAAAATCCCGAAACATTTTTAAGCCCCACCGGATTATGGATATCTATTGCATGGTGACAAATATTGAAATCGCCGCAAATAATAAGGTTAGGAATGGTTTTCTTCAGTTCTTTAATGTAATCCAGGAAATCATGACAGAACTGCATTTTAAAGTCTAACCTTTCTATATTTGAAGCAGAAGGCACATACACTGAAATTACTGAGAAATCCTCGAAATCTGCCCGCATAATACGGCCTTCCGAATCGTAATCCTCTATTCCGCAGCCATATTCTACATGTTTAGGTTTTATTTTGGAAGCAATTCCCACTCCGGAATATCCTTTGCGCTGTGCTGAATGCCAATAACTGTGATAACCGATTTTTTCAAGACTTTCGATATCGATTTGGTCGTTTCCTGCTTTGCTTTCCTGAATGCAGATTACATCGGGATCCGCAACCTTCAGCCAGCCGAGGAAATCCTTGGTGAATGCTGCCCGGATTCCGTTGACATTATAAGAGATAATTTTCATTGAATTTTAAATTTGGTTCAAAATTACAAAAGGTAATCTGATCAGTGACCGTACTGAAGTTAGTGGTCGCAAAAAAGGCGGAAAAAATCTCAGATCTTTTCCGCCCAATTGAACCCAAATTTAAATAAACTATGAAAAAAAACTATTTGGGCTCTAGTATGCTGATCGGGATTATGACCTCCTCAAGAGAGATCCCGCCGTGCTGATAGGTTTCTTTATAATAATTTACGAAATGATTATAGTTCTTCGGATACGCCAGAAAGGTATTGTTCTTAGCGAAAATGTATTTAGAACTTAAATTTCCTTTCGGTAAAAACAGTTTTTCGGGATTAGAAATCGCCCATACATCGCTGTTTTCGTACGTAAGACTTCTGCCGGTTTTATAGCGGATGTTCGTAGAAGTTTCTCTGTCTCCAACCACTTTGCTCGGTTTTTTTACGTAAATCGTTCCGTGATCTGTCGTAATTACCAGTTTAAAGCCGTTTTCTGCAGCCTGCTTAATAATTTTCATCAGTGATGAATTCTCAAACCAGTTGTAAGTAAGTGATCTGAAAGTTTTATCGTCCCGGATCAGCTGGTTTACAATGACGTTATCGGTTTTCGCGTGCGAGAGAATATCAATAAAATTATATACGATTACGAGAAGGTCATTGTTTTTGTGCTGGTTGAAATCCTCCAGGATCTTTCGCTCAAAATCAGCGTTAAGGATTTTCAGATATTTCATCGACTTACCGGAAAGACCAAGCCGTTTCATCTGATCTTCCAGAAATTCTCTTTCGTGTTCATTTTTATTACCGTCTTCGTTATCGTTAAACCATTTATCCGGAAAACGTTTTTCAATTTCCGAAGGCAGCAGTCCTGCAAAGAATGAATTTCTCGCATACTGAGTAGCGGTAGGTAAAATGCTGAAGTAATAATCTTCGGAAGTCTTGTTGTAGAATTTGGTAAACAGCGGTTCAATCACCTTCCACTGGTCGTATCTCAGGTTATCGATCATAAGCAGAAGCACTTTTTCCTTCTCAAGTTCCGGCTTCACTTTATCTTTAAATAAAGTATGGCTCATCATCGGTTTTTCGGTCGTATGAAGCCAGTCTTCGTAGTTGTTTTCAATAAATTTTGAAAACTGAATATTTGCCTCTTCTTTTTGTGACTGCAGTAAATTCGAAAAATCACTGTCGAAAACCTTATCGAATTTTATTTCCCAATTCAGAATTTTCTTATAATATTCTGCCCAATCCTGAAATGTTCTCATGTATGAAAGTTCCATAGAAAGATTTCTGAACTGCTGCTGGTATTCCAGAATTGTCTTTTCTTCAACCAAAGTTTCTTCCTGAAGGTTTTTTTTCAGTGAAAGCAGAACCTGGTTTGGATTTACGGGTTTCAGGATATAATCAGCAATCTGCGAGCCGATCGCCTGCTCCATGATGCTCTCTTCTTCATTTTTGGTCACCATTACGATCTTAATTGCAGAGTCGATGTTTTTAATCATCGGAATCGCTTCCAGACCGCTTATTCCCGGCATGTTTTCATCAAGCAGTGCAAGCTGAAAATTTTCTTTTTCGATCATTTCCAGTGCTTCATTTACGTTATTCACGGGAGAAACATGGTAACCTTTGTTCTCTAAAAATACAATATGAGGTTTCAGTAAATCTACTTCATCATCGATCCATATTAATTTTGCCATATATTTTTTTCAAATATTTCTTCGTTAAAGCCCGATCTTTTCAGGCTTACTGTAAGGCGTCAAAAGTACAACCAAACATTGCCAAATTTCTTTTAAAAACACGTTAAAGTTGCGTTAAATAATTGAATACGTGAAGTAAGAAAGCATGTATAACTCGTGAGTTGAGATTAGAAAACCTAAATTTGCAAATCCAGACTGATTTATTTTAAGAGACCTAACGAAACATGACGAACAAATTCAAAATCATCAATGATCCGGTTCACGGCTTTATCAAAATCCCTTACGAAATCCTTTTTGATGTTATAGAGCATCCTTATTTTCAGCGGTTGCGGCGCATTTCCCAGACGGGTTTACTCAATTTAATTTTTCCCGGCGCAACACATACCCGTTTTCATCATGCTTTGGGAGCCATGCATCTGATGTTCACCGCTCTGGAAACTCTAAAGTTAAAAGGTATTGAAATTTCCCGGGACGAGGAAAAATCTGCAATGCTGGCGATTCTGCTTCACGATATCGGCCATGGTCCTTTCTCCCATGCTTTGGAAAATATGCTCATGGACGACTGGCACCACGAGAAATTATCGCTCCTGCTGATGAATAAAATGAACGAAGAATTTGGCGGTGAACTCAGTATGGCCATTGAAATGTTTCAGGGAAAATATCACAGAAAGTTCTTTAACCAGCTTATTTCTTCTCAACTTGATGTTGACCGTCTGGATTATTTGAAACGCGACAGTTTCTACACCGGAGTTTCCGAAGGAAATGTAAACACGCAGCGAATCATCTCGATGATGAATGTTTCTGATGATGAACTGGTAATCGATGCCAAGGGAATTTACTCGATCGAAAACTATCTCACCGCCCGAATGTTTATGTACTGGCAGGTATATTACCATAAAACGTCAGCACTTGCAGAGCATCTATTGGTGAAAATTCTTGCCCGTGCGAAAACTTTGGTTTCAGAAGGTCATTCTTTGCCTGCTTCGCAAAATTTAATGTATTTTCTTCAAAGAAATCATTTCGGAACAGCAACCGATGAAGATATTCAAAGGTTTACCGAGCTTGATGATAATGACATCATTCAGGCAATGAAATTCTGGACCAAAAGCGAAGACAAAATCTTGTCCTATCTCTGTAAATCTGTAATTGAGCGGAATCTTCTTAAAACTAAAATATCTTCGAAACCATTTGATCATGAGTTTATTAAGGAAAAAATTGCTCTTACCAATGCTGCGTTTAACATAGAAAACGGAACTGAACTAGTAGACCAGATTTCCAGAAGTTTACTGCCGTACAGTGCAGAAAAACAGCCCATTTATCTCCTGTTGAAAGATGGTCGCAAAATCACGTTAGAAAATTCTGAGAATCAGATACTTTCATCGTATATCAATCAGCCGAATACCAAGTACATTTTATCGTTTCCGCGAGAAATTTAGCCTGCTAATAATCCGCAAAAATAATTTGGAATAATTGGGAATTTCCTATCTTTGCAGGATATGGAATTTACAGCATCGCAGATTGCAGGTTTTATCAACGGAAAAATTATAGGCGACGAAAATGCCACCATCAGCGGTGTATCACCTATTGAGAGCGGGGAGGAGGGACATCTTTCTTTTATCGCCCAGGAAAGATTTGCAGATTATATCGACACAACCAAATGTTCGGTTCTTATCGTTTCCGAAAAACTTTTATCCCGGGATACTTACCCGGTAACGGTTATCGCAGTAGAAGATGCTTATCTGTCTTTTCAGGTTCTTATGAATCTGTACAAAGAAATGCAGGGCCGCAAAAGCGGCATTGAGCAGGGAGCGGTATTTCACGAGACTTCCCAAGTTGGCGAAAACGTTTATGTAGGGGCTTTCACCTGTGTTTCTGAAAAAGTGAAAATTGGTGATGAAAGCCAGATTTATCCTCACGTGTACATTGGTAAAAATGTAAAAATCGGTAAAAACTGCATCATTTACAGCGGCGTAAGAATTTATGATTACTGCGTGATTGGTGACGATTGTGTAATTCATTCCAATACTGTAATCGGTTCTGACGGATTTGGGTTTCAGGTGACCAAAGACGGTTACCAGAAAATTCCACAACTCGGGAATGTAGTATTGGGAGATCACGTAGAAATTGGGTCTAACTGCAGTATCGACCGGGGAACAATTGGTTCAACTGTTATTGGAAAAGGAACTAAAATCGATAATTTAATACAGATCGCCCATAATGTAAAGATTGGTGAGAACAATGTGATTGCAGCGCAAGCCGGAATAGCAGGTTCTACTGTAATTGGCGACTGGAATCAGATTGGCGGGCAGGTGGGGATTGTAGGGCATATTACTATCGGAAATCAGGTAAGAGTGCAGGCGCAAAGCGGTGTAAACTCCAATACCAAAGATGGTGAGATTCTTTATGGATCACCTGCGATTAACGCCGGAGAATACAGAAGAAATTATGTGCACTTCAGAAATTTCACTGAGATTGTGAAGCGCATCAACAATATTGAAAACAGCTCAAAAGATAAAACCAGTGAGTGATAAACAAAAAACTTTAAAGGAAGAAGTTTCCCTTTGTGGTATCGGACTTCATACCGGAAGAGAAGTTACGCTAACCATCAAACCTGCCAAAGAAAATACCGGCTTTGTGTTTGTACGTACAGATTTAGAGGGTCACCCTCATATTGAGGCCGACGTTAATTACGTGACCACAACCGAACGCGGTACAACCCTTGAAAAATTAGGGGTGAGAATTCATACCTGCGAACACCTTCTTGCCGCATTGGTAGGGTGCGATGTTGATAATGCCATTCTGGAAATGAACAGTGCAGAACCTCCTATCCTGGACGGTTCTTCTAAGTTTTTTGTAGAAGCTATCGAACAAGCAGGTATTACCGAACAGAATTTCGACAGGGAATATCTCGTGGTAAAAGAAGTGTTGAATTACATAGATCCAGCCACGGGCTCGGAGTTAACCATTATCCCTTCTGATACCTATGAGGTAACCACAATGGTTGATTTCGGGACTAAAGTCTTGGGAACACAGAATGCCACTTTGAAGGATATTTCCGAATTTAAAGAAGAAATTTCCGCAGCACGTACTTTCAGTTTCCTTCATGAACTCGAAATGCTTTTAGATGCCGGTCTTATCAAGGGCGGGGATATTTCGAACGCTATTGTTTATGTGGATAAGGAACTCACCACAGAAACTTCAGAAAAACTTAAAAAAGCCTTCGGTAAAGATGATGTTTCAATCCGCCCGAACGGGATTTTAGATAATCTTACTCTCAATTATCCGAACGAAGCTGCGCGCCATAAATTATTAGATGTTATTGGTGATTTGGCACTTGTAGGAGTTAAGATTAAAGGTAAAGTTATCGCTAATAAGCCCGGACATTTTGTGAATACCCAGTTTGCCAAAAAGCTTAACCGCCAATGGAAACTGCAGCGGAAGAAAAATGTTCCCGATATCGATATCTACAAAGAACCGGTTTTCGACATCAATGGAATCATGAAATTGATGCCACACCGCCCGCCGTTCTTATTAATTGATAAAATTCTGGAGCTTTCTGATTCCCACGTGGTTGGGCTGAAGAACGTAACGATGAATGAGCCGTTTTTTGTAGGGCATTTTCCTAAGGAGCCGGTGATGCCGGGAGTTTTACAGGTAGAAGCTTTAGCACAGACCGGAGGAATTCTGGTACTTGCAAGTGTTCCTGATCCTGAAAATTATTCCACTTACTTTATTAAAATGGATAAAGTGAAATTCAAGAAAAAAGTGGTTCCAGGTGATACAATGGTGTTCAAAATTGAATTAATCTCTCCGATTAGAAGAGGAATTGTTCACATGCAGGGTTACGGCTACGTAGGCGACAGCGTTGTGGTTGAAGCTGAACTCATGGCACAGGTTGCAAAAAATAAACCGGACTAGATGGTACACCAACTCGCTGCCGTTGACAAACGGGCAAAAATTAAGAAGAATGTTATCGTAGATCCTTTTACCACCATCGCCGGCGATGTAGAAATTGGTGAAGGAACATGGATCGGCTCTAATGTAACGATTATGGATGGTGCCAGAATCGGTAACAACTGCCGTATTTTTCCAGGTACCGTAATATCTGCGGTTCCTCAGGATTTAAAATTCGAAGGTGAAGATACACAGGTGATTATCGGTGATAATACGACCATCCGCGAATGCGTTACCATAAACCGTGGTACCAAAGCATTGGGTTACACGAAAATAGGAAACGACTGCCTGATTATGGCAACCTCACATATTGCACACGACTGTGTCCTCGGCAACGGGGTAATCATCGTAAACGGCTGTGGAATCGCAGGCCATGTTGAAATCGGTGATTATACTGTAATGGGTGGCCTTTCCGCCGTTCATCAGTTTGGAAAGATCGGTAAGCACGTTATGATTTCCGGAGGTACTTTGGTAAGAAAAGATATTCCGCCGTATGTGAAAGTGGCCAGAGAACCCATGACTTATGCAGGGATTAACTCAGTAGGTTTAAGGAGAAGAGGTTTTACCAATGATAAAATCTTCGAAATCCAAAAAATTTACAGAGCTATCTTTCAGATGAAAATGAATGTTTCTCAGGCAAGCAGCTATATCGAAAAAGAGATGCTTCCAACCGCGGAACGCGATGAAATCTTAGAGTTCATCAAAAATTCACCGAGAGGAATTGTAAAAGGCTACGGAACAGGAAAAGAATAAAGATAATTATTAATGGTTAATTGTTAACCAACAACCAACAACCAACAACCAACAACTATCAACTAAATAAATGGCAACAAGCAACGATATTAAAAAAGGAATGTGTATCGAGTTCAGTAACGATATCTTCAAAATCATCGAATTCTTACACGTGAAACCTGGAAAAGGTCCGGCTTTCGTAAGAACAAAAATGAAATCCGTAACCAATGGAAAAGTTCTCGACAATACTTTTTCTGCAGGTCACAAAATCGACGAGGTTAAAGTAATTACCAGAAAATTCCAGTACCTGTACGAAGATGACAATGGTTTTCACTTTATGAACAATGATGATTTCTCTCAAATCTATCTTAACAAAGAGATGATCGAGAACTCACAATTCATGAAAGCGGGTGAAGAAGTTACCATAATCCTTAAAGAAGCAGACGAATCTCCGCTATCAGCAGAGATCCCGCCTACTGTTTATTTAGATGTTATCGAGGCTGATCCTGGCGTAAAAGGAAACACAGCAACCAACGCATTGAAAAATGCAATCGTAGAAACCGGCGCAAGAGTAATGGTTCCGCTTTTCATTGAAGCAGGAGACAAAATCAAAGTGAACACCGAAGACGGAAACTATCTGGAACGCGTAAAATAAAAACTGATGGAAGGTGTAAATCTTCCATCTGCTCATTACAATATGACCTTCATCCACCCTCAAACGCTTAAAAGTATTGCAGATCTCATCGGAGCCCAAATGATTGGCGACGAAAACTTTCCTGTTCTTGGCACTAACGAAATTCACCGGGTAAAAGCCGGGGAAATTGTTTTTGTCAACCATCCGAAATATTACGATAAAGCGCTCAATTCCGATGCAACCATTATTCTTATTGATAAAGTCGTAGATTGTCCTGAAGGTAAAGCACTTTTGGTTTCAGACGATCCTTTCCGCGATTTTAATAAAATCAATACCCATTTCACGAGAATTTACAATTTCACCGAAGAACTTCACGACCTTGAAGTCGGCGAAGGAACGAGCATTCATCCTTCTGCAGTACTCGGAAACGAAGTAAGGATCGGAAGAAACTGCATGATTTTCCCGAATGTTGTTATTGGCGACAGGACAGTGATTGGTGATCATGTCATCATCCAGAGCGGAACCGTTTTAGGTGGCGACGCGTTTTATTACAGAAAACTTAACGGAAATTTCGACCGCCTGATCTCTGTAGGAAACGTCATTATTGAAGACAATGTGGAAATCGGAAACAACTGTACGATCGACCGCGGCGTTACTGATTCCACTATTATTGGTGAAGGTTCAGTGCTCGATAATCTTATCCAGATTGGCCACGATACGGTCATCGGAAAAAAAGTACTTATTGCATCACATGCTGCCATCGCCGGCTGCTGCATCATCGAAGATGAGGTAACGGTTTGGGGACAGGTGGGCATGGCCTCCGGAAACCGCGTAGGTAAAGGAGCGGTGCTATTGGGAAAAACCGGTGTAAATAAAGATCTGGAAGGCGGTAAAACGTATTTCGGGCAGTTGGCTGAAGAATTTAAGCAGTATCTGAGGAAAGAGGTAAAGCTGAAAAAGCTTTAACGAAACATTAAAGTTATTGAAAAACATAACGAATAAAATAATTGATAATTTTTTTTAACTCGGCAGATTCAGTAAATTTGTGAGAGTTAAATATTACGAATAAATTTAAAAAATATAAAATGTCAGTATTAGTAAACAAAGATTCTAAAGTAATCGTACAGGGCTTTACAGGGAATGAAGGAACTTTCCACGCAGGACAGATGATTGAATACGGAACCAACGTTGTAGGCGGTGTAACTCCTGGGAAAGGTGGTTCTGAGCATTTAGGAAAACCGGTTTTCAATACCGTTGCTGAAACTGTTGAAAAAGCTGGAGCTAATGTTTCAATCATTTTTGTTCCGCCTGCATTTGCGGCAGACGCGATTATGGAAGCTGCTGATGCAGGAATTAAAGTAATCGTTTGTATTACGGAAGGCATTCCTGTAGAAGATATGGTGAAAGTGAAAGCTTATATTGCTGACAGAGACTGCAGACTTATCGGACCAAACTGCCCGGGAATTATTACTTCTGATGAAGCTAAAATCGGTATTATGCCAGGTTTTGTTTTCAAAAAAGGTAGAGTGGGTATCGTATCCAAATCAGGAACTTTAACTTACGAAGCTGCTGACCAGGTAGTGAAAGCCGGTTACGGAGTTTCTACTGCGATCGGAATCGGTGGTGACCCAATCATCGGAACTACAACCAAAGAAGCTTTGGAATTATTCATCAACGATCCTGAAACTGATGCAGTAGTTATGATCGGAGAAATCGGCGGTTCCCTGGAAGCTGAAGCAGCAAGATGGTATAAAGCCAGCGGATCTACAAAACCGGTGGTAGGATTTATCGCTGGGCAAACTGCACCTAAAGGAAGAACAATGGGTCACGCAGGTGCCATTGTAGGCGGAGATGATGATACAGCACAGGCTAAAATGGCGATTATGAGAGAGAACGGAATCAACGTAGTGGATTCACCTGCGGAAATCGGTTCTACAGTAGCAAAAGTTTTAGGATAATAAGATCCTCTGGAAATATTAAAAGCGTTCTGTAATTGTTACAGGACGCTTTTTTTTATTCAATATTTTTTATCTTTGTTCATAAACACTATTATGAAAACTAAACTTTTAATCACCTCGGCACTCTGTGCAGCAACCTTTCTCTCTGCACAAATTGATTTACGGAGCACAAGATTCGGTATTACCGGTGGTGGAACGTATTCACGCGTAAGCAATGCCCACAATCCATCCGGACCAATTATCTCCGGCTTTGGCGGTGTACTGGCTTTAATTCCGGTAGACAATAACGATCAGTTTTATCTGCAGCCAGGTATTGAATATTTGGGTGCCGGCGAAACCGGAAAAGATAAAGATGCGAAAGGTACAGCAGGCTATGATGCGGTGTACGCAAATAATTATATTAGTGTACCTGTTTATTTTAAAGGTTATTTCTCTGAAGCAGAATCAGAGTTTTTTGGGATTGCGGGTCCGAAATTTAATTTCCTGGTCAACCAGAATATTAAAAATGCCCCGTTAAGATATACTGAAGAAGGTGATCCTGTTACCGGAATTAATGGTAAAGCTGCCAGTTTTAATTTTGCAGTAGGTCTGGGTATAGGATTTTCTTATAAAAGAATGCTCGAAATTACCGGGCGTTACGATATCGGTTTAAGCAATACTTACGAAGGCTTAAAGAATGAGCAAACCGGTGATCCAAATATTGGCAAAAAGAAATCTGAACAGGTTCTCAGCGTTGGCTTGAGTTATATTTTTCAGTAATGTCACACCTATTAAATAAAAATCCCGCCAAATTATTTCGGCGGGATTTCTTAATCTAATCTCAGTTTTAACTTCTGATCCATTTCCAAAGTTCTTTTGCGCTGGCCTTGTTGCCGTACATCAGGATTCCTACGCGGTAAACCTTAGCAGCAATATAAATCATCAGCAAAGTTGAAACCACAAGCAGAAACATCGAAAGTGCAATCTGCCAGCCGGGAACACCGAACGGAATTCTCGCAATCATAGCGACAGGCGAGGTAAACGGAATAATCGAAAGCCAAAAACCAAGCGGGCCTTCCGGATTGTTCATAATCGTAAAGCTTCCGTACATTCCCACCATTAAAGGAATAATGGCAAAAAGGGTAAACTGCTGGGTCTCCGTTTCGTTGTCGACGGCGGAACCAATCGCTGCGTACATCGAACTGTAAAAAATATAGCCTAAAAGGAAGAAAACAATAAATACAAAGATAATCAGCGGAACATTCATGTCCAGAAGAATGTGGGAAACTTCAGAAGCTGTTTGCTTAAAGTCGAATGATTTCATCATCTCGGCCGACTGTTCGCTACCGGGAATATTCTTCTGCATCGCTGTAAAGCCCGTATTCAGAAATAGAGCTCCCATCACCGACATTGTGATCCAGATGCTGAACTGGGTGAGCGCGACTAAAGTTACCCCCAAAATTTTACCCATCATCAGTTCAAAAGGTTTTACAGAAGAAATTATGATTTCGACCACACGGTTGTTTTTTTCCTCTAAGACGCTTCGCATCACACGGACTCCATAAATAATGATGAACATAAAAACTGCATACATCAGCACCATACTCAATCCGGACTTTACCCCGAAATCGAGATCAGAATCTGCTTTGGAATTTTCTACAATATTTTGAGTGTTGAGATTGAAGTTTTTATCAAGATTGATAATTTGATCCTCAGAAATCCCTAATGTTTTTATTTTTTCCTGCTTGATAATTCTTGATAAATCAGCTGCCACACTCATTTTCGTATCAAAGCCAATTTTTTTATTAATGAGCAGTTTTGTGTTTTTCTCCAGTTCATCAAAATTATTGTCCCGAAGTTCCGGAATTACGAGCAGCCCCTCAATACCGGTCATGTCCTTTAAAGTTGAGGTTAACGCTCTTTCATTTTCTTTAGGAACAAAAACGTATTTTATTGATTCGTCACTTTTCAGATTATCTACAAATAATCCGCTTCTGTCGACTACATTAAAAGTACTTTTACTTTCATTCGCTTTAAAGAGAAACGCGATAAAAGCCCCGAAAGCGATCATCAGCACCGGCGCAAGAAGCGTAAGGATGATAAAAGATTTTTTCTTTACCTGAGTAAGATATTCTCTTTTGGTAATCAGAAATATATTGTTCATGAATTTGTTTTGAAATTATTTTTTACCTGCTGAAACGGCATTGATAAAGACTTCGTTCATACTCGGGATTTTTTCATCGAAAGACCGGATTTTTCCTACTTTCATCAGTTCATTCAGTAAAATGTTCTGGTCGTTGTCATTCTTTAATTCAAATGAAATGAGTTGGTTTTCAGTGGAATAACTGTTGATCTGAAACTGATTTTTAAAAGTTTCAAATTTTTCGGTATTCACGTCTGAAAGCGTGACCCCGAAAATGTTTTTCTTGAACTGTTCGCGCACATCGAATACTTTTCCGTCTAAAACCTTTTTTGCGTGATCAATCAAAGCTACAGAATCACACATTTCTTCCACGCTTTCCATACGGTGTGTTGAAAGGATAATGGTGGTTCCGTTATTCTTTAAATTTAGGATCTGATCTTTAATCAAATTGGCATTTACTGGGTCGAAACCTGAAAAAGGTTCATCCAGAATCAGCAGTTTTGGGCGATGCAAAACAGTGACAACAAACTGAATTTTCTGTGCCATTCCTTTCGAAAGTTCACTGAGTTTTTTCTTCCACCACTGATCAATTTCCAGCCGCTCGAACCAATATTTTGCCTGGCTCAGCGCGTCATTTTTACTCATACCTTTCAGTTCCCCAAAATAGAGAATCTGATCGCCGACCGACATGTTTTTGTACAGACCACGTTCTTCCGGCATATAACCGATCTGTTTGATGTGATGGGGATTCAGTTTTTGATTATTGATGAAAACCTCACCGGAATCTGCCTGAGTAATCTGATTGATGATTCTGATGAATGTGGTTTTACCGGCACCGTTAGGGCCCAGAAGTCCGTAAATATTTGCTTCAGGAACTTCAATGGAGAAATTTTCGAGCGCCAGTTTTTTCCCGGCGTTATAAGTTTTGGTAACATTTTCTGCTTTCAGCATCAAAATAATTTTAAGTATTAGTCCTCAAATGACCTGGAAAGTTACGGAATTTATATCCTTTGCATATTTCAGATGCTCTGACCGAATGTGAGCAAATTGCAATCAGGATCGAGTAGTGAGAATTCTTTCTGTCCCCAAGGTTTTATTTGAAGCGGCGCGTTGGGATGAATCTGGACATTCTGCTTCAGAAGCTCATCATAGAGTTCTTCAATATTATTCGTCCTTAGATAAATCTGCCCGTAATTTTCTTTGATATCCAATTCTTTGAATTCAAAAAAATGAATTTCAACCTCGTCTTTCTTCAACATCAGATATCCATCATAATCTGTGATTCCTATATTCTGAAAACCTAATTGGTTGACATAATAATCTTCAGTCACGATTTTATCGCGCATCGGAAGTTTAGGATGAATATGGGTAAGCATCTTTTAAATTTTTATGAAGTGTACAAACTTTAATCTGTCTGAAACTGAAAAGTGCTGTAGAAGTTGGAGGCTTCTGCAATCACTTCATCCATTTCCTCCAAAGTGAAAACCTCCAGAAATTTTCTTCTGAAATCTTTAAAATGCGGGATTCCGCGGAAGTAATTGCTGTAATGCTGACGCATCTCTATTAAGCCTAAACGTTCGCCTTTCCACTCCATGCTCCATTCTGCATGTTGCCGAACAGCCTGAAGTCTTTGATTTATAGTAGGTTCTGGCATTTTTTCACCGGTTTCAAAAAAATGTTTAATTTCATTGAAAATCCACGGATAACCAATTGCACCTCGACCGATCATAATGCCGTCGCAGTCATATTTTTGTCTGTATTCAAGTGCTTTTTCGGGAGAATCAACATCACCGTTTCCGAAAATTGGAATTTCGATATTCGGATTGTTTTTAACTCTCGAAATATAATCCCAATCTGCTTCACCTTTATACATCTGAGCGCGTGTTCTGGCGTGGATAGTCAGTGCTTTAATCCCTACATCCTGAAGACGTTCTGCCACTTCCATAATGTTGATGGTCTCGGTATCCCAGCCTAAACGTGTTTTCACGGTTACAGGCAGATGAGTGGAGTTTACCACCGCTTTTGTGAGACGGATCATGAGGTCAATATCTTTCAGAACTCCTGCACCGGCACCTTTACAAACCACTTTTTTTACGGGACATCCGAAATTGATGTCCACCAAATCAGGATTTACGGCTTCTACAATTTTTGCGGAAAGTGCCATTGCTTCTTCATCTCCGCCGAAAATCTGTATTCCTACAGGTTTTTCGTAATCGAAGATATCAAGTTTCTTTTTGCTTTTCATCGCATCACGAATCAAACCTTCTGAAGAAATAAATTCCGAATACATCAGGTCTGCACCGTGCATTTTACATAGCCGGCGAAAAGGCGGATCCGAAACATCTTCCATAGGCGCGAGCAGAAGAGGAAAGTCCGGAAGTTCAATATTCCCGATTTTTATCATGGTGCAAAGATAATTTTTTTGGACGGAAGACAGAAACGTTAAAAAGGCAGATAAAAAAAACAGACCTTACACAGTCTGTTTGTTATTAATGTAGAATCCTTTTAATCAAAATCGTGATGGGTGTCGTCTTTTGAATTTTTGTGAACGAACCACATCCCGATGGTGAGGCCTACCACGCCTGCAACAGCAGTCATAAGCGCACGCTCGAGTCTATCTGGCATATCATTTCCTACGTAATTCATCAGAAACAAAATTGCAAAGGTGATTACGGCAACAATTAAGAATTTTTTACTTTTAATATTCATCACTTTAATTTATAAGATATCATTATGCCGCCCTTATAGGGTATCCATTCACCGCTTTGATTATAAGTACGATCCGGATCAGTGTCATACCGCACACCTAAATATTTGTGGAATCCCTTGTAATAGCTTTGGGCGTTACCTGCGCCAAGAAATAGATCCAAATTCAGGTTGTCGTTAAGTTTAAACTGATAGCCTATAACAGCGCCCAGAAAGAATGAGAATCCATCCTGATAAAGGTCGGCACTGTCATAAATCGGTGACCCTGGCTCCCATTGGAACGCACCGCCCCAATAATTCCACTTCTGTATTTTATAGCGGGCAAAGGAGATATTAGCACCTACATACCAATGTTTAAAGGCTTCGTTAAAATAGTAACGCGTGTCCGCCCCAAACATATAGACTTGCGCATATTTTCCTGCAAATGATTTCCATGGGGAAATAAATACCTCAACCTGAAGAGTGATTTTTTCACTCAACTGATACTCTAGTCCTGCATTTAAAACGCCAACCGGAAGAAATACAGCATTGGCTTTTACGTAAAGTTTTTTGGAGATGGAATCTTGTTGCTGAGCTTGGGTCAATGATAGTATAGAAAAGGCAAATGCCAATAATAGCTTTTTCAAAATCGTATATTATTTTAAATTTTCTAACAGTTGCTTTGCCATCGCAGCATCTTTGCCCTGGCTTTCTGCAAGGGTTTTTGAAAGTTCAGCATACATCTTCGCATTTTCCTTTTTTCCGGTTTTCGAATATATTTTTGCCAGTATATAAGTGTTTTCCGGGTTTTCCGCTCTCATTACCGATTTTTCCGCCCATTCTTCAGCTTTTTTTAACGAGCCGGTATTCGATACATGCTCACTGAACATCCAGGCAGCTTTCAGCAGTTCTTCCGGTTCAAATAGATCGGAATTGTTATAGTATTTCAACGCAGCTTTTTCATATCCTGTGAAATTTCCATAAGTCGGGTAAAGAATCACTTTCATTCTGTTCAGGGCGATTTCAGCTTCTTCTTTTCCGATGAGCGGAATCGCATTCTTATAAAAATATTCATCATTAATGGTACCTGTTTTTTGGTCAAGGGAATTTTCAAGAACCTTAGATATTTTAATATTGGTATCGAACTGATTATAAATATCTTCCGACATCAGCGAAGTAATTTCTTTTTTTTTGGAAGTAAAAGTCTGATAATTGGCATCACCTGGTGATTTGATAAAGTACAGCAAGAGACCAACTTCATCCTTCGTAAGCATTTGATCCTTCTTCACCTTAAAATATCTTTCAGAAACCTTTTTAGCAAGTTCGTAATCGCTATCTGAATACAGTCTCATCATATTAAGCAGAAACTCAGGGTCAGATTCTCCTTTATCGAAGAGTTCTTTGTTTGATGCTGTGCGGAATTTAGGGTTATTAGCTTCTTTCGCCACCGACAGAAAAGCTTCTTCACTCATATAGCCATAACTGTTCATTACCACTTCACCGTCGCCATTCAGAAACAGGAACGATGGATAGGAACGGATTCCGTATTTCGCAGCGATTTCCCGACCTTCACCTTTCTCCATGTCAAAACGTGCATTAATGAAGTTGCTGTTATAATATTCGCGCACCGCTGGTAATGGGAAAATGTTTTTCTCCATCAGTTTGCATGGGCCGCACCAAGCCGCAAAAGCATCCATAAAAACCAATTTTTTTTCTTTTTTTGCTTTGGCCAGAATTTCCTTGAACGTGCCTTTTTCAAAATTGATACTTTCCTGCGAAAACACCGATAGAGAAATAAAAAATATAAATAAAGAAAATGTTTTTTTCATGAAGTTAAAAAATGTGATGCGAATATAAATATAATATATAACGGTAGAAAATTTTTATGAATCTTCTGAATTTAAAAACCCCTTCAGCTAAACTGCAGAAGGGGTTTGAGATTATTCGGGTTTATAACCGTCTTTAAGTGTAACAGTTCTGTTGAATACCAGTTTGTCGGCAGTAGAATCTTTATCTTTCGTGAAATAACCGATTCGCTGGAACTGGTAGGGCTGCCCGATTTCTGCATTGGCCAGACTTGGTTCTGCAAATCCCTGCACGCTTTTCAAGCTGTCCGGATTGATGAATTCCATGAAATCAGTCTCTTTCTCTGCATCGGGTTGAGGAGTAGTGAAGAGTCTGTCGTAAATTCTCACCTCCACAGGCAGAGCATGATTTGCTGAAACCCAATGCAAAGTTCCTTTTACTTTTCTGAGACTTTCCTCGGTTCCGCTTCCGGATTTACTTTTCGGGTCGTAGGTCGCAAAAATGGTAGTGATTTCTCCGTTTTCGTCTTTTTCAACGCGTTCTGCTTTGATGATGTAAGCGGATTTCAGGCGAACTTCGCCGCCAAGTTTCAGACGGAAAAATTTATTTCCGGCCTCTTCCTTGAAATCTTCCCGCTCAATATAAAGTTCTCTTGAAAACGGAATTTCTCTTGTTCCGGCATTCTCATCTTCAGGATTGTTTTCTGTCTCCAGCCATTCTTCAGAATCAGCAGGATAGTTTTCTATAACCAATTTTACAGGATCTACAACCGCCATAACACGTGTAGAAATTTTATTCAGATCTTCGCGAACGAAAAATTCAAGCAGCTGAATATCAATCAAATTTTCTCTTTTAGCAACACCAACTCTTTCAATGAAATTTTTGATGGCTTTCGGGGTGAAACCTAGTCTTCGCATCCCGGAAATGGTAGGCATTCTTGGGTCATCCCAACAGGTTACGGTTTTTTCAGCGACCAAACGCTGTAATTTTCTTTTTGAAGTAATCATATAAGAAACATTCATTCTTGCGAATTCCCGCTGTTTGTTTCTTACTAACTTTTCATCATAAACCTGATCAAGATACCAGTCGTATAGCGGGCGGTGATTTTCGAACTCAAGTGAACATAAAGAATGAGAAATCTGCTCGATATAATCTGATTCGCCGTGCGCCCAATCGTACATCGGATAAATCTTCCATTGATCTCCGGTTCGGTGGTGCGGTCTTTTCAGGATTCTGTACATCACAGGATCGCGCATGTTCATGTTCGGTGAATTCATATCGATTTTTGCACGAAGCGACATTGCTCCTTCTTCATATTCCCCATTTTTCATCTTTTCGAAAAGTTGCAGACTTTCCTCAGTCGGCCGGTTTCGGAAAGGAGAATCGATTCCGTCTTCGAAAGGGTTTTTTCGCTGGGCGGTAATTTCTTCTGAAGACTGCTCATCAACATAAGCTTTACCATCTTTAATCATCTGAACTGCCCAATCATAAAGCGTGTCGAAATAATCGGAAGCATAAAGTTCCTTGTCATATTTGAACCCCAGCCAGTCGATATCTGCTTTAATGGAATCTACAAATTCCTGTTCTTCTTTCTCGGGGTTGGTATCATCAAAACGCAGGTTTACGGGTGCTCCATATTTTTCACCCAAACCAAAGTTGATGCAGATGGCTTTTGTATGACCAATGTGCAGGTAGCCGTTCGGTTCCGGCGGGAAACGGAAGCGTAGTTTATCCTTTGGAAACCCGTTCGCTAAATCGTCTTCTATAATTTGCTCAATAAAATTGAGTGATTTTTTTTCTTCTTCCATTGTCGATTCTTTGTAAAAGGCAAATTTACGGATTATTGATAAAAAGAAGCTACTTTTTCCTAAAGCTATTTAGGGGTATTGAACGAAGGTTTGATTTTTGATGCTATGCAGAAAATAACTTCGTGTATAAAAATCAATATGACTTGTTCTCAACTTTATCAAACATAAAAAAAATACAAACCATGAAAACCTTATTTTTTGCCCTGCTGGTTTCAGGCTCCCTGTTTGCGCAGGAAACCAATTCCGAAAAGATGAATATTGTAAAAACCAATGTTACCGCCTATGCCTTCAGGAATGTTAATTTGACTTACGAACGCATTCTGAGTAAGAAATTTTCAATCGCAGCAAGCTACGGAACGGTGAGCAAAGGCAAGATTCCGTTCAGCAGCAGTATTCTGAAAGATACCGAATTTTCCGATACTCAGGTGGGGCTTTCTCATTTTACTATAGAACCCCGTATTTATTTTGGACAGGGTTATGGCAGAGGATTTTATCTCGCGCCGTATTATCGGCACACGACTGTGAATGCAGATAATGTTACATTGAATGTGGATTTTGCTACTGATACTGTCCCAATGAAAATTGCAGGTAAAGCCACGGGCAACAGCGGGGGGCTAATGCTGGGTGTACAGTGGTTTTTGGGAAAAACCGACAGCTGGATTCTTGATTTCTGGATAATAGGCGCGCATTACGGTAAGGGAAAAGGTGATTTCCGCGGAAATTCGGCGCGACCGCTTACTGCAGAAGAGCAGGCGCAGGTAAGAAAGGAAATCGAGGATCTCGATATTCCATTCGTAGAATATACGGTCACTACTGATACAAACGGTGCAACCATTAATGTTGATGGTCCAGGGGCTGGGCTGCGATCAGGTCTTTCTTTCGGTTATAGGTTTTAGGAGGTAAAAGGGATTTTCAGACCGGGTTAGATATATAAAATGCGGTTAGGTTAAAAATAAATTTAAAAAAAGAGTATTCATTGAACGTTTTGGTATGATAATGGATGCAGGAAAAGCATCATTCATTAACACTTAATTTTTTATTTCTATGAAAACTTTTAAAAGAAAATTTGCACTCATGGTGCGGAATTTGAAAAGAAACATTTTTATAGAAAACGTAATTTAATCTGTGGGGGATTAAATTTCAAAAGTCTGAAAGCAATTTCAGACTTTTTTTATGGAAAGTTGGTCACTCAAAAGTTCCAGCCGTGTTTCAAAATTATTGGTAAACAGTCCGCCAGTTCCCAAACCCTGAGGGATTTTGGGGTTCTTGGAAAAGGTATATTGAGCAATGGCGTTGAGCCCAATGTTGCTTTCTAGCGCAGAAGTAATCCACCAGCCTATTCCCATATTTTCCGCTAGAGAAATCCATTCGTTACTTCCCGAAAAACCGCCAATTAGAGATGGTTTCAAAATAATATACTGTGGGTTTATTTTTTCAAGCAGTTCCTGTTTTTTTCGAAGTGTTACAACACCGATCAGTTCTTCGTCTAATGCGATTGAAGTAGGAGTATCTGAACAGAGTTTCTCCATTTGTTCCCAATTTCCTGCTTTGATAGGCTGCTCAATGGAATGAATTTTCAACTCATGCAGTTCCAGTAAAACTGTTTTTGCTTCTTCAAAACTGAAACCGCCATTGGCATCCACCCTGAGTTCAAGCTGACTGGCAGGAAATGTCTCGCGAAGTTTTTTCAGAATCTGTTTTTCAGAATTCCAGTCGGTACCGATTTTCAGTTTTATACAGTCGAATCCGAGATTTAATTTTTCCCGAATCTGTTCCTCCATAAATCCGGAATTGCCCATCCAGATTAAACCGTTTATTTTGATGGATGATTTTCCTTCGGTGAAATCACTCGGAAAATATAGATCACCGCCGTGTTTTAAATTCAGAATTGCCTGTTCGTACCCGAACCAAATGGATGGAAAATGGATCAGTTCTTCTTTAAGGATTCCGTGATCTGTATTAATGTTTTCGCAAAGCCAGTGCAATTTTTCCTCATATTCAGGCACGTCATCATAACTCAGTCCCCTGAAAATTCCGCATTCACCTGTTCCGGTCTGCCCGTTTTCGGTAATTTTCAGGAAATAAGTTTCTTTTGTATTCAAAACACCGCGTGAAGTTCCGCCCGGCCTTTTAAAGTTGAGAATGTATTTGGAATATGTTGCCTTCAAGACAGGTTTAGTAATATATTCTATAATTATTCTGCGGCCGCTTTCATAAATTCTTCCGCTTTTTCAACCATTTTATAGCTTCCGCAGAAAAACGGAACGCGCTGGTGTAGTTCGGTAGGTTCAATTTCCAGGATTCGCTGGAATCCGTTGGTGCATTTTCCACCTGCCTGCTCCGCCAATAGTGCCATAGGATTGCATTCGTAAAGAAGTCTCAACTTTCCGTTAGGAGAATGTGCGGTTGATGGATAAATGTAAATTCCGCCTTTAATCATGTTTCGGTGAAAATCCGATACCAGACTTCCGATGTAGCGGGAAGTGTAAGGTCTGTCTTCCTCCTCGCGCTGGCAGTATTTGATGTAATTTTTAACGCCCTGAGGAAATTTGATATAGTTTCCCTCGTTGATTGAGTAGATTTTTCCTGTTTCAGGGAATTTCATACAAGGGTGAGAAAGGTAATACGTTCCCAAACTCGGGTCAAGGGTAAATCCGTTGACACCATTTCCGGTCGTGTATACAATCATTGTTGACGAACCGTAAACTACATATCCCGCGGCCGCCTGATTGACGCCCTTCTGTAAAAAATCTTCTAAACTCACCGGCGTTCCAGGTTCCGTAACCCTTCTGTAAATCGAAAAAATGGTTCCCACAGAAACATTCACGTCGATATTTGAGGATCCGTCTAAAGGGTCAATCAAAACAACATATTTACTCAGGTGTGCATTGGAACTGGCTTTTATTTCAATGAAATCATCGCTTTCTTCTGAGGCAATTCCGCAAACAACCTCTCTTTGGGAAAGGGCTTCAATAAAGATTTCGTTGGCCAGAACGTCCAGTTTCTGCTGTTCTTCTCCCTGGATATTTTCGTTACCAGCTTTGCCGATGATGTTGGCAATTCCTGCCTTGTTTACTTCGCGGTTTACTACTTTTGATGCTAAGCGTATTGCACTTAAAAGCCGGGATAGTTCCCCTGTGGAGTACAGAAAGTCTTCCTGTTTGTCAATGATGAATTCGCCGAGGGTTTGAAAATTTTTTTCTGACATTTTTACTTTATTGATATTTACAAATTTCGTAAAATTCTTTGAATTCACCGCTTTTAAATGTGAATTAATATGGGTATTCTGTAATCTTATTTTTAAAGTTGGGAAGGGATTTAAGCTTCGGCGAACCCGTTTTTTTATGTCGCTCTAAATTAATAATTTTGTCGGCGGATATTTTCTGTTGTAAAATATTGCCGTTACTGATATAATGTATTGATATATAAATATTTAAATGAAAGTTTTCAAGTTTGGAGGGGCATCGGTTAAAGATGCCGAAGGAGTGAAAAATGTTGCACTTGTTTTGGAATCTCAGGGTTTCGAAAAATGTCTGCTTGTAGTGTCAGCCATGGGAAAAACAACAAATGCACTTGAAAAGGTGGTTGAAAACTATTTTGCAAAGGAAAATTATCATGCAGAAATAGAGAAAGTAAAGCAGAATCATTTGGAGATCTCTAATGGGCTTTTTCAGGAAAATCATCCCGTATTTTCTGAAATTTCTTTGTTTTTTGACGATATTGAGTCTTTTTTAAGAAGAAATAAATCACCCAATTATAATTTTGTTTATGATCAGGTGGTAAGTTGCGGCGAGATGATCTCTTCCAAAATCCTTAGCGAGTATCTGAATGACATTCAGTTTAAAAATACCTGGCTGGACTCGCGTGATTACCTAAAAACCGATAGCAATTACCGCGAAGGGAATATCGACTGGGAAGAAACGCAGAAAAATATTTCAGCTTTGGATCACGGAATTTCGTATGTAACCCAAGGTTTCATAGGTTCTGAAAGCAATAATTTCACGGTGACACTGGGTAGGGAAGGTTCCGATTATTCTGCGGCCGTTTTTGCATATTGCATGAATGCGGAAGCGATGACCATCTGGAAAGACGTTCCCGGAGTGATGACAGGCGATCCCCGAAAATTCGATAATGTGTCGCTTCTCTCGAATATATCTTATGAAGAGGCGATCGAAATGGCCTATTACGGAGCCTCGGTCATTCACCCTAAAACCCTGCAGCCGCTTCAGCAGAAGAATATACCGTTTTATGTAAAATCATTTTTGGAACCTCAAAAACCCGGAACTAAAGTAGGGAACACAGATAAAAACCGTTTCGAGGAATCTTATATCCTTAAAGAAAACCAGCATTTAATGCGCATTGCCACGCGCGATTTTTCCTTTATTGCGGAAGAGCATCTTAGTCAGATTTTCGCGTTTCTTGCAAAATTTAAGATCAAGATTTCTCTTATGCAGAACTCAGCAATCTCGCTGGCGCTTTGTCTGGAGGATAAATACAACAATATTGATGAACTGAATAGAGAGTTGCATGTTATCTTCGACACCGAAATGGTGAAAAATGTTTCGCTTTTTACCGTAAGAAATGCTAATTTAGAAGACCTGAATAAATTCTACGAGAATAAGAATATTCTCCTGGAACAGATTTCTAAAAAAACGATACAAGTTGTAACTAACTAATAACCAATGAGTCTTATTTCAAGGAGTGATTTAATTAAAGTTTCGGGTTTGGGGCGTATCGGGTTTCTGAAAAATCCTGTAGCTTCTGCTGTCATGAATCTTACCAAGATTAATGAGGTAAACAAACTCTACGACGTTCTGAAAGATAAAAGCGGGAAAGATTTTTTCGATTCTTTCGTCCGGGAAAGAGATCTGAGGTATATTGTCTTCGAAGAAGATCTTGCTAAAATCCCGAAAACCGGTCCTTTTATCTTGGTTTCAAATCATCCGCTAGGTGCGATCGACGGGATTTTGATGGCTAAAATCCTAACCGAAATTCGTCCGGATTTCAAGATCATGGGGAACTTTCTGCTTGAAAAGATTAAGCCCATGGAACCTTTTGTAATCCCTGTGAATCCTTTTGAAACCCGAAAGGATGTCAGAAACAGCGCCACGGGAATGCGCGAAACTTTGAAGCATCTTGAGAGCGGTGGCTGTGTCGGGATTTTTCCTGCCGGCGAAGTATCTAACAGAAATAACGATTTTAGCGAAATACGCGATAAAGCCTGGGAAAAGCCTGCGCTCAAGCTTATTAAAATGGCCAAAGTTCCCGTGGTTCCTATGTATTTTCATGCAAAAAACAGCAGACTGTTTTATCAGCTGGCCAAAATGCATCCTGATCTGCAGACATTACTGCTCCCCGCGGAAATGATGCATAAAAGAGAAAAACCTATCCGCATCAGGATTGGAAAACCGGTTTCTGTAAAGGTTTTGGAAGATCATGATTCGGTTGAAGAAATGGGCGAGTTTCTCCAGAAGAAAATTTATATGCTGAAATCTTATTATGAAAAAAGAAAATCTATTGCAGAACAGCTGAAACTTCCTAATCTTAAACTTAACTTCCCGCTGACCAAAGAAGAAAATGTGGTGCAGAACATCATCGATGAAACACCGCAGGCAGACCTGGAAAACGAAATAGCAGAACTTCACAGGAAAGAAAAAATGCTCTTCCGAAATGCCAGCTACGAAGTGTTTTTCTGTACCTATTCAGAAATTCCTTTTATCATGCGCGAAATCGGCAGACAGCGCGAGCTTACCTTCCGAAAAATCGGTGAAGGCAGTAACCTGCCCTTTGATCTTGATCATTATGATGAACATTATCACCATCTTTTTCTCTGGGATAACGCGGCAAAAAAGTTAGTGGGCGCTTACCGGATGGCATTGGGCTGCGAAGTCATGAAAAAGCACGGCCTGGAAGGTTTTTACACGAGTTCACTTTTCGAATTTGATCCTGAATTAAGGCCCTTTTTCAGGAAAGTCATCGAAATGGGACGTGCCTATATTTCCACGGAATACCAACAGAAACCATTGCCGCTTTTCCTTTTGTGGAGGGGAATTGTACATGTTTGTCTTAGAAATCCGGAACATAAATTCCTTATGGGAGGTGTAAGTATTTCCGATAAATTCTCTGAATTTTCGAAATCGCTGATGATTGAGTTTATGCGTTCGCACTACTACGATTCTGCGGTTGCGCAGTATATTCACCCGAAAAAGGAGTTCAAGGTAAAATTGAAAGACCGCGACAAGCACCTGTTTTTCGATGAAGTAGAATCTGATCTGAACAAACTCGACAAAATCATCGACGATCTTGAACCCGAAATGCGTTTGCCTGTCCTCATCAAGAAATACATCAAACAGAACGCAAAAGTGATCTCGTTCAACGTGGATCCAAGTTTTAATGATGCTATTGACGGCCTTATGTACATCCGGATCAGTGAACTTCCCGAGAGTACGATTAAGCCTGTACTGGAGGAAATGAGTGAGCAGATACAGAGTGAAGAAAATAATTCATCTGAGAATCAGTAAATTTCGCCTCAAACGGAATATTTTTCACGAAATGACTTGCATCGTAAGGGAAAAGATTATACTTTTGCACCACTCAATAACGGAACGGTTTCTTAGCTCAGTTGGTAGAGCAATGGATTGAAAATCCATGTGTCCCTGGTTCGATTCCTGGAGAAACCACAAAACGCCCTTTTTTAAGGGCGTTTTTCTTTATACATTGCTCTGGTTTTAAATCCGCTCCAGTTCTTCCGCCGAAATCTGGGTTTTAAACATGCCGTAGTTTACCGTCACTTTCTGGTTTTTGTCGATCTTTTCAATGGTTCCAACGCTCGTGCTGCCGGAAATACGCACCCGCTGACCTACTTTCAGCCACACCGCACGTTCCTTCACTCTTCTATCTTCGAGCTTTTCATTGGTTTCGGCGATTTTTTCCTGCACATCAACTTTTTTCAGCTGCTGGGTGATCTTGCGTTTTACAACCTGAAGTTTCTTTGTCTCATCTTTGTCTGAGCCTAACTTCCGGAATTTTTCCTGTTCGAGAATCTTCACAAAATCTTTCACCACATCCTTGCGCGATTTTCCTTTTACATAGGAATCAATAAAACCTTCGATCTTATTACCGAACTGCAGTTTACGGTGCTCTTCTTCATACAGTTTCTGGAAATTGAAAAGTTTCTGCTGAAGCTGCTCATTCAGTTTTTCGAGGTTTTCTTTTTTATTCTGGGTCGATTCTTTCTGTTCTGTAAGATTGGTTTTGAGCTTTTCAACTTCAAATTTTTCCTGTTGAAGTTTTACGATGGTTTTATCGAGGTTTACGATATCGTGCTCCACCTTTTTCTTGGCAGAATTAATGATGAAAGCCGGAATCTTGTTTTTCTGCGCGACTTCAAATGTGAAAGAACTTCCGGCCTGTCCGACTTCAAGTTTGTACAATGGCTCCAGTGAATGCTCATCGAAAAGCATCGCGGCATTCTGCGCGTTCGGAAGCTGCTCGATCACCAGTTTGATGTTGGTGTAATGCGTCGTAATAATGGCAAAACTTTTCTTTTTATAAAAAAATTCAAGGAAACTTTCTGCCAAAGCGCCACCCAATTCAGGATCGGAGCCGGTACCAAACTCGTCAATCAGCAATAGGGTGTTCTCGTCAGATTCACGAATGATAGCAGACATTTTCTTCAGCCGCGACGAGTAGGTGGAAAGATGATTTTCGATAGACTGGTTGTCGCCGATATCAGTCATAATGCTTCCGAAGAAAAACATTTCTGATTTCGGATGTACGGGCACCAGAATTCCGCTTTGAATCATCAGTTGCAGCAATCCTACCGTTTTCAGTGTGATGGATTTTCCACCCGCGTTCGGGCCTGAAATACAAAGGATGCGGTTGTGTTCGGTTAAGGTAAAAGTCTGGGGGAAAATCTGTTTTTTCTCTTCGCGGTTTCGCAACAATAGTAAGGGATGATATGCATTTACCAGACGAAGCGTTTTGTGACGGTTTATTTTGGGTAGAATACCTCCGATGTTTTCAGCAAATTTGGCTTTCGCGCGGGTTAAGTCGAGGTCGAATATATAGGTTTGATAATCTGAAAGCTGTTCATTGAATTCCGCAATTGCTGCAGTGAGTTTTCTTAAAATTTTATCAACTTCTTTCTTTTCCTCCTCAATATCTTCGCGGAGTTTAAACTGATGTTTCACGACAGATTCGGGCTGGATGTAGGTGATCGATCCGGTTTTTGATAAGCCTAAAACTCTGCCCGGAACTCTTTTTTTGTATCCTGATTTTACGGCTAAAACCCTTTGGTCATCAATGATACTTTCGCGAATATCATCGAGAAAATCTGTTGAAGAAAGAGCCGTTAAAGTCCGGTTGAAGTTTTCCTGAATGGCTTTTCTTGCGTGCGAAATAGCGGATCTTAAAGTTTTCAGAATAGGAGAGGCTTCACTTTTCACTTCACCGAAACGGTTGAAAACCTTGTCGATCTTGTCGATGATTTCTTTCCGGTATTCCAAGCTGCTGATATCGCTGTTCAGATTAAGAAACAAGTCGCCGTACACCGGGAAAAATTTCTGAAGCCTGCCGATTTGCTCTGTCAGACTTTTTATTCTGATGAAGGCTGCGTTTTCTAACCTGAAATTTTCAATAACCATCAACTTCAGTTCTTCCTCAATATCTTCGTATTCATTGAAGGGAATGGCATTGTCGCTCTCGAAACTTGATAGGAATTCGGCAACCTTTTTTAATGAAAGTTCTGCCTCATCAATAGAAAAAGGGGTGAGCTGTGTGATTTTATATGCGGTTTTCGGGGAATACGCAAACGGAGCGATTTCCGCGAGTAATTCGGGAAATTCCAGTTCTTCTAATTGGTCTTTAGTAATATGCACGGAACAAATTTAATGAGATTTTTGGGAAAGCAATATTTATTTATATTTGAAGTCCAAATTGTAAATCCCATCACCCAACACCCGACAACACCCATCACTCATAAGACATGACCTGGACTGAAATACTTGCCCCAATTAAAAACACTGAATATTTTGAACATCTTTGGCAAAAAGTGAAAGAAGAATATGCCGCAGGGAAATGTTTTCCGCCTAAAAGTCAGATTTTTCGGGCACTGGAACTTACGCCTTTCGATGAGGTAAAAGTGGTTATCATTGGTCAGGATCCGTATCACAATGATTTTCAGGCTAATGGGCTGTGTTTTTCTGTTTCTGAAAGTGTGACGGCACCGCCTTCGCTCAAAAATATTTTCACCGAACTGAAAGATGATGTGGGAGTTGAAAGGACCAAAAAAGAGCTCGACGACTGGGCGAAACAGGGGGTTTTACTATTGAATGCCACACTTTCGGTGAGAGCGCATTCACCAAATTCGCATAAAGATCTCGGTTGGGAAAAATTCACCAATTTCATCATCAGCGAGATTTCTGAACATAAAGAAAATGTGGTTTTTGTCCTTTGGGGCGCTTTTGGCCAAAAAAAAGAGGAATTCATTGATTCCTCTAAACATTTTATTATCAAATCTGCTCATCCATCGCCGTTTTCAGTGTACCGCGGATTTTACGGAAGCAAGCCTTTTTCTAAAATCAACACTTATCTGGCATCGATAAACTCAGAAATTATCTCGTGGTAGTTCCGCTTCTTTGGGTTTGACCGCCGGTAGTTCCTTTGCTAAACTGAAGGCCGATCCTGTAACTTCCCTGAAGTGCTTTAAATCCTTTAGCCGAAGTGGTTTCCGGTGATACTTGTACAAGAGAAACGGTGTAGCCGTTGAATTCCTGAGACTTACTGTAGCCTTTTTTAGCATCGCTTAAAGTGCTTAGTTTCAGGATTACCGGCCTGGTGTAAACGCCCATTAACTCAACTTCTGCGGTTGCAACTCCGGCCCAGATGCAGTTTACGTCTTTCGGGCATCTGCTGTCCTCAGTCATTTTTTTGAAAGTAACATTCATTTCATATTCTTTCAGGAATTTATTTTCGCCTTCCTTCAGATAAATAATGCCCTCCGTGTTTTTTATGGTTGAATTTTGCTGTTCTTTTTTTGCGGTTTCCACGGCTTCTTTATCCGGAGGTAAGCCGACAGACATTTCGGGTTCGCCATTGGCTTTAGATTTTGGTTCACCTGATGTTTGGTTTGTGGTCACATCTAAAACTTTTGGTTCTGTTGAATTCACGGAAGTTTCTGTTTTTACAGATTCCTGCTCGGTGGTGGCTTCTGAAACTTTCGGGTTTTGGCAGGTCGCTAAAGTTAAAATCCCAAACGAAGTAAGGATAAGTCTGTGTATCATAATGTTAATTTTTAAAGGATGTCGAACAATACGACCAAAAACATTGCCAGACCGACCATAAAGTTGAAACCTGTACCGTAAAGAAATCCAATAAAGGCTCCTTTAGTTGAATTCCAGGCTTTCTTTTTATCAGAAGCATCATGCAGTAATTCTCCAATAAAAACGCCCAGAAACATACCGATTAAAAAACCGAAGGGAACCGGAATAAGAAACATCCCCACCAACGTACCGATTACCGACCCTACGCTTCCCCAGCGCGTTCCGCCATATTTGCGGTTGGTTCTTGCCGGAATTACATAATTTAAAACTACAGAAACAGCAGTAAGAAATACAAAGATCCAAATGTAAACCATGTCCAGTGGTGCATCTGTCCCGAATTTGTAAATCAGCAATCCGCATAGACTGAGGAGCAGTCCTGGTAAAACAGGAATAAAAGTTCCGAGTATTCCCAAAATGAGTAAGACAATGCTGATGAGTTGAATTAATGTAGTATCCATGAATAATAATTTTTGTTAAAAATAGGCATTAATCCTATAAACACAATCGGATTTCTTATTTTTGCTGTAATGAATGACGAACTGAAAGATACCAAAGATTTCCTCCAGAACATCAGTGATAATATTCACTATGCTGTTCGCGACAGTTTGCCTGATAACTGGGTTTTGCTCGGCCAAATCACACTTAAATTTCTGTTCCTTCTGGGGCTTGTGTATGTTACCGATTTTATCCTGAAGTTTCTGCTGAACCAAATCTTCAGAACTTTTTTTAATGACGATAAATATCCGATACAGAAATCGATTTACCAGTCCAAAATCACGAATTCCGTAGCTCATTTAATTGCGCTTCTTTTTGGAAGTTTTGCTCTGTTTTCGATATTTTACCGACATCCAAAGAGTTTTATTTTTCTTGAAAGAATGGTGGGCTTAGCGATCGTTTTGGTGGTGGCAGGAATGCTGTACCGGAGTTTAAGTGCATTCAGAAATTATTTCATCATTCAGCAGGATTACTATAAAATCATTGCCCTGAATGCGGTGTCGCAAAGTGTAAAGATTTTCGGGATTTTCGTGTCATCAATCGTCGCAATCAGCGTCATTTTTGGGATCAGCGGATCAGCGATTCTGGGAAGTCTGGGAGCGATCACGGCAGTATTGGTTTTGGTTTTCCGGGATACGATTTTAGGATTCGTAACGGGAATTCACGTGGCGACCTCAAAAAATCTGAAAGTTGGTGACTGGATCGGCATTCCAAAATATAATTTGGAGGGAAATATTCAGGATATCAATCTTTTAACGACTAAAATTCAGAATTTTGATAAAACCATTTCTACGATTCCTACTTACGATTTTCTTACGACGGAAATCAAAAATATCCAGGTAATGTCCGAAAGCAATACCCGAAGAATCAAGCGTTCCATTATTTTTAATATCAATTCCTTTAAATTTCTTGATGATGAAACGCTGGGCAGATTATCCAAAGTAAATTTAATTAAAAGTTATCTGGAGGTTAAGCAATCTGAAATGTCGCAGCAAAGAAAACTTATCGATAATCCTGAACTGATCATTAACGGAAGACAGCTTACCAACATCGGGGTTTTCCGCGAATATGTGTTTAATTATCTTAAAAATAACCAGCATATCGATCAGGAAGGAACCATCCTCGTAAGACAGCTGGAAAACACCCCACACGGGATGCCGCTGGAAATCTACTGCTTTACAAATGATTCTCAATGGGCTAACTATGAGGATATTCAGGCCGATATTTTCGATCATCTTCTCGTAGCTTCCAAGGAATTCGACCTGGAAGTAATACAGTTTGTAAAAATCCAATAATCATGACAAAACTTAGTGTAAATATCAATAAAATTGCAACGATCCGGAACGCCCGTGGAGGCGAACTTCCAAGTGTTGCGGAAGCCGCGGTAAAACTTCAGGAATTTGGAGCGCAGGGAATTACAATTCACCCAAGGCCGGATGAAAGACATATCACCAAAAAAGATGTCTATGATCTGAAATCTTTGGTTCATACGGAATTTAATATTGAAGGAAACCCGCACCGTCCCTTCATTGATATGGTTTTAGAAATTAAACCGGAGCAGGTGACGCTGGTGCCCGACTCCGATGATGCCATTACCTCGAACGCAGGTTGGGATTGCGAAATGCATTTGGGATTTTTAAAAAATGTGATTTCAGAATTTAAAAATGCCGGGATCCGAACATCAATATTCCTCGATCCCAATCCGGAAATGGTAAAATTTGCCGCAGAAACCGGGACAGACAGAATTGAACTGTATACAGAAGCTTATGCTAAAAATTATATTCAGAATAAAGAAGAAGCTGTAAAACCGTATGTAGAAACAGCGAAGGAGGCGGAAAAATATGGTCTGGGCGTAAATGCAGGACACGATTTAAGTCTGGAAAACCTCAAGTATTTTTCTGATCAGGTTCCTAATCTCCTGGAAGTTTCCATAGGTCATGCTTTGATTTCTGAAGCGCTCTACATGGGTCTCGAAAACACGGTGCAGGCCTATCTGAAGAGATTGGCTAAATGGTAAAATCAATGGGAATCGGGCGTCAGCCCGATTTTTATATTCAGTAATTATTGGCTTTTCGCCGAAAATTATATTAATTTTGAAATTTAAACTTTTATAGATGGAAATTCTACACGCGAAAATCTTTGGACAGGATAAGCCGGGAACTCCGCTTCTCGTTTTTCACGGCCTGTTTGGGATGCTGGATAACTGGGGAAGTTTCGGCAAAGAAATGGGTGAATTCTTTCCTGTTCACCTCATTGACTTAAGAAATCACGGTAAAAGTTTCCATTCGGCAGAAATGTCTCATGATGATCTGGCGCACGATATCGCCCATTACATGGAATTTCATCACATCGAAAAAGCGAATCTTCTCGGGCATTCTTTAGGTGGAAAAGCAGTGATGCAGTTTGCCATAAAATACCCTATTAAAGTACAGAAATTAATTGTTGTAGATATTTCTCCCAAAGCTTATCCGCCGCACCACCAGGGAATCCTGAAAGCACTCGAAAGCGTAGATTTTGAGAAAATAACAACAAGACAGGAAGCAGAAGAAGTCCTGCAGCAGTATATTCCGGAAAAATCGGTGATTCAGTTTTTGGCAAAAAATTTATACTGGACTGATGATAAAAAACTGAACTGGCGCTTCAACCTCAAAACCCTTTCAGAAAAATACAGTGAATTTGTTTCGAATGCGATAAAATTCGGAGTGTTTTCTGGAGAAACGCTGTTTATCGCCGGCGCAAAATCAAATTATATTTTACCACAGGACGAATTTCAGATCAGGCAGCAGTTTCCTCAAGCTTCTGTGATAAAAATAGAAAATGCCGGACATTGGGTTCAGGCAGAAAATCCTAAGGATTTCAACGAAGCGGTGAAAGATTTTCTTTCCAAAAACAGAATAGACTAATATTTAAGCATGATTTTAGTTACCGGTGCCACAGGAATTCTCGGACGGGTTATCGTTTTACAGTTGTTGAAACAGGGCAAATCTGTGGTAGCCGCAAAACGCAGATCAAGCAATATCGGGGAGGTAAAGAATTCCTATAAATTCTACACCGAAAATCCTGATGTTTTCTTTGAGAAGATTAAATGGGTTGACGTAGATTTCGATGATCTGTTCACAATCGAAAGTGCCTTGCAGGGAATCGACGAAGTTTATCACTGTGCTGCAACGGTAAGTTTTCATCCGGCCGATCAGCGAAGAATGTATCACACCAATATTGAAGGAACTAAAAATCTTCTTTTTGCGTGTGAAGGCTCAGGGGTTAAAAAATTCTGTTTCGTGAGTTCAATTGCAGTACTTGATGGCGTAAACGAAAAAGGCGAAACAGATGAGAGTTCAGATTATAACCTGAAATTAGATCATTCAGCCTACGCGGTTTCCAAACATTTCTCTGAAATGGAAGTTTGGCGTGCCGCAGCAGAAGGATTAAATACGGTTATTGTAAATCCCGGAATCATCATCGGCAGCGGAAACTGGACGCAAAGCAGCGGACTGATTTTCGAAAATTTGGCGAGACCTTATACTTTTTCCGGTGGAGCATCTTATGTAGATGTGCGTGATGTGGCCAGGGCATCCATAGAACTTATGGATAAAAATATTTTCGGTGAGCGGTTTATCCTGATTTCTGAAAATAAACGCTATTTCGAGGTGGGTTCTTATGTAAGACAAAAATTGGGACTTGCCGCCCCGAAGATCATTCCATCTGTATTGCTTATGGTGGGAAGGGTTTTGAACTTTCTTTTTGGATGGCTTTTTTCACCTTTAAGAATGGTGGATAAAGTTAACGCAGAATCAGTTACCACTTTCAGCACCGTAAGTAATAATAAAATTGTAGAAACCCTGGGATTCAAGTTCATCCCGGTAAGCGAAAGCATAAATTTCCACCTCGGAAATTACAGAACTGATAAAAAAAGCTTAAAAAAGTAGAGATGAATTTCGCAGAATTTTTAAACACGAATGCAGAGAAGTTCTCCATAAAACCGGCAATAGGTTTTAAAAAGAAAGACGTATGGAAAGAAATACACTGGCGCGACTTCCGCAGGATGGTGTTCAAGACGGCCAATGCGCTGAAAGAAGCCGGAATTTCTGAAAACGACAGGGTTGCAATATACTCCGATAATTCGGCAGAATGGATCACCTTCGATCTGGCGATTCTTTCTCTGGGCGCTGTTACTGTACCTATTTATTCTACAAACAACGGCCCGCAGGCTGAATATATCATTAATGATTCTGAAGCGAAAATTATTTTAGTCGGCAATCAGGAGCAGTATGATGCCGCTTTCGAAATTCTTCAGAAAGAAAATACGCTGCAGCAGATTATTGTCGCCAAAAAATCGATCTGGATCAAAAAGGACCGGAGTATGTATTTTGAAGATTTCATCAAAAAAGCTGAGGAACATTTTGATATTGTTCAAAAAGAAGACGATGATCTTGCGACCATTATTTACACTTCCGGAACTACGGGCGTGCCGAAAGGTGTTATGCTAACGCACCGCAATTTCCACGAGTGTATCAAAGCACACTTCGAATTTTTTAAATTTAAAAATTTCGAAAATGAAACGTCATTAGCTTTTCTACCGCTTACCCATGTTTTCGAAAGAAGCTGGACATTACTTTCACTTTACGGCGGCGCCAAGGTATATTTCCTCGAAAATACCAAACTTATCGCTCATGCTTTAACAGAAGTAAAACCTACAATGATGTGTGCAGTGCCAAGATTTTATCAGAAAATCTATGCGGGCGTCAACGAAATGGTGCAAAACGGTTCGGAATCAAAAAAGAAAATCTTCAACTGGGCAATGGAGATAGGGAGTCAGGTTGCTGATCTTAAGCGCCTTGAAAAGTCAGTTCCTTTAAGCTTAAAACTAAAAAATAACATTGCCGATCTTCTTGTTTTTAATAAAATCAAGAAAAAAATGGGTGGAAAGCTTTGGTTTATGCCTTGCGGCGGAGCTTCGGTTTCCCCTGATGTAACAAGATTTTTCGACGCTTTGGGGGTTCACATGACGGTAGGTTATGGACTCACTGAAACTACGGCAACATTAACCGCTTTTCCGTTTACTCAATATGAACACGGAAGCGCGGGAATTCCGCTTGGTGATACGCAGCTTAAAATTGGTGAGAACGACGAAATTCTGGCAAAAGGTAGCGGTATAATGAAGGGGTATTATAAATTACCTAAGGAAACTGCTGAGGTTTTCACGGAAGACGGATGGTTTAAAACCGGAGATGCCGGTAAATTTGATGAAAAAGGCAATCTTTACATTACCGACAGAATCAAGGATTTGATGAAGACGGCTAACGGAAAATATATCACTCCTCAGCCTATTGAAAATTTACTGTCTAATAACAATTATATTAATCAGGCAATGATTGTGGCAGAAGATAAACCTTTTGTAACAGCATTGATTATTCCTAATTTCGAAGCGCTGAAAGAGCAGCTTCCTAAAATGAATATCCCGTTTACTAACTGGCAGGAAATTGTTGATTCAGAAAAAATTAAAGAGTTTTACCGCGAAAAACTCGAGGAAATTCAAAAAAGCCTTTCCGGTTTCGAAAAAGTGAAGAAATTTGTATTGATGCCTGCGGAATTCGAAATCAATACGGGAGAAATCACGCCGACATTAAAGGTGAAGAGAAATGTAGTAATGCAGAAATACGCAGCGTTAATCGATAAGATGTACACTGCTTAGCGCAAACTTAATAAGAAAACATGAACGATTTTACAGGAAATAAAAACTTCAATATATCCAGCCAAACGGTTTCGGCGAGCTGTCCTTCGAATATCGCACTCATCAAATACTGGGGAAAATATGAGAACCAGATTCCCGCGAACCCAAGCATCAGTTACACCTTAAATAACTGCAAAACAAATACGTCGATGGAATTTGTCGCGGATGGGAAATTTTCTGTACAAACCTTTCTTTCCGGCAATGAGGAGAAGAAATTTGCCGAAAAAATCGAAAAGTATTTCCGCAATATAGAGGAATTTCTTCCCTGGATTTTAAAAGGCAAATACATCATCAGAACCGAAAATACTTTTCCTCACAGTTCCGGAATTGCAAGTTCGGCGTCGGGATTTGGTGCGATCGCCAAGTGCTTAATGGAGCTCGAGCAGAATTTTTCAGGTATTCAGGATTGTGATTTTAAAGTGCGGAAGGCAAGTTTTCTTGCCAGATTAGGCAGCGGAAGCGCATGCAGAAGCCTGTATGACGGCCTTGTAGTCTGGGGAACAACGAAAGAAGTTGAAGACAGTTCTGATCTTTATGCTGTGCAATACCCGAATGATGAAATTCACGAAGTTTTTAAGAGTTTCAATGATTGGGTTCTTCTGATTCATGAAGGCGCAAAATCTGTAAGTTCTACGGTAGGTCACGGTTTAATGAACACCAATCCTTACGCGGAAAGAAGATTCCGCGAAGCACATGAAAGTTTCAGAACTTTAAAAGTAATTCTGAAGAACGGCGATCTTCAGAATTTTATTAAACTTGTTGAACATGAGGCGCTTACCCTCCACGCCATGATGATGATGAGTGAGCCTGCTTTTATACTGATGAAAACCGGTACGCTGGAGGTGATTAATAAAATCTGGGATTTCCGCAAAGAGACAGGTTTGCCGCTTTTTTTCACCTTAGATGCGGGTGCAAATGTTCATCTGCTTTTTCCTGCGGACAATGAAGAAGATAAGATCAAGGAATTTATTGTAAAAGAACTTTTACAACATACCCAGAATAACGGTGTAGTGAAAGACGTGATGAAATTCTAGAACTTCGCGAAATTATTTCTTTGCGGAGAATCTGCTTAAAGTGTGGAGTACGAAAACCACCAGAATTCCTAAAACCGCAGCTGACATTGATAAAATGAATTTAGCGTTTTCTTCGTGCCAGAAACCAAGCTGCCATTCCATTGCATAAAGGTTAAAGCCAATGAAAATTACGAATAACACTAAGAATATTTTATAAAAAACATGCATTTTGTAAAGTCTTAAAATTTAACGTACGTGCTGAACAGCTGTGCAAAGTTGGCTGTAAACAGTTTAATTGAAATTGCGAGTAGAATAATTCCGAAAACTTTCTGTAAAACCTGAAGAGTTCCGTCGCCCAGTTTTCTTTCGATCCAGTTCGCTGATTTCAGCACCAAATATACGAAAATTGTATTGAGGATGATTCCTGAAATGATATTAATATCATGATATTCCGCACGTAGAGATAGGGTCGTAGTTAATGTCCCTGCGCCGGCAATTAACGGAAATGCGATGGGAACAATAGAAGCGGATTTTGCTTCCTGATGTTTCTGGATCTCAATGCCCAGAATCATTTCCACAGCGATAATGAAGATCACAAATGCCCCTGCAATCGCAAATGAATTTACATCTACTCCGATAAATTTCAGAATTTTATTCCCGATAAAAAGGAAGGAAATCATCAGAATACCCGAAACAATCGCAGCTTTTTCCGATTCAATATGCCCAAATTTCTGCTTTAAGCTTACGATAATGGGAATGGAACCCACAATATCGATTACGGCGAAAAGAACCATAGTGGTAGTAAGCGTTTCTTTTAAAGAGAAAGAGTCAATCATTTCTGAAATTATTAATTTCGCAAAAATATAAAAAATAATTGATTATTGCCTAATCTGGGAATATAAACGGATCACCGATTTTAAAAGTTCATCAATGTGCTCATCCGTATGAAATGGAGCATATTTTTCCATCTGAATCTGTTCGGAAAGCGCAAGGTAATCATCTGCAAATCGCTGGCCTTTATGTTTTTCCAGAAATTTTTTAAAATCTGATTCAGTATTTACACCAATGATTTCTTTTGTATCTCTGTGCAATTCGTCATACGCGGTAAGCAGTTTAGAGTAATCTTTATTTTCTGCTAATTTTTTTAAATATTCTATACTGTCATCAAACTGAACACTCAATTGAGTTCTGAGTATCTCTTCGGTTTCTGCAATGGTGGTAATAGGCTTCAATTCCATAACAGGTTTTAAGGTACGGCTGGTCATTTTCTTTCTGACCACAAGAAATAGAGAAAGTAGTGCCCCCATTAATGCCAGATTGCCGAAAACAATCTTCCAGTTGATACTGCTTTTATCTTTAACTTTTAAATTGTGGGTCTGAAGAACCGGTGTATTCACCGTTTCCAGAACATTATTAGTGTAATCATTAACTCTTTCAAGTGTTGACTTTGCATCTGCAATCTGCTCAGGCGTCTTTACATCTAATACAATAAATTTAGAGCCTTCATCCACATAATTCTTTTCTTCCGGATTGAAGTAGGCAAAATCTTCAAATCTTACGGTAACTGGCCCTGTCTTTTTGGGGATAACCACATATTCAGCTACAAGATTACCAATCAGTCCGTCTTTTCTGGCGTTGGTTTTAGTTGAAATTTTTGGGGCAAAAAACACATAATCGTCTGAGTTCAGAATTTTTGGCATATGAAGAGTACCGAAGTTCCCGGAGCCAGAAATCTCTACCGCAATATTTACAGGTTTTTCAATCTGTGGTATTTCGGCGGGATTTTTATTGGCTACTGTAATATCGAAATTACCTACGGCATTTTTAAAATGTACCGGCATGCCTTCGGGAAGTTTTTGTACGTTTAGCCTTACCTTGTTGGATGATATTTTTTCAGCTTTTGGCGCTCGGCCTAGTGAGGCAGAAATCGGAGGAACCTCTATATTACCTGTTTCTGAAGGGAAAATCATAAATACAGCAATGATCTGAGAAGCTATTCCCGAGTGGGATTCAATTTCTGATTTGGCAAAGCTGACAGGCTTTATTCTGATATTTCTATGCTGCGGATATTGGATGTTATTAACCTTTCTGAAATTATCGTAATCGCGGCTATATGCCCGCAGAACTGCGATAGTGGGTTCGTTTTTATAGACTGTTTTATCCTTGATCTCCATGTTGAGGTACAGATCATCTGAGATATTGGTTGTGGCTACTGAAGATTTTTTATCGCCTTCCCTTACATTAATTTCGAAAGGTTCAGTTTTGTAAATTTTGCCGTTTACAGTCACGAGTACAGATCCGAACTTGAACTTGCCGGCCTGTTTTGGGTTCAGCACCATTTGGTAAACCAATTGGTTCAGTACGTTTCCTTTTTTAGGATCCAGAACCACGGTATTCTGTTCAGAAGCCGTACCTATGATATCGAACTTAGACGTATCAGGCATCCTGAGCGGGGTTTCCTGCTCCATGTTTTCCCCGGCAATTTCAAGTAAAACCGTAAGGTTAAAGGGTTGGTTGACTTTCTGCTCTTTTACTTCAGAAATTGCTAAGGTTACCTGACCGTAAGTTAATACGGCTGAAAAAAGAAATAATATGTATGGAATTCGATTTTTCATTACCAATCCTTCTCGTTGCTCTGAGGCATCGAATAGGAATTCTTGTTGAGGATCCGTTTCGCGGTTTCCCTTTCTTTGTTTTCTACACGGTTAAGTATTGAGTTTTCCAGGTCTTTTGGCATTTTGCCTGAGTTACTGTTTTTATTTTTATTGGGATCGTCGCCTTCTCCTTCACCTTTGTTTTGCTGGCCTTTTCCTGCCTGGCTTTGCGGGGTGTCACCTTTTTCCTGCCCCTGCTTTTTTTCCTGATTTTCGTCGTTTCCGCCCCCACCTCCGGAATTGTTGTTCTGCTTTTTCTCTTCCTCTTTTTCTTTTTCTTTCAGCATTGCGATCTCATAATTCTTACGGATGGTCTCATTATAAGGATCCTGCTTCAAGGCCTGTTTATATAGTTCCGCAGCCTTCTTAGAATTATTGGTCTGCATATGGGCGTTTCCTAAATTATACAGTGCTGCTGCTTTATCAGGAAGCGTAGCTGATAATTTTTCTGCTTTCTCATATTCTGCCGTCGCTTCAGCATACATCTTTCTTTTGTACAGTGAATTTCCCAAATTGTAATGCGCGGTGAAATCTTTTTCGTTAACTTTTATTGCCTCCATATATTTAGAAGAGGAAGATTCGTAATTCTTCTTCTCAAAATCTTTATTGCCTTCAAAAATAAGGATGTTGTAACTTTTCTGCGCAGAGAAAGTGGACGTGCTAAAGATCAAAAATATAAATGTATAAAGTAAACTGCGATTCATTACTGCAAAATTATCCCTTTAAATGTTAAGTTGTGTGCTTGTTTCTGTTAAATTTCGGTTAAAAATACACCGAATTAGCTGATAGTTAGTTAAATATTAAACTCTCTTTTGGGATTTGTGAAAAATATAATAAGAAAGAAGAGTATTGAAATGCCTAAAAAATATTGGTAATAATGAATCGCATTCTGAGATTTTACAATAGTTTCGGATGATGATGAAGTTTTGGAAAGCGCATCAATAATTTGTGAGGTGGCATCATCCAGATTATTTCCATCTACGTAAGAACCTCCGGTTTCTTCAGCTATGTTTTTAAGGGCGTTCAGCTGCCTTTTAGAAATTACGGTTTGCCCCGTCAAATCTGTTTTGTAACCCATGAGCTGCCCGAAAACATATTCAGGAATCGGCGCACCTTCTTCGGTGCCAATTCCAACCGATACCACATGAATTCCCTCACGGTTTGCCAGTTTTATCGCTGCTTTTTCGTTACCTTCATTATCTTCTCCGTCGCTGATTAAAACGACTTTACGGGAACCTCTTGCAATGTTTTTAAATTTATCGGCAGTGGTTTTCATGCCGTTTAAAAAATCGGTTCCCTGAATTTTTACGATGCTGGTTTCCACACCGCCAACATACGTTTCAGCTGCCGTAAAATCTGTGGTTAAAGGCATAATTGACGAAGCTTCGCCGGCGAAAACCACAATCCCTACCTTGTCGTTCTTCATTTTAAACATCGTGTTGATGATGATGTTTTTGGCTTGGGTCAGGCGGTTTTGCTCCACATCCTGAGCATTCATTGAGTTGGAAACATCAAGAAGAAAAATAACATTATTCATTTTCTGCTTCGTTTTCACTTCTTCAGAACCGCTAAGTAAATCTACAATAGAAAGAATCAGGAAGAGGGTAGCAATTAAATATAGAACAGGAAAAAATCTGGAAAATCCACTTTTCTTCTCGAAGAGTTCTTCCTGAAATCTTGCTTCAGCGAAAACAGTTTTCTTGCGGTTTTTCCACTTTATATATCCGGCAATAATAATCCCCAGCAGCGGCAGAAGCAACAGCAAAAGTAAATACCAGTTATTTCCTAAATACCAATTCATATAAAATTCATCATCAGCTTAAAAACTTATAAAAAACCCACCGTAACAGCGCGTCCAAAATTAAAACACCCAGGGCAATCCACAGAAATATTCTGAAATATTCCTGATAATTGTACAGTTTGGTAGATTTTAGTTCCGTTTTCTCGAGCTGGTTAATTTCTTCGTAAACTTCCTCCAGACTTTGGTTAGAGGTTGCCCGGAAATATTTACCACCGGTAGTTTGCGCAATTTCGCGCAGAACGGGTTCATCAATCTTAACTTCCGCCTCATTAAAAACCAAATCTCCGAAAATATCTGTTGCTGTCGGCATTAAAGCATAACCGTTGGTTCCAATACCTATCGAATATACTTTAATATCGTTACTTTTTGCAAGTTGGGCGCCGACTTGCGCGGGCATTGCATTTTCTATCGTATTCACTCCGTCGGTCATCAGAATGATGATTTTCGATTTCGATTTGCTGTGTCGCAAATGGCTCACCGCTACGGAAAGTCCTTCACCAATCGCTGTTCCAGGCTGTAATTCCAAGGGATTCAGATTTTCAAGTTCCTCAAGCAGAACCGCATGGTCTGAGGTTACTGGAACTTTTGTAAATGCCTCGCCAGAATAGGTTACCAGCCCGATTCGGTCGCCAGGCCTTTTATCTACAAATTTCTTGGCGATTTCCTTCAATGCCGTAAGGCGGTCAGGCTCCAGATCTTTTGCTAACATGCTGAGCGAAACATCCACCGAAAGCATGATATCAATACCTTTACTGTCATCGTTGTCCTGAGAAATCGTAAATGTACGGGGCCGCGCCATCGCAATTATCAACGCAGTAAGGATGATATACTTGGAGATTTTCAGCAGGAACAGAACAAAAATAATCCCTTTATTCTCCTGCATATTTCTAACGGTCGGAACGCGCACGCCGCTTCGTTTCTTTTTCCTCAAATCCAAAATGATTAAAGGAATAAAAACGACAAACAGCAGTAAAAACCACGGACTGTAAAATTCTAAATTGAGTAAATCGAATGCCATTACACGCCTGTTCTTAGTTGCTCGGCTTCCAGATCTTTGGAAGAGCGTTTCACAAAAGTTTTCATGTCATTGAAATCGGTTTCCATCGTCGGCTGATCGGGGAACGTCTTTGCGAACTTCACCAGATCACCGCGCAGAAAAATATTTTCGACAATTTTTTCATTTTCCGGGGAAATGGTATTGTTGAGTTTCATGACGTCTATGAGATCATCGGTCAGCAATACATCTGCCGGAATTTTATACTGTTTGGTAATGAAATTCCTGGAAATATCGATCAGTTCCACATAGAAAGAACGGTAATCCCCATTTTCAATAAATTTTTTCTTCTTCAAATTTTCAAGATCTTTCAGCGTTTGGTTCGTCATCACCGCCGCCGAATTTTTTCTGCGTTTGGCATATCTCACCAAATAGTAGATGATGAAAATTAGCGCCAGTAAAATCAGGAGACCCAAAATATACCATTTGTAAAGTTCCCAATAATCTTTAACATCAAGTTTTACCTCTTTGTTTTTCATGATGTCATTAATTTCATCACCCTTCTGAGCGGTGTTGATGACTTCAACTTCGTAGGGAATAGTATGGAAAAGCTGCCCTCCAATATTAAAATCGAGCGCAGGAATTGTGTATTTACCTTCTTCGAAAATAGCGAATTCAATTACTCTTTCATAGTAATCCGGTCTTTTGTTGATACTGTCTTTAATCTCTTCGAAATGAAATGGTAACAATTCGTTTTTCGGTGAGGATAAAACATCTTTCCCGCCAAGATCAGAAATGCTTACCCGGAAGGTTACCACCTCGCCAAGAGCCAGAGTTTTTTTTTCGAGACGGGAACCCAATGTCTGCGAAAACGCAAAAATATTGAGTACAGAGAATATGAGAAATAATATTTTTTTCAAAATGTAATATCTGTTTTAATATGCTTCGTAGCTGAAATTTATCTTTTGCGGAAATACTGATAAAGGAATTTCGAATAATCTTCGCCGGTATTGATATTCATAAAACTTGCGGAAGAATTCTCGAAATCATCGGTTACTGCGCGCACTTTCTGTTTTTGTTTTTCGGCGAATTCATAACGCCACCTTGCGCTCGAAGTGTTTGCCCATACCTGTCTGCCAGTTTCTGAATCCTGAAAGAGCGAATATCCGATATCGGGGATTTCGCTGTCTTTGTCATCATAAATACGCATTCCCAAAAGTTGATGTTTTCTGGCTGCCACGCGCAAAATCTTCAAATCGTATTCATCCTCAAAATCTGAAAACATAAAAACAAGCGATTTTTTCTTGAAAATGTTCATCATATATTGCAGCGCACCGTCGATTTTTGATTCCGACGGAACATAATCTGCCGTTAAAATATTACTGATAATCGCTAAAATGTGTTTTCTGCCTTTTTGAGGGGGGATTACTTTATAAACTTTGTCGGCAAATAATATCAGTCCGACTTTATCATTGTTGCCCGCCGCTGAAAATCCTAAACTTGCGGCTATTTCTGCGACAAATTCACGTTTCAGCTGAGTTTTGGTTCCGTAATCCATGGATGCTGAAATATCTACCAGAAGCATCAGCGTGAGTTCGCGTTCTTCCTCCATCACCTTTACAAAAGGTTCGCGGAACCGGGCTGTTTTATTCCAGTCGATTCTACGGATTTCGTCGCCGAACTGGTAGGGGCGCACTTCAGAAAAAGTCATTCCCTGTCCTTTAAATGCACTGTGATACTGACCCATCAAAGTAGCTTCCGACTTTTTCTTAGTCCGAATCTCAATCTGTTTTACCTTTTTGATGATATCTTTAATCTGCATGATTTCTTTTTTCAGGAGCCCGACGATTTCTTTTTTTTCAGACCTGTGGTCCCGCTTTACGCTGTATCTTTTGCTTCACTCCGTTTCGCAAAAGGATGCCGCTTCAATCGGGGCTATAAATGAGTTTAGGATTTTATAACGCGAATTAGGGTGCCTGAACTTTCCCTAAGATTCTGTCAACAATCTCATCGGCGGTAATTTCTTCCGCTTCCGCTTCAAAACTCAGTCCGATTCTATGTCTCAGAACGTCTTTTGCGATCTCCTTCACATCCTCCGGAAGTACAAACGCCCTGTTTTTCAGGAAAGCCATTGCCCGCGAAGCGATTGCCAAGTTAATGGAAGCTCTAGGAGAAGCACCGAAACTGATATAGTTTTTAAGTTCTGCCAATCCGTAATTTTCGGGAGTTCTTGTGGCAAAAACCATATCGAGGATGTATTTCTCAATTTTCTCGTCAAGATAAATCTGGTTGATGAGATTTTTCGCCTCCATAATATTGTGGAGTGAAATCACAGGCTTAATCTCCGGTTGGTGGGATGTCGCTACCATTTTCATGATCTTTCTTTCATCTTCAAACTCGGGGTAGCTGATGGTACATTTCAACATGAAACGGTCACTTTGTGCTTCAGGTAAAAGGTAAGTTCCTTCCTGATCAATCGGGTTTTGGGTTGCCAACACAAGGAAGGGTTTTGGTAAAGGCATGGTTTCGTCGCCGATGGTTACCTGTTTTTCCTGCATGGCTTCCAGCAACGCCGACTGCACTTTGGACGGTGCACGGTTAATCTCATCGGCCAAAACGAAATTCGCAAAAATAGGTCCCCGTTTTATGGTGAAATCGTTATCTTTTATATTGTACATCATGGTTCCTACAACATCCGCAGGCAAAAGATCCGGCGTAAACTGAATACGGGAAAAATCGCCCTGAACAGCATCTGAAAGTGTTTTAATTGCCAGTGTTTTGGCCAGCCCCGGAACTCCTTCAAGAAGAACATGGCCATTGCCCAGAAGACCGATCAGTAAGCGGTCTACCATATATTCCTGTCCGATAATTGCTTTGTTGATTTCCTGTTTCAGAAGAGTGAAAAAGTAATTCTGTTCCCTTACTTTTGCGGTGAGTTGTCTTATATCTTCGGCCTGATGTAGTTCTGACATAGTGTTTTTTAAAATTTAAAGTGTAAATTTCTAATAAATACCGTCATCAGTCAACACAATTAGTGCCAAGAGTGAGTTAAAGTTTTGTTAAAGAAAACACGGAAGTTCACTTAACTTGTCGTAATTTAATGCTGTCTTTAAAATCGTGTTTTAGAATTGTATGCATTAATAGGGTAATCAGCAGATCGTATTTTGGCATTTTTGTCTTTTTCAGTTAATTAACCTATTTTTGAAGATTAAAATTTGCTCAAATGAATTATCATTTTCAGGCACACCGGCAAGTCCGAAGGAATCTTCTGGAGATTTTACGGAATACTTCGCATAGAGATTTAATGCAGATTCCCGACGGTTTTAACAATAATATTTACTGGAATATCGCACACACGGTCGCTACCCAGCAGCTTTTATGCTACTATCTCAGCGGAAACCCTTTCAGAATCGATAAATACTGGATCGAAACCTACAAAAAAGGCACGCTGCCGAATCTTAATGTGCAGCAGTCGGAGGTTGATGATCTGGCTTTTCTGCTAACGGAAACCTCGAAAATTTTGATGAAGGATTACGATGCCGATTTTTTTGCAGATTACACGCCTTATACAACCAGTTTTGGTTTGGATCTGAAGAATATTCAGGATGCCATTATCTTCAATAATATGCATGAAACATTGCACTACGGATATGCCATGGCACAAAAAAGAGCGATTATCGGAGAAAACTTTTAAACTTAACAACAGATAATTTATTTTAATTATCCATTTACCATTTAATATAATGAAAGACGACTTTATTTTTGGTTTGCGACCTGTAATGGAAGCAATTGAAGCCGGAAAAACAATTGACAAGATATTTTTGCAGAATGCTTTGCAGGGCGAAATCTATCACGAACTCAAAACTCTTTTATCCAAAAATAACATCCGCCCGAATTATGTTCCGGTAGAAAAACTTAACCGTTTTACCCGTAAAAATCATCAGGGTGTCGTGGCATTTATTTCAGATGTGCCTTTTGAGAAGATTGAAGATGTACTGCCGCAACTTTTCGAAGAGGGAAAAACTCCTTTCGTATTGATATTAGACCGTTTAACTGATGTTAGAAATTTCGGAGCAATTTGCCGTACTGCAGAATGTGTGGGTATTCACGCGATTGTTTTACCTGAAAAAGGTGCGGCGCCCATTAATTCAGATGCTATTAAAACTTCTGCAGGGGCGATTTACAATGTGAGAATCTGTAAAGAAAAAAATCTGGCACATACCGTAGATTTTCTTCAGCAGTCGGGGATTCAGGTTTTTGCAGCTACAGAGAAAGCTCAGAAACTCATTTATGACGTAGATTTTACCCAGCCTTGCGCGATCGTAATGGGAAATGAGGAAACCGGAATTTCTAAAGAAGTTCTGCATCATTCTGACGAGAAAATTAAACTTCCGATCGAAGGAAAAACACAGTCTCTTAATGTTTCTGTAGCCTGCGGTGCCATTCTATATGAAGCGGTTCGTCAGAAACTGTCGACGCCAGTTTAAGATCTTTCAACTCTAAGAGTTCTCCATTTTTAGCGGTTAGCATCAATTTTGAATTCATAAGAATTTTTAACTTTATTAAAAAGTGGAGTTTATGCGGAACAGTACGGTTTTAAAAAGTGATGTGCGCAATCACGTTATCGATATTATCCTCGGGAAAATAAAGAAACTTGAAAAGTTTCTGGATTTCACTTTGGAAGCCAGCCGCGAAATCAAAAAAACACCAAAATACGATTCGATCCGCGAGGAGATGCAGGAAGAAATCTATCAGATGCAGAAGCAACTGGCTTCACTGAAAGATCTTCAGAGAAATATGACTAAAGTTCTAAATGCATCCACGCAGCGGGTCGCGGTCGGATCATTGGTCTTTACTAATAAAGCAAGATTTTATATTTCGGTTTCTTTGGGCGAATTTTTCTATGAAGGCGACCGGTTCTATGCGATTTCTGAGGAAAGTCCTATGGCAAAGATCCTCTTCGGTAAAAAAGCCGGAGATTCTTTTGTTCTCAATAACATCGCCCAAACTATTGAAAACGTGATATAGTTGGCAAATCTCAAACATAATTATTTAGATATAATGGAAAAATCACAAGTATTAAAGGAAATTATAGAAAGCAGAAAAAGTATTTTTCCT
>JAANMT010000173.1_pt1 | contig 66282 bp, 61 predicted proteins | sample 7279711 | NCBI WGS metagenome assembly JAANMT01 (sample SAMN14094538, study PRJNA606508) | bioreactor metagenome | isolation source: A lab-scale SPAN reactor treating ammonium-rich wastewater day 1 | place: Ireland: Galway | collected 2017-01-16
CGGCGTCGCTCCGGGCTTCGCCCTGCGCACCGCCAACAGCGCAAAAGGATCAACCAATTACCGGATCATCATATTTGCACAACTTGACGCACACAACTTTGAATCGCCTATTTCGCCGCGTCGCCGACCAGCCCGTAGGGTGCCCAGAAGGCGGGGTGGGCATATTCCTTCGAGCTGGCCATCAGGCGCAGCATCGAATGCCGCAGGGCCTCGGCCTTGGATTCGCCGGGCTGTTCCTTCTGCCGCTTGAACAGCTCGGTGGTCAGCAGGCGCGCCGAGACCGTTTCCACCGGCCAGTAGGTCAGCAGCAGGCGCCGCGTGCCGGCGAAGAAGAAGGCCCGCCCGAGCCCGGAGATGGCTTCTTCGTTTCTGTCGTCGCCGCTGGCGGTGTTGCAGGCCGACAGCACCACCCAGTCGGCGTCGAGCTTGAGGCCGAGCACTTCGCTCAGGGTGAGGAAACCGTCGTTATCCTTGTCGCCGCTCAGCGCCGGATTGGCCATGGCCAGGCTGGGCTGGTCCAGGCCCTGCAGCTCGCCCGGCACCAGGCCATGGGTAGCAAAGGCCACCACGCCATAACCTGAGAGGTCGTTTCCCTTGACCCGGGCTTCGGTGGCCTGGCTGCCGAGGTGCACATCGGTTTTCGGATCGGCGCCGAGGATTTTTCCGATCTCGTTGAGCTCCTCGGCAGTGTCGGGCAACTGCGGCAGGCGGGCGAATCCGCGCAGGAGCAGGGCCTTGCCGTCTTCCGGCGAGGCAGCGGCGCCCAGCGCCTGCACCGCCGTCGGGTCTTCCGGTGGCGCATCGCGCGCCGGCGCCACGGCGAGATTGCGAACCGAGCGGGTGGCGGAGGGCTTGCCGGCGGCCTGGGCGGCGAACAGCGGATCGCCGAAGCCGACGAAGGGCCGCCGCTTCGTTTCGGCGCGCCCCTTGCCGCGCAAGGAAATCAGGGTGCCGGCGGAGGGCTGCTGGGCGATGGCGATTTTTTTCACCAGCCAGGCTTGCTCGGCAAGCCCGGTCTTGTCCGATGCCGCGGTCAGCAGCACGGCGAAGGGAAGCTGCCCGAGCGCGCCGTGCGGGACGATGTTGAGCAGCGCGGCCCCCTCCCACAGTTTTTCGTCCGGCGCCAGCAGGGTTTGGTAGAGGCTGCGGGCCGTCGCGGCATCGTAAGCCGGCAGCCGCCCCTCGCTCAGATCGAAGGCGCCGAGCAGCTTGGCGACCATCTTGCCGGCCTCGTCGCTCGACAGGTCGACCGCCCGGAAAGACACGCGGGTCGGAGTCAGCGTCCAGACATAGGTCTGCCGCTCGGCGACATACAGCGCGACGGCGGCTTCGCCCTGCTGCAGCACCTTCTGGAGGTCGGCCGGCGAGGGCGCCTTCGGCGCCACCAGCTCGGCGTAGGCGGGATAACGCTCGGCCAGCTCGCGCCGCAGGCCGGCATGGCTGTCCTCCAGGCGCAGCACCTCCCCGCGGATGTCGGCGATGGCCTTGTCGAGGCGCTGCCCTTCGGGCGCCGAGGCGAGGCGCACCAGCAGCTTGTTGAGCGAGCTGATCTGGTTGGCGGTGTCCTGCTCGCGCCGCGCCAGCTCGGCCAGGGCGGCGTCGGGCAGCTTGGCGCGCGCCGCGCTGCTGGCGATGGCGGCCTGCACGCTGGAGCCGCGCGCCGCCTCGGCGACCCTGAACGCCTCGGCGATCAATTCGCCGTCGGCGGCGGCATTTTTGCCCGCCATCCTGGCCAGCAGCTCGAGATAGCCCTCGGCGATCAGGCGCAGGCGGAACTGGCGCACGAAGCCGCCGTTTTCCGAGCTGCTGTCGGTTTCCGCCTGGCGCAGGATGGCCGGGAAGGCTTCGCGGTATTCGGCCAGGGCGGCCGCATCCTGGCCGGCGGCCGTCAGCGCCACCGCGTGGTAGCCGCGCAGGTGGGCCAGATACAGCGGATCGACGAAGGGCTTCTTGAGATTCCAGTCGATCATGGCGCGCAGCATCCGCTCGGACTCGGCGGTCTGCCCGTTCTTCAGCAGCGCCATGGCCCAGTTGATGTTGTTGGAACCGGTCCTGGCGAACTGGGCCGGGTTGCTGCGCAGCCCCTGGTCGCGCTGCCGGAAAGCCTCCAGGGACTCGGCCCAGCGGTTCTGCACGCCGAGCAGGAAGCCGGCCATGGCGCGCATGTCGGCCAGCATGGTCGAATAGCCGCGGGCGCCCGAGGCTTCCAGGAGGGAGACGGCCTGCCGGCGCAGGCGCAGGGCTTCTTCGATGCGGCCCTGCTGCTGCTTGATCAGGCCCAGGGCGTTGACCATCCGGGCAACGCCCTGGGTATGCTTCCCGGCGCGCGAGAGCGTCTCCTGCAGCGCCTGGCGCACCAGGATCTCCGCCTCCCCGGTCTTGCCCTGGACGGCCAGGACGTCGGCCAGCTGGCGCTTGCGCACCGTCACGTTGCCGATGGCCATGCGCAGATCCACGTTATCGGCGGAACGATGGGCCCGCATGTAGTCGTGATATTCGAGGGCATGCTGCAGCGCCTGGCGGCGGTGACGCTCGGCCTCGACGTAATTGCCGCGCAGCAGCTGCATCCAGGCGGCATAGGTATGGTGCTGGCCGAGCCGGTTGCTGCCATAGACGGGCCAGGCCTTGTGCTGGCGCAGTTCCGGCAGCAGGTCGGCGGAGCGCTGGAAGGCCTGCTCCGCATCCCGCAGTCTTCCCAGGAAAACATAGGCGTCGACCAGCCAGTGCTGCGTGCTCGAATAGCGCAATTTGTTGGTTTCCCGGTACTCGCCGGCGACCGACTGGGCGTAGTCGGCCAGCACCAGCCAGTCCGCGTTGGCGAAAATCGCCGACTTGATGTCGATCTGCAGCCGCCAGCGGTCGCACCAGAGATCGGACGCGCCCTTCTGCTTGAGCGTCAGCGCCTCCTTCAGGTCCGCCAGGGCCTTGTCGTTGAGGCCGAGCCGGAGGTGGGCCAGGCCGCGCTTGTGCAGGAACACGCACAGCTCCTGCGGGCTGGCGGCGGCCGGCGGCGGCAAGGTCGCCTGCCGTTCCAGTTCCGCAGAAGCTGCCGATTCGACGGGCAGGGATTCCTCGTCGTCCTCGGCGGCGCGGACTGCGAGGCTGAAGGCGAGAATGGACACGGTGACGACGCAGGCGAGCGAGTTGCTCATGATGACAGGCGATCCGCGGAAGCGACCGGCCTATTCTGGCCGGATATTCCGAGGATGCCAAGCGGGATTAGAGCGGGATTAGAGCGGCCGCAGCTGCCAGTCGCCGTCGCCGGCCAGTTCCAGCACCTGGCGGTGGTACTTGTGCAACGCCGGCCGGTGGGCGACGCTGACCAGCGTGGTCTCGGTGGCGGCGAGCTGGCGGTAGAGGCTTTCCTCGTTGGCGGCGTCGAGCGCGCTGGTGGCCTCGTCGAGGATGGCGTAGCGCGGCCGCGTCAGCAGCACGCGGGCGAAGGCGAGGCGCTGCTGCTCGCCGATGGAGAGCACCTTTTCCCAGTCGCGCTCGGCATCCAGGCCGCCGAAGCGCTCGGCGACGTCGGGCAGGTTCACGCGCTCGAGCAGGCGCAGCAGCTCGGCGTCGGGCAGCGGCCGCTCCTGCTGCGGATAGAGCAGCTGGCTGCGCAGGGTGCCGAGGATCATGTAGGGCTTCTGCGGCAGGAACAGCAGGTCCTCGGCGGGCGGGCGCACGACGCGGCCGCTGCCGCAATACCACAGCCCGGCGATGGCGCGCAGCAGCGAGCTCTTGCCGCTGCCGCTCTCGCCGACGATGAGCAGCCCCTCGCCGGGCGGGATGGCCACCGAGAGGTTCTTCGCCAGGATGCGCTCGCCGCCCGGCGTCAGCAGCGTGACTTGCTCTAGCGCCAGATGGTCGCCCGGCACCGATTCGATCAGGCTCGGGCTACCGGCGCGGCAGGCCGGCTCGGCCGCCAGCACGCGCGCGAAGGCGTTGAGGCGGTCGATGCCGGCGGCGAAGCGGCTGAGGCCCTCGAAGTTCTCGATCACCACCGAGATGGCGGAGAGCACGGCGGCGAAGGCGCCGGCAGCCTGCACGGCGGCGCCCACCTCCAGCTCGCCGGAGAGCACGTCGCCGGCGATGAGGGCGCTGGGCAGGACGATGGTGAGCAGGCCGTAGGCGTACTGGAACAGGTTGAGGAAGAGCTGGCTGCGGATCAGCCGGTTGTAGTTGTCGAAGGCGGCGGCGAAGCGGCGGCGCACCTGCTGCGATTCCTGCGCCTCGCCGCGATAGAAGGCGATCGACTCGGCATGCTCGCGGATGCGCACCATGCCGAAGCGGAAATCGGCCTCGCGCTTCAGCTGCATGAAGTTCAGGCCGAGCAGCGGCTTGCCGAACACCGCCAGCGTGACGGCGGTGCCGAAGATGGCGTAGACGACGAGGAAGTACACCAGCGCCCGCGAGATCTCCCACAGCACGAGGCTGAAGGCGAAGAGCTGCATGAGCGCGCCGATCAGGATCAGCAGGAAATACAGCGTGCGCTGGGTGAAGGTGTTGATGTCTTCCGAGATGCGCTGGTCGGGGTTGTCGATGGCGGCATTGGCGTTCAGCTCGTAGTAGTGGCGCCGCTCGAAGTAGCTGTCGAGGAAGCGGTCGGTCATCCAGCGCCGCCAGAGCAGGCCGAGCTTGTCGCGCACGAAGTAGTAGAAGGCATACACCGGCACGGCGAAGAGCAGCAGGCCGAGGCAGTAGCGGATGGCGTCCCAGAAGCGCTCCTCCTCGCGCGCGGCGAGGGCCGAGGTGAACTCCCCGGTCTGCTCGTTGAACAGCACGGCGAAGCGTGTCTGGCCGACCAGCAGCAGCACCAGCAGGGCAAGCATGCCCCAGGCCTGCCATTTCCGCTCCTGGCGCCAGTAGGGGGTGGCGACGGCCCAGAAGCGCTGCAGGGGGTGGCGATCGACGATTTTCAAGATGTGCGGCGGGCCGGTCCGGCGGAAAGCGCCATTCTAAACGGGTAAACTCGGCTTCATGATGACGACACGCATCCTCCGGCTTTCCGCAGCCCTTTTTGCGGTCCTTTGCGCGGTCCCGCCGCCGGCCCTTGCCCGCCCGGACGACGCCGCCGCGGCGCTCGGCCGCCTGCTGTTCTTCGACGCCAGCCTGTCCGAACCGGCCGGCCAGTCCTGCGCCAGCTGCCACGACCCGGCGCGCGCCTTCGTCGATCCGGACACGGCCCGGCCGACCTCGAAGGGCGTCGACCCGCGGCGCTTCGGCAACCGCAATTCGCCCTCGCCGATGTACATGGCCTTTTCACCCGCTTTCCACTTCGACCCGAAGGAGGAGCACTACGTCGGCGGCCAGTTCTGGGACGGCCGCGCGGCCACGCTCGAGGACCAGGCCAAGGCGCCCTTCCTCGACCCGCTGGAGATGGCCAACCCGGACAAGCGGAGCGTGGTGGACAAGGTGCGGCGCGCTGCCTACGCCGGGATGTTCGACCGGCTCTACGGCAAGGACGCCCTGAAGGATGTCGACCCGGCCTTCGAGCGCATCGCCGCCACCCTCGCCGCCTACGAGCGCAGCGCCGAGTTCCAGCCCTTCAGCTCGAAGTACGACGCCTGGCTGGCGGGCAAGGGGAAGCTGACGAAGCAGGAGCTGCGCGGGCTGAAGCTCTACGAGGACGAGAAGAAGGGCAACTGCGCCGCCTGCCATCCCAGCCAGCGCGGTCCCAAGGGCGAGCCGCCGCTGTTCACCGACTTCACCTACGACAACCTCGGCGTGCCGCGCAATCCGGAGAATCCCTTCTACGGCCAGGACAAGGCGCACAACCCGGACGGCGCGCGCTTCGTCGACCGCGGCCTCGGCGCCGCCGTGAAGAAGGCCGAAGAGGACGGCAAGTTCAAGGTGCCGACGCTGCGCAACATCGCCCGCACCGCGCCCTACATGCACAACGGCTACTTCCGTACCCTGCGCGGAGCGGTCGCCTTCTACAACGACCGCGACGTGCGCAGGCGCTGCCCGCAGGACCTGCCCGAGGCCGAGGCGCTCAAGCGACGCTGCTGGCCGGCGCCGGAAGTCGCCGCCAACGTGAACAAGGAAGAACTCGGCCGCCTCGGCCTGAGCGAGCGCGAGGTCGACGACATCGTCGTCTTCCTGCGCACCCTCGACGACGGCTACCGGAAGTAATTCAGGCGAACATCCACAGCGCGACGGACATGCCCGTCGTCGCCCAGAACACCACGAAATCGGGATTCATGATCGGCCTCCTTTCCATGCGCCACAGGATAGGAGGCGGCAGGCTCAGGGCGTGAGCCTGTACCGGTCGAGCGCCGCCTTGAGCCGGGTCGCCACGTCCTTGCGCAGCGCGGCCGGCGCCAGCACCTCCACCCCGGCGCCCTGCTTGAGGATGTCCATCGCCAACTCGCGGCTGTCCGAGTAGGGAATCTCCAGCAGGTAGGAACCGTCATTCTCGAAGCGCGCCTTCTGCTTCGGGTGCCACTGCTCCATCGACACCCAGCGCGCCCGCTCCGGCGTGAAGCGCAGCTTCGCCCGCTGCACCTTGCGGCCGGAGAAGATGCCGTAGCCGGCGCCGAGCACCGAATCGAGGGTCTTCTCCGGCACGTTGCGCGCCGGCTGCTCGATGATCTCGGCGCGGCGGATGGCGTCCACCGCGAAGCTGCGCAGGTCGTTCCTCAGGTGGCACCAGGCGTCGAGGTACCAGTTGTCGCGGTAGTACACCAGGCGCTGCGGCGAGACCTCGCGCTCGACGGTCTCGTCGCGCGCACGCACGTGGTGGGCGATGAGCAGGCGTTTCCGCCGCAGCAGGGCCGAGCCGACCACGGCGAAGTGGTCGAGCGCCAGGCGCCGCGAGGCCATGCCGAGGATGCGGATGCGCTTGTGGATCTCCACCGTGCTGTCGTCGGCGGTGCCGAGCAGCGCGCGCAGGCGCGAGAGCAGCGGCGCGATATGCGGCCCGAGCAGGCCGCCGGTGTCGAGGTTCATGAGCAGGTGCTGCATGGTCAGCAGCGCGTGCACCTCCTGCGCCGAGAACCACAGGCCGGGCAGCTCGTACTGCGCGGCGCCGCCCTCGCGCCCGGCGAACTTGTAGCCGCCCGCCTCGCGGTCCCAGACGATGGGGGCGTTGAGGCGGTTGCGCATGTACTCGAGGTCGCGCTTGATCGTCGCGCGTGAAACCTCCAGCTTCTCCTCGAGGACCGAGAAGGGGACGACCTTCCTTTCGTTGAGCAGCTGGTCGATGCGGTAGAAGCGCTCGGTGCGGTCCATCGTTCACCCTGTGGCTCACGGAATGAGCCAGATTATGCCTCAGCCGGCCTGCAGCGGGGCGCCCTGCGCGTCGCGATAGCGCGGCGGCTCGAACAGCGAGGCGATCTCCACCCGGGCGATGCGCTTGTCGTCCGGCACCACGTAGAGCACCGGCGTGAGCATTTCCTCGAAGATGCCGCGCAGGCTGCGCGCGCCGACCTTGTACTCGATGGCCAACTCGGCGATCTGCTCGAACACCTCCTCGCCGATCGCCAGCTCGACGCCCTCCCCCTGCAGGATCTCGCGGAACTGCCGGTAGATGGCGTTGCGCGGCACGGTCATGATGCGCACCAGCATCTCCTTGTCGAGGTCGCGAAAGCTGGCGATGATCGGCAGGCGGCCGGCGAATTCGGGAATCAGGCCGAACTCGAAGAGGTCGGTCGGCTTGACGCGCGCGTTGAGCCGCTCGAGGATGCGCGGGTCCTCGCCGCCGGTGGCGGAGATGAAGCCGAAGGCATGCGTCCTGGCGAGGATGTTACCCAGGCCGACGAAGGCGCCGCCGCAGATGAACAGGATGTTGGTGGTGTCGATGTACTGGCCGTGCTTGAGCCGCACCGGCGCGCCTTCCATGATCTTCAGCAGGGCGTGCTGCACGCTCTCGCCGGAGGCGCCGCGCGCCTGGCCGCTGATTGCCTTGAGCTTGTCCACCTCGTCGATGAAGACGATGCCGCGCTGCGCCCGCTCCGCCTCGCCGCCGGCCTTCTCCAGCAGGCGCTGCAAGAGGGCGTCGATCTCCTCGTTCACGAACTCGGTCTGCGCCAGGGACGTCGCGTCGGCCGTGACGAAGGGCACCTGCAGCGCCCGCGCCAGCGTCTCGCACGTCAGGGTCTTGCCGGTTCCGGTCGGGCCGACCAGCAGGACGTTGCTCTTGGCGAGCTCGACGGCATCGCGCTTCGCCTGGCCGACCTTGCGGTAGTGCGAATAGACGGCGACGGAGAGAATCTTCTTGGCCTCGTCCTGGCCGATCACGTACTGGTCGAGGTATTTGACGATGGCGCTCGGCGTCATGCAGGCGGCCTCCCGGGAATGCAGCATGGCGGGATTATGCCCGGCCGCGATCGGACTTTGGCATACAATCGGGCATAGCCCCCACCGTCCTGCCCTTTCCCCGATTGCCGAAAGCGCCCAACGTGCCGCCCGCCCGCCTGCTGCTGCTTGCCGTCGCCGCCGCCTTCCTGGTCGCCTTCGTCCAGCTGGGCATCCTGCGCGTGGCATTCCACAAGCTCGGCCTGGCGCCGGAGTCGGCGGCGCTGCTGCTGATGCTGACGCTGTTCGGCAGCATGCTCAATCTGCCGCTGTTCACCGTGCCCACCGACCGGGAGGCGCAGGAAAAGCGCCTGCGCGAACTGCCGGAAAAACTGCTGCAGCGCTTCCGGGTGATCCCGGGCAAGACCCTCATCGCGGTGAACGTCGGCGGCTGCATCGTGCCGACGACGTTCTGCTTCTATCTGATCCGCCATGGCCAGCCGGACCTGGTGCAGGTGCTGGCGGCGGTGGCGGCGGTGACGCTGGTGTCCTACGGGGTCAGCTTTTCCGTGCCGAGGGTCGGCATCGCCATGCCGGTGCTGGTGGCGCCCCTGGCGGCGGCGATCGCGGCGGTGGCGCTCGATCCGGAGCAGGCGCCGGTGCTGGCCTACATCGGCGGCACGCTCGGCGTGCTGATCGGCGCCGACATCCTGCGGCTGAAGGACATCGGCAAGCTCGGCGAGCCGGTCGCCTCGATCGGCGGCGCCGGCAGCTTCGACGGCATCTTCATCACCGGCATCGTGGCGGTGCTGCTGACCTGATGCCGCTCACCTGGCCGCCTCGGCCGCGGCTTCCTGCTTGAACCTGTCGACCGCCTCGTGCAATTCCTTGCGCAACTCGGCGGCGGAGCGCTTGCGGCCCTGCTTTCCCTGCTCCTTCCGCAGTTTTTCGAGGATGCCGGAAATCTCGGCGGAGGCATCGGCGCGGCCGGCCACTTCGGCCGGCGTGGTGACGGCGGCGCCGGCCTTGATCGCCTCGTAGAGCAGTTCGGCGCGCTCGCGGCCGGCTTCGTTGCGCTTGGCGGTGATCACCAGCAGTTCGGGCTTGCCGCCCTTGCCCTTCCGTGTCTTCAGGGTCTGCACCTCGCTGTCGTGGCGATGCAGGGCGAGGGCGGCCTGCAGCGCCTTGTGCAGATCGGCGGTCGGCTTGCCTGCCGCCTGCGCAGCGCGAATCTTCTCGACGATCTCGCCGATCTGCGGCGGCGCGGGGACGGATTTCTGCGCCGCGCCGTAGGCCTCGGCCTGCTTCGCCGCGCGGGCGAACTCCTCGGCGCTCGACACCATCCTGGCGATGCCGTAGTTCTTGTGGCGCATGGCAAAGGCGAGCGCGCTGTCGCCCCACTCGTTGGTTGGCGTTGTATCGGCGCCGGCATCGAGCAGTGCGCGGGCCAGCTCCGGCTGCCCTTCGCGCGCCGCCAGCATCAGCGCCGTCGAATCGTTCGGCGTGCGGGCATTCACGTCGGCGCCCTTCTCCATCAGCAGGCGGGCGATCTCCGCGCGGCCGGCGAAGGCGGCGTAGTGCAGCGCCCCCCATTGCTTGCCCTCGCGATTGACCGCGGCGCCGTGCTCGAGCAGCAGGCGCACGGCGTCGGCATGGCCGCGCCAGGCCGCCAGCTGCAGGGCCTGCTCGTCGAAGCGGTTGGCGAGGTGCACGCTGGCGCCGCGCTCGAGGAAGAGCCGCATCAGCTCCAGGTTGCCGGTCCACGCCGCGATCATCAGGCCGCTGCCGATGCGGTCGGCCAGGTAGTCCGGCGCCAGACCCTGGTCCAGCCACTTCTTGACGGCGAAGGTGTTGCCGGCCTCGACGGCGACGCCGTATTCGAGGGGCGTGGGTGGATTGGGCGCGGCAGCCCACGCCGGCCTCGTCAGGCAGGCCAGCAGCGCCAGCAGGAGGATTCCGTATCTCATGGCGGCATTTATAGCAAAATAGCGCATCGACCGGCTTGATCCGCGCCAATCTCCCATGCCCTCCCGCCGCTTGCTGCTCGCCCTGGCGGCCTCGCTCGTCCTGCATCTTTGCCTGCTCGGCCTGGGCGTGCCCGGCGAAAAAGTCAGTCCGCGCGGCACGGCGATCAGCGCGCGCCTGCTGCCGCCCGCCCTCGTGGAGCCGGCGCAACCGCTGCTGAAGGACACCTTGGCGGAAGCGGCAACGCCGCCGGCCGCGGCCATGCCGCCGACGGCGGTGGACACGACGGGACGCCGGCCGGCGCGGCCAAGGCAGGCTGTTGCCGCGCAACGCAAGCTGTCGGAAGTGCTGTTCTACCCGCCCGAAGCCGTCGCACGCGGCCTCGAGGGCGAGGTGCGCGTGCTGCTGACGCTGGACGCCGACGGGAGGATTCTGGATGCGCAGGTGGCCGCCGGCAGCGGCCACCGGCTGCTCGACATCGCCGCCGTGCAGGCCGCGCTGGCCATGGGCAGCCTGCCCGATACCGGATCGCGGGAAATCATTCTGCCGGTGGTGTTCAGGCTGCGTTAAAAAAAACCGGCGCAGGGCTCATTTTTTCTCGAGATGCCGTTCCAGCTCGTACTTGGCGATCTGGTTGCGGTGCACCTCGTCCGGGCCGTCGGCGAAGCGCAGGGTGCGCGCGTGGGCGTAGGCATGCGCCAGCGGGAAATCATCGCTCACGCCGCCGCCGCCGTGCACCTGGATGGCCCAGTCGATGACCTGGCAGGCCATGTTCGGCGCCACCACCTTGATCATGGCGATCTCCTTCTTCGCCACCTTGTTGCCGGCGGTGTCCATCATCCAGGCGGCGTTGAGCGTGAGGAAGCGCGCCTGGTCGATCAGCATGCGCGCGTTGGCGATGCGCTCGCGCGTGACGCCCTGCTCCGCCACCGCACGGTGGAAGGCAACGCGCTTCAGCGCCCGCCGGCACATCAGTTCCAGCGACCGCTCGGCCAGGCCGATCAGGCGCATGCAGTGGTGGATGCGGCCCGGGCCGAGGCGGCCCTGGGCGATCTCGAAGCCGCGCCCCTCGCCGAGCAGCATGTTGGTGACGGGCACGCGCACGTCCTTGAAGTCCACCTCGCCGTGGCCGTGCGGGGCGTGGTCGTAGCCGAACACCGTCAGCGCGCGCACCATGGTCACGCCCGGGGTGTCCATCGGCACCAGGATCATCGACTGCTGCCGGTGGCGGCTCGGATTGTCCGGGTCGGTCTTGCCCATGAAGATGAGTATCTTGCAGCGCGGGTCGGGCGCGCCGGAAGTCCACCACTTGCGCGCGTTGATGACGTACTCGTTGCCCTCGCGCCGGATGCTGGCCTCGATGTTGGTGGCGTCGCTGGAGGCCACTGCCGGCTCGGTCATGGCGAAGCCGGAGCGGATCTTGCCTTCCAGCAGCGGTGCCAGCCATTGCTGCTGCTGTTCGGCGTTGCCGTAGCGCACCAGCACTTCCATGTTGCCGGTGTCCGGCGCGGAGCAGTTGAAGACTTCCGGCGCGATGGGCGAGCGGCCCATGATCTCGCACAGCGGCGCGTACTCGAGGTTGGTCAGCCCGGCGCCGAGCTTCGACTCGGGCAGGAACAGGTTCCACAGCCCCTCGGCCTTCGCCTTCTCCTTGAGATCGTCGATGACCTTCGTCGGCTGCCAGACGTTGCCCTTCCTGCGGTTCGCCTCGACCTCGGCGTCGAAGGCCGCCTCGTTCGGGTAGACGTGCCTGTCCATGAAGGCGTTGAGGCGCTGCTGCAGTGCTTTTACTTTTTCCGAATGCGCGAAATCCATGGTTGTTTCTTCTCCAGTCAAATCTTTCCGGCGATGATCTTTTCCACCTGGCGCCAGGCTTCCTCGGCGAGCGGGCGGGCGCGCTTGCCGGTCTCGACGGCCTCCTGGCTGGAGGCGTTGCCCTGCAGGGCGCGCGCCATGATGCCCTGAGCGATGGCGGTGAGGCGGAACATGTTGAAGGCGACGTAGTACTCGAACTCGGCCGCCGGGATCGAGGCGCGGCCGGTGCGCTGGCAGTACAACGCGACGTACTCGCGCTCGCCCGGGATACCGAGCGCCGCCAGGTCATGGCCGACGAGGCCGCGGAACTGGCCCGGCGACAGGCGCCAGGTCATGCAGTGGTAGGCGAAGTCGGCGAGCGGATGGCCGAGGGTGGACAGTTCCCAGTCGAGCACGGCGAGGATACGCGGCTCGCTCGGGTGGAAGATGACGTTGTCGAGGCGGTAGTCGCCGTGCACGATGGCCGTCTCGTCGCCGGCCGGGATGTTGGCCGGCAGCCAGGCCATCAGGTTGTCCATGGCCGCGATCTTCTCCGTCTCCGAGGCGCGGTACTGCTTGCTCCAGCGGTCGATCTGGCGCGCGAAGTAATTGCCCGGCTTGCCGTAGTCGGCCAGCCCCACGGCGGCGTAATCCACGCTGTGCAGGGCGGCGATGACGCGGTTCATCTCGGTGAAGATGGCCGTGCGCTCGGAAGGCTGCAGGCCCGGCAGGGCCGGGTCCCACAGGACGCGGCCCTCGACGTAGTCCATGACGTAGAAGGCGGTGCCGATGACCGCATCGTCCTCGCAGAGGGCGTAGCCCTTCGCCACCGGCACGCCGGTCTTCGCCAGCGCGGAAATCACGCGGTACTCGCGGTCGACGGCATGCGCCGAGGGCAGCAGCTTGCCGGGCGGCTTGCGCCGCATGACGTATTTCCTGTTGCCGGCGGAGAGCAGGAAGGTCGGATTGGACTGGCCGCCCTTGAACTGCTCCACCGTCAGCTCGCCGGCGAAGCCCTCGACGTGGGCGCGCAGCCAGTCGGCCAGCCGGCCGCTGTCGAAAGCGTGCTGCGGCGAGACGGGGCGGGTGCCTAGAAATTTTTCACTCATGGAAAACCTGTTTCACCACAGAGACACAGAGGCACAGAGAACTGCAACAGCAAATTCTTTTTTGATTCTCTGTGCCTCTGTGTCTCTGTGGTTAATGGTTTTGTTCATATCAGCTTCACCAGCTGCTTGCCGAGGTTGGCGCCCTTGAGCAGGCCGATGAAGGCCTGCGGCGCGTTCTCCAGTCCCTGCGCCACGGCCTCGCGGTATTTGATCTTCCCGCTGGCCACGCCCTGCCCCAGCTCGGCGAGCGCGGTCGGCCAGCGTTCCATGTGCTCGGAGACGATGAAGCCCTGCATCCTGATCCGGTTGATGAGCACGGAGCCGATGTTCTTCATCGGGTACGGCTCGCTGTTGTACTGCGCGATGAGGCCGCACAGGGCGATGCGCGAGAAGGCGTTCATGCGCCCGAGCAGGGTGTCGAAGATCTCGCCGCCGACGTTCTCGAACAGGCAATCGATGCCGTCCGGCGTCGCCGCCTTGATGTCCTTCCAGAGGTTGCCGGCCTTGTAGTCGACGCAGGCGTCGAAGCCCAGTTCGTCGATGACGTAGCGGCACTTCTCCGCCCCGCCGGCGATGCCCACGGCGCGGCAGCCCTTCATCTTCGCCAATTGGCCGACGACGCTGCCGACCGCGCCCGAGGCGGCCGTCACCACCACCGTCTCGCCGGCCTTCGGCTGGCAGATGTCCATCAGGCCGTACCAGGCGGTGACGCCGGGCATGCCGACCGTGCCGAGATAGGCCGAAAGCGGAATGTGGCGGTCATCCACCTTCATCAGCATGCTGCCGTCGCTGACGCCGTAGAGCTGCCAGCCCAGCATGCCCACCACCTTGTCGCCAACGGCGAACTTCGGATTCTTCGAGGCCACCACCTCGCCCGCCGTGCCGCCGATCATCACCTCGCCGAGCTTCTGCGGCGCGGCGTAGGACTGGGCGTCGTTCATGCGGCCGCGCATGTAGGGATCGAGGGAGAGCCAGTGGTTGCGCACCAGCAGCTGGCCGTCGCCGAGCGCCGGCAGCGGCGCCTCGACCAGCCTGAAGTTCGCCGGCTCGGGCCAGCCGCTCGGGCGGCTGGCGAGGAGGATCTGCCTGTTGGTTTCGCTCATATCGTTACCCTCACGTCGTCCCCGCGAAGCTTGTCCCCGTATGCTTGAAGCGGGGAGCGTGAATCCATGGGTCCCCGCTTCCGCGGGGACGACTGTCAGCCCGCCGTCTCGCCGCGACTGACTTTTTTCTTCACCTTGAAGGAAGCCATGCCCTTCGCCACCAGTTCGCCCGCGGCGTCGCGCACTTCGCCCTCGCAGAAGACGATCGAGCCGCCGCTCCTCAGCACGCGCGCCTCCACCGTCAGGCGGCCGCGGCCGGCGCTGACGAAGCTCACGTTCAGGTCGATCGTCACCACGCCGGTGCCCTGCGGCAGGCCGCTGCGCGCCGCCTGGCCCATGGTGACGTCGAGCAGGGTCATCACGACGCCGCCGTGGGCATATCCCCAGCTGTTGTGCAGCTCGCGGCGCACCTCGACGGCGGCCGTCGCCCGCCCCTTTTCCAGGGGGCCGTCCTGCGCCTGCAGCAGCTCGATGAAGGGAATCTCGAGACCGAAGAATTTCCTATCCTTCGCCATGCGGCCCGCTGCCTTTCCGGCGCGCCTCCAGCTCGCGGATCAGCGCCCGCGCCTCGTCCCCCTCGGGGATGGGCCTGCCGCCGTCGCGCCAGCTCACCGCGGCCTTGAAGCCCTCGCTCTGGGCATAGCGGCGGAACCACAATCCCTCCGGGTTGTGGCGCGTGATGCCGTCGAAAACCGTCGCCAGGGTCTGGCTCTGCTCCAGGCCCATGTTCAGCATGACCTGGTTGACCACCAGCTTGTGCATCGCCAGATGGCCGCGCGGCACGCCTGCGATGCGATTCGCCAGGCGCAGCGTCGCCGCTTCAAGCCGATCCGCCGGCACCGCCTCGTTGGCCAGGCCCCAGGCGGCGGCGGTGCGCCCGTCGATGGTGTCGCCGGTGAACATCAGCTGCTTGGCGCGCGTCGGGCCGAGCCGGTAGGTCCACATCGCCGTCGTCGGGCAGCCCCACACCCGCGTCGGCATGTAGCCGATGCGCGCATCCTCGGCCATCACCAGCAGGTCGCAGCACAGGGCGATGTCGCTGCCGCCGGCGACGGCATGGCCGTGCACCTTGGCGATGGTCGGCTTGGCGCTTTTCCACAAGGACATGAAGGCCTCGGTGTTGCGCTTCATATAGGCATAGTCGACCATCGGATCCCAGGGATGGCGCTCCTGCTGGCAGGGATGGTCGATCTCGCCGCTGCCGAACTGGCTGAGGTCGTAGCCGCCGCAGAAGCCCTTGCCGGCGCCTTCGACGACGATCACGTGCACCGAATCCTCGGCCTCCGCCCATGCCACCGCGGCGCGGATTTCCTCCGGCATCGCCTCGTTGATGGCGTTCAGCCGCTCCGGCCGGTTCAGCAGCAGGCGGGCGATGCGCGGGTTTTCCGCATCGGGGCCGATGCGCAGGGTGCTGAAGTCGGGCATGGGAATCGCCTCCTTATTTCGAGATGCAGGCGCCGCCATCGACGGCGATGTACTGCCCGGTGATGTGGCGCGAGGCCTCGGAAGCGAGGAACACCACCGTGCCCATCAGGTCCTCGTCGCCGCCTAGCCGGCCGAGCGGCGTGGCCGAGACGATATCGTCGCCGATCCGGCTCAGCAGGCCTTGCGACATCTTCGAGGGGAAGAAGCCCGGGCAGATGGCGTTCACGTTGATGTTGTAGCGGCCCCACTCCGAGGCCAGGGTGCGGGTGAAGTTCACCGCCGCGCCCTTGCTGGTGTTGTAGGCGATGGTGTACATCCCCTGCGGGCTGCCGGAGAGGCCGGCCACCGAAGCGATGTTGATGATCTTGCCGGCCTTCTTCGGGATGAAGCAGCGCTTGCCGACCTCGCGGCTGAGGAAGAACATGGCGTTGATGTTGAGGTCCATCACCTTGTTCCAGGCCTCGTCCGGGTAATCCTCGGCCGGCGCGCCCCAGGTGGCGCCGGCATTGTTCACCAGGATGTCGATGGTGCCGAGCTTCGCCAGCACGGCATCGACCATGCCGGGGATCCGGTCGAACTTCGAGAGGTCGTTGGTGACGGTGAGCACCTCGATGCCCTTGCCCTTCAGGTGCGCCTCGGCCTCCTTCAGCTCGTCGGCCTTGCGCGCGGTGATCGCCACCTTGGCGCCCATCTCGCCGAGCGCCTCGGCCATCTGCAGGCCGAGCCCGCGCGAGCCGCCGGTGATGAGGGCGACCTTGCCTGTCAGTTCGAATAATTGCTTGACACCCATGTGCCCCCCTAGGTCGTTAACCGCATTAACACAGAGACACGGAGAACACGGAGAAAGCCAAAGTCATGATTTTCTCTCTGTGATCTCTGTGTCTCTGTGCTCTCTGTGTTGAAAGTGCTTGTGAGGTTCTTCAGCAAACCTCGAACAGGCCCGCCGCGCCCTGGCCGCCGCCGATGCACATGGTGACGACGACGTATTTCGCGCCGCGGCGCTTGCCCTCGATCAGCGCATGGCCGACCAGGCGCGCGCCGGAGACGCCGTAGGGATGGCCCATGGCGATGGCGCCGCCGTTCACGTTCAGGCGTTCGTTCGGAATGCCCAGCTTGTCGCGGCAGTAGATGACCTGCACGGCGAAGGCCTCGTTGAGTTCCCACAGGTCGATGTCGTCCAGCTTCACGCCGGTGCGCTGCAGCAGCTTGGGCACGGCGAACACGGGACCGATGCCCATCTCGTCGGGCTCGCAGCCGGCCACCGCAAAGCCTCTGAAGATACCCATGGGCGCGAGCCCCCTCTTCTCGGCCACTTTGGCGTTCATCACCACGGCAGCGGAGGAGCCGTCCGACAACTGGCTGGCGTTGCCGGCGGTGATGACGCCGCCCGGAACGGCAGAGCGGATCTTGGAGACGCCCTCCAGCGTGGTGTCGGGCCGCAGCCCTTCGTCGGCAGCCAAGGTCACTTCCCTGGTGAGCAGGCGGCCTGAAGCTTTGTCAGCCACACCCATCGTGACGGTCATCGGCACGATTTCGTCGGCGAACTTCCCGGCGGCAACGGCTGCACATGCCTTCACCTGGCTGCTCACGCCGTATTCATCCTGGCGCTCCTTGGAGATGTTGTAGCGCTTGGCCACCGTCTCGGCGGTCTGCAGCATGCCCCAATAGATTTCCGGTTTCCATTTCAGCAGCGAGGGATCGGCCAGCATGTGCCGATTCATCTCCTGCGCCGTGCAGGAGATGCTTTCGACGCCGCCGGCGACGAAGATGTCACCCTCGCCGGCGATGATGCGCTGTGCCGCCATGGCGATGGTCTGCAGCCCGGACGAGCAGAAGCGGTTGATGGTGACGCCCGGCACGGTGACGGGCAGTCCAGCGACGAGTGCAATCTGGCGCGCGATGTTGACGCCGGTGGCGCCCTCGGGCGTGCCGCAGCCCATCAGAACGTCCTCGACTTCGGCCGGATCGAGCTTGGCGCGTGCGACGGCGTGCTTGACGGAATGGGCGCCGAGGGTGGCGCCGTGGGTCATGTTGAAGGCGCCCTTCCAGGACTTGGTGATGCCCGTGCGGGCGGTGGAAACGATTACGGCTTCAGTCATTGCGGATCTCCGGAATTCAGTTGAACGTCTTGCCTTCGGCGGCGAGCTTCGCCAGCAGCGGCGCCGGCTGCCAGAACGGGTCGCCCGAAGCGGCAGCGAAGCCCTGCACGGCACGCACGACGTTGTAGAGGCCGGCCTGGTCGGCGTAGAGCATCGGCCCGCCGCGATGCAGCGGGAAGCCGTAGCCGGTGAGGTACACCATGTCCACGTCCGAGGCGCGCTGGGCGATGCCTTCCTCGAGCAGGCGCGCCGCCTCGTTCACCAGGGCGAAGATGCAGCGCTCGACGATCTCCTCGTTGGAGATCTTGCGCGGCACGATGCCCTGTTTCTTGCGGAAATCCTCGATCAGCTTGTCGACGGCAGGATCGGGAATGGCGTCGCGTTTGCCGGCCTCGTAGCGATACCAGCCGAGGCCGGTTTTCTGCCCGAAGCGGCCCAGCTCGCACAGTTCGTCGGCGATCTTCGAATACCTGACCTCGGGCCTTTCGACATAGCGTCGCTTGCGGATGGCCCAGCTGATGTCGTTGCCGGCGAGGTCGCTCATGCGGAACGGTCCCATCAGCATGCCCCACTTTTCCAGCGCCTTGTCCACCTGCCAGGGCGTGGCGCCCTCCTCGAGCAGGAGGCCGGCGATGCGGCCGTAATGATCGATCATGCGGTTGCCGATGAAGCCGTCGCAGACGCCGGAGACGACGGCCGTCTTCCTGATCTTCTTGGCGATCTGCATCACCGTCGCCAGCACGTCCTTGGCGGTGGCGGCGCCGCGCACCACTTCCAGCAGCTTCATGACGTTGGCCGGGCTGAAGAAATGCATCCCGACCACGTCCTGCGGGCGTTTGGTGAAATTGGCGATCTTGTTCACGTCCAGCGTCGAGGTGTTGCTGGCGAGGATGGCGCCGGGCTTGGCAACCTCGTCCAGTTTCTTGAACACCTGCTCCTTGACGCCGATCTCCTCGAACACCGCCTCGATGATGAGGTCGCAGTCCTTCAGGTCGTCGTAGGACAGCGTCGGCTTCAAGAGGCCCATGCGCTGGTCCAGCTTCTCCTGCGTCAGCTTGCCCTTCTTCAGCGAGTTCTCGTAGTTCTTGCGGATGATGCCGACGCCCTTCTCCAGCGCCTCCTGCTTCATCTCGAGGATGGTCACCGGGACGCCGGCGTTGAGGAAGTTCATGGCGATGCCGCCGCCCATGGTGCCGGCGCCGATGACGCCGACCCGCTCGATCTTGCGCGTCGGCGTGTCCTCCGGCACGTCGGCGATCTTCGAGGCGGCGCGCTCGCCGAAGAAGGCGTGGCGCAGGGCCTTCGACTCCGGCGTCTGCACCAGGTACACGAAAGCCTCGCGCTCCAGCGCCATGCCCTCGTCGAAGGGCTTGCCGACGGCCGCGGCGACGGCGTCGACGCATTTCAGCGGCGCCGGGAAGTTCTTCGCGATGGCGCCGACGGTGTTGCGGGCGAACTGGAAGAAGGCGTCGGCGTTCGGGTAGTCGATCTTCAGGTCGCGCACGCGCTTCAGCGGCCGCTTCTCCTTCACCACCTTCTCGGCGAAGGCCAGCGCGCCGGCCTGCAGGTCGCCGTCGACGAACTCGTCGAAGAGCGGCGTGCCCTTCAGCTGCTCGGAAGGCACGATCGAACCGGAAACGATCATGTTGAGCGCCGCTTCCGGCCCGAGCAGGCGCGGCAGGCGCTGCGTGCCGCCGGCGCCGGGCAGGATGCCAAGCTTCACTTCCGGCAGGGCGATCTGCCCACCGGCGACGGCGACGCGGAAGTGGCAGCCGAGCGCCAGTTCGAGGCCGCCGCCCATGCAGGCGCCGCCGATGGCGGCGATGACCGGCTTGCTGCTGGCTTCGACGATGCGGATGACGGTGTTCAGGTTCGGCTCTGCCAGCGCCTTGGGCGAGTTGAATTCGCGGATGTCGGCGCCGCCGGAGAAAGCCTTGGCCGTGCCGATCAATACCACGGCCTGCACCGCGGCATCGGCCAGGGCCTGATCAAGGCCGGCGACGATGCCGCTGCGCAACTCGAAACCGAGGCCGTTGACCGGCGGATTGTTCATGCTGATGACGGCGATTCCACCGTGCTTCGAATAGGCTGTCTGGTTCATAAGTGCGCGTCCTTGCTGAGATAATTCATGTTAGTTTCGCTCTGCGGAATGCCATTTCGATTTATTTCAAAAGCATGGTATCGTTCGATTCGTGTTTTGTAAATAATGACCAGGAAAGCCCCATGCAGAACAGAGACAAGCTGTTTATCGACGGCCGCTGGGCGGCCCCTTCCGGCAAGACCGCAATCGATGTCATCAATGCCTCCACCGAAGCAGTCATGGGGCGCATCCCCGAAGGCGACGCCGCCGACGTCGCGGCCGCCGTCGCCGCCGCCCGCCGCGCCTTCGACGGCTGGGCCGCCACGCCGGTCGCCGAACGCGCCGCCTTCCTCAAGAAAATCCAGGAAGGCCTGAAGGCCCGCAGCGAGGACATCGCCCGCACCATCGCCGGCGAAGTCGGCATGCCGCTCAAGCTGTCGACCATGATCCAGGCCGGCTCCCCCATCGGCACCTTCGGCATGTATTCGCGCATGCTGGGCGACTTCGCCTTCGAGGAGAAGGTCGGCCACTCGCTGGTGCTGCGCGAGCCGATCGGCGTCGTCGCCGCCATCACGCCGTGGAACTATCCCCTGCACCAGATCGCCGCCAAGGTCGCCCCCGCGCTGGCCGCCGGCTGCACGGTGGTGCTGAAGCCCTCCGAAGTCGCCCCGCTCAACGCCTTCATCCTCGCCGAGGTCATCGACGCCGCCGGCCTGCCGGCCGGCGTCTTCAACCTCGTCACCGGCACCGGCCCGGTGGTCGGCGAGGCGATGGTCACCCACCCCGAGGTGGACATGGTCTCCTTCACCGGCTCCACCCGCGCCGGCAAGCGCGTCTCGGAACTCGCTTCGCAGACGGTGAAGCGCGTGGCCCTGGAACTCGGCGGCAAGTCCGCCGCCGTGATCCTCGACGACGCCGATTTCGCCGCGGCGGTGCGCGGCACGGTGAACGCCTGCTTCCTCAACTCCGGCCAGACCTGCACGGCGCACACGCGCATGCTGGTGCCGGAGTCGCGCTACGCCGAGGCGGCCAAGCTCGCCGTCGAGGCCGCCGCCAAGTTCACCGTCGGCGACCCCTTCGCCGAGACGAGCAAGCTGGGGCCCCTGATCTCCGCATCCCAGCGCGACCGCGTACGGGACTTCATCCGCAAGGGCATCGCCGAGGGCGCCGAGCTGCTCTGCGGCGGCCCCGACGCCCCGGCGGGCCTGACGAAGGGCTACTACGTACAGCCGACGGTGTTCGGCCGCGTCAAGCCGGGCAGCACCATCGAGCAGGAGGAGATCTTCGGCCCGGTGCTGTCGATCATTGCCTACAAGGACGAGGACGAGGCCGCGCGCATCGCCAACGGCACGCCCTACGGCCTCGCCGGCGCGGCGTGGGCCGGCAGCGACGAGCGCGCCATCGCCTTCGCCCGCCGCATGCGCACCGGCCAGGTGGACATCAACGGCGGCGCCTTCAACGCCCTCGCCCCCTTCGGCGGCTACAAGCAGTCCGGCAACGGCCGCGAACTGGGCAAGTACGGCCTGGAGGAGTTCCTCGAATACAAGGCGCTGCAATTCAAACCGGCGCCGAAGGCGTAAAGGAGAACAGCATGCTCAAGCTCTGCGGCTTCGCCGTCAGCAACTACTACAACAAGGTCAAGCTGTCCCTGCTCGAGAAGGGCGTGCCCTTCGAGGAGGAGCTCGCCTACCCCTCGCAGAAGGAGGCGTTCCGCAAGGATTCCCCGATGGGCAAGGTGCCCTTCCTGCGCACCGACAAGGGCGTGCTCACCGAGTCGCAGGTGCTCACCGAGTACATCGAGGACATGTACCCCGAGCCGCCGCTCTACCCGAAGGACGCCTTCGAGCGCGCCCGCTGCCGAGAGATCATCGAGCACCTCGAGCTGCACCTCGAGCTGCCGGCGCGCCGCCTCTACGCCGAGGTGTTCTTCGGCGGCGGCGTCTCCGACGAGACCAAGCAGGAGGTGGAGAAGCTGCTGGAGAAGGGCGTGCGCAGCATGACCCACCTGGCGCACTTCGAACCGTTCATCGCCGGCACGGCCTTCACCCACGCCGACTGCGCCGCCTTCGTGCACCTGCCGCTGCTGTCGCAGGCGACGAAAAAGGCCTACGGCTGCGATTTCCTCGATGAATTCCTGCCCGAAGCCAAGGCCTACCTGAAGATGGTCGGCGAGCGGCCGCACGCGCAGAAGGTCAACGCCGACCGCAAGGCGGCCTTCGAGGCCTACGCCGCAACCAAGAAATAACCGGAACCCGAAAGATGGACCTGAACTACACCCCCGAAGAACAGGCCTTCCGCGCCGAGGTGCGCGCCTTCGTCACGACCCAGCTGCCGGCCGACATCGGCGCCAAGGTGAAGGGCGGCAAGCGCCTCGCCAAGGACGACTTCGTGCGCTGGCAGAAGGTGCTGCACGCCAAGGGCTGGGGCGCGACGATGTGGCCGGTGAAGTTCGGCGGCACCGGCTGGAGCGCCGTGCAGCAGCACATCTTCGAGGAGGAATGCGCCGAGGCCGGCGCGCCGCTGCAGCTGCCCTTCGGCCTGAAGATGGTGGCGCCGGTGATCCAGGCCTTCGGCAACCAGGCGCAGAAGGACACCTTCCTGCCGCGCATCGTCGACGGCACCGACTGGTGGTGCCAGGGCTATTCCGAGCCGGGCTCCGGCTCCGACCTCGCCTCGCTGAAGACGAAAGCCGAACGCCAGGGCGACCATTACGTGGTGAACGGCCAGAAGACCTGGAACACGCTGGGCCAGTACGCCGACTGGATCTTCTGCCTGGTGCGCACGAGTTCCGAGGGCCGTCCGCAGGAGGGCATCTCCTTCCTGCTCATCGACATGAAGACGCCCGGCATCACCGTGCGCCCGATCATCATGAACGACGGCGAGCACGAGATCAACGAAGTGTGGTTCGAGGACGTCAAGGTGCCCGCGCAGAACCTCGTCGGCGAGGTGAACAAGGGCTGGACCTACGCCAAGTTCCTGCTCGGCCACGAGCGCACCGGCATCGCCGGCGTCGGCCGCTCCAAGGCGGCGCTGAAGCACCTCAAGGACATCGCCCGCCAGGAGACTGCCGCCGGCCGGCCGATGATCGAGGACGCGCGCTTCCGCGACCGCATCGCCCAGGTCGAGCTGGAGCTGATGGCGCTGGAGATCACCAACATGCGCGTGCTCTCCGCCGAGAAGGAGAAGAAGGGAGGCCACGCGATGGGGCCGGAGGCCTCGATCCTCAAGATCAAGGGCTCGGAGATCCAGCAGACCATCGCCGAGCTGCAGATGCAGGCGCTCGGCCACTACGCCCTGCCCTGGCTGCCCGAGGCGCTCGATCCGGCCTGGCCGGGCGAGCCGGTCGGCGCCGATTACGCCGCGCCGCTCTCCGGCCACTACTTCAACTACCGCAAGACGACGATCTACGGCGGTTCCAACGAGATTCAGAAGAACATCATCGCGCAAATGATCCTGGGACTCTGATCATGGACTTCAACTACACCGACGAACAGAACGCCCTGCGCGACACCCTCTCCCGCTACATCGCCAAGGATTACGGCTTCGAGCAGCGGCGCGCGCTGGCGAAATCCGAAATCGGCTTCAGCCGCGACCACTGGAAACAGTTCGCCGACCTCGGCCTGCTCGCCCTGCCCTTCCCCGAGGATGTCGGCGGGCTGAACGGCAACGCCGTCGACACGATGCTGGTGATGGAGGCCTTCGGCCGCGGCCTGGTGCTCGAGCCCTATCTTTCCACGGTGGTCGTCGCCGGCGGCCTCATCCGCGACGCCGGCAGCGCCGCGCAGAAGGAAGCCCTCCTCCCCGCCATCGCCGGCGGCGAGCTGATGCTGGCCCTCGCCCACTACGAGCGCGGCGCCCGCTACGAAGTCAGTCGCGTGGACACGGCGGCGAAGGCCGACGGCAGCGGCTGGAAGCTCTCCGGCAGCAAGGGCGTGGTGCTCGGCGGCGGCGCTTCGGACAAATTGCTCGTCTCGGCCGGCACCGGCAAGGGCCTCTCGCTGTTCCTGGTGGACGCCAAGGCGCCCGGCGTGACCGTGCGCAGCTATATGACGCAGGACGGCGGCCGCGCCGCGGAAATCGCGCTGAGCAACGTCGCCGTCGGCGCCGACGCCCTGGTCGGGCCAGAGGGCGGCGCGCTGCAGCTCGTCGAGCGGGCGCTGGACTACGGCATCGCCGCGCTGTGCGCCGAATCCGTCGGCATCATGGCGGCGCTCGACGAGGCGACGCTCGAATACCTGAAGACGCGCAAGCAGTTCGGCCAGCCCATCGGCCGCTTCCAGGCGCTGCAGCACCGCATGGTGGACATGGTCATCGCCACCGAGCAGGCGCGCTCCATGGCCATGATGGCCGCGGTGAAGGCCGATTCGCCCGACGCCGCCGAGCGCCGCCGCGCGATCTCCGCCGCCAAGGCCTACATCGGCCAGCAGGCGCGCTTCGTCGGCCAGCAGGCGGTGCAGCTGCATGGCGGCATGGGCGTGGTGGACGAGCTCAACGTCTCGCACTGGTTCAAGCGCCTGACCCTGATCGACCTCACCTTCGGCAACACCGACCACCACCTCGGCCTGTTCAGCGACACCCTGCTCGCCGCGTGATGCCATGAGCGAACACATCCACACCGAACTCGCCAGCGGCGTCCTGCGCATCGAGATGCGCCGGCCGGAGAAGAAGAACGCCCTCACCGGCCCGATGTACGCCGCCATGGCCGACGCCCTCGAGCTCGCGGCAAATGAGGATGCCGTGCGCGTCGTGCTGATCCACGGCCAGCCGGAAGTATTCACCGCCGGCAACGACCTCGGCGACTTCCTCGACGGTCCGGCCGACGATCCAGACCGGCCGGTGTTCCGCTTCCTGCGCGCCATCGCCGCCGCGCCGAAGCCCCTGATTGCCGCCGTCACCGGCAACGCCGTCGGCGTCGGCACCACGATGCTGCTGCACTGCGACCTGGTGTATGCCGGCGAAGGCGCGCGCTTCCAGCTGCCCTTCGTGAACCTGGCGCTGTGCCCGGAGGCCGCCTCCAGCCTGCTGCTGCCGCGCCTGGCCGGCCACCCGCGCGCCGCCGAGCTGCTGTTCTTCGGCGAGCCCTTCGATGCCGCCAAGGCCCGCGAGATCGGCCTCGCCAACGCCGTGCTGCCCGACGCCGGGGTGTTCGCCCACGCGCTGGCGCGCGCGCAAAAACTCGCCACCCTGCCGGCCGCCTCGCTGCGCGAGACCAAGCGCCTGATGAAGCAGGGCATCGCCGCCCTCGTGCCGCAGGCGATGCAGGACGAGGGCGAGATCTTCAGACGCCAGCTCGCCTCGCCGGCGGCCAAGGAAGCCTTCAGCGCCTTCCTCGAGAAGCGCAAGCCGGATTTCTCGAAGTTCGAGTGAGCATGTCCGACGACGTCCCCGCCGGCTTCGAGCCGATCCCGCACCTCGGCCACTACCTCAACCAGCTCGGCCCGTTCCACTGGAAGCAGTCGGAAGGCGGCATCGTCATCGGCCTGCGCATCGGGGAACGCCACACCAACACCCGCGGCATCGTCCACGGCGGCATGCTGGTCACGCTGGCCGACAGCGCGCTCGGCATCGTGCTCTACCACTCGCGCACGCCGCCGCAGCCGATCGTCACGGTGAGCCTGACCACCGACTTCATCGAGAGCGCCTATCCGGGCGACTGGGTCGAAGCCCACGTCGACATCCTGCGCATCGGCAGCCGCCTCGCCTACGCCAACTGCTACCTGCACGTCGGCAGCCGCCGCATCCTGCGCGCCTCGGGCGTCTTCGCCCTGATGCCGCCCGCCAAGCCCAGCGAGGAATCCGAAGGATGAGCAAGAAGAAGCTTTACTGGGAGGATTTTCCCGTCGGCAGCGTCGCCGAGTACGGCGGCATCACCCTGAGCAAGGAGGACATCGTCCGCTTCGCCAGGGAGTTCGACCCGCAGCCCTTCCATATCGACGAGGAGGCGGCGAAACACTCCCAGTTCGGCGGCCTCATCGCCAGCGGCTGGCACACCTGCAGCCTGTGCATGCGCATGATGTGCGACGCCTACCTGCTCGACTCCGCCAACCTCGCCTCGCCCGGCGTGGAGAACATCCGCTGGCTGAAGCCGGTGCGCCCCGGCGACACGCTGCACGTGCGCAGCGTCGTGCTGGAGGCGCGCCCCCTGGACAGCAAGCCGCACATCGGCCTGCTGCGCAACCGCTGGGAAGTGCTCAACCAGAACGGCGAGGAAGTCATGCAGATGGAAGGCTACGGCATGATGCACCGGCGCAGCCACCGCAAATGAAAATCCACGTCCTGCTGAAGAAGGAGGAACTCGACGCCCAGCGCCTGCCCGGCAAGACGGTGGTCGTGCTCGACATCCTCTTCGCCACCTCGAGCATCGTCACCGCCCTGGCGCACGGCGCCGCCGAGGTGATCCCGACGCTCGACGGCGCGGCGGCGCGGGCCGAGGCGGCGCGCCACCCGGCCGGCGACTGCGTGCTCTCCGGCGAATTGAACGCCGAGACCCTGCCCGGCTTCGTCCCGCCGACGCCGCTGCATCTGCTCGCCGAGAACCTCGCCGGCAAGTCGCTGGTGTATTCCACCACCAACGGCACGGTGGCGGTCAACAAGGCGCGCGGGGCCGACCACGTCTATGTCGCCGCCCTGCTCAACGGCGAGGCGGTGGTCGCACGCATCGCCGAACGGCATGCCGGCGAGACGGTGCTGATCGTCTGCTCCGGCTCGGCCGACAACTTCAACCTCGAGGACTTCTACGGCGCCGGCTACCTCGTTTCGCTGTTCGCGCGGCAGCCCCTGGCGCACGATCTCAGCGACGCCGCCCTCGCCGCCATGCTGCTCTACGAGAGGAACGATGCCGGTGAATGCCTGCGCCGCGCCCGCGTCGGCCGCATGATGCTGGAGCGCCGCCTCGAACGCGAGGTCGACTTCGCCGCGCAGAAGAGCCGCTACGCGGTCGTGCCGAAGCTCGACGGCGATCGTCTGCTCGCCGCGAAGAATTGAATCCCAACCGCCCCCTCCGCGTTCCCGCGGACAATTGAGCCATGCCCAAGATCACCATCAAGAGCCTGGAAGAACTCCGCCAGTGGGTCGGCAGGGAAATCGCCGCCAGCGACTGGCTGGCCGTCGACCAGGAGCGCATCGACCGCTTCGCCGACGCCACCGGCGACCACCAGTGGATCCACGTCGACCCGGCGCGCGCGAAAGCCGAATCGCCCTTCGGCGCGACCATCGCCCACGGCTACCTGACGCTGTCGCTGCTGCCGCACATGATGCTGGAGACGCTCGAGGTCCAGGGCGGCCGCATGAGCATCAACTACGGCCTCAACCGCGTGCGCTTCGCCGCGCCGGTGCGCGCCGGCGACCGCATCCGCGCGCGCTTCACCCTCGCCGCGCTGGAAGACATCCCCGGCGGCATCCAGCTCACCTGGCACGCCCTGATCGAGATCGAAGGCCAGCACAAGCCCGCCTGCGTCGCCGAAATGATCGCGCGGCGCTACGACTAACCACAAAAGTCAGTCCCCGCAACACGGCGCCGTACCGTGGGGACTGACTTCTGTTCCTCATGCCGCCAGGCGTCGCAAATGCTCGCCATCGGCCAGCACGCTCAAGTTGGCGGCGGTAAGCACCACTTGTCGAGCCGGAAATTCTGTCAAAATCAACGAACGCGGTTCTTTCTCCGCGACGCGGCGGCGTGCCGCGGGGAGCTTCCATCAGGGAGGGACAGCATGTTGCGTTTTCTGGCCGCAGCGGCGGCCTTCGCCGCCTCGATCGCCCACGGACAGGTCGTGGTCAGGGATCTGTCCAGCCGCCCCGACGTGACGGTGCGAATCGCCTACGCCCGGGCTGCCAACCCCGTCGCCAGCGCCGTCCTCTTCCAGGGCGGCGGCGGCAACGTCGGCATTTACCCGAACGGCACCATGAACTGGAACAACCAGTTCCTCTCCGGCGCGGGCGCGCTCGATCGCTTCACGGCCAACGACATCAGCGTGGCGGTGGTCGACGCCCCTTCCGATCGACGGGACTTGAACGGCGGCTTTCGTGCTTCGCCCGAGCATGCGGAGGATGCCGCGGCGGTGATTGCCTTCCTGCGCACCGAAAGCAGCCTGCCGGTGTGGGCGATCGGCACCAGCAACGGCTCGCTGTCGGCGGCGAACGCCGCCGTACGGCTGGGCCCGCGCGGCCCGAATGGCATCGTGCTGACTTCCGCGACGACCAGCCATGCACCGAACCCGTCGCTGACCCACCTCGTGACGGATGCGAGCCTGGCCGAAATCGGCGTCCCCGTCCTGTGGGTGCATCACCGTATCGACGAGTGCAAGCACACGCCGTTCAATGCCATTCCGCCCCTCGTTGCATCGATGAAGAAGGCTGCCAGGGCGGACCTGATCCCGGTCGAAGGCGGCGACAACTCGCCCCGCGGCAATCGGTCAACGCCCTGCAGCTCGGGATACCACCAGTTCCAGGGAATCGAGGCGGAGGTGACGAAACGGATTGCCGACTGGATCAAAAAGGAACAAGGCGCGAAATGACCTTGCGCGATCGGTTCGCGGCAGCCGCCACCGCTTCGATCTCGCCGCCGACCGGGCGCAACTAAACGTGCATGCCGCCGTCGGCCATGAACACGCCACCGGTCGAAAAGCTGCTGCGCGCGCCGGCCAGAAACAGCACCATCTCGGCGATCTCGGCCGGCCGCCCGTGCCGTCCCAGCGGAATCTTGGCGTCCAGCATGGCCGTGGCGTCACGCCCCACCACGGTGGACAGGCGCCGCTCGATGTCGGCCTGGAATTCGTTGGCAATCGGTCCCGGCGCAATCGCGTTGACGCGAATGCCGCGCCCTGCACCCTCCTTGGCCGCCACCCGCATCAGCCCCAGCAGCGCGTGCTTGGAGGTGGCGTAGGCGGCGATGCCCGGGTCGGCCGTCACCGCCACCACGCTGGCGTTGATGAGCACGCTGGCGCCATCGTTGAGCAGCGGCAGGCCGTATTTCAGGGCAAGGAAGGTGCCGCGCACATTCACCGCCATGACGGCGTCGAACACGTCTTCGGGGTACTCGGCCAGGGGCGCGATGGCGCCATTGATGCCGGCATTGCAAAACAGGAAGTCCAGGCCGCGATTCCAGCGTGCGCGTGCCTGCGCCAGGTAGCCGCGCGCCTGGGCCGCATCGGACACATCGGCCACCGCCCACGCCATCCGCGCCGCATCGCCGCCCAGCGCCCGCGCAGCGCCGCGCAAGGCGTCCTCGCTGTGATCGACCAGGAACACATAGGCGCCCTGCGCCAGCAGCGCGCGCGCCGACGCCTGCCCGAGGCTGCCCGCGCCGCCGGTAATCACGCAGACCTTGTCTTTCATGTCAGCCATCGCCGCCTCCTCAGCTCGGGGAATCAAACCGCACCCAGGTAGGCGCGCTGTACCGCATCGTCATCGAGCGCCTGCGCCGCCGAACCCCCGCCGCTGACCACCCCGGTGGCCATCACATAGGCACGGTCCCCGATCTCCAGGCTCAGGCGCGCGTTCTGCTCCACCAGCAAGATGCCCAGGCCGGTGTCCCGAATGCGCCGCAGCGCCTGGAACAATTCATGGGACAACAGAGGCGACAGGCCCAGCGAGGGCTCGTCCAGCAGCAAGATGGTGGGCGCGGACATCAGCGCGCGCCCGATCGCCACCATCTGCTGCTCGCCCCCGCTCATGGTGCGCACCTGTTGCCCCAGGCGTTCGCCCAGGCGTGGAAACAAATCCAGCACCGAGGCACGCGTGCGTGCCTCAGCCGCGCGGGCACGCGACGGGTAGGCGCCCAGCGCCAGGTTCTCCTCGACGCTGAGCTCGCCGAACACGCCCCGGCCCTCCGGCACCAGCGCCAGACCCCGATCAACAATGTGATGCGGCGCCTGCCCCACCAGGGAGCGGCCGTCGAGTTCAATGCGCGCCCCCGGATGCGCCGCCACCATCCCCGCCACCGCCTTGAGCAGCGTGGACTTGCCCGCGCCGTTGGCCCCCAGCATGGCAACGATCTCGCCCCGTGCGACCGACAGCGCCGCACCGCTGAGCGCGAGGTGCCGCCCGTAGCTGACCGACAGCCCCGAGACTTCAAGCATGGGCCGCCCCTCCCAGGTAAGCCGCCAGCACATCCGGATGCGCCAGCACCTCGGCGGTCTGCCCCTGCGCGATGACCCAGCCGGCGCTCATCACGACGCAGCGGGTACACAGTGCGCGGATCGCGTCCATCACGTGCTCCACCATCAGGATGCTCAGCCCGCTGTCGCGAATCTCCCGCACCAGGGCGATGCCCTCCTGCAATTCCGTCGGGTTCAGGCCCGCCAGCCACTCGTCGAGCAGCAGCAGCTTGGGCTGCAAGGCCAGCGCGCGCGCCAGCTCCAGCCGCTTCTGATCGATGTAGGTCAGCTCGCCGGCCTTGTCGGCCAGACCCACCCGCGCCAGATGGCCGCGCGCCCGGGTGCGCGCGGCCTCGCCCCAGATGCCGCGCGGCCCGAAAGCCAGCCCGCTGATCACGTTTTCCAGGCAGCTGAGCTCGCACGGCACGCGCACGAGCTGAAACGAGCGGGCCATGCCCTTGCGCGCCAGCTTGAAGGCCGGCAGGCCCTGCACGGGCTCACCGTCGAATTCCACCACGCCGGCGTCCGGCACCAATGCACCGGAGATGAGGTTCATGGCCGTGGTTTTGCCCGAACCGTTGGGGCCCAGCAGGCCGACGATCTCGCCGCGACCGACTTCCAGATCGAGCCGGTCCACCGCGCGCAGACCCCCGAAGCTGCGGCTCAACCCGCGAACCCGCAACATGGGCGCCGAGCTGTTCATGCGGCCGCCTTGCCGCGGCGGCGCCACCAGGCCGACAGCGCCGCCGCCACGCCATTGGGAACAAAGTACACGATCACCATGAAGGCCGCGCCCAGCAGAATGGAGAAGTGGTTGGGAAAGCGCGCGGACAGGAACTCGAACAGCAGGCTCAGGGGAATCGCGCCCGCCACCGGCCCGAAAAGACTGCCCGCGCCGCCCAGCAGCGCCATGATCACCACCTGGAAGGAAATGACGGCATTGAAGGAGATGGCCGGGTCGATATAGGTCCAGCGCGGCGCCATGATCGCCCCGGTCAACGTGATGAAAGCCGAACTGACCACGAACAGCACCAGCTTGGAGCGCGTCACGTCGATGCCGATGTGACGCGCCACCATCTCGTCCTCGCCGATCACCCGCAGGGCCAGCCCCAGCCGCGAACGCTGGATCCACCAGCTCAGGGCAAACAGCAAGGCCAGCAGCGCCAGCAATTCCCAATAGATCTGCCGCGGCGTCACCTCCAGAAAGATGTAACGGCCCACGGTCTTGGTGATGTTCACTTCGTACCAGGTGAACAGCTGGCGCACCAGCTCGGCCAGACCGAAGGTGAAGATCACGAAATAGGTGCCCGACAGGCGCAGCGTGGCCAGCCCGACCAGCAAGGCCAGCAGGCTGCCCGCCGCCACGGCAATGAGGAACACCACCGGCAGCGGCAGCGCATCGCCCACCACGGCTACGGCATAGGCGCCGATGCCATAGAAGGCCACGCTGGCCAGGGACACGTAACGCGTCGGGCCCGAGAACACGGCCCAGGCGGTGGCCATGAGCACGTATTGCGACAGATTGATCCCCAGACCGAGGTAGTAGTCGTTGCTGCTCAATACCGGCAGCAGCGCCGCCGCCGCCAGCATGCCCCAGACCAGCAACAGGGATTTCTTTTGCGGCAGCTTCATCGCACAGGGCGGCCAAATAGGCCCGCCGGCCGCCACAGCAGCACGCTCAGGAACAAGAGGTAATTGACCGCCAGCGTCAGGCCCGGGTCCACCAGGCGCGCCACCAGGGTTTCGGCCATGCCCAGCAGCAAGCCGGCCACCACGGCGCCCAGCATGTTGCCCACGCCACCCATGATGATGACGATCAGCGCCTTCATGGTGAAGATCACCCCCATGGAGGCACTGAAAGTCAGAAACATGCTGGCCAGCACGCCGCCTGCCGCCACCAGGGCGCCGCCCACGGCAAAGGTGATGGCCGACACCTTGCGCACATCGATGCCGACCAGCGGTGCATTGCCCGGCGCCGTCGCCACGGCCCGCACCGCCGCCCCGGCACGGGTGCGGGAGAGAAACAGGTAGATGGACAGGCCCGCCAGGACCGTGAGGCCGAACATGATGAGGCGGTTGCGAGCGATCAGCGCGCCGCCGATGTTCACCGCCTCCGCGGCGAAGTTGTAGCTGTGGTAGCTGCCGCCGAACAGCACCACCATCACGCCCTGCACCACGAACAGCAAGCCGAAGGTGGCCAGCAGGCTGTCCACCTCCAGCGCCGGTCCGGCCTGGGTGCGGCGCACCAGCGGCGACAGCAGCACCTGGTACACGAGCCAGTTCACCGCAAATCCCACCGGCAACGACAGTGCCAGCGTGATCAGCGGATTGACCTGCCAATAGGTGAATGCCGCATAGGCACCGAAGGCGGCCGCGATCAGCCACTCGCCGTAGGCCAGATGCATGATGCGCGCCACGCCGTACTGCAGGGTCAGACCCATGGCGACCATGGCGTACAGGCCGCCCAGGGTCAGACCAAACAGCAACAGCTCGACGATCAGCTGCATGCCCGCCGACGAGCCCGCTGCCTCAGACCGGCTTCCAGGCCGGCTTGGGCAACAGCACCTTGCGCGCGCCCGGCTTGCCGGCAGGCGCCACGCCGTAGTACTGGCCGTTTTGCCACTGGCCGGTGAACCACAGGTCGCGCCATTGCTGGTCCGTGAACTTCATCGCTCCGTTGGCGGTGTCGAAGGTGCCCTTCTTGATCTCCGCGATGACGGCGGCCCGATCCAGCGTTCCCGCCCGCTCGATGGCCTGCTGCAGGATCTGCAGGCTCGAGTAGATGTTGATGTTGGTGAAGCGGTCGGGCTCGGCGCCGCCGAGCTCCACGTGCTTCTTGTAGAACTCCTTGAAGCGCGGGTCGTCCGCATTGGTGCCGCCCACGCCCATGATGCCCTCGACGTTGGCGCCGAAGCGCTTGAGGAACATCGGGAAGGCCGTTCCGATCCCCACGAAGAACACCTTGGGATTGAAGGAGGAGACGCGCGCCTGCTCGGTCAGCGCCACCGTGTCGGGCGGGTACGAGAAAGCCACGAACACGTCGGGGTTCAGCGCCTTGGCCTCGTTGATCAGGGGCGACATGTCCTGCGTGCCCACCGGGTAGGACTTGTCATACACGAACTTGAAGCCGTGCTTGGCCGCGGCCTTGCGCGCGCCCCCGGAGAGATCCACGCCGAAACCGTCGGCAATGCTCACCATCGCGATGTTGCTGCCGATCAGGCCGGCCTTGCGCTGCACATCCAGGATGTCCATCAGCGCCTCGCCATACATGGAGCCGCCGCCCTGGACAAAGAAAATGTTGCCCCAGCGCTTGACCAGCTGCGGCGCCATGTCGGTGATGGCCGCCACCGCCAGATGCGGGTAGTTGTACTTGTTGAGCGTCGGCGCAATGGCCAGGTTGATCCCGGTGGACCAGGGCGCCAGCACGAAATCGACCTTGTCCTGCGTGGCCAGCCGCTCGTAGGCGCGCACCGCCTCCTCGGAGCTGGAGCGGTCGTCGTACTCGATGACTTCCAGCGGCATTCGGCGTCCTCCGACCTGGATGCCGCCCGCGTCATTGACCTCGCGCACCCACATCTTGTAGACCGGGGTGATCTGGGAAGTCGCACCGCCCGCATTCGGCCCGGTCTTGGACACCGTGTAGCCGATCTTGATCGACGCCGCCTGCGCGTGCAGCAAGGCCGGCGCACCCATCACGGCGGCGGCCCCGCCCAGCACCGCACTCCTGATGATGAACTGTCTGCGATTGCTCATGCTCTTGTCTCCTTCACGAAGATTGCACCGCCGGCCGGCGGCTGGTTCGCCCGGCTGGGCGCGAAAATCATCAGAACGGATAATGGCGAGGCGCGGTCTGCATGGTGATCCAGCGCAGCTCCGTGAATTCATGAATGCCCGCCTTGCCGCCGAAGCGGCCCATGCCAGAACCCTTGACGCCGCCAAAGGGCATCTGCGCCTCATCGTGCACCGTGGGGCCGTTGACATGGCAGATGCCCGACTCGATGCGGCGCGCCACGTTGAAAGCGCGCGCGAGGTCGCCGCCAAACACGGACGCACTCAGCCCGTATTCGTTGTCGTTGGCGCAGGCCACGGCCTCTTCCACACCGCTCACACGCACGATGGCCTTGACCGGTCCGAAGGTTTCCTCGTGGTAAATCCTCATGGCCGCGGTGACGTGATCGAGAAGGGTGGCCGGCATCAGCGTATCCGTGGCCTTCTGGCCGCAGACGAGCCTGGCACCCTTGGCCAGCGCATCGTCAATCAGCTCATTGCAGCGCTCGACCGTGCTCATGCCGATCACCGAGCCCAGCACCACGGGGTCTGGCTTGCGTGGATCACCCAGAGGCAACACCGCCGCCCGCGCCGCGAAACGGCGAACGAATTCGTCGGCGATCTTCGCGTCCACGATGATGCGCTCGGTGGACATGCAGATCTGGCCGCTGTTGGCAAAGCAGCCGAACACCGCGCCATCGACGGCGTCGTCGATGTTCGCATCGTCCAGAACCACCATGGGAGCCTTGCCGCCAAGTTCCAGCACCGCCGGCTTGAGGTGTTTGGCGCAGGTCATGGCGATGATCCTGCCCACCCGCGTGGAGCCGGTGAAGTTCACGCGGCGCACCGCCGGCTGCGCCACGATGGCTTCAACCACGGCGCCCGCATCGGCCGGTGCATTCGTGATGTAGTTCACCACGCCGGGGGCAAAGCCGGCGTCCTGCAGCGCCTCGACGATGAGCTGGTGCGTGCGCGGGCAATTCTCCGAGCCTTTGAGGATCACGGTATTGCCGCAGGCCAGCGGCGTGGCAATCGCACGGACGCCAAGGATGACCGGCGCATTCCAGGGCGCGATGCCCAGCACGACGCCGGCCGGTTGGCGCACGCCCATGGCCAGCGAGCCCGGCACGTCCGAAGGGATCACCTCGCCCCCCACCTGGGTCGTCAGCGCCGCAGCCTCGCGCAGCATGCCTGCGGCCAGCATCACGTTGAAACCGGCCCACATCGCGGCGGCGCCGGTCTCCGCGCCCATCGCCGCGATGAAGTCCGCCCGCTTGGCCTCCAGCGCGTCAGCCGCCTTGAGCAGCAGCGCGCGCCGCTCATTCGGCCCGCTCTGGCTCCAGGTCTTGAACGCCACCGCCGCTGCCTGCACCGCCGCCACGGCATCCGCGGCGCTGGCCGCCGGTGCGCGCGTGGCCACGCTGCCATCCAGCGGATTGCGCCGCTCGAACGTGGCGCCGTTGGCGGCCGCAGCCTTCTGGCCGTTGATCAGCATGGACAAATCGGACATCACGGACTCCTGTCTGAAATCATTGAACGTGAATTGCGCCAGAATTTCTTCTTATTGTTTGCCTGGCCAACATATCAGACATCGGTGGACGCTACAAACCATGGGCCATGCCGAACCGTTCTAGCTGACATGTCGCTTTCGCTGGAGTGCACTGCGGCAAACGCCAGGCCGTGCGCGGCGGAACAGGGGTTGCGCGCCCGGCCGGGGCGAGATGACCGCCGCCGGCGCCGCCCGGGAACCGCGCGGCAACGAACCGATCGGGCAGGTGCGCCTCGGCGAGGCGGCCGCGGGTCAAAAGTCAGTGCCGCCGGCACGGCGCCGTGCCGGCGGCACTGACTTTTCCACGTTCAGCGGGCCACGACGCGGGCGTCCTCGCCGCTGCCTTCGATGCTCACGTTCTGGCCGACGGCGAGGGCCGGATTGGCCGGCTGGGTGATCGTGACCAGCACGCCGGTGTCCGTGCGCACGACGATCTGCTGGCCCTGCACCGGCGTGGCGTAGTGCTGCTGGACCTTGTGGCCGGCGTAGGCGCCGCCGACGGTGCCGAGCACGCGGGCGACATCGCGCCCGCTGCCCTTGCCGACCAGGCTGCCGACGCCGAAGCCGACCACGCCGCCGACCACCGCGCCGACGCCGACGCCCTGGCTGCCGGCAATCTGCACGGGGGTGATCTGCTCGATGACGCCGGAGCGCGCCTCGCGCTCCCCGTACGTGCCGCCGCCCGAAGCGCAGGCGGCGAGGATGACGGCGAGAAACAGGGCAAACAAGCCGGCCAGGGTTTTCCGGAACATCAACATGAGCTTCTCCTTTAACGGTTCCTGAGTGGGGTTCACGCAATTTGACGTGCCAGCCCGCAAAAGGTTGCCGGTGCGCGCACGTTGAGGCAAGTGCCGGAGACGGCGATGCCCCGGGCCGCGCAGTTCGAGTCGAACCCGCCCTAGTCCTCGAACGGCAGCCCGACGTAGTTTTCCGCCAGGGTGGTGCGCCCGGCCAGCGAATGCACGACGTAGTCCAGCTCCGCGTCCAGCGCCTTCTGCTCGAAGGGGTTGGTGTCGGGGAAAGTGTGCAGCAGCAGGCTCATCCACCAGGAGAAGCGCTCGGCCTTCCAGACGCGGCGCAGGCAGCGCGCCGAGTAATGGTCGATGCCCGCCTCGCTGCCCTCCTGGTAGAACTCGATGAGGGCGCGTGCCAGGGTGCGCACGTCGCTGGCGGCGAGGTTGAGGCCCTTGGCGCCGGTCGGCGGCACGATGTGGGCGGCGTCGCCGGCGAGGAACAGGCGGCCGAAGCGCATCGGCTCGGCGACGAAGCTCCTCAGCGGCGCGATGCTCTTCTCCAGCGAGGGGCCGGTGACGAGGCGCGCGTTGGCCTGCGCGTCGAGGCGCTGCCTCAGTTCGTCCCAGAAGCGCGCGTCGGACCAGTCCTCGACCTTCTCGGTGAGCGGCACCTGCACATAGTAGCGGCTGCGCGTGTGGGAGCGCATGCTGCACAGGGCGAAGCCGCGCGCGGTCTTGGCGTAGATCAGCTCCTCGGACACCGGCGGCGTATCGGCGAGCAGGCCGAGCCAGCCGAAGGGGTAGACCTTCTCGTAGTTCCTGATGGCGCCCTTCGGCACGCTGGCGCGGCAGACGCCGTGGAAGCCGTCGCAGCCGGCGATGAAGTCGCACGCGATGTCGTGCGCGATGCCGTCCTTGACGTAGCGCAGGCGCGGCCGCGTGCCGTCGAAGTCGCGGATGCCGACTTCCTTCGCCTCGTACACCGTCTTCAGGCCGGCGGCGGCGCGCGCCTGCATCAGGTCCTTGGTCAGCTCGGTCTGGCCGTAGACCATCACCTGCTTGCCGCCGGTGAGGCCGGCGAGGTCGATGCGATGGCGCTTGCCTTCGACGAGCAGCTCGAAGCCCGCGTGCGGCAAGCCCTCGGCATGCATGCGTGCGCCGACGCCGGCTTCGTCGAGGAGATCGACGGCGACCTGCTCGAGCACGCCGGCGCGGATGCGCCCGAGCACGTATTCCGGCGTCTGCGCTTCGAGGATGACGGCGTCGATGCCGGCTCCGGCCAGCAGCTGGCCGAGGATCAGGCCCGAAGGGCCGGCGCCGACGATGACGACCTGGGTTTTCATGTCTTGCCCCTCCGTTGGATTCTTGCCCGTCTTTCGCGCCCGGCGGCTCAGGCGGCGTTTCGGACCGGCTGGAATGTTTCCGTGTCGATCTCCTGTTGCGTGGCGGCGCTGTAGCGCGGTCCGGCGACGCTCTGCCGGTTGATGAGCGCGTCGAGCCGTTCGACCAGGCTGCGGTCGAGGCGGACGGCGTCGCTGTCGGCGTTCTCGTCGAGATGCTGCGGCTGCCGGGTGCCGAAGATCGGCAGGATGTGGTCGCCCTTGGCCAGCAGCCAGGCGATGGCGAGCTGCGCCGGCGTGCAGCCGGCCGCCGCGGCGATGCGCTCGTATTCGGGCAGCAGCGCGAGGTTCTTCGCGTAGTTGGCCGGCTCGAAGCGCGGCATCTGGCGGCGGATGTCCTTCTCCTCGAGCTGCGTCGCCGGGTCGAGGAGCTTGCCGGTGAGGAAGGCGCGCGCCAGCGGGCTGAAGGCGACGAAGGCCGTGCCCAGTTCGCGGCAGGCTTCCAGCGTGGCGATCTCCGGGTTGCGCGTCCACAGCGAATACTCGGATTGCAGCGCGGCGATCGGATGCACGGCGTGGGCGCGGCGCAGCGTGGCGGCGGAGACTTCGGAGAGGCCGATCATCCGCACCTTGCCCTGCCGCACCAGCCCGGCCAGGGCGCCGACGCTGTCCTCGATCGGCACCTGCCTGTCCCAGCGGTGCAGGTAGTAGAGGTCGATAACGTCCGTCTGCAGGCGCCGCAGGCTTTCCTCGCAGGTGCGCTTCAGCGTCTCCGGCCGGCCGTCGATGACGCGGCGGCCAGAGACGCCGGTCATGCCGCACTTGCTGGCGAGGAAGATTCTCTGCCGGTGCGGCTTCAGGGCCTTCCCCAGCAGGGTCTCGTTCCTGCCGAAGCCGTACAGCGCGGCGGTATCGAAATGCGTGATGCCGCGCTCGAGCGCGCGCGCGAGCAGCGCCGCGGCGGCCGCCTCGGACGGCGGCGTGCCGTAGGCGTGGCTGAGGTTCATGCAGCCCAGGCCGATGGCCGAGACGCTCGCGATGCCGATGCTTCTTTGCTGCATGACTACCCCAATTGCCTTTCGAGCCTATCGAGCGTGCGATAGCACGGCAGCACCTGCGCCACGCTGGCGTTGGGCTCGCGGCCCTCGCGGATGGCGGCGAAGAACTCGCGGTCCTGCAGCTCGATGCCGTTCAGGGAGACGTCGACCTTCGAGACGTCGATCTTCTCGTCCTTGCCGTTCACCAGGTCGTCGTAGCGGGCGATGTAGGTGCCGCTGTCGCCGATGTAGCGGAAGAAGGTGCCGAGCGGGCCGTCGTTGTTGAAGGACAGCGACAGCGTGCAGATGGCGCCGCTGCTGGCCTTCAGCTGGATCGACATGTCCATGGCGATGCCCAGCGTCGGGTGGATCGGCCCCTGGAGGGCGTTGGCCTGGACGATCTCGCCGCCGGTTTGATAGGCAAACAAGTCGACGGTGTGCGCGGCGTGGTGCCACAGCAGGTGATCGGTCCAGCTGCGCGGCTGGCCGAGGGCGTTCATGTTCGTGCGGCGGAAGAAGTAAGTCTGCACGTCCATCTGCTGGATATTGAGTTCGCCGGCCTGGATCTTCTTGTGCACCCACTGGTGGCTGGGATTGAAGCGGCGCGTGTGGCCGCACATGGCGACGAGGCCGGCCTGCTTCTGCAACGCCACCACCGCCTCGGCGTCCTTCAGGCTGTCGGCCAGCGGGATCTCCACCTGCACGTGCTTGCCGGCCTTCAGGCACTGGATGGCCTGGGCGGCGTGCAGCTGCGTCGGCGTGCACAGGATCACCGCGTCGACTTCCTTCAGCGCCAGGCTGTCGGCGAGGTCGGTGGCGACATGGCCGATGCCGTACTTGCCGGCCACCTCCTGCGTCTTGGCCAGCTCGCGGCCGACCAGCGACGCCACTTCGACGCCGTCGATCAGCTTGATGGCGTCGAGGTGCTTGATGCCGAAGGCCCCGGCTCCGGCCAGTGCGACTTTTATGGGTTTGCCCATTATTGGTTCTCCAGGATCAGATGGCCCACGGCGGTGTTGCTCGCCGGGACATGATAGAAGCGGTGCGCCACCTTGGGGAGATTGTCGGACATCGCGCCGCGGGCGATCAGCCACATCACCAGCTCGATGCCCTCCGAGCCGGCTTCGCGCACGTACTCGATGTGCGGCACCTGCGCGAGGCCCGCCGGATCGGCGATGAGACGGTCGAGGAAGGCATTGTCCCATTCGCGGTTGATGAGGCCGGCGCGCGGCCCCTGCAGCTGGTGGCTCATGCCGCCGGTGCCCCAGACCTGGACCTTGAGGGGCGCGTCGTAGGATTCGACCGCCTTGCGGATGGCGCGCCCCAGATTGAAGCAGCGCCGGCCCGAAGGCACCGGGTACTGCACGACATTCACCGCGAAGGGAATCACCGGGCACGGCCACGCCGCGGGCTGGCCGCACATCAGCGACAGCGGCACGGTGAGGCCGTGGTCGACGTCCATCCTGTTCACGATGGTCAGGTCGAAGTCGTCCATGATCACCGACTGGGCGATGTGGGCGGCCAGCTCCGGATGCCCCTTCACCACCGGCACCGGGCGCGGCCCCCAGCCCTCGTCGGCCGGCTTGAACTCCGCCGCGCAGCCGATGGCGAAGGTCGGGATGATCTCCAGGCTGAAGGCCGTGGCGTGGTCGTTGTAGACCAGGAAGACGACGTCGGGCGTGTTGTCCTTCATCCATTGCTTCGATAACTCGAAGCCGGCGAACATTTTCTGCCAGTACGGCTCGCCGGTCCTGCCCTGGTCGACGGCCACGCCGATGGCCGGCACGTGTGAGGAATAGACGCTCGCGGTGATTCGTGCCATCACTGTTTCTCCCATTCGTGCGTGTAGCGGTTGCCTTCGACGGGACGGCCGCCGGCCACCATCATGTCGCGGTATTCCTCCTCGCTCATGCCGGTCATGCTGCCGGCCATCTGCTGGAAGCTCTTGCCGTCGGTGGCGCCGATGCGCGCGAGGAAGTAGATGTTGCCGCCGAGGCGGATGCACCAGTTGAGGTCGCGCGCCAGCACGGCCTGCTTCTGTTCCTCGCTCATCGGCCACTCGTCGAGGTAGGCGCGCTCGTTCGCCTTGAAGCGGGCGCGGTTCTCCGGCTTCATCAGCGAGACGCAGAACTGGTTGAGGTGGTAGCCCTTCCTCGACTGCTCGGCATCGAAGATGGTCGTGCCCGGCACGTCCGTGTAGGGTTTTTCGAGCGCCATGTCAGTTTTCCTCCGGCCAGTAGAGCCGCATGGGGTTGTCGACCAGCAGCTTGCGCTGCAGTTCGGGGGTGACGGCGATGCGCGGAACGAAATCCACCAGCCTGCCGTCGTCGGGCATGTGGTCCTTCAGGTTGGGGTGCGGCCAGTCGGTGCCCCACAGCACGCGCTCGGGGAAAGCCTCGACGATGCGCTTCGCGAAGGGCACGACATCGTCGTAGCCTGGCGGACCGGCTTTCGACAGCCGTTCCGGGCAGCTCACCTTCGACCAGACGTTGGGATGCTCGCGCAGCAGTTTCAGGAACAGTTCGAACTCGGGGCCGCCGACCGGTTTCGCCACGTCGGGCCGGCCCATGTGGTCGACCACCACGGTGGTCGGCAGTGCGGTGAAGAAATCCCACAGCTGCGGCAGGTCCTGCGCCTCGAAGTACACCACCACGTGCCAGCCGAGCGGCGCGATGCGGCCGGCGATCTCCAGCAGCTCGTCCTTCGGCGTGAAGTCCACCAGCCGCTTGAGGAAGTTGAAGCGCACGCCGCGCACGCCGGCCGCGTGCAGCGCCCGCAGATCGGCGTCGGTGACGGCGCGCCGCACGGTGGCGATGCCGCGCGCCCTGCCCCCTGACGCGCGGCAGGCGTCGGCCATGGCGCGATTGTCGGCGCCGTGGCAGGTAGCCTGGACGATGACATTGCGGGCGAAGCCAAGATGGTCGCGCAGGGCGAAGAGCTGGTCTTTCGAGGCATCGCAGGGGGTGTACTTGCGCTCCGGCGCGAAGGGAAACTGCGCCGCCGGGCCGAAGACGTGGCAGTGCGCGTCGACGGCGCCGGCCGGCACCCGGAAGGCGGGCTTCGACGGATGGGGATGGAAGGGCAGCCAGCCGGGGTCCATGTCAGTCATCCTCATCCCCGCGGAAGCGGGAATCCAGGGGGTTGTCGGTGATTGTGGATTCCCGCGTTGGCGGGAATGGCGAAGCCCGCACGGACAGGATGCGGTCGGCGTCCGCGCGCCAATCCTTGCGGGGCGCGTTGCGGTCGCCGAACAGGCCGGCGTCGGCAAGGTCCGCCATCCACGCCTGGCGCTCGGCGGTGCCGGCGGCGGACCAGGGTTGCAGCCCCGCCTCGCGCACCGTCTGCGCCGCTTCGCGCATCTCTTCCGCGCGGCGGCGGCCGTGCTGGATGACGCGCTGGAAGAACCAGGCGCCCTGCTTTTCCCAGTCGATGCCGGGAAAGGTCTCGGCGAGCGAGGCCAGCACCGCGTCCTCGACGCCCCAGGCGCGCGCCGCGACGAAGCTCTCGATGACCATCGCCTCCAGCCCCTTGATCATCACGCTGCGGCACATCTTGGTGGCGGAGGCGACGCCGAGCTTCGCCGGGCCGGCCTGGGCCGCGAAGCCGAGCGAATTGATCAGCGGCACCAGCTCGGCGGCGTGCGGCCCGCCCGCCAGCAGCGGCACGCGGATGCGGCAGGGCGGGATCGAGGTCATCACCGCGCCCTCGACGTAGCGACCGCCGGCGGCGGCGACGATCCCGCCGGCCCTGATCTTCGCACCGGGCGAGGCCGAATTGAAATCGAGGAACCAGGCGCCGGAGCGCAGCCGCGGCGCACAGGCTTCGGCCACCGGCACGGCCTGGCTGGCGGTGACGGCGGAGAGGAGCAGATCGCACTGCGCCGCCAGCGCGCCATGGCTGGCGGCCAGCCGCACGCCGTGGCGCTGCGCGTGCGCGCGCAGCGGCGCCTCCTCCGGCCCGCCCTGCTTGATGTCATGAGCCACGACATGCGCCGCCCCGCGCGCACGCAAGTCCTCGGCGAGGATGCGCCCGACCTCGCCGTAGCCGACGAGGCCGATGCTCCATTGCAGGGGATCGGCAGGCAAGGTCACGGCTGCAGTCCGGCAATCGAAAAGCGGCCGTGCCAGTCGGGATCGAAACCGCCGAAACGGGTCTTCACGCGGACATCCACGAGATAGGGCCGGCCCCCTCCCATCGCCGCCTTGGCGCGGGCGAAGGCGGCAGCCAGCTCGGCGGGATCGCCGACCGTCTCGGCCTCGACGCCGTAGCCCTTGGCCAGGCTGACGAAATCGATCTCGGGATGGCCAAGCGAGACGCCCGGATAGCGGCCGGTGGCGGACATCCGCCCGGGATAGCGCACCATGTTCATGCGGTTGGCCTGGTACTGGCCGTTGTTCACGATGACGTAGGCGACCGGCGCCGCATAGCGGGCCGCCGTCCACAGCGCCTGGATGCCGAAGTTGGCGCAGCCGTCGCCGGCCACGCACCAGGTCTCGCGGCCGGGGCGGCCGAGCGCGACGCCGATGGCGGCCGCCAGGCCCCAGCCCAGCACGCCGCTCGAGGTGCCGAAGGCGCGGCGGCGGCTTTCGTAGGGCAGCGTGCCGTCGATGGTCAGGGTGTCCTGGGCGATGTCGAAGCTCGTCACCACTTCCAGCACCAGGTTGGCGTCGCCGGCGATCGCCTTGTCCAGTTCGCCGAACAACCGCCTCGGGGCGATGGGCGCGCCCGCCGCATCCTGCGCCTGCGCTTCGGCCAGGCGCTTTCTTCTCGCTGCGGCGAAATCCAGCACCCTCTGGCGCTTGGCGCGCAGCGCGGGCGTGTCGAGGTCCTGCGTGCGCAGGGCGGCCAGCACGGCGGCGGCAGTGCTCTTGATATTCGCCAGCGCGGCGGAATCGACCGGGTAGTTGCGCGCCACCTCCGTCCAGTCCTGCCCGGTGTGGAAGATCTTCGCCGAACGATCGACGATGACGCCCTCGTTGCGCGGCCGCTTGAACATGTGGCCGCCCAGGCTCCAGAAGGCATCGGCCTGGCGCGGCAGCTCGGGCTCCTGCACCAGCACCGAGCCGACGAAGCTGGGATGGTTGGTCGGATACACCATGCCCATCTCCCAGGAGGTGGCGACATGGGCGCCGACCGCCTCGGCAATGGCCATCACCTCGCCGCTGACCTCCTCGCGCCGGGCCTCGGTGCCGAGCAGGATCATCGGCCGTTCGGCGGCGAGCAGGCCGGCGACGATGGCCTCGACGTGCTCGTCCGGCGGCAGGACAGCGCGGGAAACGCGCGATTTCTCGCGCGGCAGGATTTCCGTATGGGCGATCCGCCGCTCGAACAGATCCTTGGAAATCGTGACGAAGGTCGGCCCGCCCGGCGGCGCTTCGGCGAGCAATGTGGCGCGGCGCAGCGTCGCCGCGAGGGTCGTCGGGTCCATGACGTCCCAGGTCCATTGCGTGTAGTGCTGCGGAAAGGCATGCAGGCCGGGCGATTCGAGAAAGCCGTCGTGGCCGCGAAAATCCGTCGACTGGTGGCCGCAGGCGACGACCACCGGGACGCGGTCGCGGCAGCTCGCCACCATCTGGCCGAAGGCGTAGGCGGCGCCGGCGATGGAGTGCAGCGCCACCAGCGGCGTCTTGCCCGAGGCGCGCGCATAGCCGTCGGCCATGGCCATGGCGATCTGCTCGTGCAGGCAGGTGACGTACTTGATGCGCTCCTCGCGGTCGATGAGCGCGTCCCACAGCCCGATCTCCTCCGAACCGGAGAGGCCGAACACATAGGGCACGTCCCAGTGGATGAGGAATTCGGCGAGCACTTCGCCGCCGGTGGCGTTGCGCAGGATCAGCGCGCCGTGGGCGTCGCGCTCCGCGGCGTATGCCTCGCTCGGGCCGATGGCGGCCCTGGCCGGGGCGGGATTCTGGGTCGGAGTGCTCATGGGCGATCTTTCGAAAAGTCAGTCCCGGCCGGACGGCGGCGCGGGATTCAGTCGATGTATTTGAGTCCGGCCCTGGCCAGCGCCGGGCGCATGTCGTACATGTCGAGGCCGAGCACGCCGGCGGCGAGCTTTTCCCGCTTGGCGCCCTCGCTGGCCTCGCGCGCGGCGGCGGCTTCCAGCGTCTTCGCCGCCCGCGCGCGCGGCACGCAGACCACGCCGTCGTCGTCGGCGACGATGACGTCGCCCGGCGTCACCAGCTGGCCGGCGCACACCACCGGGATGTTCACCGAGCCGAGCGTGGCCTTGATGGTGCCCTTGGCGCTGATGCCCTTGCTCCACACCGGAAAATTCATTTCCGTCAGTGTGCGAACGTCGCGTACGCCGGCGTCGATCACCAGCGCGCGGGCGCCGCGCGCCATGAAACTCGTCGCCAGAAGATCGCCGAAGTAGCCGTCGCCGCACTCGGCGCTGATCGCGGCGACGACGATGTCGCCGGGCCGGATCTGCTCGGCGGCGACGTGCATCATCCAGTTGTCGCCCGGGTGCAACAGCACGGTGACGGCCGTACCCGACACCTGCGCGCCGGCGTAGATCGGCCGCAGGGTGGGCTTGAGCAGGCCGACGCGGCCCATCGCCTCGTGCACCGTGGCGCTGCCGTAGCGGGCCAGCGCATCGGCCGTGGCGGAATCGGTGCGCGCGATGTTGCGGTAGACGACGCCGAGTTCGTACATGTCACTTTCCTTTCGCTTTGAGCGCCGCATCGAGGCGCGGATAGACGCGGCGGGCGTTGCCCTCGTAGATCTTGCGGCGATCCTCGGCCGTGAGGCCCGGCGCCGCCTCGATGTAGCGCTTGGTGTCGTCGAAGTTGTGGCCGGTCTCCGGGTCGACGCCCTTGACGGCGCCGAACATCTCCGAGGCGAAGAGAATGTTGTCCACCGGGACCACCTTCGCCAGCAGGTCGATGCCCGGCTGGTGGTAGACGCAGGTGTCGAAGAAGACGTTGCCGAGCAGGTGGTCGCGCAGCAGGGGCTTCTTCAGCTCCTGGGCCAGCCCGCGATAGCGGCCCCAGTGGTAGGGCGCGGCGCCGCCGCCGTGCGGAATGACGAATTTCAGCTCGGGAAAATCCTTGAACAGGTCGCCCTGGATGAGTTGCATCACCGCCGTGGTGTCGGCGTTGAGGTAGTGCGCGCCGGTGGTGTGGAAGCAGGCGTTGCAGGAAGTCGACACGTGGATCATCGCCGGAATGCGGTGCTCGACCAGCTTCTCGTAGATCGGGTACCAGTGGCGGTCGGTGAGCGGCGGCGAGGTCCAGTGGCCGCCGGAAGGATCGGGATTGAGGTTGATGGCGACGAAGCCGTATTCCCTGACGCACTTCTCCAGCTCGGGGACGCAGGTTTTCGGGTCGACGCCGGGCGACTGCGGCAGCATCGCCGCGCCGATGAAGTTGTCGGGAAACAGCCGCGAGACGCGGTAGCACAGCTCGTTGCAGATCGCCGCCCAGGTGGCGCTGACGTCGAAGTCGCCGATGTGGTGGGCCATGAAGCTGGCGCGCGGCGAGAAGACGGTGAGGTCGGCGCCGCGCTCTTTCATCTGCCGCAGCTGGTTCTTCTCGATGGACTCGCGCAGCTCGTCGTCGCCGATCTTCAGCTCGGACGGCTTCGGCATCTGCGCCGGAGCCCGGATGCCGGCGATCTGGCGGTTGCGCCAGTCCTCGAGCGCCTTCGGCGCGGTGGTGTAGTGGCCGTGGATGTCGATGATCATGTGCTAGGCTCCCGTAGGTGGCTTACGCCGGCTCCATGCCGTGGCGGCGCATGGCCGCCGCAGCCTGCGGCGAACGCATGAAGGCGATCAGTTCGCGCACGGCCTCGGGCCGGGCCGAGGCGGCGCAGAGGCCGGCCGAGAAGACGCTGACGATCTCGCAGCCGGGCGGCAACGGGCCGAGCACCGCGATGCCGGGCACGTTCAGCATCTCGCTCAACTGCTGGAAGCCGAGCGCGGCCTCGCCGCCGGCCACCAGCTTTCCCACCGGCACGCCGGGCGGCGCCTGCACGATGCGCGGCCGCAGCGCCTCGAGGATGCCCCAGCGCTCGAACAGCTCGAGCAGCGCCGTGCCGCTCGGCCCGGTGGAGTGGCCGATCGTGCGCGCGGCCCGCACCGCCTGCCGCAGCGCGGCCTCCGAAGAGACGTCCGGCGGCGTCGCACCGGCGGGCACCGCAATGGCCACCCCGGAGCGTACCAGCGGCGTCTGGCTGCCGGCGACGATGCGCCCCGTTGCGACGAGTTTCTCCAGCGCATCGGCGTCGAGCACCGCCAGGTCGAAGGCCTCCCCCGCCGCGATGCGCTTCGCCGCATCGACGCCGCCGACCGATTCGAAGGCGACGTCGCCGCCGCCGCGCGCCCGCCAGGCGCCGGCCAGTTCGGCCAGCACCAGGCGCGTCGCCATCGAGGAAATGCCCTGAATGCGCGTGGTCATTGGGAGAATTCTCCCGCCCCGCCCGCCCGGCGCCTAGGCGCCGGGCACGCTAGCAGCTATCGCGATTTGTTATGGGCCGCGGCGGTCGCGACGACCAGTTCGCGCAGCATGCGGAAGACGTGCTTGGAGAGCGGGGTCGCCGGCTTGAGCGCCGAGACCGCCAGGCACAGGGTGCTGGTCAGGCGCGGCTCGCTGAGGGGACGCAGGCGGAAGGCCGCGGCGTCGCCCGAGGCGGCCAGCGCCGAAGGGGTCAGCAGGGCATGGCCGTGGCCGGCACGCACCAGGTCGAGGATGGACTGCACGCTGGAAACCTCGAGGGCGACGTTGAGCTTGTGGCCGCACAGCGCTGCCTGGGTCTCGAGCAGCTTGCGCATGGCGTGGGTGCGCTCGGGCAGGATCAACGGCAGGCGCGCCAGCTCGGCCAGCGTCGCCGTATCGCGGGGACTGACTTTTTTTCCGGCGCCCCTTTTCGCGGCGCCCGGCTTCGGATCGCCCTTCTTCGCCGGGCTGACCAGGCCGAGCGGCTCTTCCAGCACCGGCGTCACCTCCAGCGCCGGTTGCGGCTCCGGGTTGTGCAGCAGGCCGATGTCGGCCCGGCCGGTGGAAATCCATTCCGCCAGGTGCGCCGAGAGGCCCTCGACGATGGCCAGCCGCGCCTTCGGCAGCGAGCGGCGAAAACCTTCCACCAGCGGCAGCGTCAGCAGGCGCCCCATGCTCGGCGGCAGGCCGACGACGATGCGCCCGGCCGGCTCGTCGCGCGAGGCCTCGATGTCCTCGCGCGTGCGCGAGACCAGCTGCAGGATGCCGACGCTGTGGTCGAACAGGCGCTTGCCGGCTTCGGTCAGCACCGCGCCGCGGCCGTTGCGCATCAGCAGCGTGACGTGCAGGCCGGTCTCCAGCAGGCGCACCTGGCGCGACAGGGCCGGCTGGGCGATGTTGAGGATCACCGCCGCCTTGCTGAAGCTGCCCAGCTCGGCGACGGCGACGAAGTATTCGAGTTGCTTGAGGTTCATGGCGACCGGTTCGGCGGACGGCCCATAACAAAACGCGATAACGGAATGATAGCCCTCGCCCTCCTTGCCGGCCAGTGCCGCGCCGCCCTTCAGCGGTCGAGATGCCGGTCCTCGTGGGAGAGCGGATCCTCGATCGGCTCGAGGTGGGTGAGGACGTGGGCGTTGGGCACGGCCGCGCGCAAATCGGCCTCGATCCGCTCGGCATGGTCGTGTCCCTGCTGCACGCTCCACTTCCCCGGCACCAGCACGTGCAGCGAGACGAAGGCGCGGGCGCCGGCCTGCCGGGTCAGCAGCTGGTGGAACTCGGTGCCGCCCTGGCGGTAGCGCTCCAGCACGGCCTCGATGGCCTCCTGGCGCTCCCCGGGCAGGGCCGCGTCCATCAGGCCGGCGGTGGAGCGGCGGATCAGCTGGTAGCCGGTCCACACGATGTTGGCGGCCACCAGCAGCGCCAGCACGGGATCGAGCCAGAGCCAGCCGGTCAGGGCGACGGCGGCGACGCCGGCAACGACCCCGATCGAGGTCCACACGTCGGTGAGAAGGTGGCGGGCATCGGCTTCGAGGGTGATCGAATGGTGCGTGCGACCGACCTCGAGCAGGATGCGCGCGGTCCAGAAATTGATGATCGAAGCCGCCACGGATGCCGCCAGGCCGAGGCCGACCTGCTCGAGCGGCTGCGGATGGAGCAGCCGCTCGACGGCGGCCCAGCCGATGCTGATCGCCGCCAGCAGGATGAGGAAGCCCTCGAAGCCGCTCGAAAAATATTCCGCCTTGCCGTGGCCGTAGGCGTGCAGCTCGTCGGGCGGCTGCTCGGCGACGGACAGCATCCAGAGCGCCATCAGCGCGCCGGCCAGGTTGACCACGGACTCCAGCGCGTCCGAAAGCAGGCCGACCGATCCGGTCAGCCACCAGGCGCCGGTCTTCAGGACGATGGTCGCCACCGCCGCCGCGATGGACAACCAGGCGAAGGGCTTGAGATTCCGGGAAAGCGTGCTCATGGGATGTCCGGCATCGATTCTATTCGAAACGGGATTGCCCTGCCTCGCGGCAGGCGCCGTATCGCGCAGACTGACTTTTGCGCCGGCCTCAGATCGAAATGCCGCCTTCCGGCCGGCACTGGCCGTCCTCGCGGGCGGCCTGCGCCTCGTGCTCGAGCCGCGCCGCCAGGGCCAGGATGGCGACCTGCTCGGCCAGCGGGATTTTCCTGCCGTTCGGGTCGGCATCGACCCGCGCCAGCATTGGCCGCAGCAGCCGCCCCGCCTCTTCCTCGCGGCCGCTCCTGAACAGCTGATCGACCAGCTGGCGCCGCAAGGAGGCGCTTTTTTCCGTAATGCCGCCGCGCCTTTCCAGGCCGCGCAGGGCCTGCAGCGCGAGATCGATCTCGCCATCCGCCTCGTCGGACAGCTCGAAAAGCTCGAGGCAGACCGCATTCAGGCCGTGCATCAGCACGCCCATGAAGGCGACGAAATCGCGCTCGTCGCGGCTTTTCGATTTCGCCACCAGCCGCTCCGCCTCGCCGAGCCACGCCAGGGCCGTCGACGCGCTTTGCGAGAAGCCCTCCCAGTCCTCCCTGAAAGTCATCGCCACCGGCATCATGGCCATCACCAGCGCGCGTCCCGCGACGCCGTCGGCCTCGATGCGGCCCAGCCGCTCCGGCGTGCACACGCTGCGGGCGAAGTCCAGCCAGCGCTCCCTGAAATCCTCGTCCCAGCCGATGATGGCGCAGGCACCGACATGCAGCTCGATCAGCTCGAGTCCCTGCAGCTGCCGCTCGAGGGCGGCGAAACGGCCGAGCGCCGCGAGGAAGGTCCGCTGCGGCAGGGACGCATTCGCGCTGCCGTAGAGATCGATGGCGTAGAGCAGGTCCATCTGCCGCAGCGGCCTGACCTCCGCATCGTCGCTCAGGGCGAGGGCTTGCCGCAGCAGCGCCTCGTCCTGCGCCGCCATGCCGGCCAGGGCCGGCAGCAGCTCGACGAGCGCCTCGGCGCGCTCGTTCGGGCCGGCAATTGCCTTCAGCCGGCTCCGCGCGGCGGCCAGGAAGCAGTCGACGGGCGCCTCGGCCCGGTAGCACTGCGCCGTTGCGGAAGGCTTGGCGGCAAGGCTCCACCAGGACAAGCCGGCCAGCAGCGCGGCCGCCAGCAGCAGCCCGTAATGGAAGCGCGTGACGGCGCGGCGGGGCGGGGCGGAAAGAGGAGCGGACATGTCGGGAAGGGAATCGCGGGCGGCCGGCTGCGGCAATCGCTTCGCCGGCAGTCTAATCCATTTCAGGCCGCGGCCGCCGGCGGCCCGGCCCCTTCCCGCAGCTCCCGCCGCAGCACCTTGCCGACGTTGCTCTTCGGCAGCTCGTCGAGAAACTCGACGCGCTTCGGCACCTTGTAGCCGGCGAGGGATTTGCGGCAGTGGGCGATCAGCGCCGCGGCCGTCAGGGCCGGATCCTTCTTCACCACATAGAGCTTCACCGCCTCGCCGGTGGCCTCGTCCGGCACGCCGACCGCCGCCGCCTCCAGCACCTGCGGGTGCAGGGCGACCACCTGCTCGACCTCGTTCGGGTACACGTTGAAGCCGGAGACGAGGATCAGGTCCTTCTTGCGGTCGACGATGCGGATGAAGCCTTCCGCGTCCATGGCGGCGACGTCGCCGGTGCGCAGGAAGCCGTCCGGCGTCATGACGCGGGCGGTCTCCTCGGGCCGGTTCCAGTAGCCTTTCATCACCTGCGGGCCGCGCACGCACAGCTCGCCGGCCTCGCCCGGCGCCACTTCCCGGCCGTCCTCGTCGCGGATGGAGACGTCGGTGGACGGCATCGGCAGGCCGATGCTGCCGCTGTAGGCCTTCAGGTGCAGCGGGTTGCAGGTCACCGTCGGCGAGCACTCGGTGAGGCCGTAGCCCTCGCACAGCGGCACGCCGGTGATGGCCTGCCAGCGCTCGGCCACGGCCCGCTGCACGGCGGCGCCGCCGCCGATGGCGAACTTCAGGCGGCTGAAATCCACCTTGGGGAAATCGGGATGGTGCACCAGGCTGTTGAAGAGGGTGTTCACCGCCGGCAGCGAGACGAAGCGGTGTTTCGCCAGCACCTTGACGAAGGCCGCGGTGTTGCGCGGATCGGAGACCAGCACATTCACGCCGCCGCGCACGATCTGGCTGACGGCCGAGCCGAGGGCGAAAATGTGGTAGAGCGGGATCGCCGTGACGAGGATGTTTTCCGCGTTCGGGTCGAGGAAGGGATCGCTCCACACCCGGCCCTGGCGGGCGTTGGCGAGCAGGTTGCGGTGGGTGAGCATGGCGCCCTTGGAGACGCCGGTGGTGCCGCCGGTGTACTGCAGGAAGGCGAGGTCGTCCGGCGCCACCGGCACCGGCTCGAAGCGCGCCGCCGCGCCCCGCGCCAGCATGGCGTCGAAGGACACCGCGCCGGGCAGGTCATACGCCGGCACCAGCTTCTTCACGCGGCGCACGACGAAGTGGGCCAGCTGCCGCTTCGGGAAACCGAGCAGGTCGCCGACGCCGGTGACGACGACGTGCTTCACCGCGGTGCCGCCGATGGCCTGCTCCAGCACGTGGGCCATGTTCTCGAGGATGAAGACGGCCTCGGCGCCCGAATCGGCGAGCTGGTGCGCCAGCTCGCGCGGCGTGTACAAGGGGTTGACGTTCACCACCACACAGCCGGCGCGCAGCGCGCCGAGCAGGCAGACCGGGAACTGCAGCAGGTTCGGCAGCATGATGGCGACGCGGCCGCCCTTCGGCAGCCCGATCGACGACTGGAGCCAGGCCGCCGCCTTCAGCGAGAGGGCGTCGACCGCGCGGTAGCTGAGGCCGACGCCGGCCGCGCCGCTGACGAAGGCGAGGCGCTCGCCGTACTCGCGCACGCTCGCCTCGAAGCACTCGCCGATCGAACCGAGGTCGTCGAGCGCGATGTCGCGCGGCACGCCGGGCGAGTAATGCCGCAGCCAGATGCGCTCCATGTCACCTGCGCTCGCGCACCACGAAGGGCTCGATGAGCGCCTCCTGTACCGACGACGGACGGTTGCGCGCCTGCGAGAAGTTGGCGTTCCAGACATCGGCGTTGGCGAGGTCGGCGCCGCTCATGTCGGATTCGGCGAAAACGGCGAAGCGCAGGGTGGCGCCGAGCAGCTTGGTGCCGACCAGCTTCGCCTTCGAGAAGTCGGCGTTCTCGGCGGCGGCGCCGGTGAGATCGGCGCCGGAGAGGTCGGCGCCGACCAGTTTCGCGCCGGAGAGCACGCCGCGGAAGGCGTAGCAGCCGCGCAGCGAACCGCCGGAGAGGTCGATACCCTCCATCAGGATGTCCTTCAGGTGGGCGCCGGAAAAATCGGCCCCGACGGCGCGGGTGTCGATGAGGTTGGCGCCGAAGAGATAGGCCTCGTTGAGGCGCGCGCCGGACAGGTCGGCCTGGTCGAAGATGGCGTGAAACAGATCGGCCTTGCGCAGGTCGGCGCCCTTCATCTGCGCACCGGTGAATTTGGCCCACTTGGCGTTGGCGCCGCGGAAGTCGGCCTCCTCGAGGCGGGCCTTGCGGAAGTCGGCGTTCTCCAGCTTGGCGCCGGCGAAGCGCGCGCCGCGCAGATCCTTGCCGGCCAGCTTGGCGCCGGACAGGTTGCAGGCGGACAGGTCGGTGCGCGCCGCCGGTCGGGCGCAGTCGCCGCGCGGCAGCTCGGCCGCCGCAGCGCCCAGCGCAACGGCGCCCAGAACCGTCATCAGACAATTGGCTTTCATGGTGCCCTCCCGCCGTGCCACGGAAACTGACTTTTCTGCAACATCATAAACATTTTGCCGGCCATTTCCATTAGCATGGCGTGCCCCGACAACCGGAAAAAGCAATTCGATGCCGCTTTTCGCCGTCACCGTCTTCCTTTCGGCCTTCCTGCTGTTCCAGATCCAGCCGATGGTGGCGAAGATGATCCTGCCCTGGTTCGGCGGCGCTTCCTCCGTCTGGAGCACCTGCCTGGTGTTCTTCCAGGCCGAACTGCTGCTCGGCTACCTCTACGTGCATTGGCTGCACGAGACCCTGTCGCCGCGGCGGCAGACCCTGCTGCACGTCGTCCTGCTCGTCGCCAGCCTCGCCGCCCTGCCGGTGGCGGCCGACCCGTCCTGGAAGGAGACGGCACAGGCCTGGCCGACGCTGAGCGTGCTCGGCGTGCTGGCCACCGCCGTCGGCCTGCCCTACCTGCTGCTGTCGACCACCGGCCCGCTGATGCAGGCCTGGTACGCGCGCGCCTTCACCGGCGTGATGCCCTACCGCCTCTATGCCCTCTCCAATCTCGCCTCGATGCTGGCGCTGCTCAGCTACCCGGTGGCGGTGGAGCCCTTCCTGGCGGTGAGGGGGCAGTCGTGGCTGTGGTCGGCGGGCTACGCCGTCTTCGTCGCCGCCTGCGCCGCCACGGCCTGGTGGTCATGGCGGCAGGTCTCGGCGGAGCGCGAGACGGCCGCCGCCCCGCGCGAGGCCGTGCCGCGCCCGTCCTGGCGCGAATGCCTGCTGTGGATCGGGCTGGCCATGACGGCCTCGACGCTGCTGCTGGCGATGACGCGCCACCTGACGCAGGACGTCGCCCCGGTGCCCTTCCTGTGGGTGCTGCCGCTGGCCCTCTACCTGCTGAGCTTCATTCTCTGCTTCGACGCGCCGCGCTACTACGTGCGGCCGCTGTTCCTCGCCGCCCTGCCCGCCGCCTTCTACGGCATGGACCGCATCATGGACGAGGGCATGCCGGTGCCGGCGATGATCGCGCTGATCACGGCCGCGCTGTTCGTGTTCTGCATGGTCTGCCACGGCGAGCTGGTGCGCAGGAAGCCGCACCCGCGCCACCTGACGCTGTTCTACCTGATGCTCTCGATCGGCGGCGCGCTCGGCGGCATGTTTGTCGGCCTCCTGGCGCCGGCGGTCTTCAACGCCTACTTCGAGCTGCCGATCGGGCTGTTCCTCTGCGCCCTGCTGGCGGTCGTCGTCCTCTGGCAGCCGGCGCGACCGCTCTGGCGCGTCATGCTGCTGGTTGCCCTGTGCGGCTACGGCTGGCGCCTCGCCGACGTGTCGAAGGAATTCGTTGACGGCTACATCGTCACGGTGCGCAACTTCTACAGCCAGCTGCGCGTCTCCGAGCGCGACGACGGCGACAGGGCGGGACGCAAGCGGGTGATGGTGCACGGGCGCATCAACCACGGCGAGCAGTACCTCGCGGAGGCATACCACCGCACGCCGACCACCTACTACTGCCACGAATCGGGCGTCGGCCGCGCCCTCTTCGCGCTGCCGCCGGAGCGCCCGCACAAGCTTGGCATGGTCGGCCTCGGCGCCGGCACGCTGGCCGCCTACGGCCGCGCCGGCGACGAGATGCGCATCTACGAGATCAACGACCAGGTGCTCGACCTGGCGCGCCGCGAATTCAGCTACCTCGGAGACTCGCCGGCGCGCATCGTGCCGGTGCTCGGCGACGGCCGCCTGATGCTGGAGCGCGACCCGCCGCAGAATTTCGACCTGCTGGCGGTCGACGCCTTCTCCGGCGACTCGATCCCGGCGCACCTGATCACGCTCGAGGCGATCCAGCTCTACCTGCGCCACCTGCGTCCGGACGGCATCCTCGCCGTGCACATCACCAACCGCTATCTCGACCTGCGGCCGGTGCTGGCCGCAGCCGCGGAAAAGTACGGCAAGACCGCCCTGCTCTACGCCCTCGCGCCCGATGACGACGATGACTTCTGCTTCAGCTCCGACTGGGTGCTGCTGATGAGCCCCGAGCGCGCCGCGGCCCTGCCGTTGGTGATGAACGACGGCGAGCCGCTCAAGCCGAAACCCGGCTTTCGGCCGTGGAGCGACGCTTTCTCGAACCTCTTCAGCGTCCTCAAATAGTCAGTCTCCCCGGCACGGCGCGGAGACTTCCGCCGGCACGGGCGTGACGAAGCGCCGGCGAAAAAAAACCCCGGCAGGCCGGGGTTTTTCAATTCTTGCCTTGTCGCTTACAGGGGCTTGATGTTCGCCGCCTGCTTGCCCTTCGGGCCGGTGGCCTCGTCGTAGGAGACCTTCTGGCCTTCCTTGAGGGACTTGAAGCCGCTCGACTGGATCGCCGAGAAATGCGCGAAGAGGTCTTCGCCGCCATTGTCCGGGGTGATGAAGCCGAAGCCTTTGGCATCGTTGAACCACTTGACTGTACCTGTTGCCATATTTCCTATCCTAAATAAATGAAGGGCGACTGCCCGACGGTTCGTTCGTGTACCCAGAACCGAAATGGCAGTGCTAACCGCCTGATTCTGCTCCTTGAGTCCGAGCGAATGCCGGCATTGAACCCGCAACTCGGCAATAAATCAAGCTTTTTTTGCAGCTTTTTTTGCAGATACGCGGTCGCGCAGGCATCAGGTCGGCACCAGGCAGCGGCGCAAGGCCGCCAGCATCGGCTCCGGCGGCTGCGCCCCGCCAACGCCGAAACGGCCGGCAAGGATGAAGAAAGGCACGCCGGTGATGCCCATCCGCTGCGCGTCCTCGAAGCCGGCGCGCACCGCCGCGGCGCCCTCCTCGCCGCGCAGAAAGGCCAGCGTCTGCCCTTCCTCCTCGCCGCAGGCGGCGGCCAGGCGCGCCAGCACGGCGGCATCGCCGACGTCCTGGCCTTCGACGAACTGGGCCGAGAAAAGCCGCTCGACCAGGGCGTCGGCGTTGCCCTGCGTCTGCGCGCGATGGATCAGCCGGTGCGCCTTGAGGGTGTTGGCGCGCCGCTCGATGCGCTCGAAGGCGAATTCGATGCCGGCGCTGCGCCCGGCCTCGGCGATCTGCGCCCAGATCTGCGCCAGCTTCTCCGGCCCGCCGAACTTCTTCTCGAGGAAGGGCCGGTAGGGCTCGCCCGCCTCGGGCGTGTCGGGATTGAGGAAGAACGGCAGCCAGCGGATGCGCGGCACGACATCCGGCCGTTCCTGCTTGAGCTCGCGCAGCGCCGCTTCCAGGCGCCGCTTGCCGATGAAGCACCACGGGCAGACGACATCCGAAACGACATCGATCACCAGTTCGCTCATGGCTTCACCTGCAGCACGATCTTGCCGATGTGCGCGCTGCTCTCCATCAGCTTGTGCGCCTCGCCGGCCTGCGCCAGCGGGAAGGTCGCATGGATATGCGGCAGCAACCGCCCGGCGGCGATCTCCGGCCAGATGTGCTGCAGCAGCGCGTCGCGGATGGCCGTCTTCTCCGCCACGCTGCGCGGGCGCATGGTCGAGCCGGTGACGGTGAGGCGCTTGAGCATCACCGGCATCAGGTCGAATTCGCCCTTGCTGCCCTCGAGGAAGGCGATCAGCACCAGGCGGCCGTCGCGCCGCAGCACGGAGAGGTTCTTCTGCAGGTAGGGCGCGCCGACCATGTCGAGGACGACGTCGACGCCCTCGCCGCCGGTGAGCGCCTTCACCTGCTGGACGAACTCCGCTTCGCGATAATTGATCGCATGATCGGCGCCGAAGTCACGGCAGAAGCGCGCCTTTTCCTCGCTGCCGACGGTGACGAGGCACTCGACGCCGAGGTGGCGCGCGAGCTGGATGGCGGTCAGCCCGATGCCGCTGGAACCGCCGTGCACCAGAAGCCGCTCGCCCTGCTTCAGCCGACCCAGGTCGACCAGGTTGGCCCAGACGGTGAACCAGGTCTCCGGCAGCGCCGCCGCCTGCGCCAGGTCGAGACCGTCAGGGATCGGCAGGGCGTGCGCGGCCGGCGCGACGCAGTATTCGGCGTAGCCGCCGCCCGGCGCCAGCGCCGTCACACGGTCACTGACTTTCCATTCCGCGACGCCCTCGCCCAGCGCCGCCACCGTGCCGGCCACCTCCAGGCCGAGGATCGGCGAGGCGCCCGGCGGCGGCGGGTAGCGGCCGGAGCGCTGCAGCACGTCGGGGCGGTTGATGCCAGCGCAGTGCACCTCGATGAGGATCTCGCCGGGGCCGGGCTGCGGCCGCTCGCCCTCGGCCAGCTGCATGGATTCCGGCGTGCCATCGCTGCCGAAGATGATTTGCTTCATGCGATCCCCTTCATTCGTCGGCGACGATCCAGAGGAAGACCGCCTTGTCCTGCGCTGCCGCCATGCCGGCCAGGTCGGCCATCTGGGTGACGATCTTCTGCACGTCCTCGACCATCCATTCCTCGTCCTCGAAGTCTTCGGTGGCCGCAAGCTCCGCGCCGACCGCCTCCAGCCCCGCCTCGTCGAGTTCGGCCAGCCGCGCCACCGAGGCGGCCGGGAATCGCAGCAGCCAGGGCCCCTCCTCGGATTCCGCATGCAGCAGGCCGAAGTCTCGCTGCGCCTCGTCGAAATATTGGCCGGACAGCAGGGCATGCAGCATGGCGAACTTGGCCATGTCGAGGCCGCGCGCTTCGAAGCCCTTCCAGTCGTCGACCGGCTTTTCCGATGCCACGATGTCGGCGGCCTCGTCGAGGTCCGCCGCCACCACGCTGGCGGTCACATCCATGGATGCTTCCTTTCATTCAGTTTCGCTATGCGAACGATGGTTTCGTTTTATTCACCATCGTGCTATCTTCGCGCAAATTCTATAGGAACGCAGCATGCACGACCTGGAGGGCAGGACGGCCGTCATCACCGGCGCGGCGAGCGGCATCGGCTTCGCCCTGGCGCAGCGCGCGGCGCGCGAGGGCATGCGCCTGGTGCTGGCCGACATCGACGAGGCGAAGCTCGCCGAGGCGGCGAGGACGCTGCCGCGGGCGGCCGATGCGCTGGTCATCCGTCGCGTCGACGTCAGCCGCGAAGCTGACATCGCCGCCCTCGCCGACACGGCCTTCGCCCGCTTCGGCGCAGTGCATCTGCTGTGCAACAACGCCGGCGTCGGCCTGACCCGGCTTGCATGGGAAATGAGCACCGCCGACTGGGAGTGGGTCCTCGGCGTAAACCTGTGGAGCGTGGTGCATGCCATCCACCACTTCGTGCCGCGCATGCTGGCGCAGGCGGACGAGAGCCGCATCGTGAATACCGCTTCCGTCGCCGGCCTGCTGTCCACGCCGGCGATGGCCGCCTACAATGTCAGCAAGCACGGCGTGGTGACCCTGTCGGAGACGCTGTACGCCGAGCTCAAGGCGCAGCAGGCGAAAATCAGCGTTTCGGTGCTCTGCCCGGCCTGGGTGCCGACCGCCATCCAAACTTCGGAACGCAACCGGCCGGAGCGCTTCGGCACGGCGGCGCCGCCCTCCGCCGCCTCCGCCGCCTACCACGCGCGCATGGATCAGGCGGTGAAGTCCGGCCGCCTGACGGCCGACGACATGGCCGGCGCGGTGTTCGATGCCGTCGCCGCCGGCCGCTTCTACGTCATCCCGCACACCCGCATCAAGCAGGCGGTGCGCCTGAGGATGGAAGACATCCTTGAGGACCGCAACCCGACCCCGCTCTGAGAGGCAAGCCAGGATGAAAGCCCTGCTCTGCGCCGAATACGGCCCGCTGGAGAAGCTCGCGGTGGAGGACATGCCCTCGCCCACGGCCGGCCCCGGCCAGGTGGTGGTGGACGTCAAGGCGGCCGCGCTCAACTTTCCCGACGCGCTGATGGTGCAGGGCCTCTACCAGGTCAAGCCGCCGCTGCCCTTCTCGCCCGGTGCCGAGGTCGCGGGAATCGTCAAGGCGGTCGGCCAGGGCGTGCAGGGCCTCAAGGCCGGCGACCGCGTCATCGGCTTCCCCGGCACCGGCGGCTTCGCCGAGGAATGCGCCGTCGCCGCCGGGAAGATCATGCCCCTGCCGGAGAACATGGACTTCGCCACGGGGGCCGCGCTGGTGCTGACCTACGGCACCTCGCTGCACGCCCTGCAGGACTGCGGCCGGCTGCAGCCCGGTGAGACGCTGCTGGTGCTCGGCGCCGCCGGCGGCGTCGGCGCGGCGGCGGTGGAGATCGGCAAGGCGATGGGCGCGCGCGTCATCGCCGCCGCCTCGAACGGGGACAAGCTGGCGCTGTGCCGGCAGCTCGGCGCGGACGAGACCATCGATTACAGCCGTGAGGACCTGCGCCAGCGCGCCCTCGCCCTCACCGGGGAAAAGGGCGTCGACGTCGTCTGCGACCCGGTCGGCGGCGGCTACACCGAGCCGGCGCTGCGCGCCCTGGCCTGGCGCGGCCGACTGTTGATCGTCGGCTTCGCCGCCGGCGAGATCCCGAAGATCCCGCTCAACCTGGCGCTATTGAAAGAGCGGTCGCTGATCGGCGTGTACTGGGGCGACTCGGTGCGCCACGACCCGCGCGGCCACATGCGCAACATGCAGCAGCTGATGGCCTGGTTCGCCGAGGGCAAGGTCAGGCCCGTCGTCAGCGAGCGGTTCCCGCTGGCGCGCGCGCCGGAAGCCATGCGGCGTCTGCTCGACCGCCAGGTGAAGGGCAAGGTCGTCATCCTGCCGGAGTAAATGAACATGGCCCGAACCGCCCGCAAGACGCCCGCCGCCCAGCCGGCCAAGGACCGCCAGTTCGTCACGGCACTGGCGCGCGGCCTCGACATCCTGCGCGCCTTCACGCCGCGCCACCCGGCGCTGGGCAACAACGAGATCGCCCAGCGCACCCGCCTGCCGAAGCCGACGGTGACGCGCCTGACCTACACGCTGACCCGGCTCGGCTACCTCAACTACTCGCCGGAATCGGGCAAGTACGCCCTCTCGGCCGGCGTGCTGGCGCTCGGCTATTCCTTTCTCGCCAGCCAGGACATCCGTGCCATCGCGCGACCGTTGATGCAGGAGTTCGCCGATTACGCCCGCGCCGCGGTGTGCCTGGCGGCGCGCGACAATCCCTACATGGTGTTCCTCGAGGTCTGCCAGGGCAATCCGACCTTCCAGATGCGCCTCGAGGTCGGCGCGCGCGTGCCCTACGGCATGACGGCGCTCGGCCGCGCCTACCACTGCGGCCTGTCGCCGGACGCGCGCGAGGCGATGCTCGAGGAACACCGCCAGATGGGCCGCAAGGAGGACTGGGAGGGTTTCCGCGCCAGCTTCGACAAGGCCGTGCGCGACTACCAGAAGCACGGCTTCTGCGTCTCGCTCGGCGAATGGAACAAGGACGTCTGCTCGGTCGCCGTACCGCTGATCTCGCGCGACCACTCGAAGATCCTCGCCCTCACCTGCGCCGGGCCACCCTTCGAGATGACGCGCAGCCGCATCTTCGAGGAACTCGGCCCGCGCCTGATCCAGTTGCGCGACCGCCTCTTCGCCGCCGCCGGCGGCAGCTTCTGAGCTGAAAAGTCAGTCTCCCCGGAACGGCGCTACAAACGGTAGTCCAGCCGCAGCTTGTCCTGCAGCTTGCGCGCCTGCTTGAAGGCTTCCTTGAGGATCAGCCGGTCCAGCTCGTTCAGCTCGTCCGGGGCGACGCGGTTGGCGCCGGCCTCGTTTCCCTGCAGCGCCTGCTGGCGGCGCAGCCTCAGCAGCTGGATGAAATAGAAGCCGTCGACCATCGCCTCGACATCGGCGCCGAGGTTGGTGGCTCCCGCCGCACCGCGCAGGCGCTGCGCCGTGCCGGTCATGGCGACGCCGTTGGCCAGCGCGAAGATGCGCGCGGCGTCGACGAAGGGCCGCGAGCCGTACATCTTCAGGTCGAGGGTGCGCGGGAAGTCCTTGTTGTTGTCGTATACGAAATCCCGGATCAGTCCGAGCGGCGGCTGGCACTGCAGGGCGTTCTCCGTCATCAGGCGCAGGAACAGCGACGCCTTGCCGGTGGCCTCCAGCAGCCAGTCGCGCAGGCGCTCGGACAACTCCTCGTCGCCGTAGAGCGGGCGAAAGTCGAAGAAGATCGAGGCGTTGAGCAGCGCCTTCGGCTCCGGCGCGAGGATCCATTTGGCGAACCTCGATCGCCACTCCTCCAGCGACATGCACCATTCCGGGTTGCCGGCCATGATGCCGCCCTTGCACAGCGGAAAGCCGCAGGCATCGAGCTTGCGGTTCACCGACTCGGCGAAGGGCAGCAGGCTGCGGCGCACCGCGTCGACGTCGGCGCCGGCCGCCTCGAAGATGATCCCGTTGTCCTGATCCGTCGACAGCGTCTGCTCATAGCGGCCTTCCGAGCCGAGCGCGATCCAGCACCACTTCACCTGCGGCAGCTCGAACTCGTCGTGGGTCAGCTCGATGATGCGCAGGGTCAGCAGGTCGTTGAGGGTCGAGATGAGGTGGGTCAGCTGGTCGGCGGCGACGCCCTGCCCCAGCATGGTGATCGCCATGTTGCGGATGTCCCTGGCGCAGCCTTGCAGGGCGGCGAGATCCCGCGCCTCGCGAATGTTGTTGGTGACGTCGTTGATGCCGGTGCGCTGCAGCGCGAACAGGTCGTTCTGCGAGACGATGCCGATCAGGCCGCCGGCATCGTCGACCACCAGCAGGTGGCGCAGGCCGCGCCGGCCCATGATGAGGGCGGCCTGGTAGGCGGTGGTCTGCGGCTTGACGGTGATCACGCCGGCGGTCATCACCGCCGCGATCGGCAGGTCGAGGGTGCAGCCGGGCAACGCCACCCGGTGCAGCAGGTCGCGCAAGGTGAAAATGCCCAGCGGCAGCTTGCCGCCGGCGTCGGCGACGATGATGGAGCCGATGCGCTTCTCGTCCATCACCTTGATGGCCTGCCGTACGCTGGCGTCCAGCGGCACCGTCAGCGGCTGGCGTCGGATCAGGCTGCCGAGCGGGCTGTACATCGCCTGGAAGTCGTTCCGGGCGGAAAGCTGGCGTAGGGGTTCTTCCATGGTCGGGGTCTTCCGGTTCAGTATTTGATCCTGGCGTAGTAGGTGCGCTCCGCCGCCTCGCGCGCCTCGCGCAGGGTGCGAATGCCCATCTCCTCGAGCAGCGGGATCATGCGCAGGAACACCTCGCCGGTGACGATGGCGTCGCCCAGCGCGGTATGGCGGCCGATGACGTCGATGCCGAGCCGGGCACAGATCGCCTCCAGCTTGTGCGACTCCTGGTTGGGATGGATCACGGCGGAAAGCAGCAGGGTGTCGAGCACCGGCTGGCGGAAGCAGATGCCTGTGGAGGCCTCCTTCAACTGAAGGAAGCGCATGTCGAAGGCGGCATTGTGTGCCACCAGCACGGTATCCTCGCAGAAGGCGTGGAAATGCGGCAACACCTGCTCGATGCCCGGCTGGCCGGCCACCATTTCCTCGGTGATGCCGTGGATGGGAATGCCTTCCGGCCGCAGCGGGCGGCGCGGATCGATGATCTGGTCGATGCACTCGCTGCGCAGCAGCCGGCCGTTGACGATGCGCGTCGCCCCGATCTGGATGATCTCGTCGCCAGCCGAGGGCTCCAGCCCGGTCGTCTCCGTGTCGAAGACCGTGTAGGCCAGCTCGGTGAGCAGACGGTCGTCAAGTGCGCGGCTCTCCTCGGTTTGCCGGAACAGGTTGAAATCGTAATACTCGGGGCGGCTCTCGATGCGAGGCTGTGCCGCGGCCTCGGCACCCTCCTGCGGCTGGGTGGAAGGCAGCAGAATGCGGACGCAGGCGCGGTGCGAGGCCTTCTCGCGTTCGAACCACATCTCGCCGCCATGGCGCTCGATCACCTCGCGCAGGGTCAGCGGACTGCTTTCTCCGGCCACGTTCATCGGGTCGATCTCCCACGCCAGCAGCGTCTGGCTGCCGACCACGGCGCCGGTCCACACCAGATCGAGGTAGGCCAGCCGGCCGTTCGCCTGCAGGCGAAAGCGCAGTTCGCGGATGTCGTACTCGTCACGCAGCCGCGCCGCCAGGTAGGTGACGCCCTGCAGGAGCGAGAAGCTGTCGACCCTGACCCAGACCCCCTCGGCAATCTCGTCCAGCTTGGTCGGCAGGCCCAGTTTCGCTTCGATGCGCCTGCAGGCCGCCTCGATCAGGTCTTCGCCGAGCATGTCCTCGAGCGGCCAGCGCGACTTGAGGGCGTCGGAGAACTCGCTGACGGTCTGGTCGAGGCGCTGTCCCATCGCCGCCACCTCGTCGCCGATGATGCCGACGAAACGGTCGCGCTGTCCGCCATCCATGTCCGGATAGCCGAGCAGGGTCTCGACAGCGGCACGGATGTTGCCGAGCGAGGCGCGGCTGCCCTCGGTGAGGGATTGCAGCAGGGCATCGCGCCGGCTCTCCTGCTCGAAGTTGCGCGTGATGTTGTCGAGCATGAGGACATAGCCGGCGACGACGCGTTCGGCCTCCTCCCCGCCGCGCATCTCATCGCCGGCGGCGAGCACCGGCGCCATCTGCACGCGAATCAGCTGGCCGGCACGGCTGGTCGTGACGAAATTGGCCGACGGCTGCGGGCTGCCGCGTGCCAGGCGCTGCCGGATGCTCTCGAGGGCGTGCGCGATCAGGCTGCGATCGAGGACGGCAAAGATCGAGCGGCCGAGGCCGATCAGCGCGCCGCCGGCGGCGGCCAGATCGCCCTCCGCCAGCGCCTTGAACTGCAGGCGGGCGCGGTTGTTGTAGAGCAGGATGCGGCCGTCGAGGTTGCAGACGACGACGCTTTGCGTGAGTTCCGACATCAGCGCCGCCAGGCGGTTTTTCTCCTCCTCGATGGAAGACTTGGCTTCGCGAATCCGTTCCTCGACGTCGCGTTGCAGGGATTCGCGCTGTTCCGCCAATGCATTCACCACCTGGGCAAGCGTCCTGATCTCCGGCGCGCCCAGCTCCTGCAGACGCAGGCCGGGATTGGCATTGACCATGACCAGCGCCTGCTCGCGCAGCGCCAGCGGCGCCAGCGCATAGGCGCGGTAGATGGCATGCACGATCATGCCGAGCACGAACCACGCCATGAGGATGATCAGGATCGACAGCTCGATGCGCGGCCGCAGGATCGCCAGCAGGGCCTGCCGCTCCGCCTCCTTCATGTCGGCCCACAGCACCGCCCCCAGCGCGCCGAACAGCGCCACCAGCAGCAGATAGAGGCCGCCCAGAACGAGCGCCAGCTTGAGCCGGCCGGATTTCGGGGACATCAGATGATGCCCAGAATCTGCCTAACCTGGGCAATCAGATCCTTGGTGGAAAACGGCTTGGTCATGTAGGCATCGGCGCCCAGCGCCGTTCCCTTGGCCACTTCGGTATCGCGACCCTTGGCGGTGAGCATGACGATCTTCACCCCCTGCCAGTCCGGATTGGCGCGAATCGTCTGGCACACCTCGAAACCGTTTTTCTTGGGCAGCATGATATCCAGCAGCACGAGATCCGGTTGCTTCTCCTCGACCGACTTCAGGGCCGCCTCCCCGTCGGTGGCGACAGCCACCTCGAAGCCCTCCCGCTTCATGAGAAACTCGAGCGAAACCACGATGTTCGGCTCGTCGTCGACAATCAGTATCCGCTTGTTCATATTTCCCTTCTCTCCTCCTGGCGTTTGCCGCCTCCCATGTTCATGGGCAGGGTAAACGAAAAGGTCGCTCCCTTGCCCAGACTGCTCGTCACCCACAACCGGCCGCCAAAGTGCTCGACGATGCGCCGGCTGATCGGCAGGCCCAGTCCGGTTCCTTGCGGCTTGGCCGTCAAGGTGTCGCCGACCTGGCGGAATTTTTCGAAAATGGTGTGTTGATCCTCTTCGGCAATTCCCGCGCCGTTGTCCTCGACATCGACACGCACCGCGTGCGAGCCCTCGACCGACAGCCGTACGATCACCCTGCCGCGGTCTGCTTCGCAAAATTTGACCGCATTCGACAACAGGTTGAGCATGACCTGGATCAAGCGGTCGTGATCCGCCTTCACCATGGGCACGTTTTCCGCGAATTCCCTGACCAGCTGTATCCGTTTGTCGGCGAACAGGGTCGAGGTCGCCGCCAGGGACTCCTCGATGATCTCGTGCAGGTCGATGTCGGCAGTATGCCATTCCGCATTGCCCGACTCGATCTTGGCCATGTCGAGCACCTGGTTGATCAGGCGCGTCAGGCGCTCGGTTTCCTTGACGATGATGGCGAGGAACTTCTTGCGGTCGGCCAGGTTTATTTTCGGATCCTCGAGCAGGATCTCGGAGAAGGAGCGAATCGAGGTCAGCGGCGTGCGCAGTTCGTGCGTCACGGTGGACATGAAGTCGTCCTTCATGCGATCGAGCTCCTTGAGCTGCGCGTTGGCGGCACGCAGTTCGGCCGTGGCCGCTTCGAGCTCGCGGGATTTCTGCTCCAGCTGGCGCGAATAGGCGCGCACCTGGGAAGCCTCGTCGAGAATGTTCATCACCTCGTCGATGCCGGGCGGCTCTTCCTTCACCACCGACGCCACCATCACCCTGGCGGAAGCGCCGCCGATGGCGCCGGCCAGCAGGGTTTCGGCGTAATGCACCAGATCGGCGTCGGCCTCGAGCTGTTCGGCCGAATCGACCCCGCGCTGTCGCGCATAGGCGAGAAAGGCCCCGCGGGCGCGATCCGGCCCGAGGAAGCGGCCGATCAGGGGCAACAAGTCCTGCACCTTGGCGCTGCCGCGCCAGAAGCGCGAGCGCGCCGAACCTTCGGTATGGCGGAAGACGTCGACGAACAGCGTGGCCTGACTGGCCTCGACCAGGTCGGGCCGCTTGCGCAGCGAAACGGTGACGTAGCAGCCGATATTGGCGAGCATGCTCCAGAACAGGCTGTGGGTGATCTCGTCGAGGCCGGTCAGGCCGAACAGCTGCTGCGGCTTGAGCAGCGCGACGCCGAACAGCCCCTCGCTGATGAAATCCAGGGACAACCAGCCCGACTTGGCGAAGGACGGCAGCAGCAGCGTGTAGATCCACACGAGAAAGCCGGCCGTCAGGCCGGCAATCGCGCCGGCACGCGTGCCTTCCTTCCAGTAAATGCCGCCGAAGATCGCCGGCGCGAACTGCGCCACGGCGGCGAAGGAGATGAGGCCGATGCCGACCAGGGCATAGGCCTCGCCGGCGGCGCGGAAGTAGATGTAACCGAGCAGCAGGATCGCGGCGATGGCCAGGCGGCGAATGGTCAGCAGCAGCCCGGAGAGATCCTGCTCCTCCTGCAGATGCAATCTCTTCCAGCGCAGCAGCACCGGCATCACCAGGTCGTTGCAGACCATGGTCGACAGGGCGATGGTCTCGACGATGACCATGCCGGTGGCGGCAGACAGGCCGCCGATGAAGACGAACAGCGTCAGCACCTCCTGGCGCTCGGCCATCGGCAGGGTCAACACGAAAGTGTCGGCGTCGACGCTGCCGTCGGGGAAGTGCATCAGGCCGCCGACGGTGATCGGCAGGACGAAGATGTTGATGAGGATGAGGTAGAGCGGGAACAGCCAGATGGCCCGCGCCAGATGGCGCTCGTTCACATTCTCCACGACGGTGATCTGGAACTGCCGCGGCAGGAACATGATGGACAGCATGGAAAGAAACGTCAGCGACCACCAGCTGCCATAGCTGGCGCCGGAATCCGTCATCATCATCAGCGCCTTCAGCTTCGGCACCAGCTCGGCGCGGCCGAAGATGTCGCCGAAGCCGTTGTAGATGCCGAAGGTGACGTAGATGCCGACGGCCAGGAAGGCGAGCAGCTTGACGACGGACTCGAAGGCGATGGCCGCCACCATGCCCTCGTGCCGCTCCGTGGCGTCGAGGTGGCGCGTGCCGAAAAGGATGGTGAAGGCCGCCAGGATCATGGCAATGTAGAGCGCGCTGTCATGCAGCAGCGGCACCGCGCCGGCTTTGGCCGGCATGACTAT
>JAANMT010000177.1_pt1 | contig 65965 bp, 61 predicted proteins | sample 7279711 | NCBI WGS metagenome assembly JAANMT01 (sample SAMN14094538, study PRJNA606508) | bioreactor metagenome | isolation source: A lab-scale SPAN reactor treating ammonium-rich wastewater day 1 | place: Ireland: Galway | collected 2017-01-16
GAGCGTTACGTGCTGAAGGTTTTGCCTATCCTTCGGGGGCGCCTCCATACAAGTCTGTCGGCGCCAGTTACTGCAAAACCTTCAGCACTTCACTTTAGCTGCAATCTCTGGGCCGGCCCGGCAGCCAGCAGGGCGCAGGCGAGCAGCCCCAACCAGAAGCGGGTCCTCAACAGCAGGCCTCTGCCAGGCTCAGGCTTTGGCCGGAGCCTCCTCGCGCACCTCGAACTCGAGCTTCCAGCGCCCCTCGCCCTCGCGCTCGTGGCACCACAGCTCCAAGGTGCCGATCTCGGTAGCCACCGTCTCCAAGCTCACCGGCACCACGCCGGGGGTGTGCTCGTCGGCCTTGAGGCTGGCGCTGACCTTGGAGATCTCCTCCACCCCCTCGTCCTCCCAGTCCTCGAGCTGAGCGCCCACCTCGTCCTCGCGGGTCGAGGCCAGGAAGGGAAATTCGACCGTCTGGCCCACCACCAGCCCGAAGCGAGCCTCGGGCACCTCCACCCGGGTACCCTCCTCCATGCCCTTGTGGGCCACGCACACCGCCTTGATGGGCGGGGGCACGCCCGGCACGGCGGGCCGGGGGATCTCCACGCCGATGTAGTAGGCGCGCGACAGCCCACCTCGGATGCGGATGCCCTGGCCGCGGCGGGTGAGGGCGAAGCGGGCCGCTCCCCGGGCCACCGAGAGCTCCAGGTCACCGCCGTCGAGCTCGCGCACCGGCTCCTTGAGCCAGGAGTTGAGCACGGTCAGGATGCGCTGGCGAATGCTGTCGGCCTTGAGCACGCCCCCGTTGAAGAGCACCGCGGTGGGCTTCTGGCCGTCCAGAAAGCGCGCCAGCTGGCGGGTGATAGCCGGGTCGGACTCGTAGGGCAGCCCCAGCTCGGTCAGACCCAGCGAGCGGCGCCGCTCGGCGTGGTCGTTGGCCTTCACCTTAGGGAAGAAGCCGTCGACCAGCGTCTTGACGTCAGCCAGTTTGAGAGCAGTCTGCACCGAGCCCCCGATCAGCTTGCTGCCGCGACCGGGAATGGTGATGGCCACGTCGGCGGGCGGATCGGCTCCGAGCAAGGCTTCCTTGGCCGAGCGACAGGCGTGGGTGAGCACCTGGAACTGCCAGGTGTCGATCTTCGTGCCTTCCGCCTTCAAGCGTGCCTGCACCGCCACGGCCAGGGCCAGGTCGAGGTTGTCGCCCCCGAGCAGCAGGTGGTCACCGACAGCCACGCGCTCGAGTCCAAGGTCGCCCTCCGCGTCCACCACGGTGATGAGCGAGAAGTCAGTGGTGCCGCCCCCGATGTCGCATACCAGGATCAGGTCGCCCACCCCCACCTGCGAGCGCCAATCGTCGCCGGTGGCCTCCAGCCAGGCGTAGAACGCGGCCTGGGGCTCCTCGAGCAGAGTCAGGTTGACCAGATCGGCGATGCGGGCCGCCTCGGCCGTCAGCTCGCGGGCCACGGCGTCAAAGGAGGCGGGCACCGTCAGCACCACCTCCTGCTCCTTGAGCGGCTCGCCGGGGTGATAGAAGCGCCAGGCGTCGCGCAGATGCTTGAGGTAGCTCGCCGAGGCCTGCACCGGGGACATCAAGGGCACGTCCTCGGGCGCCTTCCAGGGCAGGATGGCGGCCCGGCGGTCGGTGCCCTCCTGCGAGAGCCACGACTTGGCGCTGGAGATCAGGCGGTGGGGCACCTTGCCGCCCTCGTCGCGGGCAAAGACGCCCACGGCGAAGGTGGCCACCTCGTCCCAGGGCAGCTCGAGCTGATCGAGAGAAAACTCGTGCTCGCTGGGCAGATAGAGGAAGCTGGGCAGCGTGGGCCGCTCCTCCAGTTGCCCCGGTCCCACCAGCTGCTGCACGGCAAAGTCGCCCTTCTCGGGCGGATCGCCGGCTTTGATGAAGGCCACCGCCGAGTTGGTGGTGCCCAGGTCGATCCCGACCATATAAGTGGATTCGGTCATGAAAGCTCTACCTCCGCGGGAACCAGCACGGTGCGCCCGGGCGTGGCGGCAGCTTCGGGCAGCTCGGCCCGGGTGAGCTTCCAACCGTGGTGGCGCAGGGTCCCTTTGAAGGGAGGATCGCCCACCACGTTGCCCACCAGCCGCACCTCGGCCGGGTCGAAGCCCGGCTCGACCGTGACGGCGGCGCCTTCTTCCTCGGAGCGCACGGGTTCCAAAGTCAGATACTGGGTGACCACCTTGCGGCAGCCCTCGTGCAGGGTGCGGGCCACCGCGCCGATCTGAGCGTCAGCGATCCCCTTGAGGTCTTCCTGCAAGAAGTCCACGAAGCGGCCTTCGCGCTGCAGCACGGCCAGCAGTTGCCCGGCCGTGGGGGGCGGGGGGACCTTCTCGGTCTTGCCCCCGGCCAGAAGCTCGCCCACCCGGGCCGAGAACTCCTTGTCCTGCAGCGCTTTGAAGAAACTCTTGAAGGCAATTCCCAGACTCATGCCGGGCCCGTTACGCGCTATCGGGCCATTCCCCTTCAGGACCCTTTCAGCCAGAGCGCCTAAACTGCGTCATGATGGCCCCGATCCGCCCCAATATGCCCGTTCGTGCCGCCACCTACGGCGAGCTCGGCCCCTGGTATGGCAGCGGTAAGACGCGGCCGGTGGAGCCCGAGGAGGCCCACGAGCTCCTATCCCGCGGCAAGACCATCGAGGCCCGCACGCGGGAGGGCTACCAGACTCTGTTCCGACCCGAGGAGCTGATCGCCCTGGAGTCCCTCGAGGCGGACCCGCCTGGCGAGTTGGCGGCCACGGTCCTTCAGTTGAAAGCTCAGCTGGGCAACAAGCTGCCCGAGACTTACGCCCGCCTCAGCCAGGGCCAACGGGTATCCTTTCGCGCTCGCCCCGACCAGAGCGTGCTGGTGGTGAGCAACCTGGACGAGCTCAAGCTGGCCTCCTACCTCAACGGGCTGGGAGCAGGCGATCAGGATCTCAAGCACCCTGAGCTGGCCCGCTCGCTGAAGGCCCTGTGCGACACCGGCCGAACCCTCTCGCGCGGGCTGCCCGAATCGAGCCAGACCGTGGCCATGGCCCTCTATCGGGGGACCGGCGAGGAGGTGCGCCTGGCCGGCCTCACCTTCAAGCCGGAGGAGTTGCACGACGACCGGGCCGTGGCCACCCGCCTCGAGCCGCTCAACTTGCTGACCCGCGAGCTGAAAGACGTGGCCCTGGCCGACGCCGCCCACCGGGCCGTGCAGCGAGACTGCGAGCATCCGATAAAGGCTCGCCTGGAGGCGGCGGTGCAGGCCTTCGGATTCGCTCCCGGGCGCTTTGGGCACTTCGAGCTCTACCAGCAGCTGCTCAACCAGGGCGGCTCGGAGCTCGAGCCGATCAAGCAAGCCCTGGGGCCGGGAGCCGAGCCCTTCAGCTGCCGCGAGGCCCTGATTCGCCTGCGCGAGGGCGGCCGGAAAGAAGACTTCCTGCGTCTGCTGGCCCTCTCGGGCGATCCCGACTGGTCAGCCTCGACAGGAGCGGAATTTCGGTCTGAGGAGGACCAGCTCCGGGCGGGCTGGCAGCGCATCAAGTGGCGCCACCTCACCAGCCACCTCCTGGCCCGCTCGGCCTGCGGCAGCGAGACGCGCGAGGAACGCGAGCTGGTCCTGACCCGAATCTACTCGGACTGCCAGCGCGATATGGGGGCCACCCGCGCCGTCTGGAGCGAGCTGCGGGCGACAGGCAACCTGCCCCTCGCCCTGCAAGTCCACGACCGTCTACAGGCCAGCCTGCGTCGCCTGAATCCGCGCGGCCGGGGCTGGCAGGAGGTGAAGTGCCTGCAGCATTTGCGGGCCGAGCGTCGACCCGGAGGCCTGCTCCAGGGGAAATCCATGCTCGAAAGTGTTGAGGAGCTTTGCCAGAATCTCAACCGCCAGGCCGAGTCACGTCTGTTCGGGCAGGATCGACCCGAACAGGCCATCTCGACTGCCCTGCAACAGTTGGGGCGCGATGGTCGGGGGGGCGTAGAAGAGCGGCCGGGCCAGGTGGTGGTAGGCGGAGTGCGCGTGCCCACCCGCTGAAAGCCGACCTTCAGGAGAAGAAGTCCTCCTTCGGGGGGCCCTCACCGGCCGACACGGCCAGACGGCCCGTAGCCAGCGAGACGAGCAGCGTATAGGCCCCCACGCAACCAATCGCCAGCAGGAAGAGGGGGCGTGAGAAGGCCATGAAGAAGTCCCAGGTCAGCAGCGTCACGATGAGGGCCTGAAGAGCGGCCAGCCCCGCTCCCGTAAAGTAGCTTACCAGCAGGTCCCGCCGGCGGTAATACACGGCCAGGCGGCTGAGAGCCAGGAGCAAAGCCAGCTCGACAGCCAGGTGCAGAGGCGGCAGGAACCGGTACCAGGTGAGGCCGACCAGGGTTGGGGCTGCCAGGAACCGTAGCAAGACCAGAGCGACTCCCGCAAAGAGCATCAGGTTTCGTGACTCAGAATCCTGGGGGGCCTTCAGGCAATAGAACAGTCCCGCGACCAGGAGCAGGAAGCCGGCGAGTCCGAGCATCGCGAGGTACTTGAAAAGATCAAAAGGAATCTCAAAGGGGAAGATGTTGACTCCGAGGAGGGTCAGGTAGCCAACATAGGGCAGATTGCTCAACAAGATGCCCAGCATCACCATCTGAAGCCCCCGACGCAACAAGCGGTGCTCGTCCACAGAGGGATTGGTTCCAGGCTGGCAGGCAATCCTCCTGGACAGGGTAGGAGGCGATCCTGCTCAGGGCTGCGAAGCGCCGGGACACATCCACCATTCCCACATCAGGGGGCTTTGCATGCACAGGATTCTCACCATCCTCCTTCTGCTGGTGACCGTTTTGCCGGCTCTGGCCAAAGACGAGATCATCCCCACTCCGCCCGACTTTGTGCTCGACAAGCAGCTGCCGGGCTCGGACCCCTACTGGATCGAGCGACCCACCTTCTCGCCCGACGGCAAGGTGCTGGCCGGCTTCTTCAACGGCAGCAAGATACTCACCGTGTGGGACGTGACCAGCGGGCAGGTGCTCAAAGAGATCGGCCCCGACGTGCACCAGCTCGACTCCATTGACGGGCTCGAGTTCAGCCACGACGGCACGCACCTGATCTTGCTGCGCAACATCCAACCCCTGCGCTGGCTCGATTGGAAGAACGCGAAGGTGACCCGCGAGCTGGCCATCGCGGCCGATCCCAAGAAAATTCTCGACTACAGCTTCAGCCCCGACCAGAACCTGGTGGCCGTGGCCACCTACAAGGGCATCCACCTGTGGGACCTCAAGGCCAATAAGAAGCTCAAGAGCTTCGTGCCGGACGTGCCGGTCTGCTCGGTGGACTGGCTGGAGTACACCCCTCCCAAGCAGCCCAAGGTGCGCCTGCTGGCCTACGCCAAGCCCCTGATGGGCGCCGACACGAAGTGGAAAGACGTGGCCGGCATCATCAACATCGACAGCGGCAAAGTCACGCCGCTACTCAACGACGTGCCGGCCGACAAGAAGGTCGAGGGCAAGATGACCTTCTTCCGGGTGCGCTGGGAGTGGGGCGGCGACTATCTGCTGTTGTGCTACTGGAACCTGCCCCCGGCTTCCAAGGCGGGGGTGATGCTGGTGGACAGCCTCACCGGCAAGTACTCGGCCAACCACGAGCTCGAGCAACTGGCCGTGGGCTGGGAGCCGCGCTATCTGGGCAAGCCCTTCTGGGGTTTCGAGGTGCTGACCTGGGACATCACCGGCAACCCCCACAAGACAGCCGCCCAGTTCCTGGTGCCCACCCGCAAGGAAGGCCTGAAGATCCTGGACACGGTCAACGAGACAGTGTTGCCGATGCAGTCGATGTCGATCAACCGCGCTCGCACCATGGCGGCCATCACCACCAAGAAAGACCCCATGTCTCCCAGCGAGCTCTTTCTCTACAAGCTCGTGCCCAAGAAGAAGTAGCCGACGCTGCTTCAAAAAAAGAAGGCTTCCCCGGGCTCGAGGAAGCCTTCTTTTTCTGCCGCCGCGGACTCGCGAACGTATCGAAGAAGAGAACGAAAAAGCGCGATCGAAACGACGGCTTTAAGTTTTACTTCTTGATCGCTGCCCTGGTCAGCTCGCCCTGACGTTGGATTTCCAGCACCATGCGGCGCAAGCAGACGCTGAACAGCACGGCCATACCGGGCTGATCGCCGAAGCTGATCGTGGCGCCGGCGGGCAGTTCCAGGTTCAGCAAGGGACCCATGGTTTCTTCAAGTGATTTGATCTTGGCGTCGAGCGCCTCCAGATTATCTGCCACTGTTCCCTCCCAGTGTTCGATGGAATTGCCTGACGTTCGACGGCCATGCGAAAGCGCCTTTCGCCGTGAAGAGTTTTCTTCCCGACCAAGTAGGGATAACATTTTGGCAACCACGTTCCGGCCGAACTCGGCTACACTGCGGGGTATGAAACGCTTGAATGTGATCCTTTGCCTGCTGGTTGCTCTGCTGGCCATCGCCTGCTCGGGAGGCGGCCCGGGCACTGTGGATGCCGGGCCGGTGCCCGGCTTGAATCCTGCCCCTCCCGCCCCCGGTCCTCCTGCCCCCGATCCCAACGCCGGGGCCGACCCGGGCAACTCGCTGCAGGCCGCGCTCAACAGCGCCACCCCTCCCGGCCTGCCAGCCAATCCCCCCCCGCTGGTAGTCGGCTCTCCCCGCGAAGAGCAGCGCGCCGTGGGCGCCCAGTACAACCTCAGCCCGGGCTGGAACGTGCTCTCGTTCCCGCTGGGCCGCCTGACGGCCGCCTCGGGCTTTCGCTATCAGCTCTACGGCTATTCACAGGGGAACTTCTTTGCTGTCGACCCGGTGAACAATCCTCAGGCGGTGGACACGCGCCTGAGCTACTTTGCCTACGCCGATACCGCCAGCACCGTCACCGTGCAGGGCGATTCCAACGACGGCCAGGTCAACGTCCTCCCCCTGAATCAGGGCTGGAACCTGATCGGCTGCCCCAGCGAGAGCCAACTGCTGTTTTCCAACATGAGCGTGAGCCAGCTGGGGGTCACCCGAACTCTGGCCGAGGTCGCCGGCTTCAGCCAGACCAGCGGCGACGTCTGGCTCTCCAACGCCATTTACGGTCTTTCGCCCGACGGACAGCTGATCAGTGAGGACATCACCTCTCCGGGTGCTCTGCCCCCCTTCAGCGCCCGCTGGGTGTTCGCGTTCTCCGACTGCGAGCTCAACTTGAACGTGGTGGCACCGGTGCCGCCCCCGCTGCTGACCGGGCTCTCGGCCAGCGCGGCCAATGCCGGCCAGACTCTGATCTTGAGCGGCAGCGGGTTCTCCACTCTCGAGCAGGGCTATCTCACCGTGGGCGGCATCCCGATTGCGCCCACCTCGATCGTGAGCTGGAGCGACACGCGCATCGAGCTGATCGTGCCCACCAACGCCCGCACCGGCCCGGTGGTGGTGTTCGTCAGCCGCTATCCCTCCAATCCGGTGATGCTCAACGTCGGTGGAACCGGCACCGGCACCGCTCAGATGACAGGGCTGGTACGCTCGGTGGCGGGCGTACCCCTGGCCGGGGCCCAGGTGGCCGTGGATACGGGCCAGGCCACCCTGACGGCCGCTGATGGAACTTTCTCGCTCTCGGGAATTCCCGCCGGCGAGCACCTGATCTTCGCCCAGGCTCTGGGCTTCAAACGCGGCGTGGGACTGATCACCTTTGCCGCCGGCGACAGCCGCTCGCTGCTCGTCGAGCTCTCTCCCCTCCAGGGTGGGGGCTCCTCGGGTGGCAGCGGCTCGGAGCAGGCGCGCGGCGTTCTTTTCGTGACCGGAAAACCCTGGTTTACCGGTGGCGACCGCTACTTCGTCTCGCGCATCGACGTGCAGGAGTATGGCAACTACTCCAACCGCTGGACCAACAGCTGGTATGTCGACAACGGCGACACCGAGTACACCCTGCGCTGCGACGGAGCCTACATCGGACGGAGCTACACCATCAGGATAACCTGGAAGTCAGCCGCTACGGGCGATGAAGAGGTGGGCCTGTTCTACCGCACCTTGTACCAGGACGGTCAGATCGAGCGCTTCTTCAATCCGTAGTCAGTACTCCAGCCAGGTGGCCACGCGCACCTTGTCCTGTTGATTGAGAAACCGGTTGGGGTCGAGCGAGAAGTTGACCTTCACCGGGTCTCCCGGGGGGGGCGGATTGAAGTTCCAACTGGCGAAGAGCTGGGGGTAGAAGGTGTAGCGTCGAAAATCCGTGGACTCGCGCGGATTTGGGCCGCTGGGGTCGACACCATCGTTGTAATCGGGACACATGATGGCACAGATCTCGGCCAGGCGTTCGCTCAGCTCCTGCAGATCATCAAAGCGCTCGGGGTAGCTTCTCGCGCCCGGAACCGGGTTGGGCTGGTAACGCAGCTCATAGACGAAGGCGTTGTCCTCCTTGCGCACCTCGAGCAACACCGTGTCATACCAGTGCCAGGGCCCCCCGTCGGCCTCCTCCCAGCCATTGTAGGGCTGGCCGTTGACGTGGGCGGCTGCCTGGGCGGGAGTCTTCCAGGGGATGTCATATTGCTGGGCCACGTCCGAGCCCGGGAACATCCCGTAGGGGATGGTGTTGCCATCGGGCAGATTGATGACTTTTTGGGTTGGATCGTTGGCGCTTGCGATCTGCAGCACCAGCTGGCGCGGGTAGTAGATGGGGACCTGATTGGACAGGCTCGTGAAGTAGGCCTGAGAGTCGTAGAGATTGACGTTGCCCGTGCCCGGCCCGCTTCCGTTGGCGATAAAGGCGCCGATCACGGTGAAGTTGCGAGCCACAAAGTTGCCCCGGGTGTAGATCAGCCCCTGGAACTGGTAGGTGTTGGGCCGATCCCCGATCATGCTGACGTCGCCGTCGCACAACAGGGCGATGGAGTCATCGCTGGTCAGGTTGCCGCCCCCTTTGACGGTGGTCGAGCCTTTGACCATGATGGCACCCGTGCCCCGCACGCCTCCTTCCACCACCAGGTCGCCGTCCACATACACCATGGCGTTGTCGAGCACCATGTCGCCCTGAATGGCGGCATCACCGTCGCAGCGAACCAGTCCCACCAGGCTCTGCGAGCCCAGGATGCCGGTCGGCATGCTCTGAAAATTCAGCACGTCCCCGGTGGCCGGATCGTAGTCGTCGAGATCGAAGTCGGGCAAGTCGGCGGGTGACCAGGGAGCGCGCAGCTCACCTCCAAAGCTCGAGTCGGCCGAGATGTCCACCGATCCGCAGGCCTGCACGTTGCCGGTCACGCGGCTGCGACGTTGCAGGCTGATGGCATTGGGAACGGCCGAGTTGGTGGCCAGGTCGGCCGGGCCAAGCAGCTCGGGCTCGGCTGCCAGGCGGCCCACGTCGGCCGCTTCCTCCAGCGAGCCCACCAGGCTGTTCTCCAGACGGACCTGGCCGTTGGAGGCGATGGAGACGGTGAAGTCGGGCACGTAGAGCACCGCCTCGACGGTGCGGGTCACGTTGCGACAGCGGCCCACCCCCACGAGGTGCACGCGCTTGGGAGGGACGGCTCCCCCCGGCAGACAGCGAGAGCCAGCCCACCCGTTGGGGCGGGTGCTGGCAGCATTGTTGGTGGAGAAGGGGACGGGGCCGGGGGTGAAGGTGAGTTGGCCAGTGGACTGGGGAACCGGTCCGCTCAGGTTGATGTCGCCCACCCAGCCGGCATTGCCCATCACCCGGGCCATGGCCCGCTGCACGGCCGACTCGGCCAGTTGCGAGGCGATCTGGGTGTTCTCGACCCTCTGAGCCACCTGCAGGTTGGCCGAGGCGCTGGCCGCCACCGTGAAGGCGGCCACCAGGGCCAGGCTGATGACCATCAGTGCGGTCGCCAGGGTGGCTCCCCGGGATCTGGATCTCATAGCTTAGAGTTTATCAGACAAAACGGAGGAATGGCTCAGGCGCAACCGAACCCGCCGGCGTGACGCGCGTCGTGATCGTGGGGGCCGGGTTCGCGGGATTGTCGGCCGCCCGGGCCCTCAAGAACGAGAACCTCGAGGTGGTGGTGGTGGACCGCACCAATCATCACCTGTTCCAGGCCCTGCTCTACCAGGTGGCCTCGGCCGGCCTGAGCCCGGCCGAGGTGGCCACCCCCGTGCGGGCCCTGCTGGGCAAGCAGAAGAACGCGAGCGTGCGCATGGGCGAGGTGACCTCTGTCTTGAGCGACGAGCGTGCCCTGATGCTGGACGCCCACACCCGGCTCGAGTACGACTACCTGATCCTGGCCGTGGGAGTCAAAAGCTCGTATTTTGGCCATCCCGAGTGGACGGCCCACGCCCCGGGCCTCAAGTCGGCCGCCGAGGCGGTGGCCATTCGCGAGAGCGTTCTGCTCGGCTTTGAGAAAGCCGAGGGGGAGAACGATCCGGCCGTGCGCGAGAAGCTGATGACCACGGTGGTGGTGGGAGGCGGCCCCACCGGGGTGGAGCTAGCCGGCGCCTTCGCCGAGCTACGCCGCCACGTGCTGCGCTGGGACTTTCGCCAGATTCGCCCCGAGCAGGCCAGGGTGGTGCTGATCGAAGGCGGGGAACGCATCCTCTCGGGCTATTCCAGCAAGCTCTCGGCCAGCGCCCGCAAACACCTCGAGAGCCTGGGCGTGGAAGTGTGGCTGGGTGAGCGGGTGGAGTCGGTCCAAGCGGGCCGGGTGGCCACCAAAAGCCGCTCGGTGGAGGCCCAGACGGTGGTCTGGACGGCCGGCGTGCAGGCCACCGAGCTGACCCGCGCGCTGCCGAGCGAGCACGACCGGGTGGGTAGGGTTCAGATCGCTCCCGACCTGCGCCTTTCGGAGCGAGTCTACTGCGCCGGCGACATGACCTCGCTCAACGGACTGCCCGGGATGGCCCCGGTGGCCATGGCCCAGGGTGCCCACGCGGCCCGCAACGTGCTGCGAGAGATCAAAGGGCAAGAGCCCCTCCCTTTCCGCTACCGCGAGCGAGAGCACATCGCCACGCTGGGCCGCTCGGCGGCCGTCTTCCAGTGGGGATGGCTGCAGCTTACCGGCCTTCCGGCCTGGCTGGCCTGGCTCTGGTTGCACCTTTTCCGCATCGCCGACCTGCAGAACCGGGCCCTGGTCTTTGCCCGGTGGACGTGGTCGTACCTGACCTGGAAGTGGGGGGTGCGCCTGATCATCGGGCGCGACAAGAAGTGAAACGCACGCTGCTGCTCGTCCTGGCGCTCACGCTGGTGGCCTGGGCCTCCCGCCCCGACCCGGTCGTGATCGGGGCCGTCTACAACCTGACCGGCTCGCAGGCCGGTCTGGACGTGCCCTCGGCCCGAGGCGCCCGCCTGGCCGTGTCCGACCTCAACGCCGGGGGCGGCATCCGCGGTCACAGGCTGCGACTGCGCCTCGAAGATGGGCAGTCCGACCCGGCCGTGATCGCCCGCAAGACCCGGGACATCTTGCATGACGACGGCCACACCCGGGCCCTGATCGGCCTGTCGGACACGGACCTGGTGCTGGCCGCCGCTCCCGAGGCGGCTGCCTTCAAGCGGTTGTTTGTGACCTCGGGGGCCACCTCGCCCCGGCTGCCCGAGCAGGTGCCCACCTACCTCTACCTGGCCTGTTTCGGCGACAACGTGCAGGCCGCGGCGGCGGCCGAGTGGGCTTACGAGCAGGGCCACCGCAAGGTGCGCCTGGTGGTGGATGAAGAGATGGAGTATACGCGCCTCCTCTCAGGCTATTTCAAAGCGCGTTTTGTCGAGCTGGGAGGCCAGCTGACCGAGGATGGGGCCGACCTGGTCTTTCTGGCCGTTGGGCCCGAGGCGGCCCAGAGCAAGGCCGCCGAGCTGCGCTCCGCCGGCTTCAGCGGACCCATCCTGGGCGGGGACAGCCTGGACCTGGCAGGCTGGCAGGTCGACCAGGTCTACTTCACCACCCATGCCTTCCTCGATCGGCATCCGGAGTTCGTGCAGCGCTATACCGAGGTCTACGGCGAGCCGCCGGACGCTTTCTCGGCCCTGGGCTACGACACGATGATGCTGCTGGCCAGCGCCATGGTGCGGGCCGGATCGTTCGAGCCCGAGCGCATCCGCAAGGCGATGGCCGATACGCGCGAGTTCAGCGGGCTGACCGGCCGGCTTGCGTATGACGAAGGCCAGCGCATCCCGCGCAAGAGCGTCTTCCTGGTGGAGGTGAGCGGGGGGAGGCGCAAGCTGGTGCGCGAGGTGGTTCCGCGCAAGGTGCCGGCTCCTTAGCTCAGCGCAGGATGCTGGAGATGTCCAGCTCGCGCACCACCACGGGTCGGCTGGTCTTTTCCTTCCAGGTGAGCGTGATGCGCACGTGGGCCAGGCTGGTGCGGGCGATCCCGGGTACTCCGGATACCTCCAGCGTGGGCTCGAAGACCGTGCCGTCGTCGAGCCGAAGCTGCTGGCGCTGCAGCATCTGACCCAGAGGCCCGGGGGAGGAGGGAACGTAGGTCCGATCCACCTCCAGATCGGCGAAGGGACCCGAGGCGCACTCATCCAGGATGGCCTGGGCCAGCGCGTTGGCGTGCAGGCGATGCTCGCCCTGGCGCACACTCATCAGGCTGCTGGGCAGCAAGCTCAGCAGCACCAGGAAGACCAGTGACAGCAAAGTGGCCGTGAAGATCAGCTCGACCAGCGAGACGCCCCGTCGGCTCACGTCTTCTGGTTCCTCAAGAAGACCGAGCGGGTATAGATGAAACGCTCCTGGCTCTGGTGCCCGGTGTTGCCTCGCCGCTCGAGCACCAGGCGGAACCGAATGGGCTGCTTCACCTCGCCATCGCTGCCTCCGGGAGCATGCTCGATCTCAAAGCGCGTCACCTCGGTGGCCAGCACCATCTCGTTGCTGCCGGGCTGAGCGACAATCTGAGCCAGCCGGGCCGGGGAGAGCCGGCGCGGCTTGACGATGGTGGTCTCCTCGGTGGTGGGGGCCGGGGGACCGGGCGGCCACTCGCGGCGCATGAGCTTGCGGCTGGTCTCGTCCAGGTAGTAGAGGATGAAAAAGTCGCTCCAGACTACCGTCCCGTCCGGCTGAAGGGGACCGGCTTGCCCGAGCCGCAGGTCGGGTCCGCTGACCGGGCAAGCGGCCACGGCGATGGGAGGAGTACCGCTTCGAAGGCTCAAGCCCGCCACCGAGGCGCGGCGCACGTCGCCGCACAGCCGGTTGAGGGCCGTGACCGCCTGCTGCTGCATCTCCACCCGCAGCGTGCCCCGCACCGAGGCGCGCAGGGCCGGGAACAGAAAGCCCAGGCTGAGCCCCGCGACCAGCCCGATCAGGGCCAGAGAGAAGATGATCTCGATCAGAGAGTAGGCCCGGTTCATCCGAGCACCTTCTCGAGCGCGGCCAGGGCCTGCTCGACATCGGGGTAACGATCATCGGGCGACTTGGCCAGCATGCGCTGCACCACCGGGGCCACCCCCTCGAACTCGGGCCGACCCTCGGCCAGCGAGGGCGGCTCCTCGCCCAGGTGCTTGAGCACGATGTTGACAGGGTTGTCGTCCATAAAGGGTGGCTTGCCGGTGAGCATCTCGTACACCATGATGCCCAGCGCGTACTGGTCCGAGCGCGGATCCAGCTGCCCCTGTGCCTGCTCGGGGGCCATGTAGACCGGGGTGCCCAGCAGCGAGCCGGTCACCGTGACGGCCGAATAGGCCTGCCCGGCGGCCATGCCGAAGTCCATGACCTTGATGCGCCCGCCGTCGGTCACCATGATGTTCTCGGGCTTGAGGTCGCGGTGCACGATGCCGCGCGAGTGGGCGTAGGCCAGGGCCTGGAAGACCGGGCGCAGGTAGCGCAACACCTTGTCGGGGGGAATTCCCTGCCCGGTGATGTGCTTGCGCAAGGTTGTGCCACGAATCAGCTCCATCACCAGGTAGTAGTGCTCCTGGAAGGTTCCAAAACCCAGCACGCGCACGATGTTGGGATGGTTGAGGTCGGCGTAGACGTCTTTTTCGCGGTTGAAACGGCGCACGAACTGCTCCTCGGTGGCCAGCTCGGCGTCCAGGATCTTGATGGCCACCGCCTCGTGCTCGCTCCCGCCCTCGGGCTGCCCTTTGTAGACGCGAGCCATGCCGCCCTGGCCCAGCTTCTCGGTGAGCCGGTAGACGTCCAGCCGCGCCCCCACCATCGGGTCTCCGGCGGCGGGCACGATGAGGTTGAGGATCTCGCCGGCCCGGGCCGAGTCCAGGGCAGCCTGGCGGCGCACGCGGTCCGCCTGGCGCCACTGGCGAAGGTACAGCCCCGCGGCCACCAGCACCAGAGCCAGCAGCGCGGTGACCCAGGACTGCAGCTTGTCGAGCAGGGCGTGGGCCCAGGACCGGTACTGCAGCTTCTCGGGCCCGTAGGTATCGTTCAGGTTGGCGCGGTAGGGGTCGAGCTCCAGGGTGACGATGCGCGGCTCGCACAGCCAGTGCTCCAGATGCAAGGTCACGGTCTTCTGCTCGCGGGGCACTCGCAGGATCAGGGGCCTGGTGCCGCTCTTTCCGACTGAGACGCGGTCATTGGGGTCGATCCCCCCGCGGCGCTCGGGAATGACCTCGGCCCCGGGGGGATCGGTGAGGATCTTGATCTGCACCAGGTCGGGCTGGGGCTCGGCTCGGGCGATGGAGACGAGCAGGACCAGCAGGATGAGAAGGCGCGCCATGTGCAGCAAGGTTCGACGCCGTCAGGCGTGGTCACTTCTGGCGCACGGGGGGTTTCTGCGTCGGAGGGCTGGAATCGGGTTGGCGCCCGGTGCCCGCCAGCCGTTTCCTCGGTCGGGCGGGTCGAGCGGTTTTACCGGAGAATTTTCTCGGTACGGGGCTGAGAGGTCGGTCTACGCACTCGCCAGAGCCGTACCGGGAAATTTTGGGCGTAGAGCGCGGGTCGGGTGGTTTACCGGACGTGACCGGAGAAGGGCCGCACGAGCCGGGTGGACCAGGCTCGAGGGCTACTCCTCGAAGAACTCCCCCACCGCCACTGACCAGTCGGGCAGCAACTCGGGAAGCTCGAGATGCTCGTTTGATTGCAGAACAAGCCTGGTAGAATTGGGGCGAGCCAGCGTCGCGCACAGGTTCTGGGGATCGAGCAGCAGGACGACCTGGACCCCGGCCTGCAGGTATTCCTGGACCTTTCCCTCGACCTCACTGGCGCGGTCATTGGGAGACAGCACTTCGACCACCAGGGCCGGAGGAGTCAAAAGATAGCCTTCCGGGCTGGTTGCGACCGGCCCCTGGTCGCGGTGAACAAAAGCCACGTCGGCTCCTCGAACGGTCAGAGGGTCTTGCTCGATGACCACCCCGACTTCTCCGACGTAGAGCCTGCCCAATCTTTGCGCTTTGACCGGGCCAGCAAGAACCAGAAGGGCGTTGCATTCTACCTGACCATGGGTGCCTCCAGTGGGGCTCAAAGCAACGACTTCTCCTCGCACGATCTCAAAGCGGTCAACTCCGGTAGGCAGGGCCAGACTCATGGGAGTAGATTTCCCTGTGCGGTTGTGTGACCCCTACAGAGATTGCGTGGCCCCAGGGCAGGATCTTCTTCGACATGCGGCTCAAGAGCCGACCTGGTATCCAAATGAAAACAGTTTTGCATATAGTAGCACTTTGTGCAATACTGATTGTATGAAGATCCGCTCGTTCTGGCTCCAGGCCCTCGAGCGGGCCCTGGAGAGACGGTCGGTGGTCTGGCTGCATGGCGTGCGGCGCTCAGGCAAGACCGTGCTCTGCCAGAGCCTGCCCGAGGTCGAGTACTTTGATTGCGAGCTTCCTCGAGTCCGACGCATGCTGGAGGACCCGGAGTCGTTTCTGGGCTCGCTGCGAGGCAAAAAGGTCGTCCTGGACGAGATCCAGCGCCTGCAGAACCCTTCGGAAATGCTGAAGATTGCAGCTGATCATTTCCCCGATACCCGGGTCATCGCCACCGGGTCATCTACCCTGCAGGCTTCCACCAGGTTTCGCGATACCCTCACCGGACGCAAGAGCGATGTGTGGCTCACTCCGATGATGAGCGCAGACCTGGCCGACTTTGGCGAGACCGAACTGAAGCGAAGGCTCGGTCGGGGCGGGTTGCCGCCCTTCTTCCTGAGCTCGGGCGAGGCCGAGCACGATTTTGAGGACTGGCTGGAATCTTACTGGGCGCGGGACATTCAGGAGCTTTTTCGGCTGGAGCGGCGGTGGGGCTTTCAACGCTTGATGGAGCTGTTGCTCACTCAAAGTGGAGGGATGTTCGAGGCCACTCGCTTCGCCGCTCCCTGCGAGATCAGCCGTCCTACGGTGACCAACTACCTGGATGTCCTGGATGCGACGAACGTCGTTCATCTGGTGCGACCGTTCTCGACGCGGCGCAGCACGGAGATCGTCTCGGCCCCGAAAGTCTACGGATTCGACACGGGATTTGTTTGCCACTATCGGGGCTGGGGCGAGCTGCGCCCGGAGGATCTCGGCAACCTCTGGGAGCACTACGTGCTCAACGAGATCCATGCGCGTTCCCGGCGCACTCGGATTTCCTACTGGCGCGACAAGCGCGGGCATGAGATCGACTTCGTCTTACCCGGCCGCCACAACCAGGTGACGGCCCTGGAGTGCAAGTGGTCGAGCCGGGGCTACGATGCCAGGAATCTACGCGCCTTTCGCCTGCAGTATCCTGAGGGCGAGAACCTGGTGGTGGCCTCGGATGTCGCCCCTGCCTACCAGCACACCATCGGTGGCCTGCCGGTTCGCTTCATCGGGCTGGGCGACCTTGCTGCCCGGCTGGAAAGTTAGCACCAGCGCACGGGGTTGCCGGTTTCGAGCGAGGCTTCGAGGAGCGCCCGGAGCGGCCTGGTGATGAAGGCGAACTTTTCCGGGTCCAGCGCTCGGCACTCTGTGTGCAGGAAGCGATCGCCCTCGTCACCCACCCGGACCTGACCCAGGTAGCGCTGGCCCGTGTCGCGGTCGATCAGCGTGGTCTGGCCGTCCGGGTGCTCGATCTGCTCGACCCGGGTGGCCCGAAACAGAACCCGTTCCGTGTCCCGCTCGACCAGGACCAGGCCGGCCGGGTCGAAGCCAACGTCCACACCGGTCTGCCCGCCGAATACGAACCGTCCGCCGCAGGGGGCGATGTAATCATACAGAACCTGGCCGGTCTGCGAGTTCACCAGGACAATCTCTTTACCCAGATCGAGAGAATGGAACCGATCAAGCTCTCGCAGTGCCTCTCCTGCGGCCGAGGCAGAGAGACTCCCATCGTTGGAATTGGGAAGATACTCGCGCAAGGTGGGAAAGTGCTGCCAGCCAGCCTGCTCGAGGGCCTGTTGAAAGGAGCGATAACCCGACCAGTTGGACAGGTCCGCATCGTAGAACACCATGTCCTCGTGGACGCAGGCCGAGTGTTGCCACTGGTCGACGGCGAGCTGCTCAGCTTCGGTCCCTGAGGTCAGTCCCAGCCAGCCATCCTCGTCCAGCCGGAGCCGACTCGCGTCCACGGGAGGCGCAGAGCAAAGACCAAGCCGGAAGCACTGGCACATGACGGAAGCGTCGAGCCCCATGGGGCATGAGTATAGCAGTCACTCCCTTTGCAGACAAGAGTGATGTTAAATTTGACGAAACACAAGAGGAACTGCTATGCTCACGACGATGAGAAACTTAACGTATTGTTCTGGCTGACCGGTGGTCCACCTGCATGCCCGCAGCTGGTTCTCGTTCCTGGCCGGGGGCTCGTCGCCCGAGGCCCTGGTGCGTCAGGCCCGGCGGCACGCTCAGGCGGCCCTGGCCCTGACCGACCTCTTCGGGGTCTACGGGCTGGTGCGCTTTGCGGCCGCCTGCCGCAAGCACGAGGTACAGCCGATCTTCGGGGCCAGCCTGCGGGTGGAGGAAGCTCTGCTGGTGTTGCTGGTGACCGACCGGCAGGGCTACCAGCAGCTCTGCCAGCTGTGCAGCCTGGCGCACGGGTTCACGGCCGAGCAGCTGGAACGGCCCGGCGAGCGGCTGGCCCGGGCTCCCGAGCTGGTGCCCCCGGGCAAGCAAGAGCCCCGCTCGCTGAGCCTGGAAGAGCTGGCCGGGCGCACGGGCTCGATGCTGTGCCTGACGGGCGGACCCGAAGGCAAGCTCGACCGCCTGCTGCGCCAGCGCCAGAGCGAGCAGGCCGAGCGCTGGCTCTCCCGGCTGCGCGAGCACTTTCCCGACCGGCTCTACGTCGAGCTGGTCCACCGCCAGCAGCCGGGCGACGGCGAGGCGGCCGCCCGGCTGCACCGCCTGGCCGCCCGGCTGGGCCTCCCCACCGTGGCCAGCAACGCGGTGCGCTACGCCGAGGCCGACGACTATGCCGTCTACGACGCCCTCACCTGCGTGCGGCTGGGGCTGAGCGTGGGCGATCCTCACCGCGAGCGCCCGGTGAACGACAGCGCCTGGTTGTGCCCCGCTTCCGTCCTGACCAGGCTCCTGCCCTACCCGGAGGCCCTCGAGCGCACCCTGGAGGTGGCCGAGCGCTGCCAGATGGAGCTTCTGGCCGAGGAGATCACGCCTCCCACCGCCCTCCTGCCCCCGGGCCGCAAGCCGGACGAGTACCTGCGCGAGCTCTGCCTGCAGGGCTGGCGCCGGCTCTACAACAGCGAAGCCCGGAGCGAGCGACCCTCGAGCCTGGCAGAGCGGAGCGAGGCGGCCCGCCGCCAGCTCGAGCACGAGCTGGAGGTGGTGGGGGCCCTGGAGCTGGAGGAGTTCTTCCTGGTGGTGCGCGAGGTGGTCGACTTTGCCCGCGCGCAGGGCATCCGCTGCGCCGGTCGGGGCTCGGCGGCCAACTCCATCATCGCCTACCTGCTGGGCATCACGGCCGTGGATCCGCTGGCCCACAACCTGCTCTTCGAGCGCTTCCTGCACCGCGGCCGCAAGGGCATGCCCGACATCGACGTGGACTTCGACTCCGAGCGGCGCGAGGAGGTGATCGCCTGGATGGAGCGCCGCTTCGGGGTCGAGCACAGCGCTATGACCGCCAACGTCATCACCTACCGGCTCAAGCTGGCCATGCGCGACATGCTCAAGGTGCTCGGCTACACCCCCGAGCAGGTGGACCGGGCCGGACGACTTGTGGGCCACTGGGACGACCTCGACGACCTGCGCGGCCGGCGCGGCGAGCTGGCCGCCGTGCTGGGGGGCGAGGCGATGATCGCGGTGCTGTTTCGCCTCGTCGAGAAGCTGCAGGGCTGCCCCCGCCACCTGGGCCTGCACAGCGGTGGGGTGGTGCTGGCCCGCGAGCCCCTGAGCCGCTTCTCGCCCGTGCAGACCTCCTCGGGAGGGGTGCGCCAGCTGCAGTTCGACAAGGACGACATCGAGGCGCTGGGACTGATCAAGTTCGACGTGCTGGGCCTGCGCATGCTGGCGGTGCTCTCCGAGGCGCTCGAGCTGCAGCGCGCCTGCGACGGCACCGAGATCCCCTTAGACGAGCTGAGCCTCGACGACGAGCCCACCTTCGAGCTGATCCGCTCGGGCAAGACGCTGAGCCTGTTTCAGATCGAGAGTCCCGGCCAGGTCAGCCTGATCTCGCGCACCCAGCCGGGCAAGTTCCGCGACCTGGTGGCCCAGGTGGCCCTGTTTCGCCCCGGGCCGCTCCAGGGCAAGATGGTCAACCCTTACGTCGAGCGGCTCTGCGGCAACCAGCCGGTGAGCTATCCCCATCCCAGCCTGGAACCGATCCTGGCCGACACCTTCGGGGTAATCCTGTTCCAGGAGCAGGTGCTGGAGATCTCCCACCAGTTCGCAGGAATGTCGCTCGACCAGGCCGATGAGTTCCGCCGCTTGATGAGCAAGTTCCGCGACCCGGGCAGCATGCAAGAGATGCGGGCGGCCTTCGTGGAGGGGGCCCGCAAGACCCAGGGCGTCTCGCTCGAGCTGGCCGAGGAGGTGTTCCGCCAGGTCTCGGCCTTCGTGGGCTACGGTTTCTGCCGTTCGCACGCGGCTGCTTTCGCCCGCACCGTCTACCACTCGGCCTACCTCAAGCGCCACCATCCGGCCGCTTACATGGCCGCCTTCCTGCAGCACCTGCCGGGCTTTTTCCCGCGCAGCACGGTGCTGGAGGAGGTCCGCCCCATGGGGGTACCCATCCTGCCGGTGGATGCCTGGCGCTCGGGGGTGCGCTACTCGCTGGAGCCCTGGCAGGGGAAAACGGCCATCCGCCTGCCCCTGACCGCGGTCACGGGTTTCTCGCCCGAGCTGGCCACCCGCTTCGTGCGCCGCCGGGCGGGCACGCTGGACGAGCTGCTGGCCCGGGTGGAGCTGCCCGTCGACCTGTGGGAGAGCCTGGCCCGGGCCGGCGCCTTCGACGCGCGCCACGAGCGGCGCGAGGCGCTCTGGCGGGTGGGCCTGTTCCGGGCCCGGGCCTCGGGCCGCTTCGTGGAGGCCCCCCGTCTGCAGCCCGGAGGGCCCTTCGGAGGCCCGCGCGCGGCCCGCAGCCGGCGCCTGCGCGCCCGCGCCGAGCGCCCCGAGCAGCTGCCGCTGGTGGTGGAGCCGGTCGATCCCGCCCTGCTGCCCGTCCTGGAGCCGCTCCCGACCGAGCTGGCCCTGACCTGGGACTACTCCACCCAGGGCTTCAGCCCCCGCGAGCATCCCCTGGCCCGCCACCGCCCCTGGCTCCAGGAGCGGGGCATCTCCCCCATCGCCGCCCTGCACAGCGCCGAGGACAAAGCCCGCATCACCCTGGCCGGCCTGGTGGTTCTGCGCCAGCGCCCGCCCACGGCCAAAGGGGTGATGTTCCTGCTCCTGGAGGACGAGACCGAGAGGGTCCAGTGCGTGCTGCCGCCGCCCGTCTACGATCGCTTCAAGACCATCGTGGGGCGCGAGGGCGCGGTGATCGTGACCGGGCTGGTGGAGCGAGCCGGGCGCTATCATCGCTGCCTTCTCTTGCAGGATGCCAGGCCGCTGGGAAGGGAGGTCTTTGCGCTGGTGTGACCGCGCAAGATCGGGTCTGGGGAAGGCTGGGCCGCGGAATTCGGTCAGCCGGGCCCGGCTCGCTGGTCCGGTCCCAATCGACTGAATCGCCTCCAGGCGTTGGTCGAGAGCAACTCTGGGAAACCGTGCGCTCCAGGCTTGGAGCGTTCTAAAACCGCAGGACACCCCCCATCCCGTCAAGACGGACCATGAGCTGGTGACTAGAACGAACTGACGTTTGTTTCCGCCGGAAAGGAAAACCTGGAGGGAGACCGGCAAGAAACGAACGGGCGTTTGTTTCCGCCGGAAACAAAAACCTGCCGAACAGGGGGAGAATAGTCCGCCAAATCGTTCCGTGAAACCCTTCACGAAGGCGAACTCCTGCCGAAAAGCAGGTCCGGCAAAGCGCTCTGGAACCCAGGCTTGAAAGTGGGGCATTAGGCGATACACTGAAGAGTATGCGGAAATGGCGGGGCTACATCCTGGGCGTTCTACTCGTCTTGCTCCCGATCCTGACCATGATGATGATCGCCCTCTTCGTCGTCTTACGGGGCGGCCACGGCAGCAGCAACAGCTACTACGCCCGGACAGCCTCGCTGTTTGCGGCCGAGGCGGGCCTGGTGGACGCGATGGGGGTCCTCCAGGCCAACCGCGCCTGGGTGAGCGGCTTTAGCCAGAAGCCCATGAAAGACGTGCGGGGCAGCTACACAGTCCGCTTCAACCAGGGGGCCGGCCCCTTCCAGGCCGACGACTCGGTCAACAACTTCGACGGCGCCCACCCCAACAGCTTCCGGGGCAATAACACCGTGCCCGCGGGCACGGCTTTGCTGGTGGTCGTCGCCCGGGTGGGGGGCGTCGAGCGTCGCCTGGAAGCGCTGGTAGGCGATACGGCGAGTCTGGGCATGCTGGATCTGCCTCTCCTGACCACCGGCCGCATCCGTCTGCAGGGCGATGTGCGCGTCGACGGCATCACGGCCCTGAACGACTCCACCTCGGTAGACGGCGACGTTCAGTCCAACCTGACCGGTACGGTGAACGCCATCGAATGGCTCGATACCGGAGGAACCAGCCTGCATATCGACGGGAACGTCTCCTCGTCGGCCAACCCGGGCTCCATCAACCTCGCTGGCGGAGTGGTCACCGGAGGGACGACCGAGAACGCCGCTCCGCGCGCGGTGCCTCCGCTCGACATCCCGGGCGAGATCGCGGCCAAGAGCAGCTCCCCCTCCCCCACGGTGGTCCCGGGGGGCGTCACGGTGGTGGGCACAGGCGATTACTACGTGGCGGGCAATCTCGATCTGACCGGCGACCTCGACTTACAGGGCGGCAACCTCTACGTCCAGGGCGAGCTGAGCGTGCAGGGCACCGTCTCGGGCACCGGCTCGGTCTACGTGGGAAGCCACACCAAGATCCACGGCAACGCCGACATCAATGGCCAGGACAATATTGCCCTCTACAGTAAGGGCAACGTCGAGCTGCGGGGCTTCGACGGCGACGCCATCCTCGACTCGCTGGCCCTGAGCAGCCCGGTCGCGGCCAAGGAGCTGGCCGACGGCAAGTGGGCCATCTCGGAGATGGCCACCATCATGAACAACGGCTCCTGGACTCCAGGAGGCATCTACGACACGGTCTCTCAGGTGCTCGGCGAGCACCTCACCGGCACTCCGACCGGTCGCGACCCCTCGACCATGTTTCGGCTGCGCGACCGGCTCAATCCGACCGCCTCCACCGCCCAGAAGTTTCTCCACAAACGCCTGGACAACATCGGCCGCATGTTCTCGGGCAATTCCAATTACTTCGGTCAGTCCGACGCCACCGCTCGCGACAATTTCACCAACACCGGCGACACCTCTGGCCTGGTGGATGCCGCCAACGACCTCAACGACTCGGCTTTGATGCAGGTGGTCTACAACCTGACCAGCACCCTGGACTTCGACAGCATCGGCTCGGCCAATTTCCAGGGACTGGTCTACACCAATGGCAGTTTCTACTCGGCCAACCAGATCACCGTCGTCGGGGCGGTGGTGGTGAACAACGATGGCAGCCAGTCCTCCAGTGTCATCGACGGCATTACGGTCAATCCGGGAGATCTGTTCCTGAACAACGGCAGCAAGATCACCTTCGTGCAGGACTTCTTTGACGATGGCGGGGGAGCGGGCGGCCAGCTCGGCGTGGTGCTCTGGATGGGCCGCTAACTCGCCCGACCAAGGGTCCCGGGCCTGGAGCCGCGAAAGGCTTGCTCTGATGGACGTGGATGACCTGCGCAAGAGCGCCAAGAAGGCCAAAGACCAGCTGCAGCACGAGAAGATCGACCTGGTGCGCACGGTCGCCAGGCGCCGTGAGCTGATGGCCGAGGACGCCCTCCGGGCCTGGATCGCTGAAGCCGAGGAAGCCCTCCAGGGCAAGGTGCGAACCGCCTCGCAACGTGGCTACGACTCGGTCCTGGTGCTGCAGGTGGTAGGCTGCTCGTATGACCTGCGCCAGGCCATCCTCGAGGATTTGCGGCAGATCATGAGCGACCCCGCCAACGATCGCTATCCGGCTCTGCGCGCCCTGGGGCCGCTCAACTTCGGCCAGGTGCATGACATCCTGGCCGAGCTGGGGGTGACCGACATCGCTCCTCGCCCGGCCCTCAAGTGGGTGCGCACGGTGCGCGAGCAGCTGGCCCAGCGCACGGGCCTGTCGCGCTGGCTGAACCGCGGCCTGAAGCTGCCGGGGGAGATGAGCCACTTTCTGGGGGTGTGCAGCAAGGCCGGACTGAAGACCCGCCTGCTCACTTTCGAGGACCTGGGCGAGATCGGGTTGGCGGTCGAAGCGAGCTGGTGAGACTGGTTCTCGTCAGCGATACACACTGCCGACATCGTTTCGAGGTTCCCGAGGGCGACCTCTTGCTGCACGCGGGCGACCTGACCGTGCATGGCTCGCTCGCCGACGTGCGGCACTTCAACCGCTGGCTGCAAGGGTTGCCCCACCGGCACAAGGTCGTGATCGCGGGCAATCACGACTTCTGTTTCGAGCGAGAGCTGGAGGCGGCCCGCGCGGAGGTCACCGTTGCCCACTACCTGCAGGACGAGGCCCTGGAGCTGGAGGGGATCAAGATCTACGGAAGCCCCTGGCAGCCACGCTTTTTCGACTGGGCCTTCAACCTCGACCGGGGTCCAGCCCTGGCTCGCGTGTGGGCCAAAATTCCCGAGGACACGGATGTCCTGATCACCCACGGCCCGCCTCTCGGTCACGGCGACCGCACCTTTGACGGTCGCGAGGTCGGCTGCGCCGATCTCAAAGAGCGCCTGAAAATCGTGCGCCCCCGTCTGCACCTTTTCGGGCACATCCACGAGGGCTACGGGGTCACCAAAGACGAGCACACCACCTATGTCAACGCCAGCATCTGCGATCTACGCTATCAGCCGGTTCACGAGCCAGTGGTCTTCGACTGGTAAAAAAGCTCAGTCGAAAAACTTGATGGCCGAGAGCGGGGTGGCCCCGCTCGCGTCGGTCTGGGGCGCCGCCGCCGAGTCGGTCTCGGGAGGGCGCGTGGCGCGCATCTGATCGAGGGCCTGGGCGCCCTCCCAGGTGATGCACACCCAGCCTTCCTTCTGGCCCGAGGGGGCCTCGGTCCAGCCGCGCTTCTCGAACTCCTTGAAGACTGGGGCGCACTCGAAGCGGTTGAGCCGGGTCTCGTTCATCACCCGACCGGTCTGAGCCCGACTCTGATCGCTGCTCTGGGCCTGCAGGGTCTGGATGGTGGAGAGCAGGCGGAAGCGGCGATCTCGGATCGTCTTCACCATGTCGGCGTCTACGAGCTGGTCCTCCTCGCAGCGGTCGATCCCCACCGGCAGGATGACCGCCTCGCTCCCAACGCGCTTTTCGATCAGGCTGGCATTGGACATGGAGTCGATCAGGTTGCGCCCGTTCGGCCCGATGTCGAGCTCGAGCTTGTCGCGCGAAGTCGCGAAGGCGCTCTGGCCCATGTCATTCTTGCGCAACCAGAGTGTGATGTCGAAGCGAGCCTCATCGGCATAAAAGCTTCGATACATTGCAGCCAACAATTGATCTCGAACGTCGTTCACGTCGTTCACGCGCGCCTCCGGCGATTAAAATGCTCACAAGGGGATTCGCCTGTCGCCAGACGCCTTCCTGTAAAGAGGTTCACAGATACACCACCACTTCGGCCTTCTTGAGCAGCTTGCCGGCGTGCCGAAATCCCCGGCTGACGCAGCGGTCCACCCGGTCGCGCTGGGCGGGGTCGCTGCTGCGCACCACCTTGAGCGCGTTCTGCTCGGCCGGATCGTAGGCGCTGCCGGGCCCCGGGCGGATCTCCTCCAGGCCGGCCGCCCGGGAGAGCTCTTCCAGGCGGGCGTCCAGGGTGGCGAAGAAGGGCAGGTCGGGATCCTCGCTGCGGCGCGCGGCCTCGCACAGCTCGACCAGCTCGGGCACCAGCAGGGTGATCAGGTTGAGCAGAGCCATACGCAGCTCCTCGGGTGGCCCCTGGCCCATGGCCACGCGCTGGGCTTCGCCCCGCAGGGTCTCGAGCGGGCTCAGGAGCGACTCGGGGGCTTCCTCTAACAGGGCCAGGGTGGCCTGCTCGATGCGGCAGGCCGACTCCCACAACTGGCGCTGCTCGGGCTCGGCCGGCGGAGCCGCCGCTCCCTCGCCCAATCGGCGCTCGAGCACCTCCAGCCGCTCGCGCAGGGCGCGGTTCTCGGCATGCAGGCGCTCCACCAGCTCGCGCTGGAACTCCTCTTGCAAGTGGAACAGCTCCTGGCGCATCCGCCACAGCTCCTCGCGCACCTCTTCGTCCATCTCAGTAACCCCTTCCATAGTCGGTGGCGGCGATGGGCTCGAGCTCCATGGGGTCGTGCCCCTCCAGGGCCAGGCTGAGGCGCAGCGAGAGGTCGGGCAGAACCCGGAAGGTCAGCTCCACCTCCTCGAGGTCGAAGGGGTCCATGTCCTCGGGCACCTCGATCTCGAACTGCCGGATGCTCTGGATGTCCGGGTTGGGCTTGCCCTGCTCATCGAGCATACGATCCACCAGGCCGGTATTCTCGAGCACGGGCAGCACGTTCATGCCCGGGTGCAGCACCAGGCCCGACACCGTGACCGTCTTGCCCTCCGGAGGGATGGCTACGCCCGCCCCGACCAGCTCGTGAAAGTAGGCCTGGCCGGCCTCGAACACCTTGATGCCCAGCCGGCTGGTGGTGGCCGTCAGGCTCTGGTGGTTGCGAGCCAGGCGCACGCGCACGCTGGGGCGTAAGGTGCCGGCGGCGATCTGCACACCCGTGCCCACCCGGCCGGGCAGGTGGGTGGTGCTGGCGCCCTTGACCACGCACTCCTTGGCCTCCTCGGGGGTCACGTAGCGCGAGGTCGGGAAGGCCTGGCGCAGCACCTCGTCCACCACCGGCAGCTTGGAGGCCTTGCCCACTCGCAACAGCACCTCTGGCTGCTCCAGAGCGTGGGAAGAGAGCAAGCGCCGGATCACCTCCACCGTCTCTTGCAGGCGGGGACGAATGAGCTCCTGCACCTCGTCCAGCGAGGGGGCCCCGGCCTGCTTGAAGAGCAGGCTGCCGGGCAGCATGCGCTCCTGGCCGTCGAAGGCGAAGGTCAGGTTCTGGAAGGTGGTGCGCAGCTCGTCCTCTGGCGCGCCCGAGGCCAGGGCCACCTTCAAGCGCTCGGCCCAGAGCCGCAGGGTGTTGCGGTTGGTGCGGGCGGCCAGGCTGCTATCCTCGGTGGGCAGCTCGATCTTGCCGGCGCTCTCGCTCAGGCGCACGGCCCGCAGCAGCCGCTGCACGAGAAGCTCGCGCACCACCGCGGTCACATCCTCGCCCCCCATCCAGCGCTGGCCGGTGGCTCCCAGCACGGTGGGGGTCACCACGTAGCTGTAGGCGTGCTCTCCCGACTCATTGCCGCTCAGCCCCGAGAGCAGCTCCGAGCGCGAGAAGATCCGCTCGCGAGGGGTGCCGTTGAGCCGGTAGCAGAGCATCACCTTCTCGTTGACCTCGGCGCTCTGGGCCAGGGCCTTCCAGTCGGGAGGCTCGTTCGAGGGGGCGGCCCGCAGGCAGCTGTCCACGAACTGACCCAGCACGAAGCTGTTGCCGGCGGCCAGCTCCTCGTCCTCGCCGGGCAGGGCCACCAGCACGCCGGTCTCGCGGCGCAGCACCGCCTGGCAGCGCTCCCAGCAATGGCGCGTCAGGCGCTCCTGGAGCGTCTCGGCTCCTCCCCCGCCCCGCAGGCGCCGCTGCGACTGGATGCGCAGCAAAGTCACGTCCAGGGTGCCTCCGCCGTAGTCGAAAACCAGCAGGTGATAGCTCAGCTCGTCCTGGTCGGCCGCCTCGTGCAGCGGAGCGTGGCTTCTCCAGTCGTTGAGGTAGTGCAGGGCGGCGCCCACCGGCTCGTGCAGGGTAGCCGGCTCCTCGCAGGGCTCGAAGTGGGGAGCAAAGCGCCGGCGCTGGGCCTCCATGGCCTCACGCACGGCCGTCTTCAGCTCTTCGATCTGGTGCACGGAGAAGCGCGAGGGATGGGTGATCAGGCAGCGGCGCAGCACCAGGTCGGAGCGCCCCTGGGCGGCCAGGTGCTCCATGGCCTTCTCCACCACGTGGGCGTAAAGATCGCGCATGGCCTGGGCGGGGGTGAGCAGCACCGTCTCGGCCGGCTCGTCCACCGGCACCACCTCGAAGCGGAACTCGCTGTCGCCCAGGCGCCGCTTGGCCCCCGATACCACCGCCCGAGCAGCGGCGGCATGGCCGGCCTGCTCCCAGGCCCAGGTGCCGGCCCGGTAGCGATGAGCGGCGGCAAGCTCCAGGTAGCAGAGCACCGAGGGCATCGTCTCGGGGCCCCGGGGCTCGCTCTCGGCCCCCAGAGGTTGCTCGTCGAGCAGGCGAGCCTCGGCGTCCAGGGCCAGCATCTCCACGCGTCGGTTCTCGTCCACCAGCGCGGCGCAGGTGTTGGTGGTGCCCAGGTCGATCACCAGCCAGCCGGGATACTCGGCCGCCTCGCGGGTGCGCACCCGCAAATAGCATGGGCGAGCCAGCGGATCGTTGCACACGAAGCTCAGAGTGGCCGTCTCGTCTTGCACGGCGCCCACCTGCAGCAAGAGCTCGAGCGACTCGCCCGTGGGGATGCGCCAGGGCAAAGGGCGAGCCTGGGGGCAGCTCAGCCAGGGGAGGTCGATCTCGAGCTGGTGGACCACCAGGTCGAGTCGTCCCCGGGCCCGGGGCGGGCCGTTGGAGAGGACCAGCCGCACGGGCCGATGGTCTGAGACCCGGCGCAGCAGGTCGTAGTCGAGCCGGCGGCTCTCGGGGAAAGGGGCCACCATGAGCTCGGGGCCAAGCACGAAGCCGACCTCCAGCGGCACGTCCAGGGGCAGAGCCTCGGCGCTGCGATTGCGGGTGCCCCGGTCGGTGCAGCGCAGGCGCAGGGTGGCCCGGCGCTTCAGCCCCTCGGCCGCGGCGCTGGCCGACTCGCGCAGATCTTGAGCCGTCTCGGAACGCACCTTGAGGCGGATGGGGATGCGGGCCAGGCGGCGGGCGTCCAGCTCGAGCGGAAAGCTCAGCGTCTCGGCCAGCTCCAGGTCGGCCCAGGTGCCGGTGAACTCGGGCGGCCCCTCCAGCCAGACGTGCCCGCGCACGAGCGACAGCACGCCGTCGATGACCGGCTGGCTGTCGGGCAAAAGCAGAACTTCCTGGGTGGCCAGATCCAGGCTAAACTGGGGCGGGGGCGAGAATTCGAGCACCCGCGAGGCCGCCAGCGGGGCCACCCCGGGCGAGCCGGGCACCTCCACCTGGATGCGCGCCTCCTGCACCGAGTCTTCCTTGCCCGGCACCTTGAGGCGCGAGATGCCCACGCTCACCGACTCACCCGGGCCCAGGGTGGTGGGCTTCAAGGAGAGCGTGTCCAGGCCCAGCCAGGGTGCCTCCGAGCGCACGTCGTCGGAGCGAACCAGGGCCGAGCCCGCATCGCCCGTGTGACGCACCAGCACCCGCAGGGCGGGCCGCCGCTCGCGGTTGAGCACGGGGGGATCGAGCGCCATCCACTCCTCGCCGTGCTTGAACTCGAAGCTCACCTCCAGCTCGACCAGCCTGCCGCCGCACCAGGAGCAGAACGAGTCCGTGGGCAGGAGCGTCCAGCCCAGGCAGGCCGGATCCTGGCAGGTCAGCACCTGGTGGACTTCTTGATGTGGTAGTTGAGGGCCACGGCCGAGATGACCAGGATGGGCACGATCAAGAGCCCGAAGCTGTCATAGCCCAGAATGGTCATAGCCGTCAGCATCAGGCCCGCCTCGGCCGCAGCCAGGGGGCGGCGAAACTGGCGCTGGCTGAGTACCAGCCCCCCCAGGCCGCCCAGGTCGGCCCCAAGAGCCGCTACCCAGGCCGGCCAGCCGAGCGCGTGGCAAAGCTGGGTGAAGACGGTGCCCAGCACCACGGTGCCCCCGATGACGGTCAGGAGGAAGCGCCCCAACTCGCGCTGGTTAGCCTTGAGGCGGCGCACCATGCCCAGCATGCCACCCACCATCAGGCCGAACACGCCCGGGATGAGAAAGCCGACCGCCAGCTGCTCGGCGGGCGCCTGCTGGCCCAACAGGGCCAACGCGCCCAGAAGGCCAAAGATCAGCCAGCCCGCCAGGGCCCAGAGAAAAACGCGCTTGTCCACAGCCTGGAGCGTATTCTGTCGAAGGCCAATGGCTCCTCCGGCGGGTCTCGTCGTTTTAAGCTCGGGTTTCTGCTGCCCAATCGGGCTTGAGGTCACGAGGTGGTTGAATCCTCTTTCAGGTTGATGTATCCTGGGGGCGTTCCACTGGCTCACTTCGCTCCAGAGGCGACCATCATTCGAGCCAGGCAGGAGGCACGATGAAAAAGGACATTCGTGCTCTGAGCTTACGGGTCGATCGTTTGAGCGAGCAACTCAGGGAGGACCATCGCTTGCTCCTCCTTGGTCTGTCCACAGAGAGGGACGCTACGCGCCGCGCGTTTCAAGAGCTGGCGCAACGAATCGACAGTTCCCAGGCGCGTCAGTATGACCTGATGGCGAACCACGCAGCGAGTGTCGAGAAACGCTTCGAAGAGCTCGGAAGGATGCTCCAGGAAGCCCCCCCCGAGCCCAGCTTGCGCGAGGAGCTTGACGCGATCAAGGCCCGACTCGACCGGCTGGAGAATCCGCCCGCCGCCTGAGGCGCCGAGTGTTGAGAATTGGGGCGGCGCCTTTCACGCCGCCCTGATTCTGAAGACCGTGGCTGGAGGTCCGGCCGCAACGCGCGGGCCGCCTTCCAATCAGTGTCTCGCGTTCGTTAACCTGTCCCTGAAGGCATCTCCCCGGCAAGTCAGAATCGCCGACCCGATGCGCTACCTCGACCTCATCACGGCCAGCTTCGTGGCCGTGCTCTTGATCAGCAACATCGCCGCCATCAAGGTCTTCGAGGTGGGTGGGCTGGTCTTCGACGGGGGAGCCTTCATCTTTCCCATCAGCTACGTCTTCGGCGACATCCTGACCGAGGTCTACGGCTACCGCAAGAGCCGGCGCGTCATCTGGACGGGGTTCTTCTGGCTGCTGGTGATGAACCTGGTGCTGGCCCTGAGCGTGGCCATGCCGCCCGACCCGGAATGGAACCAGAACGTGGGCCAGGAGGCCTTCCGCAGGGTGCTGGGCGTCTCCCCGCGCATCGCCCTGGCCGGGCTACTCGGCTACTTCTGGGGCGAGTTCGCCAATTCGTATGTGCTGGCACGGATGAAGGTGGCCTCGTCGGGCCGCAACCTGTGGCAACGCACCATCGGCTCCACCCTGGTGGGCGAGTTGGTGGATACTCTGCTGTTCTGCACCATCGCCTTCTGGGGCATCCTCTCCCCGGCCCGCATCCTCAGCTACACCCTGACCGGCTACCTCTACAAGTGCCTGGTCGAGATCGCCATGACTCCGGTCACCTACAAGGTGGTGGCCTTCCTCAAGCGGGCCGAAGATCAGGACGTCTACGACCGTGACACCGACTTCAACCCCTTCCGCTGGCATTGACCCGGAGGGGCGATTCGTGATACGTCCGACCGGATGAATCCCCACCGCGTCATCAAGCTGTTCTACGGCTTCCAGTTCTTCTTCTCGCTCTTGTTGTGGGCACCGGTGTTCTACGAGTACCAGAAGAAGATGGGGCTGAGCGATGCCCAGATCTTCGAGATCCAGAGCCTGTACTACATCGCCTTCTGCTTGATGGAGCTGCCCACCGGGTATCTTGCCGACCGCTGGAGCCAGCGCAAGTGCATGATCTCAGGAGCCCTCTTGCTGGTGGTTTCCAACCTGCTGGTGGTCTTCGTGCCCACCTTCGGGGGCTTTCTGGGACACTGGATGCTGATCGCGCTGTCGCGCTCACTCATCTCGGGGGCTTCCAGCGCTTACCTTTACAACTACCTGCAAGAGTCGGGAGCGGAAGGCTATTACAAGAGCACGGAGGGCCTGGCCCGCTCCTACTCGCTGGTGGGCAAGGTGGTGGGCTGGGCGGGCATCGGCTACCTGATGGAGTGGAAACTCGAGCTCCCCTACTGGCTGACAGCGCTCTCGGCCCTGATCGCCTTCGCGATCGCCCTGCGCCTGCCCGAGTTCAGCCTGCCGGTGCATCCCCGCGATCGGGTCAAGCCCGCCATCGTGCTCAAGCTGCTCATCTCGAGCCCCTACCTGCTGCTGGTGATCGCCCAGGGCACGGGCATTTTCGTGCTCTCGCGCATCGTGCAGGTCAACTTGTTCAACCCCATCCTGGAAGACAAGAAATTCGCGCTCGGCGCTTACGGCGTGATCATGTCGCTCAACACCATCTTCGAGGCTCTCGGCTCGGCTTACCCCGGCTGGTTGCGGCGCTTCATGAGCGACCTCAACGCGGTCTTCCTGCTCACCGTCGTCATGGCTGTGAGCTGCTCAATGACGGCCTGGTCAGGCCCGGCCGGGGCGGTGGCCTGGCTGAGCGTCTTTGCGCTGGCCGTGGGCTTCAGCTACCCCATCCAGCGCCAGGTCCTCAATGACGCCATTCTAGACTCTCGTTACCGGGCCAGTCTGCTGTCGGTCGAATCACTGCTCGACCGGGCAGTGTGCGCCTGGGTGGCCACCAGGATGGCCGTCTACGTCAAGCAGGGCAAAGTGGACGAGTTCCTGCACCTTTGCGATGCGGTGACCCTGACCGGCACCTTGCTGCTGATCGTGCTGTTTGCGCTGGCGAAACGTCGTCGCCCGGCTACATCTTGACCGTCTTGCCCCCGCGATTGTGCTTGACGGTGCGCTCGATGCGGTTGAGGATGTCGTCGTGGTCGGGCCAGAAGAAGCGCTGAATGCGAATGCTGCTCTGGCCATCGGAGATCAAGCTGGAAGAGGTCAGGTTGGAGCTCTGGGCGCGATGGACGACCATGGAGGCCCAACCCACCGTGGTGGATTTGTTCCCTGCCGTCAGGGTGACCCCGATCGAGCCGATGTCTAGCCGGCGGCCCGCCTGGGTAGCTAGCATATAGACGTACATACAGAGCAGGAACCCGGCCAGGATCAAGGGGCAAAAGACGACCACGAACCGCATCAGGTCCTCCTTCATCTGCGGCGGAACGATGCGATTGCCCTCAACACCGACCTTGATCAGAAAACCTGCCATCGGTAGGAACACCAGAGCCAGTGCTCCCAGCTTTTTGGAAGAGCTATGAAACGTGTAGGTCAAACAGACCTCCCCGCTAGAATAAATTTATCACCAGAAGGATGAGTTCCTCCACAGGGGAGCGAATTTTCGCAACAGGTCAGGCTGGCTGGCCCGAGAGGTTTTTGCCATCTTCTTTTGTCTATGCTCGTTTCCGGCCAGTTCAGACCAGACTATCGTCTGCTGGAGGGACAAATGAGCAACAGAGGCTGGGCTCCGCGTCGGGCGGGCCCGCGAGCCCGCTACAAAGGGTTCACACTGCTCGAGATCATGATCGTCGTCTTCATTATTGCGATTTTGTTCGCGATCATGACTCCCAACTGGATCAAAGCCAAGTATCGTGCACATCTGAGCAGTTGCATGAACAATGAGCGAGCGATTGTGGCCGCCCTGGAAACCTATCGAACCGAAAACGACACCTACCCTGCCCCAGGGGTCATCAATCCCGGCCACGTCATTTTTACGGGCCGCTACATTCAACCTGGCGAAGTGCGCTGCCCTTCCAGCCAGAACTTCTACACCCTCGAGTCCAACACCGAGGCCTACACCGTCTGGTGCAACGGGAACCACCACCTCTTGTTGCAGGGAGTCGCGGCCGGCTACCCTCAGTTCACCCCGGGTCGAGGCCTCCTCTTGATACCGTAAGTAAATCCAGGTGATCTGGGCCTCAGAGAGGGATTGGTCATCATGCCAGTCCCTCTGATTTTCATGCCGCCTCCCGCCGCCCGGTCAGGAGAAAGCGCACGGCCCGGTCCAGGCCGTGAAGAGTGAGCGGATACATGGGAAAGACGGTGCGGATCACGGCCAGGGTGCTGGTGGGGTCGTTCCAGTAAATCTCCCTCTCGGGGTTGAGCCAGACACTCCGCGGATAGTGTTGAGCCACGATCTGGAGCCAGTCGAGCCCGGTCTTGCCCTCAGCGCGGCTGATGCTGTAGCCTCCGCGGGCGGATAGCAGCTCGTAAGGCGCCATCAGCGCGTCGCCAACCACGATCAGCTTGTAGTGCCGCCCGGTGGTGCGAAACAGGTCGTCCAAACTGATTCGCTTCCGCAGGCCCTCTGTGGAGTAAACGTGGCCGTAGATGCAGTTGTGAAAGAAGTAGGAGCGCAACTCCTTGAAGTGGGTGGCCCGGGCGGCCGCTGAAAAGAGCTGCTCGACCGTGTGGGCGTAAGGATCCATCGAGCCACCCACGTCCATCAACAGGATGACCCGCACGTTGGTGCGCCGCGGGGGACGCACCACCACTTCCAACTCGCCTGCGTTGCGAGCCGTGGCGTCGATGGTGCCTTCCAGGTCAAGCTCGTAGTCATTGCCCTCGCGACTGAAGCTCCGCAGCCGGCGCAAAGCCATGGCAAACTGACGCACGTCCAACACCAGGTCGTCTCGATAGGCGCGGTAGTTTCTCGCGTCGGCTACCCGGATGGCCGAGCGGCCACCACCCTGACCACCGACCCGAAAGCCCTGCCGCCCCACCCCGCTGTGGCCAAAGGGTGAGCTGCCGGCGGTGCCGATCCAGTGACTGCCGTGGTCGTGCCGCTCGGTCTGCTCGCGCAGGCGCTCTTCGTAGAGCCTCTCCAGCTCTTCCAGCGAGAGCTCGTCGAAAAGCTGCTGCTCGTCCAGGGAGCGATCGCGTCGGGCCGCCTCGCGCAACCAGTCGATCAGCTCTCTGTGGAGCTTCAAAGACTCGACCTCGACCCCTTTGAAGTGAGCCAGAAAGGCTTCGTCAAAAGCGTCCAGGTGGTTCTCTGAGTGCACCAGCAGGGCTCTGGCCACATGGTAGAAGCCGGTCAGCGAGCTCTCGTGCAGGCCCTTGGACAGGGCCGAAGCCAGCGCCACGGCCTCCTGGGCACCCACCGGCACGCCGCGCTGGCGCAGCTCGTATAAGAATGCCACGAACATGCTTGCCTCCAGCCAGTCAGTTCCGCCAGCCCGGCCGCCGGGCAAGTTGCTCGGCCAGGGCCTCCAGGTCCTGCTCTTTCTTGAGCAGTGTGCCCACGAAGGGAATGCCCGCTTCCAGGGCTACGTGGGTCACCCCGGCTGCTTTCAAAGCGGCGATCCAGTCGATCAGCTCGCTGGTGGAGGGACGCTTTCTGAGGCGCTGCATCCCGCGCAGGTTGAAGAAGGCCTCGATGGCCTGGTTGGTCAGGTTTTGCTCGAGCCCGGGGTGGTGCACCTCCACGATGCGGCGCATGAACTCGGGCTCGGGAAAGTCGATGAAGTGAAAGACGCAACGACGCAAGAAGGCGTCGGGCAGCTCCTTCTCGTTGTTAGAGGTGATTACCACCACCGGCCGTCGGGCCGCCGCCACCTCGTCCCCCGTCTCGGAGATCACGAAGCGCATCTGATCGAGCTCGTGCAGCAGATCGTTGGGGAACTCGAGATCGGCCTTGTCCACCTCGTCGATCAAGAGAACCACTGGCTCGGGCGAGCTGAATGCCAGGCCCAGCGGCCCCAGTTTGATGTAGCTGCGAATGTCTTTGACGTTGCCCTCGCCGAAACGCGAGTCATAGAGGCGCTGCACGGTGTCGTAAACGTACAGGCCGTCTTGAGCCCGGGTCGTGCTCTTCACGTGCCAGGACATGAGCTTCAGGCCCAGCCCCTCCGCGATGGCGCGGGCCAAAAGGGTCTTGCCCGTACCCGGCTCACCGCGGACCAGCAGCGGGCGCTCCAGGGCAAGAGCGCAGTTGACGGCCGCCTCAAGGGCCTCGCCGGTCAGATAGCTGTCGGTCCCCTGAAAACGACGGAACTCGGACAAACTGCTCACTCCAGACTCCCCCGTCCGAAGAAGTTCTGGGCGCGGACCCGGCTTCCCCTGCAATAAGAAAGCCCGCCGTTGGGCGGGCTGATCGACCAGGAGCGGACCAGCTCAGGCCTCTTCGTTTTCCTCGCCGAAGTCCTCGGCGTCGGGAGCAGCTTCCAGAGCTTCGGCCGAGTCGGTCGAAACGCCGGCGGCCAGAGCTGCCTCTTCAGCGGCCGCTTCGGCGGCGGCAGAGGCGGCCAGCTCCTCGGCTGCCTTCTTGCTCAAGGGCTTGACGTAGCCTTCGCGGTATTCCTTAGGAATGAACTTGCCAGCCTTCTCAGCGTCTTCGCGCAGCCAGCGAGCTCCGCCGATGCGCACCCAGGCGCGGCCCTCGAGCGGAGTTCCCGACCCGCGGCTCTTGGCGGGCTTGGGCTTCTTGGCGGATCCCTTGGACATGACTTCCCTCCTGAACTGGACTGTGAATGCCCGCCACTTTAGCACATCCGGCCGCAGGGAGTCAAATCCTGCCGCTCGTATGGTATGATAGGGAAAACTTTCCCGGGAGAGTGAGCCTTTGTGGTCTGCCAGTGAGCTGATCGCCTATTTTCAGCCCGTCGATCATCCCCTGCAAACGATCCGCGACAATGCCGCCGAGGTCGATGCCCCGCAGTTCTCGCTGCACAGCTTCACGCTTGGCGACGACCGGATCTTGCTCAACTTCGAGGTCTGGCAGCTTCCCGGCGAAAGAAAACAGAACAAAAAGTTCGCCCTGGGCGCGGCCGTAACCGCCGGCGCCATGTTGGCCGGAGCCCTCATCTCCCGCCGTCCCGACATGGCCGTTCGGGCCATCAGCGGGGGGTGCGCCGCCGGGGCCCTGGTGCTCGATCTGTGCAATTCGATGAGCGAGCGCATCAATCGCTGGATGAACCCGCGCCAATCGCGCTGGCTGGCCTGGTCGATCGGCTCGCAGGACGCCGTGTTCACCTTTGGCGACCAGCAGATCCACCTGACCATCCCGGCCGTCTTGCGGGTGGCCGTGCGAAGCATCCACGAGGGCGAGAACGCCCGTGGGTCGATCTTCTCGGTGCAGCTCGACCTCGAAGACGGTCGTTTGCTGCCGCTCTACCCGTTCTCAAGCTCGGAGGCGGCTCTGGGTATGGCCCGCCAGGTGGCCCGGGCCCTGAAGATCCCCATGGTGATGCAGCCGGTGGCCCTCTTCGATCAGCCCGGCCATTCCGGGCTGCAGTTCGGGCCCATGCTGGTCGAGCCCGGCTTGAACTAAACTTCGACGCATTGACGGTGCCACGAAACGTGCGGTGAGAAACTTGCTTCGAACCGCTTCCAAGTGTTGTGGCACCGGCGATGCGGCGAAGCTCAACCTGTTGAGAGCTCATCGCCCAGTCTATGCGCGGGGCGCTAAAACAGCACCCCTTTGCTCTTGCCGTTCGTGTCCAGCAGCCCGAAGTGGTAGTTGAACAGCGAGCTCGTGTTGACGGCGTTGGTGTCGTCGTACATCCCGTAAATGAAGACGTTCTTCTTGTTGTTGACAGCCCAGCTCTGCACCAGGGTCAGGTAGGCTTTGGCGTTGGTGATGCCCGTCTTGGGCTGAGGGGCATCGGGGGCCCCGTAGGTGGTGGGCCAGCCGGTCTCGGTGACCACGATGGGGAGCCCGGGATACCTGGCCGCCAGCTTGCCGTAGATGATCTTGAAGGAGTTGAACGAGTCGGCCGGGGTGGCCGGCTTGCCGCCGATCAATGGCTGCAGGTTCTGCTGGCTCCAGGGAACGCCGTCCCAACCGGGGTAGATGTTGACCGCGATGAAATCCACCTTGGCGGCCAGTTTGGCGGCGCTAGCGTCGGTGAGCCAGAAGGTGGTGGTCTGGGCGCTGGAGGCGGGCAATTTGGGGAAGTCGGTGCGAGCCTTGTCGAGATAACTGAGGATCAAAGCCAGATCCTGCGGGTCTTCGTTGCCGATGATCAGTGCTGCCACGTTGCCCCGGGCCACGGCCGGCTTGACATAGTTGGCATAGTTCTCGGCCGTCCAGTCGTTGTGCCCGGGGAAAAGGAAGAGCCCGAGGTAGACGTTCAGCCCGAGTTGCTTGGTGAGCTTCCCCAGGTCGACGGTTCCCCCGCCATACTGGGGATAGTAGCTGCGCAGGCTGGCAAAGTGCTTCTTGACCTCGCTCAGCTCGCCGGTCACCTGGGCGGCGGTGGGATTGTTGATCTTGTGCAATCCGTTGTAGGTGACCGCGGGGGGCTGGTAGGCCACCGGGCGGGCGCCCACCGAGGTCAGCTGGCCCTGCTCGTTGTACTGGGCCACGTAGCCGTCGCTGCCGCCCGTGCTGGTGAGCGACTTCCCCTGGAGGCTGAAGTCGGTCAGCCCGGCGAAGGAGCCGGTCACAGTGGGATTGGGCCCGCGAACCAGGGCCAGGCCCTCGGCCTCCCCCCCCAGCGCTCGCTCCCAGAGGCGGTTGCCGGCCAGGTCGAAGCGCTCGAGCCGGTCACCGGCCAGGAAGATTGCTCCCTCCCCGACCGCCAGCCAGCCCTCCCCGGTCACGCTGACACTCCAGAGCGCCTCGAGGGCCGGCCCGAAGCGGGCCAGAAAGCCCTCCCCGGCGGCCACGAAGCCGCCCTGACGATCGCCAGCCAGCGAGTGAGCAAGGCCAGGCAAAGCGACCGAGGCCCCGGGATCACCCGCGCTGCTCCAGCGAGTCACCCGCGGGCCCTCGCAAACCAGCGCCGCGTCGCCAACCGCCGCCAGGGCACGTCCCGAGTCTGGCCCCGGACCTCCAAAGCGCCTGAGCCACTCGCTCTGGCCGGCCAGGTCGAAGCGGGCCAGGAACCCATCGGCCTCTCCGGCCGAGGTCAGGCCCTCGACCGTGCCCGTGAAGCCACCGGTCAGGTAGAGCTCGCCGCGCTCGCCCAGGGCCAGATCGTTGGCCCCGGTGCTCTCCCCCGCGGCCCCCAGCGTGCGCGCCCAGCGCAGCCGGCCATCAGAGTCATAGCTGGCCAGAAAGGCGTCGCGCAGTCCGGCCGCGGCCTGCTCGGTGGCCCCGTCAAAGGCCACCCGACCCTCGAAGGTCCCAGCCAGGTAGAGATTCCCGAGCTCGTCCATGACCATGGAGGCCAGTTGCTCGTGCCCCCCGCTGCCCAGTCCCAGGGCCCAGACCAGGTTGCCCTGCCCATCGTAGCGAGCCAGGAACACATCCTGCCCGCCCCGGCTGGTGCCGAACTCGGACTGATGGGTGAAGTGGCCGGCCACGAACAGGTTGCCGGCGGCGTCGGCCACCAGGGCCTGGCCCGAGTCCTCCCCCACCCCCCCCAGCCGGAAAACCAGAGCATCGGCGGGCGCGGGCGCCTCCTGGGGCGCGGCTGCGGGCTCGAGCGTGACGACGGGGCTGACGCCCTCTCCGCAGGCAGCAAAGAGAAGGGCCAGGAGCAACAAGATGATTCTCATTCTCCAGGGTTCGAAAACCGTCAGGTGTTGCCCTCCAGGATGGCCGCCACGTCCGGAGCCAGATCGCCCTCACCGGCCATATCCTCGAGCTTCTCGTCCGCCTCGCCAGCAGGACGCAAGGCGTCGAGCAGAATGGCCACGAGCATGTCGCTCATTACGTTGACCCCCGAGCGGCAGCGGGCGATGATCCAGTCCACGGTCATGATCAGCGGCAGAGCGGTCAGCACCACCGATTCCGGCAGCCCGGCCGCGCCCAGCACCAGGGGCAGAACGATCAGCCCGGCCTCGGGGATGCCGGCGATGCCGATGCCGGCCATGAGAGCCGCCATCACCACTCCGAACTGCTGGCCCATGCCCAGGTCGTAGCCAACCGCCTGGGCCAGAAAGAGGGCGGCCATGGCCTCGTAGAGCGTGATCCCGTCGTTGTTGAGGTTGGTGCCCACGCAGGCGGCCAATCGGGCAGACTGCTGCGACACTCCCATGCGCTCGGTGAGCACCTTGAGCGTGACGGGCACGGTGGCCAGGCTGGAGTTGGTGGACAGGCCCGTGATGATGGCGTCGGCACCTTTGCCCACGTACTCGCGAGGACTTTTCTTGCCCACCACCCAGGCCATCAGCGGGTAGTAGATCAGCGAGTGAATGGCCAGGCCCAGCAGCATGACGGCCAGAAAGACCCACAGCTTCTGAAAGACCCCCAGCCCCGAGCGGGCCACCACGGCAGCCACGACCCCGAAGACGGCGATGGGAACGGCCTGGATCACCCACTCCAGCATCTGGATGAGGATCTGCAGCACGGCCGCAATCATCTGCTCGAGCACATGCACCCCGCCCCCGGGTTGGCGATCCTTGAGGCTGCGCAGGGCGGCCCCGGCCAGGATGGCGCAGAGCACGATGGTGATCACGTTGTTGTCCAGGAAGGGCGACACCAGGCTCTGGGGCACGTAGCCGGACAGGTTCTCGAGCGGGCTCAGGGTCACGTTCTCGTGCTGGGGCAGGCTCTTGAGCGTGGTCTGGCTGGCCACGCCCTCGGTCAGCTCGCTCAGGTGCCCGCGCCAGGCCAGGCCGGGCTGGAAAGTGTTCATCAGGGTCAAACCCAGGATCATCGCCATGCTGACGTTGACCAGGCAGATTCCGATCATCCGCATGCCCTGCTTGCCGCTGATCCGGGTGCGCGCGAAGGCATCCAGGATGGCGAACAAGATCAGCGGCGTGGCCAGGGCCTTCAAGAGGCGGATGACCAGGGTGCCGAGTTTTTCCAGGTCTTCCAGCTTGCCCAGGTGCAGCGGCCCCAGCGAAAGTGGCTGCGTGCCCACGGCGGCGCCCAGCGCGGCTCCACTGATCACTCCGATCAGGACCCGCACGTAAAGCGGAATGGGCCGGCGCGGCGCCGGCCCAGGTTTGACAATCGTGTCGTTCATGCAGGACTAAGCGGTGGGCGAGCGCTCCATCCAGTTCGAGATGCAGCGCAGCGCGCCCCAGTAGGCGCTCAGCGCGCCCAGCTCCATCGGGATCACCTCGAAGCCCTTGGACTGCCAGGTGCCGATCGCGTAATTGTCCAGCTTCTCCACCCCGTAAACGGGGAGGAACACGCGCCGCACTTCCTGGCCATCCTTCTCGAAGCGCTCCATCAGGCAGTTGTTGTAGGAGATGTAGGGCAGCCCTCCGCCCGGCTCGAGGTGGGGCATGCGGGTGACCGACAGGCCCTTGCGCTCAGCGATGCGCTTGTAGGACTCGAAATCCTCCTGGTTGTCGCGGTTGCGAAGGCCGGGGCCAAAGTAGTCCTCCAGCGTGACCGGCTTGCCGGCCACCTCGGAGAGCTTCGCCTCGGCCTGCTTTTTCTCGTCCGCGGTCATCGATTCCAGCAACTGCTTCGCCAGGCCCGGATCGCCGAGCAACACCTCGTTGTCAGAGATAGGGGTGAAGCCCATATCCATGTGGTCGCAGGCCGGCTCCTCGCGGTGATCCGGGGTGGAGGGGTCGTCGGCGCCGAGCACCGTGACCGGCTTGCCGAACTCGCGCTCGAACATGCGGGCGGCCAGGTACTCGTACATCTCGCCCTCGGTGGCCTGGCCTTCTTTCAGGTCGGGCTTGCGATAGGTGGGATTCTCGACGATCTGAATCGGCATGCGGTGCAGGTCGCCCGTGTCTACCGGCTGCAACGTGTAGGGAAGCGCGCCGGGCACGACGGTTTTGCCGGTCGTGGTCTCGAAATAGCGTACCCCGGCCTCGCGTAGCGCGGGGTCACTGAAGGCCTGCTTCAATCGCTCGGCGGTGGCCGCGATGGAGTAGTGGCCAACAAAGCTGTCGCTGCGGTTGGAGGTGGTATCGCCCCCGTCGGTCACCAGCCGCTTGGCCGTGTTCAGGTGAACCCCCGGAGCAGCATGCGATAGGAAGATGGGCACCTCGCGGTCGTTGCCGTGCCAGTCATGCAGCGGCTTCTGAGACAACAGAGCAGTCCGGTCACGGCTCCCGGGAAACTCCAGGCCCACCATCATGTCCCGGGCCCACACGGTCAGGTCGCCGACCCCTGGCTGGACGAGTTGGATGCGCTCCGGGTTGGGGCACCCGCTCTCGGCGATTGCACGCTGCACGTCGGCCTTGTCGCGATTGGAATCCACGATGATGGAGAACTTGGTGTCCGGCTCCATCCGGGTGAAGAGGGTTTTGTAAGCGTCCAGAACCTGCTCGCGCATCCGGCCCGAGCGGGCGTAGCTCGAGAGCATCAGGGCCAGATGCTTGACCCGCCCGTCGTAGTCTGCCATCTGGCGGCTGCCGCCAGGCTGGGGAGAAAGCGATCCCGGATCCTGGAACAGGCGTAACAGAGCGGTTTTTTCGATGCTCGTGGGGCGCGAGGCCGGGTCTTCGGAGGCGGCCGTGAAGCCGTCCCTGGGGCCAGCCTGGACTGTCTGTGGCGAGGCCACCGAGCTGAAGCTGGGGAGGCGGAGCGGGGACGCGAGCTGAGAAACGACCATGAGATCCTCCGGGTTTGAGCTGCGAGGACTATAACAGCGCTCTCGAGCCGGACCGTTTCAGGCAGGTTAACAAAACGCTCACGTCCCCGCGCCGGTCAGGCTGCCTGACGGGGCAGCACCGCCTGGATGCGCCGCACCAGGTTGCCCATGAAGTCGGGGTGCAGGATGTCCTGGTCAGTCAGCCGCACACAGGGCATGTCCAGGGCCAGCTCGCGCAGGCGGCTGGCAGGGGTCACCTCGCCGCCCTCATCGATCTCCAGAATGAACCACTGGGGATCCTGGTCGCCGATGCGGGCCAGAGCATCGACCGTCAGATGCTGGCCGTTCACGTCCAGCGTGACCTTGGGCCAGAAGTGGAGCCTGGGCGGCCCTTCGTGGATCAGGCAGGGCATTGCGGGGGTCTTCATCGGGGGTTTCCTCCTTCGGGTGTTGAGATACCCTCAGGATAGACCGACCGGCCCCGGCGTTCAGTGACGGCAGGTACCGATGAACAGGGGAGAAACGCACAGGTCACCCAGGGTCACCGCGTAACTGCGCCTCTCCTGGCTCTTCAAGAAGCCTTTAACCGCCTCGGTGGCCACCGCCACCACCAGCATGGCCAGGTTGCGCTCCACCTCGCGGCAGGCCGGCAGGCCGTCCTGATCGGGGGGCACCTGGTAGTGCTCATCCCAGACGACCTCGCCATAGTCGTCCCGGCTCAGGCCCACGTGCAAACAGGGCAGGCCCAGCTTGCGACAGGCCAGTTGCACCGCCCGGCGCGAGGCCGCATTGTCAAAGCCGTCCACCACCAGGGTGCTGCCCCGCAGCAGGCCGGCCGCGTTGTCCTCGCGCAGGGATTTCTCCACCGTCTCGAGCTGGACGCCGGCGGCGTAGTAGAGCAGCTCGGAGAGCGCCGCCGGCTTGCTCTGGCCGATCTGCAGCGAGGTGTAGGGCTGATTGCGCAGGTTGCGGGCCTCCACCTTGTCCTGATCCACCACCCGCAGGGGACCCTGGCCCGCCCGGGCCAGGTTCTCGAGCAGGTTGGCACCCACGGTTCCGGCGCCGCAGACGGTGATCATCAGCTCCATCCTCCACCGTAGTAGTATTCCTCGGCAGACATCCCCCGCTCGGTGATGAGCGAGACCAGCGACGTCAGGTCGTGCTGGCGGTCGGTATTGGCCAGGCAGAACCCGGCGTGCTGCAAGTTGAGCTGGCGGTCCACCATCGAGGTGATCCGCTGGCCCTGACGCTCCCAGGTGACCTGATAGCCGTTGGCCACGCTCACCCAGCTGAGCAGCCGCCCCCCGGCCATCTCCACGGCCCGGGTCAGCACCTGGCCGGGGTCGTTCTGAGAGCGGGCCCGGGCCAGGCCAGGCTTGAGGTTGGGTACGGTATGCCCGCGCTCGAGAGCCTCGCGCCAGCGGCGGGCTTTGCCGGCCCGGCCGCTGGCCAGGCCCAGGCTCCACCAGCGCAGGCCCCCGTCCACCACGCGCACGGCGTCGAACACGGCTCCCTGGTCGACCAGCGTCACAAGCAATTCCTTGCGGCCCGGTCCGGCTGCTTTCCAGAGCCCGCTCTTGAGCTCTTCCACCAGATAGACCACCTGGCGGGGCCGCCCCGGGAGCGCCCGCTCACGCTCCCAGGCGGCCGCAGGCCTCACGAAGCGGGCCTGGTGGTCCTCCAGGCGCCACAGGCCCCAACCCTGGTCGGGGCCGGCCACCACCGGCACCTCCCAGAGCAGGCCGTCCTGCCAGACGGGAATCTTGCCCCCGCCGAAGCGGGGGGCCACCAGCTCACAAGATCTCATAGGTCTCGGGGTCGAACTGAGGCGGCAGGCTGTCGATGTCACCGCGCTGGTAGAGGGGACAGGCCAGCACCTCGTCCACCAGCTGGCGGTGCTCGCCGGCGCACAGCATGGGCACCACGCTGGGCAGGTTGTAGTAGTCGCCCGTGAAGTTGATCACGGTCAGGTTCACGCCGGCCCGCACCAGCTCATCCCAGAAGGCCTTGCCGGTCCCGCCGACGCGGATCCAGATCACCTTCACCGAGCGATTCTGGCGCTCTTCGAGCGCCTTCAGCTCTTTGAGGAACAGGGGCTGGGTATTCTCCTCGCCGTCTGAGACCAGCACCACCTGCTCGATGGGGCGGTCCTTCAGCTTGGCCAGCGAGACCCCGATCGAGGTGGCTCCTGCCGCCCTGATGCGACGGAAGGCCTCGGCCCAGGCTTTGAACCCGGTGCCGTCGGGCTTAACCGTGAAGGAGTGCGAGTCGAACGCCTCCACGTCGAGCTCGGAATCGCAGATAGTGGAGCAGAGCGCCGCCAGCAGCCGGCCGATCTCAATGCACTCTTGCATGCTACCCGACTTGTCCACCAGCAACGCGGTGTGAGCCTTGATGCGTCCCCGCCCCCTCAGGCGCTGGCCGACCATCTCCATCATCTTGTCGGCCAGGTGCGGGTCGGGCGACACCTTCTGCAGGGCCACCAGGGCTTTGAACTCGGCCACCCGCGACTCGGTCACGGCCTGCTCGAGCTTGCCCAGCACGGTCCTGCGGATGCGCTCGTGGGCCAGCCCGCCGCGCTTCTCGATGAAGCTCAGGTTGGTGATCAACTGGGGAGGGGTCATCACTTCCACCAGAGCCTCCAACACGCTGGGAGTGTAATTGGCGATGGCTCCCCGGGCAGTGGTGAACTGGATGTGGTGCTTGCGAATCAACTCGGCCTGGTGGGCCGGCTCGTTGCGCCAGCGATACAGGCTGCGAGCCACCGCCACCCGGCTGTCCTCGGGAGGCTTCTGCTGAAACAGGGTCTCTTCGGCCCGTGGACCGGGCTTGATGCGCAGGGTGGCGTAGAGATACTTCATGGACTTCTGGTCGCGGATGACGCACTCGTCGAACCACTCGGGCACCTCTTCGCGCCGCTGCAGGTAGATCTTCACCGCCGTGCGGGCGATGCGGGTCAGGTTCTTGACCGTCTCCTTGAGGTAGCGCACCACCCGGGCCACCTGGTAGGGGCGCAGGCGTTGCAGTAGAACCAGTCCGTTCTCGCGCAGCTCGGGATAGGGGCTCACCAGCGAGTGAGCCACAAACAGCTCGTTGTGGTCGCGGATGGCACCGTGGTCCTGGTACCACCGGGCCAGGGGCCCGTAGAGGAGAGGGTCCTCGGTCATGGCCCGATCGTGGATGGCGCCCAGCGACTTGAGGTCGCCGTGGCTGGCCACCATGAAAGCGTCGATCAGTGCGGTTCTTGCGGAAAGCTCGAGCATTGCGGGCCTACCCGAACACGGCCGGAGGGCGCACGACCACTCCGTCGGGATGGCGATCGACCACCAGGGCCCTGATCTGCTCTTTGCTCAACTCGTAGTAGCGAGCGAGTTGCTGGCGGATCTCCTGGTCGGAGCTTCGGGCCGACAGGCCCAGGTCTTCGGCGTCGCGGGTGCGGCTCTGGCCGCCTACGCGCAGGTGAAGTTTCATGTTTTTGCACCTCCGTTGTGCCGCCAGCATAGCGCGGGAGGTGCCCGGGAATCAGTGAGCTTTTCCCCGGGGTCAGGGGGCGGGACGGGAGCGGAAGAACTGCCCCAGGATTTTCTCCAGATCGAGGGCGCCATTCGCGCCGCAGAACTCGGCCTTGAGCGCACGCGGCTGAGGGCAGTCGGTCACGGTCTTCTCGCCCGGCTCGCCCGCCGGAGGCAGCACCCATTTTTCGGCGGGAATGGTGTCCGGTCGGGTCTGAACCCCGGCCGCGTTGACGAGCTCGGCGGGAACGTCGGCCAGACTGGAGATGGCCCGGTTCCCGGCGAACTGCAGGTTGGTGGGATAGGTCACTCCGCCCGCCTGGTAGGGGCAGGGGTTATAGAACGAGTTGGAGTCGGTCCAGGCCGTCTGCGCGTAGTTGTCGGCGTAGCTAATGTCTCCATAGGTGACGCAGCCGCCGATCTCACCGCCATAGGGAAGGCAGTTCGCCAGTCCAATCGGGGGGTAAGGCAGCGGGTCGTTGGCCTTGGCCAGGGGCCCGAACCACACGATGCCGACAGGGTTGTCGATGGAGACGTTTTTGCGCAGGCTGATGTAGCGGCTGCCTCCGTCTGTGTAGAAGACGTTGCTGCCGGCCGAGGGGCGCTTGTTGGTGGCCACGTTGCCCTCGATGAGCAGCGCATCTTCGGCCGAGGTGCCCTGTTGACCGGTGGTGTAGATGGCCCCGGTATCCCACAGGACGTTGCCCCAGGCATAAAAGCGGTTCTTCTGAATCTTGTTGCCGCTGTTGGCGGTGGGGGTGGTGTAGGTGCCCCACTCCCCGCTCACCGAGCCCGGGTTGCCCGGGAACATGCCTTTGTCGAGCAGTCCCCAACCCCACCCCATCGCGATGCCAGACCAGGGGACCTCGGCGACGGTGTTGCTCACAATAGTGGTGCGGGCGGTGAAGCCGACGAAGATGCCAGCCGCATCCACGTAATCGGTGGCCACGTTGCGCACCAGGTTTCCTGCGATCAGGTTGTCGCTGGTCGCCTGGGCCGGGTGCTCGGGCCGGGCATCCTCGGGCGCAACGCCGCCCAGGACGATGGCCGAGGAGGCGATATCGGTAAACAGGTTCTGCTCGATGCGATTGTGCTGGCTGCCGGTGTCAAAATCCAGGGCGACTGAGCCCAGATGCTCGAAAATGTTGCCGAAGAAGCCGATGTTCCGAGCGAATCGAAAGTACAGGTTGCCAGGGGTGCGGACCACGTTCTGGTCGTGTCCCCAGATGTTGGGCTTGTGGTTGGTGCCCACCAGGTGGAAGGCGCTCTGATCGGTCACATAGCCATCGGGACTGCTCGGACCGAGCCAGGTGGCCCCGGTGAAGGTCAGTCCTTCAAAGCGAATGTGGCTCAAGGGCTGGGCCGAGGTTCCCTGACCGTCCACCAGCCTTTCCAGCACGGGCAGCTCCACCTCGGCCGTGGCCATATCCTCTCCCGGGCGCGGAATGTAGTAGAGGTAGCCGGTGGCGTTGTTGAGATACCACTCACCCGGCTGGTCCAGGAACTCGTACGCGTTCTCGAAGCGAGTCACCTGCCAGAAGCTCCACGGGCCGGGTTGCATGGTATCCCTCAGCAGGAACTCGTTGGCATTGGTCCAGCCCGGGTCTTGCATCGTGATCAAGCCGGTCTTGACTGGCTGAGGCCTGGGCAGAAGCAGGGTCAGAGGCTGGAGCAGAGGATCGATGGTGAACTCGGGATAGGGGGTCACCGAGGCGACCTTGACGCTCATCTGCTTCCACTGGGTTACGATGACCGCCTCGATATCCCGGACGTTGGTCCAGGTAGCCGGGTCGCGCCAGCCGGCGGGGTTCAGGTCGGTGGGAATGAACTCGATGCCCAGCTTGATCGGAACCCCCAGGATCCAGACAAAGGCGGGCAGGAAGCCGGAGGGGTAGTCCTCGGTGCGAGCCCTGATGGCCCTGCGACCGTTGACGTAGAGTTGCCGGGTGGGGTGCTGGCCGGCGAAAGCAGCGAAGATCCCCCTGCCCGGGTCGGTGAGCTGCCAGCCAGTGATCCGGATGGCCCCGGAGATGACCGCCCTCTCCCCCACTGCCGAGCGATAGACGACGTCCTGGCCGTCTTGTCCCGAGTCCAGCGGGCCGAGCTCGAGAGGCTGCCGCAGCCGATGGGTGCCACCTCGCAACGTGATCACCACGTCGCCCTCCCAGGGGCCCTCCAGAGCCCGCACCGCGTCGCGCGCCTGCTCCAGCGTTTGGAAGGGGGCCGCCTCGCTGCCATCACCTTCCGTGCCCGCCTCAGGCGAAACCCAGAGGATGCGCTCGGGCACCTCCGGCTGCCCGGTCGGGTTTCCCACGGAAACGAGCTGCGAGCCGGAGTTACAGGCCTGGGAAAGACAGCAAGACGTCAGCAGAAGGGCGGTGATGAATCTTCTCATCGCCCGCGCTTCGAGGGTGAAGCGAAGGCAACCTTCGAACCCTCAGCGCAACAGGTACACCTTGCGCACCGTCTCCTGCACCTGGCACGTGCCCTTCCAGCCTTTAGGGAAGAATACAGCTGTGTCCGGAACCACCTCGATCACCTCACCGGACTCGTGGGTGTAGGTGCAGCGTCCGGTCAGAAAATGGCAGTACTCGTCCCGACCAACCTCCAGAGCCCACTTGCCCGGAGTGCAAACCCAGACTCCGCTCTCCACCTGCCCGTCTTTGGCGAGCACGATGCCACTGGTGCGGGGCTCCCCCTCCAGCGGGTTGGGAACCGGCCCCCAGTCATCCTCGGCCGGCACTCTGGCCACGTCGGCCAGCACGGGAGTGACCCCCATCCCCGAGCCACCCGAGCAGGCCGCGTAGACCTGGCGCAGAGGCTGGTGGACGACCAGCTCACCCGTCCAATCGCGTCGGAAGTGCACCAGAGTGCCCGGCTCCACGTTGATGGTCTCGCCCCCGATACCGGTGTAAGTCGCCTTGCCGGCCGTGAAGTGGCTCAGCTGGTCGCGCTCAAAGATGATGGGCATGCGGCAGGGCCGGGAGGTCAGGATGCCGGCCTTGAAACCGTTGGGACGAGGCATGGGAAAGGGCAGCACGCGATGGGTCTCATCGATGGCAAGCAACTCGGCCTCCACCGTGGAAGCCCCTGCAACGTGGGGGGCGCTGGATTGCTTGATTTTCTTGACAGGCATTGGGGAGCAACCGTCCGATCTCTACAGTCCGCGGGAGGTTCGCGGAAAGCCGTCCGGGGCCTGCTTGCGGGGCCTGCTCTGCGACAATTTCTTGCCAGAGCTGGCGTTCGGGTCTTCTAGGGCACGCTCAGTAGGGGAATTTCCCAAAATGCCAGGGATTGCAGAGATTCTCCTGCTGCTTCTCGGGCTGGCTCAGCAAGCTGCCCACGAACTCCCGCAGCGATCTCCAGTGCTCCTCGGCAAGCTCGAGAAACTCAAGACCCACCTCATGATTCTCACTGACCGGCAAAAAACGCTGCCAGCAGACCCTGAGCACACCCTGAACGGAGGGCCGCTTTTCCGGCAGAGTCAGGACAAAGGAAAGGTCGTGCTCGTCCGGCAGTTGCTGCGGGGAAGAGATTCTCAGGCCGGTTCCACTGATGTCCAGCACCAGAACCCGCAGCTCGGCCCGAAATTCCTCCTGCGAAAGCTGCAGACCCAGCATCTTGTTCAATCGGTAGCGGGGCTCTTTCCGCCGCTCCGAGGCGGTTGGTTGCATTTGCAGTTCCATCTGCGCTGAGGTTCGTCGTCTCGGCCTGAAAGGCCTTGGACCTGCCAACCCCAGGATCAGACGATGGGAGCCGTGGGGAGACGGGCCCTACACCCGTGGGAGGAGGAGGTCTCCCCTGGCGCGGGAGAGCCCGCGCCAGGATCGTCCATCCGTGCGGCCCTCGGGGAAGCAGCCGCACTATCTCAAGCACCCTCAGTCTAGTCGGGTCGCCTTGAAAAAGCCTTGACCTCCCGTCGACCGGACGCTCAAGCAGCCCACCCCCACCAGGATCGAGTCGCCGCTCTGCCCCACCTGACTCTGGGACCGATCCTGGCAACCCGAGGCTCCAAAGTCGCCGAAGAAGGGACGCCGGCCGGAGCGGATGAAGGATCCGAGCGTGGTAGAAGAAGAGGGTCTCGAGCTCGAGAGCGAGCAAGATCAACCGGTCAAGGGGATCGTGGGCGAGCGTCTGACGCTCCACGCCTTCGCCCAGATGGCTGGCAACCTGGCCGGCTATCCCTTCGTCAAGGTGGTGGTGGATCGGGCCAATCTGGCCCATCCGGTCGTGCATTTCATCAACTACAACGCCTACCAGTTCCACTCCGACTACATCGCTGAGGCCATCATGGGCATTCCCCGGGCCGAGCTCGACAAGCGCATCGACGAATTCAACCAGAGCGTCTACATCGCGCCCGAACGTCAGTACCTGCTGGGGATCGTGGCCCTGCACAAGAAGGAAGAGCGCTTCTTCACTCTGGAGACGGTCGAGATCGATACCATGGACGAGCCCATGGTGCGTTACTTCCGCAAGTGGGTGCGGGCCTATCTCGACCGCGAGCTTCCGCTCCTCTTCAAGCCGGCCAACCACAACCAGGAAGCCATCATGGGCCGCATCCACCCCTCCGAGATGCCGCGCATCTTCCATCACGAGCTTTTTGCCTCGTCCGACTTCCTGGCTCTGAACGCCGGTAAGGCCAGTGGGCGCCTGCGGGTGTTCCTAAGCGAGAAAGAGTACACGCGAGAGCGGTCCACCCTGGAATGGTTCGACATCATCGCCATGCGCCGGGTGCCCGACGACATCCCGCGCCTTTCGGGCATCCTCAACGCCGAGCACACAACTCCCCTGTCGCACACAAACGTGCTGGCCTCCGGCTGGGGCATCCCCAACTGCGTCCAGATCGGGATTCTGGAGAAGATCGCCGAGCGCGGTCTGGACGGACAGTGGGTCGAGATGACGGTCGAGATCACCGCTCAGGAGGTGGTGCTCGAGCCCATCGAGGAGCCGCCCGCCAGCGAGCAGGTGCGCCCTGCCTGGGCCACCCAGCGCATCGTGCTGGAAGAGCCCGAGACCGACCACGTCCCTATCGTGGAGCTGGACAAGCTTCGTCTGACGGACCGCTTTCGCTACGGCACCAAGGCCGCCCACCTGGGCGAGCTGAGCCATTTGCTCGAGAACGGCTCCGAGCGGGTACTGGGGTTCTACAAGATCCGGCGCCCCCCGCGGGCCAACCTGATCCCCTATCTGGGCAAGTTCATCGGAATGACCGAGAGCGAGGTACAGGATAGCGCCCTCGTGGCCGCCAAGGCGGCCGAGTTCCTGCGGCACACCATCCGGGTTCCCCGGGGCATCGCTCTGCCGTTCTCGCTCAACCAGCAGTTCCTGCAGTCCAGCCCGGGCCTTCAGCAGGGTATCGGCAAGCTCAAGATGGCCCTGCAGCTCAATGCGCGCGAGCTCGAGCCGCTCTGTCTCGACCTGGTTACCCGGATCCGGGCCATGCGACTGCCCGACGCCATGCGCGAGGTCATCGACTCGGCCATCGCCAATCACCTGGCCGGGGTGGGCAGCTTCGTAGTGCGCAGCTCCTCGAATGCCGAAGACCTTGAGAACTTCTCTGCCGCCGGCATATACGAGTCGTTCAACCACGTGACCACGGCCGAGAAGGTCTTCGCGAGCATCCGGGAGGTTTGGGCCTCGCTCTTTTCACCCCGCAGCGTACGACTGCGCCAGGAGGTCGGCATCTCGTTGGACGATTGCTGGATGGGCGTGATCATCCAGGAGGAGATGCCGGCCGAGATCGGGGGCGTGCTGGTCACCTCCAACCCGCTGAACAAAGCTGACTTTCGCAACGTCTACATCAACGTCTCCACCCATTCGGTGGACAGCGTGGTGCACGGCGTCGAGTTGCCCTTGCAGTTCGTCTACAACACCGTCGAGGGGGGCGGCCGAACGCTTTCGCTGGGGGCGGCCAAGGAGGACCTGTCCGAGGAGCGCAAGCAGCAGCTGCAACAGCTGGCCTTCGCTGGACGGCTGCTGCAGTCGCATTTCTCGCCCAACTACACCTTCTCCGATCCGGTCGACATCGAGTGGCTGATCGATCAGGAAGGTATCGTCATCCTTCAACTTCGCCCCTACACCAGCTGAGCTCGGGGAACTGAAGTCCCGGGCGTTGAGAATCACGCGCGGCGCTCATTCCTGAAGCATTCGACGCGCGCCTGAAAACAACGAGCTTGTCGACCGCTCCAGAGCTGAAGAATTTTCTTCAGATTATTTTCAGCCTCGCCGGCTAAGTCTGAGGTATGAGAAAGTCTACACGCGTGCTGGGCCGGGTGGTGCTGCCGGCTCTATTGGGAAGTCTGGGCGGCCCGACCGGAGTTATGCTCGGAATGCTGCTGGCAGCCGCAGTGGGGGCGCTGCAGGGCTGGCAAAAGCCTCGCGGCTTCGCTCGTTGCGAGGCGGCCCTTTACCTTGCTCTGGCCTCCGCCGTCGTCGCCGGCCTGGTGGCCTCGATGTGCTGGCTCGCCGGCTGGCCGCTGGCTCTGGCCTGGGGAGGCGCCTCCCTGGCACTGACCCGCGAAGCTCGTCCGCTCAGCTCCGGCCGGGAGTCCCCCATTGAAGCACTCGAGCAAGCGGCCTGAATTCCCTGTCACCGCGTCACCGTGAGAAAGGAGCCCCTCCATCGAGGGGCGAGAATCTCACCGTGAGAAAGGAGCCCTGCATCGAGGGGCGTTGACCTTACCGTGAGAAGGGAGCCGGGCGCGAATCTGTCAAGCCCGCACCGGACGGCGGTGCGAGGTCCAGTAGTGGAAGGTCTTGGCCATCACCGTGACCACGTTCTTGATCTCCTTCTCGAGCCGGAAAGCGGGCCCGGCGGGCAGGTAGAGCACATCCCCCTGGCGCCGGCACATCACGTTCTCCACTACGATGGCCCGCAACATCCAGACGGCCATCGCCTCCGAGTCGCACTGCACTCCTACCCAACCGGGAACGGCGCTCTCGACCGCGGGCAGGGCGGTCACCAGGCGGATTCCCCGCTCGATCTCGGCCACCACCTCGAGATAGCGCTCCCAATCGGCCCGAGCTTCTTCGGCGGTGACCGCCTCGAGCAAGGTGCCGCGGTGGCTCGGGCCGCCGGCCAGGGCCAGATCGCAGAAGCTGGTCCAGATCTTGTCCCAGGCCACCTTGCCATCGGGCTCGACCAGCAGGGAGGCAGAGCCCATCGAGCGGGGGATCACTTCCTCGTAGCGACCCTGATAGGCGGGGGGCAGCATCTCGTTGATGCGCCGGTCGAGCTCAAGCAAGGCCTTCTCCTCGTCCTCGGGACCTGCGGCGACCCGGGCGGCCACCTCCGACCAGACCGGACGCACCAGAGACTCGTCATGCAAGGCAGCCCGATGGCGCTCGACCAGAAGCTCCACCAGAGCAGGGGCCAGCGCATCCTCAGGCCAGCGCAGGTCGCCCCGGTCAAAGTCGCAACTTGTCTCGGGGCCCACCAACCAGGCCAGCCGGGCCAGGTTCGAGTCCGCCAAACGGTCCCCCGTGGAGTGGGCGGTGAGCACCGCCGGGGAGGGCGCCTTCGCTCGCAGCAGGTCGGCCCATTCCAGCCAGTCAAGCGGCTCGGCCAGGTGAAAGGCCAGGAAGGGCCAGCGCTGGCTCGCCAGCTTGACCACCGAGCGAAGCGAGCTCTGACCTTGATCCAGTGTGAGCGGCAGGGGGAGCACCACGATGCGCCCGACACCCCGCCCCACCAGGCTTCGAATGCCAGTCACCGGTTCGCGGCTGACCAGCACCGGCTGCCTCAGCGCCTCGGCCAGCGAGAGCGCCAGCGATGGGTCGGGAGAATGACCCGCCAGGGCCAACAGAGTACCTTCCATCCGGTCGCTGGTCAAGTTTAGACCCGCTCGATGGTCTGCCGGAAGGGCATGTCGGCCAGCTCGCCCTCGATGAAGAGCGTGCCGTTGGCGGCCGGGGTCACGGTGGCTCGGAGGCGGTCAGGTCCGAGGTTGCCCGAGACCCGGTAGTTTCCGTTCGAGACGAGAGACACGCTCTCGTGAAGAGCTTTTCAATCAAATTTTCCGTTGATCAGGGCTATCTTGCCGGTGCTCGGGTCGCGCCGCTCGAGCTCGTGGCGAAAGCCCATCTGGCCGGCGTGGCCCTCCACCAAGGCTTTGTTGCCTGGATGCTCGCGCAGGCTGACCTGAATGTCGCCGGCCGAGGTCTCGCCCCCTACCGTGAAGCCCTCGGCGATCAGGGTGCGAGTCATCGTGAAGGGCTTGCCGTCGATGGTGCCCTCCACCCCTTGGCGGTCCTGAACGTAATCGATGTGATGGCCCATGGCCTCGAAGGAGACTCGCACGTGGGCTTCGTCTCCCACCAGAGCGCGCACGAGCATGTCGGCGCCGGGAGCGAACATGGCCTCTTCGCACGTGTCGATGGGCGCAAAGTCGAAACGGGCCGGCAGGCGCTCCGAGCAGGGCGGTTGGATGGCGAGCATAGTCAGGTTATGCCACGGACAGGGAATCAGAGTTGTAACCGGGCTCTGAACATTCTACCAGGCTGCGTAGAGGAGACTTGCCACAGCTGCGGAACGGCCTCGCAGCCAGGGGATGCCTTCTGTGGCGGTTGTAGAGGGGGCTCAGGCCCCTGGTAGCACCGACCAGCGCCGCAGCTCTCCCGCGCCCGACGCGGCCGTCAGCTCCAGGCCCATGTCGGTCTTGCGGGCGGCCACCGCTCCTACCGCAAAGTCAAGCGGCAGCTCCAGACCCGGCGCGCCCTCTCCGGCCGACGCGAGCTGCACGCCTCCGCTGGAAGAGCGGAAGATCAGGTTGCGCCCATCGGGTGCAAAGCGCACATCCTCAGGCTGCCAGCCCAGCTGACGTTGCCAGAGCGGCTCCCCCGTCTCAAGGCTCCACATGGAGAGCCTGCGATCAGCCGTGGCCACGGCCACCTGGCTCTGGTCGGGGCTGACCGACAGGCTCAGCACCCCGGCGCCGCAGTCGAGGATACGCCGGGTCTTGCCCCGGGCGTCCCACAGGCGCACGGTTCCGTCCTGGCTGCCAGAGAGGACCTCTCGCCCGCGATAGGCGACCGCCCGCACCCAGTGACCGTGTCCTTCGAACTTGCGCTGCTGGCCGGACTTGAGATCGAAAATGTGCAGGGCGTGGTCGCTGGAGCCGACCGCGAGCTCTTTCTCGTCGGGGGAGAAGGCCAGCGCGTTGACCAAGCCATCCACCTGGAAGCTTTGCGTGGCCCCTTCCTTGCGCTGCAGGCGAACCTCCCCGTCAGCCGAGCCCGAGGCCAGCTGGTGGCCGGTGAGGGCCAGCGCCCGGACCGGGGTCTTATGCCCTGGCACCTCTTCCTGGAGCTGACCGGTCTCGAGGTTGAATATCCGCACTCCGTGCTGACCGCGCAAATTGACCGCCGCCGCCATGCGCCGCCCCTGGAAAGCGGTGGTGCGCAGCCAGGGCGTGTCCAGCTTGTGCTCACGCTGATTCAGCACCAGAGCTCCCGAGGTGGTGCCGGTTCCTTCTGGAGCCTCGGTGAGGCGATGAGAGGGGGCATCCAGACTGTAGCTGCCCGGACTCAGCTCGCGCTCCAAGGTTTCGCGTGTGCGCTCGTAGAGCTGCTCGGCCCTTTCGGGGGTGGCCGCGATGCAGGTCATCCCGAACTTGCCATACTCACGCAGAGCGCCCAGCAGGTGGAAAGTCGTGCCTTCTTCCTCCCGACCGGTATAGTGCAGGCCGTGGCGAGCGGCCACGTCCAGCACGTCGCCCGGCAAGAAGCCCTGGAACTGTGGCTGCTTCTCGTTGTCCGAGGCGCGGTAGGCGCGCACCCGGCCGGAATCGGTGAGGAAGGTGCCCGAGCCTTCGGTGTGGCCTCTGGTAAGCTGCTGGAGGGTCTCCCAGGGGTGGGTGGTGCCGCCCTTTCGCAGGTTGATCTCGATGGCCTGCACGCCCCCGCCGGGCACGGCCATGAAGTCCACCGCGAAGCGCTCGCGGCAGCCCTTGGCGGACAGGTTCTCGCCGATCTTGCGGCAGTGCTCCATCAGCTCAGCGCGATACTCGGGAGCGGCCGGGAAGCGACTGCCCAGGTAGACCTGCCCATCGGGCCCACCGAGCACCTGCTCGTGAGTGGAAACCACCTCGACCGTTCCGTCGGGGAGAATCTTGGCCTGGGCGCTGGGCGAAGAAGTGGCGCCCTCCACGAAGCACTCGGCCAGCACGCCCAGGTCCTCGAAGCGCCCTGAAAAGGTGTTCCACGACTCGTTCGGAGCCTGGTAGCGCATGTGATGGAGGGCATCCTCGATGGCGTCCAGGCGTCCCTCGCGGGGAGTGCCAGGGGCGGTCTCGGGCAGCTTCAAAATGGCGTTGCCCTCGCCCGAGAAGCCCTCATTCAGCTTCACCACCATCTTGCGAGCCGTTGGATTGCGCTCCATGACCAGGTCGATCTGAGCGGCCAGCTCCTGGGCCGAGCGCACCAGAGGCGTGCCGTCCGGGTGTGGCACCCCACACTCGGCGAAGGTCTGGCGACTGCCTGATTTGGTGCCCCACTCCAGCAGCGAGGGATCGGTGGCGTAGAGGGGGATCCCCAGCTCGGTCGCCACCTGTTTCTCGGCCAGCGAGCTGACGAAGCAGGTCATGCGGGAATAGGGACCCATCGCCTCGCGCACCTTCTCCATGGTGGCGCGGCTGGACAGAAGCTTCTGGCTCAGGGGGGTGGGGCTCTGGTCGCCCACCGAGACGAAGTGCACCTGGCGATCGGACCAGCTGCGCTCGGGCAGATACTGCAGGTAGTATTCGGCGATGCTGGGGTGAACCGGGGCCGAGCTGACGAAAACAACCTGGTCAGCCAGGGTCTCGTGCAGTTGGCGCTCCTCGTAAAGGGCCGCTCCGGTGACTTTGGCCAGCTCTCGAGGATCGAGACTGAGGGAAGGCACCACCACGTTGGTGCTGAACTGATCGACTGGTGCCTCGTCCCTTGTGCCGGCGGTGCGAGGACGAGCCCAGAGGTGGCCCCCCGCTCCCGAGGACACGACTCCTGGATTCATTGCAGATCACCTTCCTTGCGCGCCCATCAACTCACAAGGGGCGGAAAAAACTCTGAAAGAAGCCTCGACCAGGCGGCTCTGTAACGGTTCCACTATCGCGGGAGCGAGGCCAGCAGTGGTGCTGATCGATTCTTCTCAGTAAACCCCGATGGAACTCGTCGTTACGATTACATCCTGAGTGCCGCCGAAAGTTGACCTTCTCGGGGCCCGTCTTCTGACCGAGCCCGATCACGACGAACGCGCGTTCCGGGCTCCTGCCCGAGGACGGATCATGATCCGCTTCCGAGCCCGATCACGACGAACGCGCGTTCCGGCCTCCTGCCCGAGGACGGATCATGATCCGCTTCCGAGCCCGATCACGACGAACGCGCGTTCCGGGCTCCTGCCCGAGGACGGATCATGATCCGCTTCCGAGCCAGATCACGACGAACGCGCGTTCCGGGCTCCTGCCCGAGGACGGATCCATTCGGTGTCAGCTCAGAGCGCAGAAGCTGTCAACTTTGACGAGGCGACGACTCGAGCCGTCGCTGGGGCATCAATTCCTCGACCGTGGCCGTTCTGCCAGGCAGAGCTGCGGCCGAGCTGCGGCCGGGCTGGTCTAGCGGTTCCGACGATTCGACTCGAGGGCGGAAAGAGGCGTGCGCCTTGCGAACCAAAGAGCTGATGGACCGCCTGGCGATGAGCGGAGTGTTGGCGACCCTGGGTCCGTTGCTGCTGGCTCAAGGCAAGGCTGTTCGCCGCCAGACCCCGATCCTGCCCGTCTGCGGCGACGCGCAGGGGTTGGAGCCGGGGCCGGGACGAGCGCTTCAGCTGGGGCTGCTGGGAGACTCCATCATCGCCGGCGTGGGCGTCGGTTCGCAGGCCGAGGGCCTGTCGGGTCGGTTGGCCTGGCACCTGGCCCGAGCGACCGGCCGTCCGGTGGAATGGCGCTGCGTGGGCCTCAATGGCGCCCGGGCCCGCGATCTGCTCGAGGTGGAGCTGCCCAGCGACTTTCAGCCCGACCTGGTGGTCGTCTCGGCCGGCGTCAACGACGTGCTGCAACTTACCAGCCGGAACGCCTTCCGGCGCCACCTGGAGGCGTTGGGCCAGCAATGGGGCAGGCAGCCCAAGGTGCTGGCGGGGATCCCCGATTTCACTTGCTTTCCCTCCCTCCCCCGCCCACTCAAGGACTTGATGGCTTGGCGCAGCCGCACGCTGGTGAACGAGGCGCGCAGGCTGGGCTCTCCCTGGACCGTGCATGGACTGCTCCGTCCGCTGCGGGCCGAGGAATTCAGCCCCGACCTGTTCCACCCCGGACCACGCGGCTGCGATGCCTGGGCCCGCGAACTGGCGGAGGTGGTGCGCGCGCGACTATGACGAGGATGCCGAGCTGACCCACTACGTCTTGAGCTGGGCAGCGCACCACTTGACATCCGACCTCGAGCACCGGTCCCGCTCATCCAGCTCCGGGCCAAGGGCCACGATCGCCTGCTCGAGCCAGACGAGGAGATTGAGGAGGCCCTACGAGGAGGCACGGCAGCCTTCGAGCGCCGGCTTCGCGATCGCCTGCTGACCGAGCACGGGCAGGATTTATCCAATCGCTGCCCGAGCTGCCGGTGCCATCGTGCGCACCCCACGGGGTTGTGCCTCTGGTGCGGCCGTGACTGGCTGGCAACCATTGACGAAGATCATTGTGGCTCTGAGCCCACAGCAGTATGGTCTTCACGTCAGAGGAGGAACCATACAATGGAGACATCAGAGAACACCGGGCTCAGGTCAAACCTGCGCCCCGCAACGCTGGGCCTGATCCTGGCCACGCTCACCATCCTCTACGGTCAGCTCATGGGGATCGTGTTCGGGCTCAACGAGGACCTCATCAAGGGCCAACTGGAAGCTTCCGCCGCCCCGGTCCGAGAGTCAGTCTACAACAATGACGAAGCTGCCATCAAAACGGTCCAGGAGAAGTCGTGGAAGTATATGCAGCGCTCTCATCTGCACGCAGGCGGCATGGGCACGACTGCTTTCGCACTGATTGTGCTCATCTGCCTGCTCGGCCTGCCCGGGCGCGTGAGCGGTGCCATCAGCCTGGCCCTGGGCGCGGGGGGGCTGGGCTACTCGGTCTTCTGGATGTGGGCCGGATTTCTGGCTCCCGGCCTGGGCAGCACCGGGGCCGCCAAAGAGTCGCTCAGGTGGCTCGCGATGCCGTCCTCGGGCGCCTTCGTCCTGGGCACCGTCGCCGTGCTGGTCATGCTCGTGCTGGGCATGCTCCAGAGCCGCCCTCGGACTTCCTAGACATGGGTAGACAATCGGTTGAACGGCTGCCCAGCGCGGCGCCTTAGAAGTCGGCAAAACCGCGAGACCAGCACAATCCGCCGGGCAGCCGGAAGAATGCGTCAAGGCGTTGCCGGCCGGGCTCCTGACATCGAACAGAGCTTAGTTTTATGTACCCAGGTATCGGACATTTGTTCGACCTTACGACTCCCTGCGACCGGGAGTCCTGGTCAAGAAGCTCTATCCAACCAGGGATGAACGGCCGAGGAGCTCTTGGGAGACCGGCCCGGCATCGGCCATCCGGTCCGAAGTACCCTTGCGCCGACAGCGCGGGCGTTACGAGAAGAGCTTCACGGCCCGATCGGCCTCGCGCACACCGCTGACATCGGCCACGGGGTTGCCCTGCGTGCCCTCGATCCACATTGCCCCCATGTCCAGCGGAAAGCCGAGCGAGCCATCCGTCCAGATGCGTCCCCCCAGGCGATTGCGAGCCTCCAGGACGGTGACCTTAACTCCCTGGGTCTGCAGGCGTGCAGCCGCCGCCACGCCGGCCATTCCGGCTCCCACCACAAGACCGGTCGTTTGACTCGAGCGAGCCCGAGCGCACCAGGAGCGTGGCGCCCAGCATTTGGAGGAACGTGCGCCGGGTGGCCTGCATGGCAACCCCCTTCCCCGAAAGCAGGGCGCGTCCTGGCGGAATTCACCGCCGTCTATCGAAGCGAGGTGGCAATGAGTCGACTGGATTCCGAGACTTCAACCGGGTTGCTCGACCTGGCTCGGCTCGTGCTCCTGGCGGGCACGGTCGTCGCGCTGGTTGCGCTGGCCCTCTCACCCAATTTCCAGCTTGCCAGTCGACCAGGAACCTACCCGCCGATGCCCCCGGTTGGCATCCCAGTCGGTTTTCCCCAGTACAACAGCCTGGAAGGCCCGGTACAGGCCCGGTAGGTGGAGAGGCTGCGCGCAACCAGTCGGGAAACGGACCCAATCATCTGGAGGCATACTATGTTCTGTAGCCAGTGCGGCACCGCCCTCGAGGCGAATACTTCGTTCTGCACCCAATGCGGATCCCCGGTCGAGGGCACGCCGCAACCTCAGCAGACCGCGGGGGTGCTCGGAGTCCTCCCGCAGGTCGTCGAGGTCAAAGGATTTCTAGGCCAGGGCACGCGCTTCATGAACCTGATCGTGACCAACCGGAGCTTGATCCTGGCCCACCAGCTCGATGCGATGGAAGACGCCATGGACAGCCTCTCGGAACCGCTCGACCAGGCACTGGTGGCCTCTGGAGACCTGTGGCGCCAGCTCGCGGACGCATACTCCTTCCCTGCTCGCCCCTGGGACTGCTACCAGAGCATGGATGTCCAGGCGATCCTGCGAGAGCACCCCGAGAATGTCGAGATCCCCATTGCCGAGCTGCAGTCCGTGAGACTCGAGCTCAGCGAGGATCCCGAGTCCCACTCCGATACGCTGTATCTGGGGACCAGGTCCCAGACCCTGGATCTCGACCTCCCATGGGGCAATGGCCACCTTGCGCGGGAGTTGCTGTCCCGGGTCGTGCCGGTTCAGGTAGAATGATTCGACTCCTAGCAAAAACCCCCGGATCGCTCCAGGGGCTTGATATCTGGCGGAGAGCGAGGGATTCGAACCCCCGGTAGAGTTGCCCCTACGGCGGTTTTCAAAACCGCTGCCACAACGAAAGAAACCCCGGCAAAACAAGGCATTCCTGACGAGCAAGAAACACGGTGGCAGTTCTGGTGGCAGGTAGTTCGGGAGGTGAGCAGAAATGAGCGGGTGTTAGCCTATTGTTGCGGAGGTGCCCCGTGGCCGAAAAGACCGAGAAAAAAGAGCGTGGACTCTTCGAGAAGAAGCCGGGGGAGTGGTGGATCCAGTGGTTCGACGCCGAGGGCCGCAGACACCGGGAAAAGGTCGGCACGAAGGCCGCCGCCCGTCAGCTCTACCAGAAGCGCCAAACCGAGAAGCTCCAAGGGAAGAAGCTGCCAGAACTGACGCCCAAGAAGGCGCTCCTGGTGAAGGACATGATCGAGCGATTCCGCCCGAGCTGGGAGGCCAAGAAGAGCGCCCGGGATGATGGGCGGTATGCCGCCTACTGGATTGAGGCCCTGGGCTCCCTGGCCGCCAGGGAGGTGCGCCCGTCCGACATCGAAGGCTGGAGAGCGAAGCGCCAGAAGGTTGACGGGGTAGCCCCGGCCACCGTCAACCGCGCTGTCGCGTTCCTCAAACGCATCTACAACCTGGCCATTCGCGACGGAATCTTTGAGGGCTCAAATCCTGTGGCGAAGGTGCGCCAGATCCGAGAGAATAACAGCCGGGTGCGCTACTTGACGGCCGAGGAAGAGGCCGCCCTGCGCGCCTGCTGCTCGGGCGATTTTTGGCTCAAGGTCGAAGTCGCGTTCCTTTCGGGCCTGCGGCAGATGGAACAGCTGACCCTGCGCCGCGCTGACCTTGATTTTCGCGCCCGGGTGATCACCGTCCGCGAGAGCAAGCATGGCGAGAGCAGAACCGTGCCCATGAGCGACCGCCTGGCCGAGCTGTTCGGCCAGCAGCTAGACTCCCACAAGAGCGAGTGGGTGTTCCCTGGCCGATTCCCGGAGGAGCACTTCACAGGCACAGGAGCGATTCACGGGCTGAAGGCAGCGATGAAGCGGGCCGGCGTGGACAATCTGACCTGGCACGACCTGCGCCACACCTTCTGCTCGAGGCTCGCCATGGCCGGCTGTAGTCTGGCTACCATTCAGCAGCTCGCCGGCCACAAGACAATCACCGTGACCCAACGCTACGCCCATCTGTCACCGGAGCACAACCGGGCCGCGATGGAGCTGCTGGCCCCGCGCCCCAAGCCCGCGCCTGAGCCGCCGCTGCCCTGGGATGACATGGACGCCCTGGCAGAGGTGCTGGCCCAGCAACTGAGCGAGGCCGAGCTGGCCGCCCTGGTGGCCGCCCTGGCCCGCCGTGGACGGCACCTGCGGGCCGTGAAGTGAAGGTTCGCGAGATCATCCGAACTCTCGAGGCCGCTGGCTGGAAACAGACCTCACAGTCTGGCAGCCACCGGCAGTTCGAGCATCCGACCAGACCAGGCAAAGTGACCGTGGCCGGCAAGCCCAGCAAGGACTTGCCTCCAGGCACAGTCAACAGTATTCTGAAGCAGGCGGGCCTGAAGTAGGCCTCGGGAGGAAACATGCAAGTTGCAGTCATTCTGGAGAAGAGCGAGAACGGCTATGCGGCTTATGCCCCGGAGGTCCCTGGTTGCGTCGCGGCTGGGGACACCCGTGAGGAAACCCTGCAACTGATGCAGGAGGCCCTGGAGTTTCACTTCCAGGCCATGGTTCGCGACAGCGACCCGTTGCCGGAAGTGACCGGGGTGGACTGCGCCATGGTTGAGGTGCCGCTCGAGAAGCTGCTGGCCGAGCGCGACGCCGCCTAGCGGTCGCTGTCCAGCCCGTCAGCCCGCCAGAGCGGGTCAGGGTAGGTATCGCCACCCTCGCGCCACCGCCAGCCTGCCTCAACCGTGCTCAGCACGGTTGTGAGCGGGTCGCGTCGATGCTCCATGACGACCCACGGGGCGAGCCTCACACCCGGCTCGGGGTAGCACCAGGTCACCTGGTAGACTCCAGGCTGGAGGCCTGACCCCTCGGGGATCGTGTACCACCTGCGACGGTGCGCCCTGAATAGGGCGTCAGACACCTGGGGACTCACACAGCGGAGCGTGTCGGCGCTGTTGGAGCCGGCGCATACCCTGCCGCCATTGTCGGCGCGAGCCTGCGCGACCTCCAAGAGCTGCGGCCCGTCAAATATGGATTGGCCGCTTCTGAGCCGGGCGACCCCGGTGACGCCGACCTCCCCGCCCGAGCGCGAGGAGATGCATCGCGACTGCTGCGGCCTAGACTCGAGCCCGGCCCCCCGCAAGAAGAGGTCGATGCGCTCGCCGGCGTGAGGATGATAGCGCGCTACCCCATCCTCACGCCGCCTCTCAGCCTCGCGTTCGGCTCGTGACCTCCTCTGAGCGTGGCGCCTCTCGCGCCGCTGTTTGCTAGCTTTTGCCATGTGACACCTCCTGGCCGCCCAAAAATCGACACGTGACGTGTCTCCTTGGGGCTCATCTCGGCTCTATGATAGCATTGCCGGCGAGAAAAATTCAAGGAGCAAAAAAATGTCACAACCAAAGGAGTTTGATAGGGTTATGAGTCTCCACGAGGCGGCTGAGCTGGCAGGGATGCATGTCCAGACCCTGCGCCGCGCCTACCGCCACCGCGAGCTGGAGGTGCTGCGGCGCCCGGGCATCCGAGCCAAGGTGTATGTCCGCGCCAGCGCCCTGGACAGATGGCTCAGGCGCATGACCATCCCCGCCAGCCGCGTGCAGGCGGTATGATGCCCGCCACCATCGCTCGGCCACGGCACCTGGCCACCGCTGCCCCGGAGCGCTGGGCCGGGCGCGACCTCACCCCCCCTGAGCATGTCGAGGGTCGCGATGAGATGGCCCAGCGCATCGACTGGGGCGCCGAGGACCCGCGCTGCCCCGATACCTGGATCGAGTATGTCGAGTGGGTCGGCGATGGCCCCGTCGTCCTGGTGGCCGATGCCTGGCTGCGCGGGATGCACCTGCGCGTGCACGACGTGGTGCTCGCCACCGATGGCAGCCGCTGGTGGGCTGTGCTGCCGCCTGGCGTCCGCCCTGGCCACGTCACGGCCGAGCTGGGGTGGCAGGCCCGCCTGGTGACCGGGATGCTGGCCGAGCTGGGGCGGGCCGGATGAGCCCCGCCGACCTCGGTGCTCTGCCTGCCCTCGAGCGAGCCCGCTTCCTCGTCGGGCTCGGGCTCTCGGTCATCCCAATTCGACCCGGGTCGAAGGTCGCATCCATCAAGTGGGAGCCCTACCAGGAACGCCATCCGACTGATGCCGAGCTGGTGGCCTGGTTCGACGGCAAACCCAACGCGCCCATGGCCATCGTGACTGGGGCCATCTCCGGCCTGGTGGTGGTGGATGCCGACTCGCCCGAGGCACTCGCTTGGGCTGAGGAGCACCTGCCCCCCACGCCAATCCGCGTGCGCACTGGCAAGGGACTCCATCTCTACTATCGGCATCCGGGCACGAAAGTGCGCAACCGAGCCCGCATCCGGACCGGCCAGGGCAAGCTCGCGCTCGACGTGCGTGGCGACGGCGGATATGTGCTCGCCCCCGGCAGCCCGCACCCAGAGGGGGGACACTACGCCGCCGAAGGCGACTGCATACCGGAGGCATTTCGATGAGCGGCATATTGCCTGTCTTCCCTGGGCATTTGTTGGAATACCGGCCACCGGTGCCAGAGCGACCGTCGCGGTCAATCAGCCTTCCGTCGAATGGACGCATCACCCCGGTCGAGCGCGCCCGCACCTGGCTGCTCAAGCGCGAACCGGCTATCGAGGGCAATGGCGGGGACCAGCACACCTTTACCACGGCTTGCGCCCTGGTTCGTGGCTTCGAGCTCCAGGATGATGAGGCGCTCTGGCTGATGTCAGAGTGGAACTACACCTGCCGCCCGCCCTGGTCCACCGAGGAACTGAGGCAGAAGGTAGAGGGAGCCCGAAGGTATGGCAGCGAGCCCTTCGGCTATCTGCTCGACCAAGCGCCCGCACCATCCAGGAACGGCAAACTCAGCCAAGTGGAAATGCCGAGCACGCGACCCGGCCCGGAGGACAAGTTCGCTCGAACCGACCTAGGGCAGGCCGAATATCTCCAGCGACTCCACGGGCAGGACCTGCGGTTCTGTCACGCGGCCAAGACCTGGTTCAGCTGGGACGGTGCGCGCTGGCGCGAGGACGAGGGCTCAGCCCTGGCCGCCCACTATACCAACCAGGCAGCCAGGAAACGTCAAAGGAGGGCGCTCGAGCTGCCCGACCCCGACGAGCGGCAGAACGAGGTGAAGTTCGCGCTGCGCCAGGAGAACGCGGCAGCAGTTGAGAGCACGCTGCGGCAACTGCGCACCATACCGGGGATGAGCATCCGGATCGAGGAACTCGACCCGGACCCCTACTTGGTGACGGTAGCGAACGGAACGCTCGACCTTCGAACTGGCAGCCTGCACTCGCATCGACGCGAGTGCCTGAGCACCAAGCTCAGCCCCATCCACTACGACCCGCGAGCGCTCTGCCCGACCTGGGAGGCCTTCCTCAAGCGGGTGCTGGACGGTGACACCGAACTGGAGCGCTACCTCCAGCGAGCGGCCGGCTACTCACTGACCGGTTCCGTGGAGGAACACTGTCTCTTCTACTTGTTCGGCACCGGCCGAAACGGAAAGGGCACCTTCCTGGAAACGCTCTACCGCATCGCCGGTGACTACGGCCAGCGAGCCCCGTTCTCCACGTTCCTGGCCCGGCGCTACCAGAGCGATGGACCCCGGAGCGACCTCGCCCGTCTGCGCGGGGCGCGTTTCGTACACGCCAGCGAGGCGAACGAGGGCCAGCGCGTGGACGAAGCTCTGGTCAAGGAGCTGACCGGCGGCGACACCATCGCGGCCCGGTTCTGCTACGGCGACTTCTTCGAGTTCCGTCCGACTCACAAGCTCTGGTGGAGCGCGAATCACCGGCTCGTCATCCGAGGCACCGATGAGGGAATCTGGAGTCGCATCCACCTGGTGCCATTCTCCGTGACCATCCCACCAGAGGAACGAGACCAAAAGCTGGCAGCCAGGCTCGAGGCCGAGCTGCCTGGCATCCTGGCTTGGGCGGTCCTGGGAGCGCTCGAGTGGCGGGAGCTGGGAGGCCTGCGCCCACCGGCCCGGGTGCTGGCGGCAAGCCAGGAGTACCGAGAGGAGATGGACCCGCTGGACGGGTTCTTGGAGACATGCTGCGAGCGTGACCAGGGCGCGAGCGTCAGAAAGCGCGATCTGTTCCTGTGCTATGAAGCCTTCATCGAGCGGAACGGCGGAGAGGTGATGACCAAGAAAGAGTTCAGTCAAACCCTGATGCGCATTGGGATTCAGGAGCAGAGGAGCAAAGTTGAACGTCTTTGGGTTGGGTTACGGATTGGTGACAGGTGACACGTGGTGACAGATTTTGCATGGAACTTTTCCTAGAACTCTCCTATGCGACTTTCCCCTATTACCTGTCACCATCTGTCACCTGTCACCAAGAAGAGAGTATAGAGGGATGCCCCCATCTGGTAGCCAGGCACCTGGTGCTTGGTGCTCAGCCGGCGACGGCGAGCGCGAGCGCCAGGATCGGATGGGGAGTCCCCCCCAGGGGGAGGGGTCGCCCCGGTGCGCGCGCGGTGCGCCAGCCCGCCTCCTTACCGACGATTGCTCTGAAACACTCACCCCCCCGGGGGGGTAGACAACGAAAGGAACTCCAGAAATGAACCTCACGAAGCGCAACAAAACGGGCCAGTCCACAGTTCGAACCCCAGCGACCTCGCTGGACGCCAAACAAATTTTGGCGCTGTCCCAGCTGCTGCAGGGGGAGCGCCCCTCATCGGTTGCCAAACATGTCGGCGTCTATCGGAGCACCATCTGGCGCTGGCTCAGGACCCCCCGGTTCGCCGAAGCCCTGGCCGCCCTGCAAGACGACCTCACCACGGAAAGCAGGGGCCGGGTCAGGAGCTTGAGCCTGGATGCCGTGGAGGTGCTGGGCGAGCTGCTCGACTGTGAAGACCCGAGAATCCGCCTA
>JAANMT010000178.1_pt1 | contig 65882 bp, 54 predicted proteins | sample 7279711 | NCBI WGS metagenome assembly JAANMT01 (sample SAMN14094538, study PRJNA606508) | bioreactor metagenome | isolation source: A lab-scale SPAN reactor treating ammonium-rich wastewater day 1 | place: Ireland: Galway | collected 2017-01-16
TGACCCCCGCCGGAGAGCAGCCGACAAGGACTTTCTCCAGGTGTCCCACGATAGCTTGCAGCCTGGTCTGCTGCAGGCTGCGCTGGGTCTGGACGCGGGTCACCCGGGAGGTGGAGTGGAGCACGCCGGCGACCACCAGGAAGATGATGGAGGCCAGGGCCATGGCCACGAGCGCTTCCACCAGCGTCCAGCCTTTCATCCGTCCCACGGCGCTCAGCGGGGCAGCCGGGCCAGCAGGCTCTCGCAGCGAGCCTGGCGCGTGCCGGTGACGTCTCGCCAGGTCACCGTCACCCGCACGCCTTTGAGCTCGTTGTCGGTCAGGCCGGTGGCGAATCCGGCGCCTCCCAGGCCGTAGACTTCGGTGGTGGCGGTATAGGGGGTCTCATCGGAGAATCGCCCGTTGACCGGGGGAAGTGAGCCGATGCTCAAGAGCGACACCGCCCCGGCCTTGTGGGTCTCGAGCAGGTTCTGGGCGATGAGCTGGCCCTCGTAGCCGCGCTGCGCCGTGCGCCCGCTCCGCCCTGTCTGCACGGTGACCGCGGCCACCATGACCAGCAGCACGCCCAGCAGGCCAATGGAGACCATCTGCTCGAGCAGGAAAGCGCCTCTCACAGCTCCCTCCAGGAGCGCAGTCGGATGCGATCGGAGAGGTTGAAGAAGCGGCTCAGGTCGAGCTGCCAGACCAGCACCGTGCGCACGGTCGTGCCCGTTCCGCCCCCACCCCCACCGGTGGCCGCCTGACCGAGCAGTCGGCTGTTGAGGTTGAAGATGCGCACGATTTCGGGGGCCTGAGCCACCATGTATTGGGCCGCGTCATCGAGAAAGGCGTCGGTTGATCCGGCCGCGTTGACCGAGCCCCAGTCGGCCGCCACCTGGAAGAGGGCGGCGCGCGCGCTGGCGCGGTCGGTGAAGTCGCCCACGAAAGAGTCCTGCCAGCCCACCCCGTTGGCGTCGATGCTGTCGATCTCGCCGGAGGGGTTGGGGTTGTTGACGCGGATCGAGCCTAAAGTGATCGGATCGGCCGGCATCGGGTTGGGCACACCGATCTCATACCACGGCTCGGCGGCCGTGGGGGGATGGGTGACCGGGAAGCCCGGCGGTGGAGCCGAGTAGTCCTCGCGGGGCCCATTCATGTTGGCGGTGAACAGCGTGGGGGCGGTCTGGGTGGTGCCGCGCAGGGTCAGGTTCGCGGGCGGGACGCCGAAGCCGTAGGGGTCGCCCATGGTGGTCAGGTTGGCGTGCAGGGTGGGCGGCATCGGCGTCAACCCGCCCGCCGGTACCGGGACGGTCGTGACCACGGGCACCGTCACCACCCCCAGCCCGGCGCTCTGCACCAGGGTCGAGCGGTGCAGGCTCACCAAGCCCGAAGGGTTGGGATTGTTGACCACCACCGAGCCGGCCACGTTGGTGTAGCGGCAGTCCAGGTCGCCCTCGGTGTAGAGCAGCCCCCGGAACTCGGCCTGCTGACCAGAGCTGCCCTGCAGCCGAATGGCGCCGCCCGCCACCACCGCCGTCCCGCTCTGGCCCGAGAGCGAGCCGCCACCCTCGATCTGGACGGGGCCGGAGGCGATCAGGGCGCCGGTGCCGCTGAGCCCGCCCTGGATGGAAACCCCTCCGTCCACGAAGAGAACGCCGCCATCCAGCCTCAGCCCTCCGTTGATGGCCAGGTCGCCAGCGCGGCGATTGAATCCCGACAGCGTGGTGGCTCCCAGCGAGCCGCTGCTGAGAGTGCTCACCCCCGGCCGGGTGGCGGTATCCAGACTGCGCACGTCGATGCGAGGAAGGGGCGCGAGCTCGGCCTGGGGGCGCAGCGAGCCGGTGACCGTCGCTCCAGGATCGACCTGCACCGTGCCGCGAGACTGGGCGTCACCCTCGATGAGGGTGGTGGACAACAGCTTGAGCGCCGAGCCCCCCTGGTCGGCCGCATTGGTGGCGATGTGGCCGGGCTCCTTCATCTCCGGCGGGATGGCCCCGAAGCCGGCCGCCAGTGCCGAGGGGTCACGCACCCCGAAGACGTGCAGGCGATCGGCCTGCATGGGAACGCTGGAGGACACCACGTAGGGGAACCTGGGGACGTGCAGGACGGCTTCGATCCTCTGCTCTCGCCCCCGATAGCGGCCCACGCCCACAATGTTGGCCGTCTCCGGTTGCACCACCGTGCCCCCCCAGCCGCTCAGGCTGCCCGAGCCGGTCAGGTTGTTGACGCTGAGGGGGATGCCGTGGCGGGCAGACTCGGTTGCGTCCAGGGCAACCAGACCGCGCGAGCCGGGGTAGCTGCTCAAGGTCAGGTCGACGACGGGACAGGCTGCCGGAGCCAGGGACGGGTCTTGCACCAGTCGCGCGATCATGGCCTGCACGGCCGACTCGGCCAGACGCCGCGCCCCGCTGCGCGCGTCATCGAGGTGGCGCAGGTTCTGCTGAAACAAAGCGGCGGCCGAGGAGACCATCATGAGGGTGAAGAGCAGGAGCAAGCAGGCCAGAATGGTGATGAGAGCCCCCCGTCGGGCGTTATGCTTGCGTGCGTTCCCCACCCTGGTACTCTAGCACACCACCCGGGTGATTGCAGCCGTCGGCGTCCCGGTAACATCCTGTCTGCCAGAGTGTAACAACCCGCCGCCCTCAGCGTGAGAGCATGAGAGCGCGATGCAGGTTTCTCCCACCCCGCAACGGCGGGAATGGACCATCCTGTTCTATCTCGACGGCAACAACCGCGACATCGAGCGGGACGTCTACACGAGCTTTCTGAGCGCCGAGGAGGCGGCCGGCCATCCCGCCTGCGCCATGGCCGCCGAGATCGGCCGCCTGCCCTCTCCCAACCCCTTCCCGCGCGATCCGTATCTGCCCAAGATCCCCAACGACGCCGACGAGCTCTGGGAGACCACCCGCCGCTACGAGATGCTTCCGGGCGACCCGCCCGGACCTTACGCGCGGCGCGTCTACACCTCGCAGGGCCAGCACGACGGGCAGATCGACTCGCGTCTGGTGGCCGACCTGGGAGAGCGCGACATGAGCTGCCCCGCCAACCTGGCCGAGTTTCTCAAGTGGGGCATGCAGACTTATCCCGCCGAGCACGTGATGGTGGTGCTGACCAACCACGGCGCGGGCTTTCTGGGCACGCTGTCGGACCAGCGCGCCGGCCGCCACATGCCGCTTGCCGAGGTCAAGGCCGCCCTGGAGGAGGCCAGCCGCGAGACCGGAGTCAAGCCCGACGTGCTGGTGATGGACGCCTGCTTGATGGCCCAGGCCGAGGCCCTCACCGAGCTCAAGGACGCCGCCGGCTGCTATGTGGCCAGCCAGGACGTGATCTACAGCTGCTATCCCTGGCAGAAGACCCTCAACCGCGCCCGTGAGGATTGGGAGGCCGGGCACAAGGTGGCTCCCGAGCAGATGGTGGGCTACCTGGTGGCCGCATGCGCCGAGCAAAAGAGCGACTTTCCGTCCGTGTCGGCGGTGCGCTCGGACCGGGTCGATCCGCTGGTGGACAGCCTGCGCGAGCTGGCTGACAGCTTGCTTGCCACCTCTGCGCCCGAGGCCGAGGTGCGCCGCCTGATGGCCGCATCGCGGGGTTTTTCCAGCCCCGAGGTGCGCCCGTTCGGCGACTACCGCGACCTGGCCGACTTCGCCCGCAAGCTCGAGGGCCTGGCCGACGAGAAGGTGGCCGCCGCCGCCCGCAAGGTGGTGGCCTCGCTCGAGCAAGCGGTGGTGGCCGAGGCTCACCGGGGCGAGCAACCGGCCTCGGGCCTCACGGTCTACCTGCCCCCGTCCGGCTTTCGCGAGCGCGAGTCGGGCTTTCAGTATCCGCACCACACCCGGCCGGAGCAGTACGAGTCGATCTATCGGGGCCTGGAGTTTGCCCGGCGCACAGGGTGGGATCGGGTGATCGACCGCTTTGGGCTCCAGTCGAGCGCAACGACTCAGGAGAGCGGCAGGTCTTTATAGATCTGGCTCAGCGGCAGGGTCAGCTTCAGCGACACGAGATCGAGGGAGTCTTCCAGGGCGAGGGACTCCCTCCACTGCCACTCGCCATTGGGCAGGCGGTGATGGCGCTCCACGGCCGGACGGTCCTGGGCCACCAGCACGTATTCCTCGAACGAGGTCAGAGCGCGGTACATTCGGAACTTGTCCCCGCGATCATAGCTCTCCGTCGAGGGTGACAGGACCTCGATCAGCAGGCGAGCATCGGTCAATGTATCGCTGCGCCCGGGCAGGAGGGGAAGGGGGCCGCAGACCACCAGCAGGTCGGGATAGGTGAAGAGGGTATGGCTCTGAACGACCAGGCGCACGTCCGATTGAAACACCCGGCAGGGCCCTCCCTCCAGGGCCGAGCGCAGGAACTGGTAGAGATTGCCCACGATCTGGTTGTGGTTGAGGGTTCCCCCCGTCATGTCGAAGATTTCCCCGTCGTGGTATTCACTTCGAATGTGAGAGCCCTCTTCCAGTTGCAGGTACTCCTCGGGAGTGAAGCGGCGTCGCTCTCGTTGGGGGGATAGCATGTTGCTCAGTTCGACACCCGGGCGTCGGGTCCCTGAGCGCCGAGGGAATGGCCTCACTCGTGGCAGGTCACCGGAATGGGAGAGGTACCACCAGGGCGGGAGCCTCAGGGCAGGTCGATCGGTGCATACACATTGAGCTGCTGAAGTCGCTCGAAATCACGGTCTGCCGAGGCAAGGTCGTGGATCCCCGCCTCAAGGGCGGTCGCCGCGATGATAGAGTCGTTCGTCATCAATCCGTGATCACGTTGGAGATCCGATGCAGCGAGCAGCAGGCGCAGGGTAAGATCATGCACTTCAATGCCCATGAGAGGGATCCGGGCGACTTGCTCCCTCGTTCGTGGCAGCGTCCGAATCACGTCGGGTCTGGTGCGAAGTCTGCTCGCGACGTTCCCCGAACGCACAGCTCCGCTCTGGACGGCCTCGATCATCAGCAGTCGATGGGTCACCTCCGCAAGCACCGTCACGGAGGTCGCTCCCTTCAACTCCGCCCGCTCACATCGCTCGAGCAGGTTTCGACACTGCGCTGAGACGCCGGTGAAATGGTACACAAAGATGCTGGCATCGATGAAGACCGCGCTATCGGCCGCCAAACGATCAAGCTCCAAGGAACCCATCCTCTTCGCGCATGATCCGCACGACGTCGGGTGGCGGAGCCGCCAGGGCGGCCCACGAGCTTGCTACGATCCCGCCCGGCCCCCCCGGCGTGCCACACGCCTCGAGATATTGCGAGAGCGCGTCCGCGATGATCCCATTGATCTGCCTCCCCTGGCGCATGGCCTCGAGGCGCGCGCGACGAAAGAGAACCTCGTCAAGTTGCGTGCTGATCTTCTGCTTCACGGCACTTACCGTATCAATATTGTTTCTAGCTGTCAAGATTGAATATTGACAGAATCCTAGGTGGGGTCAACAGGGGAGTCAGTCCGATGGCTTGTCCGGACTTGAGCGCGACCACGGGCTCCAGCAGACCAGGGAATCACCGACCCGATTCCGGTGTGGGGATCTTGCGGTTCTAGCCCTGAGCCTGGCGGCGCAGTTCGGCCAGCTCGGCCTCCAGGCGCGCACGGGCGGCCTGCTCGGCGGCCAACTTGGACTCGGCGTCTTCCAGCTTGGACTCAGTGGCTTCCAGCTTGGATTCAGTAGCTTCTAGCCTGGACACGGCTTCTTCGCGGGTGGGCAGCAACTGGCCTGAGTTGTGATCGTGCAGCCGGAGGCGGCCATCGACGAGGCGGAACTCCAGAGCGACGGTCTCCAGGTGCAGGGCACCGGCCACGGGCAGGTAATCCTCGCCGTGCAGCCGGTAGAGCTTCAGCTGTGGCTCGAGATACTCGCGCAGGGGGTCGAAGATGGCGTACTCGCGCACCCCCATCCAGGCATAAAGGCCCTTCTTCGAGCCCAGGTCCTCAGAGCGTGTGGATTTGGAGGTGACCTCGATGACCAGGTCGGGAGCCTTGCCTTCTTCCCAGAGCAGGTAGTTGTCCCGCTCGCCCGGCTTGACGCCCAGCACAACCATCACGTCCGGGGAGAGGTGCTTGCGGCCATCCCCCTCCTCGTAGCACAGAAGCAGATTGCCGGTGACATAGACATCGGTTCGGCCCCGATAGAAAGACTCGAGCCCGAAGAGCAGGTCGAAGATCTGGTTTCGGTGGACGTCGGTCTCTCCCAAAGGCACTCCATCAGAGGTTGGGTATTCCACGGTTTCCCAGCGCGGGGCGAGCATAGGCTAGTTGTTCACCGGGACGAATGGCCGGCCCTTCAGTCAGCGACCTCGGGACGCTCGAGGAGGGCTGGGATACCAGCCGTTGACACATAACCCGTGCGCACATATCATGGAACCATGAACCTGACGCTATCCGTTGATGAGCATGTCGTTGCCAGGGCCCGCAAAGCCTCCGAAGCCAGGGGGAAGAGCTTGAATCAAGTTCTGCGCGAGTATCTTGAGGAGTTGGCCGGGCTGCGCAATCCTCGGGATGTCGTTGAGGAGCTGAAGCGGTCCTGGAAGGGCGAACCCGGCCACTCCGGCGGTTGGAAGTTCAACCGCGAGGAGTTGTATGACCGCACGGACCTTTCTTGATGCGAACATCCTGGTCTACGCGGATGACAACGACCTTTCGTCCAAGCAGTCTCGCGCCCAGGAGCTGATCGAGTCAGCCCTTCTGACCAGGCGTGGTGTCATTTCCACGCAGGTGCTCGGGGAATACTTCTGTGCGACGACACGCAAGCTGAAGACCTCGCCGTTGGCCGCTGGCACCCGCGTGGAGCTGTTTCGGACCCTCGAGGTGGTCCTCATTCAGCCGGAGGACGTGGCTGCGGCCATCGACTTGGTGCGGCTGCGTTCCATCTCCTACTGGGACGCGCTTATCGTTCGGTCAGCCTTGCGGTCTGGATGTCGGTTCTTGATGAGCGAAGACCTGAACGCCGGTGAACGCCTGAACGGCCTGGAAATCGTCAATCCCTTCGTCTAAGGCGCCGCGCGTTGAACGCTTCAGGAATTGGCCCGGCGCCGTTCAACAGATTTTCTACACTCCCGCGCGTTCTGATTCTGAACAGGTCAACGCGCGGGAGTGTAGAGGGCGCGGTCGAAAACCGGGGGGCTCCGGTCAGGGCCCATCGAGCCAGATACGCCTGCCGAGCTTCCTCGCTCGAGAGACTTCAGCTTCATTTCAGGTGAGCCCCGTAAGCTCAGAAGAATGATACGATCCGCGCACTGGGCCTCCCCGGGCAGCTCGGGCTTCGGCAAGGAGTCCATCAAGCTGCAACTCGGAGATCGGGAGATCGAGCGCATCCCGCAGCGGGACAGCTGGGAGCTGAGCGACGGGAGCATGTTGAGCCTGTGCGCCCGCGGCAAGGATTTCCGCCGCTTCACCCCCGAGGGCCAGAAGCTCTGGGAGACGGGCATCTACGCCGGCGACGACGTCCGCCACCCGGTGGTAGCCCGCGACACGCTCTACTACTTCTCCTATAATGGCGCCCACGCGGTGGACCTGGAGACGGGCCAGAACCGCTACGACCGAGCTCCCTCCATCTGGCGCGACGTCTGGGCCAGCCGGGACGGTCACCTGGTCACAGTGGAGGGCGGCGAGCTGATCGTTCGCGACGAGCACCTGAAGGAGCGGACCCGCGCCGATGTCCCCTTCACGATCAACCGCGCGGTTCACCATCAGAACCAGAGGATGGTCACGCTGACTTACGACGACAAGCGCCTCGACCACGCCGTCATGAGCGAGGACGGGGAGGTGCTGTTCGAGTCCAAGAAAGAGCTCGTCTTCCGGGGCAGCCAGGCGGACGACCACCTGTGGCAGGTTCTGGCCGACAGGTCGGGCTGCGAGGTTCTGCACATCACCCCGCAGGGCCAGGCCAGCGTGCATCCCGTGCCCGGGCTGGCACTGGCTGCTTTCGGACAGCCGGACGGGGGCTTCGTCACGGTCAACGTGCCCGAAAGCGAGGCCGAGCCGCTGTGCTTGCGCCGTGAGGACGGGCAGACCTGGAGCCTGGGTCAGGCCAGGATCGATAGCCTCTTCGCCTGTCCCGACGGGGCCGTGCTGATCGCCCAGGAGGATGGCGTGCGGTATTTCCGCGACGGTCAGCTCAGCCAGGTGGGCACGGAGCCCTGCTTGCCGGCCGCCCTGAGCGATGGCTCTTTTCTGCTGGTGACCAGCGACAGCACCCGCCACGTGGCCGCCGACGGCACCGTGACCCCCTACCCGGACGCCTGGGCGGCCCGCGAGGCCATCGGGGGCGAGGTGGTCTCGCAGCGCGTGCACACTGTCGGGATGGGGCTGGACGACGGCACCCCCGCCAGCTGGCACGGCTTCCTGCAGACCGCCGAGCGGGTATCGGGACCGCCCATGGGGACGCCCGCGCTGGGCATGCGCTCCACCGCCACCAGGCTCGACTTCGTCCGCTCCAAGCAGGCCAATTCCCTGGCCTACGCCAGCCTGCGGACGGCCACGGCTACCGACGGAACCGGGCTGATCTCGGCCGCCACGCTGGCCATTCGGAACAAAGAGTTGGACCTGATCGTGGCCACGGCCTCGCCGGAGCGCGGGGTGCAGGCCGTCAACACCTGGAGCGCGATGGCTCTGGACAAGACCCCGGCCGCGCCCACCTGGCTGCACCTGGACTCCCAGGGCGTCACCTCGATGGACCAGGGCGGAAACGTGCTGCGGATCGAGTTCGGGTCCGAGTATCAGCCGGTGGATACCAGGCCCTCCGCCGAGGAGGTTGCGAGCCTGGCCAGGCGGATGGTCGAGTATCGCCACGAGAGCGCTCCCGCCCTGCCGGCCGTGATCCGGCTGCTGGCCGACTGGCCCGAGCTCGTCCCCGCCACCAACTTCATGGAGCGCATCGCCACCCACTTCCCCGATTTGGGAGAGGTGGCCGCCAGGGAAGCCCTGAGCAAGCCCACCGCGGGCGAGCCCGAGTGGCTGAAGACGCTGGCCCGCTCCTCCGACCGGAAGGTCTTCGGTCGCCAGTATCTGCAGCAAGTGCGTGCAACCGACGACGGCGCCGAACTGGCGCTCTCGCTGACCGAGCGCGCCTCGAACAGCATTCCGCACGATCAGCTCATCAACCGGGCCATGTTCGAGTCGCCTCCCAAGCTGACGGGGTCGGCGCTGGATCAGCGGGTCATCTTGCTCGAGTGGCTGACCTCCAACTGGTCCTCGGTTCAGCTCGGGGGCTCGGCCCGGGTGCTGATGGAGCTGCTCTTCGAGAAGGCGGAGATCCCGCTGGACCACTCCACTTTGCGCCGCTGCGCCCAGGGGCTGCAGCAAAAAGACGTCAGCATCACATCCTGGTGGCGTCAGAGTCTGCAAGAGCTGAAGAAATACGGCCAGGCTCGCTCCGCGGTGCAGCCGCTGGCCGAGGGGGGACCCAAGCACACCGGCATCTCCCAGCAGGGCGACCGGGTAGTGGTCGGGGGTACGGTGATGCGCACGCGCTACTGAGCTCTGATAGCTCGTGAGCCCGGCCGGATACAAACCTGTGTTCGCCAACCCGACCTGCCCGCTGGCTTCCATGGATTGCTCGAGCCGCCCTCGGAACGATCGGCCAGCGATGCTATACTCAGGTCATGCGAGCTTTCCATCAAAGCGGCCTCAAGCGCGCCGTGGTGGGCGTGATGGGCTCGGCCATCGAGGCGCCGCCCTTTGCCGAGCCGCTGGGAGAAGCCCTGGCCCGAGAGGGCTGGAGCCTGCTCACAGGCGGAGGGCAGGGCGTCATGGAAGCGGTCTCGCGGGGCTTCGTGCAGAGCGGGGTGGCCGACCGGGGCCTGTGCATCGGGGTGCTGCCCGAGGCGCGCGAGGAGAATCCGTGGGTGGAGCTGGCCATCCGCACCCCGCTGGGCATCTTCGACCCGGCCGACCCCGAGCGGCTCACCCGCAACCACATCAATGTCCTGAGCTCGAACGCGCTGATCGTGCTGCCCGGGCGCACCGGCACGCGCAACGAAGCCGAGCTATCCCTGCGCTACGGCCGACCCGCCGTGCTGCTCGGGCCCACCGACGCTTTCTGCGATTTTCCGCCCTCGCTGTCTCGCTTCGAGCGCCTCGAGCTCGCCGTGGAGGCGATTCGAGGGCTACTTTACAGAGATCCCTCGGCTGTGTAAAATAACCTGACATGCAAGCTGTAGGAGCTTGCGCAAGACCTGGAGTGGTGGCCGAGCGGCTAATGGCGCACGCCTGCTAAGCGTGAGGGGCCAAAAGTCCCACGTGAGTTCGAATCTCACCCACTCCGCCAACTCGGCCCGGTTGCAGAACCGGGCCGTTTTCTTTGGAGCGTTCGATGCAGTACGAGCGGGTCGACCTGGTCGTGGTGGGGGGCGGCATCATGGGGAGCATGACCGCTTGGCGGGCCGTGCAACGCGGGCTGAAGGTGGCCCTGGTGGAGCAGTTCCGCCCCGGCCACACGCGCGGCTCCTCGCACGGCTGCGGGCGGATCTACCGCTACAACTACCCCGAGGCCGACTACGTGCGCTGGATGGGCGGGTCGTTCCCGCTCTGGCACGCCCTGGAAGAGGAGGCCGGCGAGCGCCTTCTATTCGGTTGCGGCTGCCTCGACCTGGCCCTGGGGCCCGAGGGGAACGCCATGCTGCAGGCCTGTCACGAGGCCATGCTGAGCCAGGACGTGCAGTCGGAGTTCCTGCGCGACAGCGAGCTGCGAGCGCGCTTCCCCCAGTTCACTCCCCCCCCGGGAGTGCGCTCGCTTTACCAGGCTCAGGGCGGCGTGGTGGCGGCCGACCGGGCTCTGGAGGCGGCCTGGCAGGGGGTGCGCCGGGGCGAGGGGCGGCTGTTCGTGGATCATCGCGTGGAGCAGGTCGATCTGGAGTACGACCAGCCCACCGTGCTCGCCCGCGGCACTGCCTTCCGCGGCCAGAGGCTGGTGCTGGCCGGGGGGCCCTGGGCCCCGCGCCTGCTCCCTGAGCTGGCCCGGGCCCTCACCCCCACCCGCCAGCAGTTCGCCCTGCTGCGCCCAGAGGACGAGGCCATGTATCGCCCCGACCGTTTCCCGGCGCTGATCGTGCATGACGTCGAGCAGCCCTACTACATGCTGCCCATCATCGGCTCGGAGGCGGTCAAGATCGCGCGCCACGGCGGGGCTCCCCCGGCCGACCCCGAGGTGGTGCAGGCCAACCCCGACCCGAAGGAGCTCGAGAAGCTGCGCGGCACCCTCAAGCACTGGCTGCCGGGGGCCTACAACGCCCCTATCGAGGGTGGAAAAACCTGCTTTTACACCGAGACGCCCGATACCGACTTCGTGATCGGCGCCCACCCGGCACGCGAGGACGTGGTGGTGCTGGCCGGCTTCTCGGGCCACGGCTTCAAGTTCGCCCCTCTGGTGGGCCAGGTGGCCGTGGAGCTGGCCTTCGACCTGGGCACGAGCTGGCCGGTGCAGCGCTTCAGCCCCACCCGCGAGGCGCTGCTCAAACCGGTCGGGCGCTGAGCTTGCGATAGCGCAGGCATCCTGACTCTCAGAGGCCGGGATACAGGTTCAAAGCCTGGTTCCAGCCGACCAGCTTGCGGATGCGCTCGAGCTTGTCCTTGGGCAGGTTGAAGGGCTTTCGGCCCCGCCCGTCCAGGATGATGCCGGTCAACCCGCCGTGCACCGTCTTCTCGAGCGGCTGGTTCTTGCCGGCGCCCACGTCGTAGCCCTTCTCGGGCTTGAGGGTGGCCATGGCCGTCTCCCCCACCCCCAGCGGGATCACCTTCAGCTCGCCGTAGTTGAGCTCGAAGCTGGTGCTGCCGATGGAGCCGGTGAGCACCCGCTTTCCTTCCTTACCGGGCCCAACAGGAGCGATACAGGTGCCGAGCCAGATCAGGCAGTCTTTCTCGAACACCTGGGTGGCCGCTTCCGGGTGCACGCGGGCCAGCACACCCAGCTGGGGCATCATGAAGATGGAATCCACCGTGAGCTGGGTGATGCCCTCGGGCAGGAAGGCGTCCATCAGCATCATGGCCGTCTGCTGGCGGCGGGGCGCGTGCGATAGCACCCCGCCCGAGCCGATCAGCATGTCCAGGGTCATCACGTCCACCAGCGTGCCCCCCGAACCCTTCTGGTCGAAGATGTTGGAGATGTCCCCGGCCCGCTGCACGCCTTTGAGGCCGGTGGCCAGCAGCTTGTGCTGGTCGAAGGAAAGGCGCAGAGCCTCGCGGCAGATGGCCTGCTCCACCATCAGCTCGTCCAGGAGATAGGGGATGGAGGTGGGGCGGATCATCTTGTTCTTGATGCGGTTGCGCAGATCCCACTCTTCCATGTCGAAGGGCACCCAGCGCATCACGTTCTCGAGCCCCGCGTCGGCGAAGACGTTGGAGATGGAGTAGCTCATGCCGTAGTTGGCCGAGACGGTGCGGTTGAACACCTTGCCGAAGACCGAGAAGACGTCGGTGGTGGCTCCCCCGATGTCGACGCCGGCGAGGTTGATGCCGTACTTCTCGGCGATGCGCTCCATGATCGAGCCCACCGCGGCCGGGGTGGGCATGATCTCCTCGTCCACCCAGCCCATCAACTTGGGATAGCCGGGCGCCTGGGCCATCACGTGCTCGAGAAACTGGGCCTGGATCTTGAGCCGGGCCGGCTGCAGGTTCTCAGTCTCCATGGTGGGGCGCAGGTTGTCCACCACGTCCAGGGCGCACTTTCTCTCCAGGATGGACTGCACCTCGGGTCGGGCCTCCTTGTTGCCGGCGAAGATGATGGGCAGGTCGTAGCTGGCGCCCAGGCGGGGCCGCGGGTCGGCGGCCCCGATGATCTGGGCCATCTCCACCACGTGCTTGACCGTGCCCCCGTCCACCCCGCCCGAGAGCAGCACCATGTCGGGCCGCAGCTGGCGGATCAGGGCGATCTTCTCGTGGGGCAATCGCTTGTCATTGGAGGCCAGCGTCTCCATCACGATGGCCCCGGCCCCCAGGGCGGCGCGCTGGGCGCTCTCACCGGTCATCTCCTTGACCACCCCGGCCACCACCATCTGCAGCCCCCCGCCGGCCGAGGAGGTGGACAGATAGACGTCCACGCCCTGCTTGCCATCGTAGGGCTTGAGGATGGTGCTCCCCTCGAGCAGGGGGCGCCCGATCAGCTCCTGCACCTCGGCCACGGCGTTGACCACGCCCTGAGTCACATCCTCGGCGGGCGCCTCCACAGTCGTGGGAGCCTCGCCCCGGACGGCCAGGCGAAAACCCTCCTCGCCCCGGTGCTCGATCAGGATGCACTTGGTGGTCGTGCTGCCGCAGTCGGTGGCCAGGATGCTCTTGATGTCTTCTTTGCGCATCGGGGGGCCACGTTCGCGAGCGAGAACAAATCTCCCTTAAGGCGCCGCGCGTTGAGCACTTCAGGAATTGGCGCGGCGCCTTTCAACAGATTGTCTCCCGCGCGTTCTAATTCTGAACAGGTCAACGCGCGGGAGTGTAGTGCCCGAAAGCTACCAGCGCAGGCGGTAGTAGAGCACTCCCAGCCACTCCTCCAGAGCCCTGGAGGAGCGCCACAGGGCAAACGAGTCCGGCAGAATGACGAAGATGCCATTGTCCCAGCGACCGGGGTGCTCGAGCATGGTAGGGCCGGGCACCACCTCCATGCCCAGCCGCTCGTAGGCGCGCCTGGCCCGCCGGATGTGCCAGGCCTGGGTCACCAGGATGATCTTACTGACCCCCTGGGCGCGTAGCAGAGGTGCGCTCATCTCGGCGTTCTCATGGGTGGTCAGGCTCCTGTCTTCGACCCAGATCGGGCTCTTGATCCCGAAGTCGTCGCGGGCCACCCGGGCCAGGGCTGCAGCCTCGCTGTCTTCTCCTCCGGTGCCCCCACCGCTCACCAGCATCAAAGGCAAGCCGGTATGACGTGCCAGGTAGGCTCCATAGCGGAGCCGAGCCAGACTTGGCTCGGCGGGAATGGGGTGGCCGTACTCGGGCGGGTCGGAGACATAGCCCCCGCCCAGCACCACGATGGCCTGGGCGCCGCAGGTCGTGACCTGCTCCAGGGTCAGAGCGGGAGCGACCTCCAGCGAGCCGATCAAAAAGCGCGCCACGGGTGGGGTGGAAAGAAGGTAGAGCAAAGCCGTGGCGGTCACCAGAAGGGCCTTCCCCGCCCGGGGACGGCGCCGAGCCAGGAGCAGCCCGGCCAGGAGCAGGAGGAGCAGACAGCCCGGCGGCAGGAGCAAGATGCGCACGACATGAGTGAAATCCAGCATGGGCAAGCAATGCTCCCGACGACGAGCGTTCTCCTTCGTGGAGTCAACCCGTGGCCAGCTCCCAGCGGCCAGCCTCCCTGGCAAGAGAGCCCAGCAGGTCCACTCCCGATTACCCAGCCGCACCCGCCCGGAGCGTGCCCCACGGCCAGAGCCTCCGGTGTGAAAAGAAGGGCCGTGACGGGGTAGCTCACCGATTTCGAAGGGGCGATCGGACGCCTTCCGGGCAGGATGACTCCCAGCCCCGACAAAGCTCCTCCGACGATGGAGGAGCTACACCTCAATCCCCTCAGCCCGGACACGGCCCCCGGCCTGGTCGAGCTGTTCCGGGCCCTCTACGGCGAGTGCTACCCGGAACGCGAGGTCTACCAGCCCGAGCAGCTCCTCTCCCTGCACACCAACGGAGAGCGCGCCACCTGGGTGGCCCATACCTCCGAGGGCAAGGTGGTGGGCTCCATCACCATCTCGCGCCAGACTCCCTACGCTCGCCTCTACACCCTGGGCCATGCGGTCGTTCTGCCCGATTACAGGGGCCGCTCGCTGGCTCTGCAGCTGACCATGCTGGGAGCCACCGAGGTGTTCCAGGACGAGGACGTGGCCGGGGGGTTGACCGAGACCGGCTGTCACGCCCTCAAAACCCAGGAGCTGGTTTACAAAGGCAGCTTTCTCCCCTGCGCCATGCTTCCCGGCGCTCTGCCCCCCGAGGCTCTCCCCGTGGAGCAGCGCGTAGAGCAACCCGTCTCGTTGCTGGTCTCCTTCATCAAGCTGCAGGATGCTCCCCAGACCGCCTTCGTCCCGGCTCGGGCCGCCCTGCTGGTCAGCGAGGTGGTGCGCATCCTGGGAGTGCAACGCGAGCTGCGCGAGGCTCCCATGGGGGCGCCCGAGCCGACCAGCCAGGTGACGGTAAGCCAGCACGGCGATCTGACCCGCCTGAGCGTGGCCCGCATCGGGGCCGACCTGATCCAGCTCCTGCCTCGCGAGGCGCCCCGATCCCAGGTGGTGTTACCTCTGGATACCCCGGCCGTCTCTTTCGCCGAAGAGCTGCTCTACCGGTTCGGCTATCGCCCCTGCGGCCTCTTTCCCCGCTGGTTCGGGGGAGACGGGCTGGTCTACCAGAAGGTGAACGGACCGGTCAGTTTCGAGCAGGATGTGCTGTATGCGCCGGAGAGCCAGCAATTGGCCGCGCTGGTGTACGAGCAGTGGGCCTCATAGCAACAGGCCGATGATCTTCTCCCGGTCGCCGCGATAGAGAGCCCACTCCAGCGGGCTCGAGCCGTGGGAGGCGTCCGCCTTCTGGGGGTCGGCCCCCAACGATACCAGCAGCTTCACGGTCTCCTCGTGGCCGTGCCAGACGGCCAGATGCAGGGCGCTCGGGTCAGACCCATCCAGCTCGGCGCCCAGCGCCGCCAGGATGTGCACGGCCGTGGTCTGGCCGCGGGTGGCCGCCTCGGCCAGGGCCTGGTTAAGCCTTCCCTGGTCGGGCATCTGGCCAGCCATGGCCGCAGCGATCAAGAGCTCGGAAGAAGGCATGTCGGCCGGCAAGAAACCGCGCTCTTGCAGCCAGCGGGCAAGGTCCGGCTGCCCCGCCAGCATGGCCCGCTCGACCGCGTCATCGAGGTAGGCTCCGTGCTCGACCAGCAGCGTGGCCCGCTTGACCTGCCCCAGCCGGATGGCGTGCTGCAAGAGATAGTCCAGCATGCCCATCTCGGGGTCCCAGCTGCAGCGATGCTCGGCATTGAGCCCGTAGAGCAATAGCAGCTGGAGGCAAGCGTCGCTTCCCTCGAGCAGGGTATTGTAAAGCGCCTGACCGTCGTTGGGATCAGCCCCCGACTCGAGCAACAGCCGGGCCAACCCCTCACACTCGGGATGAGGGGGCTGTCGCACGGGGCCCTGCTCGCCCTCGCCGAAGACGCCTGTGAGGGCCGTGAAGCGGCTTTCGCCCAGGAGAAACGCACTGTTGGGATCGGCCCCCTTTTCCAGCAGGAGGCGCACCGCATCCCTGGTGGGAGCCACGCGCGAGTAGCAGGCGTAAAGGATCGGCGTCCAGCCTTCGTAGGGCGTCGCGATGTCGGTCACGTAGCGCAAGGCCTCCACGTCGCCAGCGGCGGCGGCGGCGTGAGGAGACTCGCGGGTCAGCTGAGGGTTCTCGGCCAGAATGCGTTTGGCCGCCTGGCGACGAGCCGGGTCATCCTGCCCGTCGTAGCGCAGGCAGGCCATCTGCAGAAACTGATCGTGCGGGCTCATGGACCGACCCTCAGGGTGGCCGCCAGCGGGGCCAGGTGGGTGTGAGTCAGCACGTCCTTCTCGAACGGGGAGGCGCCGAACAGGACCGCCAGAGAGGGCAGCTCGACGGCGCACCACTTTGTGCGGGCGTGGCTCTGGCCGGTCAGGAAGGTCAGAGCCGGACGGTCCTCTCCGGCCAGGCGAACGATACAGCGCCGGCTCTCTTCGATAGCCGAAAAACGCGCGCCCAGAGCCTGGTCCAGCGTTCCCGGGCGGGCCAGCACCTCCATCAGCAGGGGTCCGCCCGGAGGGCCGCTCATGCGCAGATAGACCCCTCTTTCGGGGAAGGAGTAGGGACGCAGGACCGTGCCGGTGGGGTCCACCGAGAGCTCAACGGGAGTCAGACCGTGCTGGCGGCACTGCTCGGGGGTGATCAAGACGCGACTCACGGGCGCGGCCCAGGCCAGGCCGGCCAGCAACACTCCGAGCACCCCGAGAAAGACTCGCACCGGGGCCGATTTCGAACCGGGCGCGCAGTTCCCCTCCGAGGCTAGGAAACGCTGATCGGCACTTGCTGGCGTGCGCTCTGGTAAGCCGCATCCACGATTCGGTGGGCGGCCAATCCGGTCGCGAAGTCAGGGAATGGCTTCTTGCCCGTCCGCAAAGCGCGCAGAAAGGCCAGATTCTCCAGCAGGTAGGGGTTGTGGGCCAGATCGCCCGGGGGAGCCTTGCGTCCGAGCAAGCGTCGGTGGGCCCGGTCTACGGCCCGGGTGGAAAGGGTGCGAACCGGGCCGTGCTGGTCCTGAACCGAGATTGTGCCCAGCATGTCGGCGCTGGAAGCCAGGTAGCGGCGCTCACAGAAAAGCTCCAGGTTGCGGTTGGATTCACGCCCCAGCATCTGGTGCCAGAGGGAGACCAGCGTGGCTCGAGCCCCGCTGGCAAACTCGAGCAGCAGCACGGCGCTGTCCTCGATGCCGACCCGGCCGGAGAAGTAGTCGGTACGAGCCTCCACCCGGGTGACCTCGCCAAAGAACCAGCGCAGCAGGTCCAGGTCGTGAATGGAATGCTCGAGCAGAGTTCCCCCGCCCACCACCTCGAGGTCGGAGCGCCACTGGCTGTGGTAGCTGCCCCCGATGGGGAAGTACTGGTCGTCGCGGAACACCGCCGCCATCGCTCGGCCCACACCCTCTTCGTGGAGAAGCTGGCGCATGACCTGATAGACCGGCGAAAAGCGCAGGACCAGGCCCAACTGGGCGGGCAGAGAGGCCTCTTCGACCGCCCGGGCCATGCGCTCGACCTCTGCCAGGTTGCGGCCCAGCGGCTTCTCGCAAAAGATCGGCAGCCCCTGGCTGGCCGCCTGCAACACCGGCTCGAGGTGGTCGCGAGTGGGCGAGCAGATGTAGAGAGCGTCGAGCCCCGCCTCGAACACCCGGCGGCAGTCGGTGGTACCGGCCGCAAAGCCGTAGTTGCGACGAAACAGCTCTACCCGCTCGGGCTCGAGGTCGCATGCCAGCACCAGCTCCAGTGGCTCGAGGCCGGCCTCGCGCAGTTGCAGGAGCGAGTCGATATGCATCTGGGCGATGTGGCCACAGCCGATCAATCCCAGCCGGAGAGTCTTGAGCTTCACGGTTCTTTGCTCCTTCGCAGGATCGAGCAGTTTCTCATCAGGCGGTTGGGCACCTCAGCAGTTAGATGCTCAGCACCTTCGCCCGCGGCGCAAATAGTAGAACTCGAGCGCCCCGATCAGGGCGCCCACGACCAGCATGACCGGACCCCAGGGCAGAGCCCGCGTGATCCCCTGGGCCAGGGTCAGCGAGCCGGCACTGAAGAGCATAGTGATTCCCAGAGCGACAAGAAAGCCCACCAGGCCCAGGGTAACCCCCGTGGTCATGGCTGCATGGACGGTTCGGGCATAGGTCTTGTGCACGATCTTGGGAGGCGGCTCCTGGTTGCTGATCTCCGGCTGATCGGCTATCTGGCGCTTGAGGCGATCCATGGCGGGGGGTTCGGGCACGAAGGGGCAGACTCCCTGCCCGAGAACAGTTCCAGATGATGCGGTTGCTGGTCGTCTTGCTGGCTCTTTCCACCATGCTGCCGGCCCTGGCCCGCGAAGAGCTGTATTTTCCCTACCGGGAGGCCGGACTGAGCCGCGAGGAGGCGGCCGCCCACCTGCTCAACCGCTTCTCCTACGGCCCACGCCCCGGCCAGGTGGCCGAAGTTGCCCGCGGTGGGCTGGAGGAGTGGTTCGAGCGCCAGCTGGCCGGCGATCTGGCCAGCCCCGAGCTGGGCAGCGCCCTGCTGGCCGTGCCCGAAGAGTCCAACGAGTGGACCCTTCGGGCACGCAAGCTTTTGCGCGCGGTCTACAACCAGAACCAGCTCCACGAGGTGCTGACCGACTTCTGGTTCAACCATTTCAACGTCTCTTTGACCGACGACGACTGCCGCCAGTTCGTGGCAGCTTATGAGCGCGAAGCCATCCGTCCCAACATTCTGGGCCCGTTCCGCGCACTGCTGGGAGCCACTTCTCATCACCCCTGCATGCTCTACTACCTGGACAATGCTTACTCCCAGGCCCCTGTGAGCGGCTCGGTGGAGATGGAGAGCAATACCGACCCGCTGGGCTACTCCGCCCGCCGGGGCAAGCTGCGTCCAACTCCTCGTCCTCCCGACCCCAACCGGCGCCAGGGCCTCAACGAGAACTACGCCCGCGAGCTGCTCGAGCTGCACACGCTCGGCGTGGACGGAGGCTATCGCCAGAAAGACGTGACCGAGGTGGCCCGAGTGCTGACCGGCTGGAGCGTTGAGCGAACCGCCGGAAAGGCCAGCTTCATCTTCAAACCGGAGTGGCACGACAACCGCCCCAAACGGGTGATGGGCAGCCCTACCCAGGGTAGCGGTCAGCAAGAAGGCGAGAAGCTGCTCGATACCCTGGCCATGCACCCTTCCACGGCTCGCTTTCTGTGTCGCAAGCTGGCGGTGCGTTTTGTCTCAGACAATCCGCCCCGTTCTCTGCTCACTCGCCTGGAGCGCACCTATCTGCGCCGGGGTGGCGACCTGAAGGCAGTGGTCGTGGATCTGGTCGAGTCGCCCGAGTTCTGGGACCGCTCGGTGGTGAAGGCCAAGGTCAAGTCTCCCTTCGAGCTGGCCGCAAGTGCGGTGCGCATCCTCAACGCCCGGCTCGAGCCCCGCTCGGGCGTGGTGGGCTTCTTCGAGCCCATGGGCCAGGAGCTCTACTCCTGCCGTCCCCCCACCGGGTTTCCCGACCGGGCCGATTACTGGATCAACACCGGCAACCTGCTCAACCGCATGAACTTCTGCCTGCAGCTGGCCTCGGGACGGGTGGGCGGAGCCCGGGTCGACCTGGCCGAGCTGCGTCCCACCCGAGCGCCCCGCACCGTCGAAGAGGCGCTGGGCGCCTACGCCCGCTGCGTGCTGCCCGGCCGGGACGTCAGGCCCACCGTCGAGCAGCTCATGCCGGCCGCTCTCGACCCCGACTTCGCCCGCCGCGTCACCGAGGCGGCCAATGCCCGCGGGGGGGCGAGCAAGGCCTATCCTCAGGCGCAACCCTCGGCCAAACAGAAGGTCGAGCTGACTCCTGAGAGCATTGCCAACGTGGTGGGCATCCTGCTCGGCTCACCCGAGTTCCAGCGCCGCTGAGCCTCGTCGCACGGCCCAGGAGCTCGCGTCTGCAAGTGCAAAAGTGCGCACGTGAAGGAACAGGGCTCCTGACGTCGCAGTTCCTGGAATGACGATATCAAGACGGTTCTTTATTCATGGATTGATTGCTGCGGGCATGCTGGCGAGCTGCCCGCCCCTATCGGCGGCTGGCCCGGGCATCAGCGCCGACGAGGCGCTCAAGCGACTGATGGACGGCAATGCTCGCTACCTGGCCGAGCTGAAGGATGGTCCTTCCCGGCGCAACGCTGACTCGCGCGCGAAGGTCGCCGAAAGCCAGTACCCCCACTCGATCATCCTGGGCTGTGCCGATTCGAGGGTGGCCCCCGAGGTGTTCTTCGATGCCGGAATCGGAGACCTGTTCGTGGTAAGGGTGGCGGGGAACACCATCAGTGCGGCCAACTATGGCGTTATGGGCAGCCTGGAGTATGCTGTCGCGGTCCTCAAGGTGCCTCTGCTCATGGTCATGGGACACGAGAACTGCGGCGCGGTGGATGCCGCCATCAAGACGATTCATGCAGACACCGAGCTGCCCGGCAGCATCGAGAGCCTGGTGGAGGCCATCCGACCGGCCGCGCGCGAGGCCAAGGGCCAGGCAGGGGATGGCCTGCACAACGCCATCGTGGCCAATGTCAAGTTGACCACAACTCGCTTGACCAAACAGTCAGGCATTCTGGAGGAGGCCGTCTCGAAGGGTCAGCTCAAGATTGTAGGGTCGGTCTACGACCTGAAGTCCGGTGCGGTCAAGCTGGTCTGACGGGTCAACCGCGCCAGCGAACGTCCGCTCGGTATCGACCAGATCTGTTCGAGCCCGTCCACGAGGTGGAGAAGTTCCAGGCCCTCTGGACAAAGGCTCAGCACGAGCGCAGGTGCTGCAGCCGCTCATTGATCGGGGGGTGGGTGCCGTGCTGCGGGCTCCCTTCCGTGGCCTTGAGCAGAGCCGACTCCGCCTTTTCCACGGGAATCCCCTCGGCTCGCAGAATGCCGACCGCGTAGCAGTCGGCCGCCTTTTCGTGCTCCCGAGACATGGCCTCGTAGTCCCTGGCGAAGGGCTCGCGCATGAAGGGAACGGCCATGATCCAGCCCACCTGGTCGAGGTAGGAAGTTCGGGTCACCCCGTGGCGCAGCTCCACATGACCGAGCTCGTGGCCTCCAACGAACAAGAGCTCTTGATCATCGAGCTTGCGGGCCAGGTTGCGCTCGATCAACAGGGCGCCGTTGGAGCAGGCCTGGGCATTTACCCGCTGGTTGTTCTCCAGATGAACCTGATAAGGGATTTCGCTGCGCCTGGCGTGGGGAAGCAGGGTCTGCCCCACCCGGGCCACGCGCTGCTCCTGCTCGGCATCCCGAGCCGGACGGCCCGAGGTGGCCATTCGCTGGCACTGCGAGCCCAGCTCCAGCTCCTGCTCGAGGGTTACCTGCGTCGGGTCGGCGACGACAGGATGGTTGGCGTGAAGAGTTGTGCCGGCAACATGCAAGCTCATGCCCACAGCCACGCAACCGGCCAGGAACAGGCCGCCGGCGTATCGCGTCCAGAAGGATTCCCCTCCCTGGCGCTCACGGGACGCTTCCCCTGTACCGAGACCACCCGTCTCAGGCCTCGCCGAGCAAGGCCCGCCCTCCCCGCTCAGGGCATTCGGCCCTGGTACGCTGGTGCGCTGGACCTCGTCGCGCGAGCCCACCGCTCGCGTTGAAACGACGCCAGCCCAGCGCGCTCCGCCATATCCATGGATCTGCATGTCTACCAGACTAGACCGTCGACCCGAACAAGTCCTGAAAAGCAAGAAAACCCGAGCCTGCAGCAGGCCGGGTTCTCCCAGGCAAGGGGTGGAGCCTTACTTGAAGCGGTAGGTGATGCGACCACGCGTGAGGTCGTAGGGGGAAAGCTCCACAGTCACCTTGTCGCCAGGAAGGATGCGGATGAAATGGCGCCGGATCTTTCCGGACACGTGGGCCAGTACGCGGTGCCCATTGGGCAGCTCCACGCCGAAGCGGGCGTTGGGGAAAGCTTCCACAACCGTGCCTTCGACTTCGATGGCTTCTTCCTTATCGGACATGCGGCTTTACCTCCTTTCTTGCATCGGTTCCAAACAGAAAACCCCGGCCCCGCGGCCGCGGTCGTTTGTTCGCCGACATTATGAACGAACAGCCCTGAAAATGCAACCCCCCGCAGTTTTTGGCGTTTTTTCAGAGCTTGGGCCTATCCTCAGGCTATGCATGTGCTGCCCACAGCTGCCACCACTCCGCCCGAGCGCTCGCGCGGCCTGTTTAGCTCAACCAGGGACAAGCTGACCGACATCATCGGGGGAGTGACCGACGATCGGATCCAGATCGATCTCTCCGGCCCGGAGTATCAGAACATCGAGCCCCGCCAGGCCGACCAGATGCTGGGCTTTTTCACCGAGAAACTCAAGGAGCAGGGCTTCCCCTGGCGGCTGCGAGCGGCCGAGCTGCAAGAGGACGGGCAGCTCAAGATGCGCCAGAAGATCAGCCTGCACGACGCCATTCACGCGCTGGAGAAGGGTGAGGCCATCTTCCTCGAGCCCATGCGCAAGCTCAACATGTCCATCAACGCCGACAGCCTGACAGCCATGGCCATGGCCGGGGGCGCGGTGGGCGGAGCGGCCGCCGAGGGGATCAAGCAGACCGCCACCGGCGCCAAGGACGCCAAGCTGGGCGCCAGCAACGGCATCGAGGTCAAGTTTGGAGCCCCCATCGCCGTCTCCAACCACGCCGAGCTCAAGCTCGTCTACCAGATGTACAACCCCGAAGAGAAGATGAGTGAGACCAACCCCGTGGCCAAGGCGGCTCACCAGCTCTCCTCCTTCACCACCAAGCGCATGGGCTCGAACTATCCCTGGCGCTTCTACAAGAAAGCCGACACCAACTTGCTCGTGCGGGTGGCCAAAGCCAGCCTGAAGGCCGGGGTCAACGGGGCCCTCTTCGGGGGGGTCACGGGCGCCATCATCGGAGGTCTGGCGGGCGGGATCTTCGGCAACTGGCAGCTCTGGGAGCCCTTCGCCAAGCTGGGGGCCGTGGCCGCCGGCGGCTGGTCCACTCTCAACGCCGGCCGCATGGCTGCCAAGGGCGACCCTCTCAACGTGGTCGAGGCCCTCGAGCGCATCACCCACGGTCAGCCCGTGGTGCTCCAGGAAACCCAGATCCACACCGCCACCGTGCCCTTCTTCGGGAGCATCAACTGGTTCAGCGACCGGGACGTGGGCTCCACGGTGAACACGGTGCAGTCGCTCGACCGCCTCTACTGGGTGCTCAACCCCGACAAGAAGGTCGAGGAGAAGAAAGAAGAGCCCAGGCCGCAGCCCAAGAAAGAGGTCCAGGTCATCGTACAGCCGGGCGGCACCCTGCACATGCACGTGGGCGACGACATCCAGGTCGGCGACCAGCTGCAGGTGGGTGATCGGGTCCACGTCGAGCGCCACCGCCACGACCATACCCACCTCGAAGGGGAGGTCAAGGTAGAGCAGCACACCCACCTCGAGGGCAGCAGCATCGCCGTGGCCGAGGAGCACACCCACTATGAAGGTGGCATCAAGGTCGAGAACCACGATCATCACAACGCCACCCTCAACCACAGCCCTGTGACCATCGAAGGCTCGCGCGACGAGCACGTCCATCTGGGCGCCCTGACCGGCAAGAAGTGACTTGGAGCGTTACCGGGACGAGCTGCGCCGGGGACTGATCAACGTCTCGCTCAAGTGGGGCGAGGGCTACGACCGTAACGGCAAGCCCTACGCCTGGATGGTGGATACCCGGGAGCTGTTGCTCCAGGGGCCCTATCTTCACTACGCCGCCCGACTGCTCTGGGAGCGGCTCAAGCCCCACCGACCCGAGGTGGTCGCCGGCATGACCCTGGCTGCCAACCCGCTGGTCATCGCGCTCATGTACGAGAGTCGTCAGGACGGGCAACCGGTGGATGGGGCCATCATTCGACGCGCTCCCAAGCAGGATGGCTTGCGCAAGCTGGTGGAGGGCCCCCTCATCCGGGCCGGGGCCCGGGTGGCCATTCTGGACGATCTGGTCAACGCCGGCCACACCCAGAAGCAGGCCATGCAGGCCATCGCTCCCTTCGATTGCCGGGTGGTGGCCGTGGGGGTGCTCATCGACTACCTTCTGGAGGGCGCCCTGTGGCTGCGCGAGCAACAGATCCCCCTGGAGGCGCTCTTCACCCTGCCCGAGCTGGGGGTGACCCTGGCGGGCGAGCTGCCTGAAGTGCGAGTGGCCTGGACCTTCGACGGTCTCAACTCGGGCCGCTACAACGCTCCAAAGTCCACGCCGGCGGTCACGCCCGAGGCCCTCTACGTCGGCAGCGACCAGGGCTTCGTGCTAGCCCTCTCTCACCAGGGCAAGGAGCTATGGCGTTATGCGGTGCGCGACCAGGAACGGGGCGTCCATTCCTCGCCCCTCGTTCTCGACGGACGCGTCTACTTCGGAGCCTACGACGGCTACCTCTACTGCGTGGAAGAGGGCCGGCTGGTCTGGGAGACCCGCCCGGGACAGTGGATCGGGTCCTCGCCCGCGCACCATGACGGGTCGATCTACGTGGGCATCGAGTACGGCGAGGCGGGCGGAAGCTTGCTGGCGGTGGAGGCGGCCACCGGCCGACAGCGCTGGGAGCTCAAAGCCGGTCACTATATGCACTCCTCCCCTTTCGTGGATGAGCCGCGGGGTCAGGTGATCGTGGGCGCCAACGACGGCCTGGTGCGGGCGGCCGATCTGGCCAGCGGCAAGCTGCGCTGGGAATTCGAGACGGGCGGCCCGATCAAGGGCCAGCCCGTGGTAGATCCGGACGGCACCGTCTTCGTGGCTTCCTTCGACGGGCAACTCTACGCGCTCTCGGCCGGCGGCGGTCAGGAGCTGTGGAGGCGCCGGCTCTCCGTGCAACTCTACAACACTCCCCTGGTCTACGAGAGCCTGGTCATCGCGGGCGGCAGCTCAGGGCGACTGCTGGCCCTGGATCGGGCCACCGGCGAGGTGCGCTGGGTGGCCCCGACCGGGGGCTCGCTGGTGGGCGGGGCGGCCCTGGTGGGACCCGATCTGCTGGCGGCGGCCGGCACGGACGGCCAGGTATTTCTGTACGCCGCCTCCACTGGCCAACTTCGCGGGAGCTACCCCACCGGCAGTCAGGTCATGGGCACCCCGGCCAGAGTCGAAGGCGGCTTCGTCCTGGCCACCTTCAACGCCCTCCACGCTTTCAGCCTGTGATGCCACCCTCCAGCCAGCTGCTGTCGGCCTCGGGCGTCAGGGCGGCGTGCGACTCGCCCAGCCGGAGCAAGAGCTCGCGCACGTCCTCGAGGGCCTCGGCGTGGTCTTGCACCGAGCCGGTTCCCTGAGCGAGCAGGGCTGCCAGGGTCGATTCCAGGCTCTTGACGTGGACCTCGAACTCCGAGGCCACCCGCTCCAGCTCCTCATCCTCGCCGACCGCCTGCTGGTTGGCCTTGCTCCAGGCCGCCAGCCGACGCGAGGCGTCCCGCACCACCTGGTGGCACTGGGTCAGCAGGGGACGGATCACGGTCAGCTCCTGCTCGGTCTCCAGGGCCCGGGTGAACCGGTCGAAGAGGCTACCCGACTTGACCGTGGCCGTCTCTCCCTCGCTGTCGGTATCGTCCGGCCAGACCAGGCGCGAGCCACAACCGGTGCAGTTGCGTACCTTCTGGTTCTTCAGCCCGCACTGAAAGCAGGTCACCAGATCTTTCTCTTCCTGGAGCAAGCGAATGGTCTCGCGGCACCACAGCCAGCGATCGAAAGCCTCCTCCAACTCGCGCAGGGCAGCGGCCAGTGCGGTCCGGTCGTCGGCCTCGGCGGCATCGCGCAGCTTCTCAAACGAGGCCAGAGGGGCGCTGACGGCAGCCTGCAGCGCATCGTGCTCGAGCGCCTTGAGGCTGGACAGCTCACCCTCCAGCTCCGTGGCGTCCAGGTAGCACTGCTCCAGCTTGCCCAGCAAGTAGGGACGTGGAACGCTGCCGGCATACCAGCCTTTGACCGCTTCGCGCAGCTCCTCCAGCAGCGGGTCGGCGGCAAAGGAGCGGCTCTGGGGCCCCTTCTCGATCCAGGCCTTCTTCTTGTTCAAAAGCTCCTGGCCCAGCCGGAACAGCTCCATCAGCTTGCGCTCGGAAGGCTCGGCCCGGGCGCTGTCGAGGGTCACCTCGAAGCGCTCGAGCACGGGGCGAACAGTGCCTTCCCAGGTCTGCTCTCCGCGCTGGGAGAGCAGCACGGTATCGTGAAAACGCTGGCAGTCGGCCCGCTGCTCCTCGAGGAAACCTTGCAGTCTGGCAAAGTGAGCTTCCAGGCGCTCGGGGGTGGCCCCGCCTCGCGCCGCTCGGGCAAAGGCGTCCAGCACCGCCACCTCGGAGAAGCCCTCCTGGCGGCGCACCTGGGCCACGGCGTTGAAGCTCGAGTTGAGGTCGATGGCGGCGTTCTGAAGCAGCTTGACGGCCTCGGTCAGGCTCTCGCGACGACCGGCCGGATCCTCCAGAAAATGGACCAGCGCCCCGGCCGCCTGCTCGAAGGTGGTCAGAGCGCCCTGAATGCGCTGGGCCACCGCCTGGTTGTGCGGGTAGCTCTCGCGAAAGACCTGGCCTTCGGCCTCGTAACTCTTGTGCAGCTTGACCAGCTCGGCCACGCGCGCCCCCAGGAGCTCGTGGTCGCCCAGCCCGTCGCAAATGGCGCGCACCGCTTTGAGAGCGTCGTCCAGAGCAGGAATGGGAACATCCTGGGGCAACAGGCGGCGCTCGCGCTCGAGCTGCTCGGAAAGGGTCGCGATCTGGAAGGAGAGCTCTTGCAGCCGCTTGCCCGAGGCCACCAGCGGATCGCGTTTGGGATTGGCCAGCCCGGCCGACAGCTCACCCAGCAGAGCTTCGCGCTGATCCAGCTGGGTCAACAGCTGGTCGGCCAGGGCCACCAGGCGCTCGTGCCCCAGCACCACCTCTCGGGTCAAGCGGGCCAGGTTGCGCGAACGCTGGTGCCGATCCTGAGCGGCGGCCACCAGCTCAAGGCACTCAGAGCCGGCCAGGGTGCCTTCCAGCACCATCACCAGGCCCTCCACCAGGGCTGAAATCTCGCGCGCATAGCGTGGTGTCATGCAACCTCCCCCAGCTCGGACAAACGTTCTTTGACGCCCGACAGGGACTCGTGCCGCTGCAGGCGGCGCCAGGAGTCGGGCTGGAGAAGGTCCGACAAGACCTCCTCGATCCCCTGCCTCACCGGCGGATCAACCGGAACTGCCGGGACGAAACAAAGCTCAGGCGCTCGAGCGACGTAGTGCTCGTAGACGGCGCGAAAATCCACCCTGGGACAGGGCAGCCCGTGCTGCAGGCAGTTGCGGAAGAACTGCTCGATCTGGCGCGTGTAGAGATTGTAGAGAAAGCTGAGCTCACTGAGCCGGAACAGGTTGTTTCGGGTGTAGAGCGCGTAGAGCACGGCCCCCAGCGAGTAACAATCGCCCATCTCCCCGCTCTCGATGTGAAACAGGCGCTCGGGAGCGGCATACTCCGGGTCGCCATGAGCGAACCAGAAGTCGGGGGTGGGACCTTCCTGGCCCGTGCGGGCCATGCCCAGGTCGGCGATACGCGGTCTCAGCTCGTGGTCGAGCAGGATGTTGGAGGGAGCCAGATCGCGGTGGAGCACCCCGGCCCGGTGCAGACAATCGAGCCCGTCGGCCAGGGCGGCTGCGATGTCCAGCAGCTGGCGGCCCGAGTAGCCTCCCCGGGCCACCAGGTCGGCCAGGGAACCACCCGTGACCAGCTCCATGGCGAAATAGAGCGTGCCATCGGGCAGCTCGGCCAGGGGAGCCTTGAGGGCCATCACCGCCGGGTGCTCGACGGCCGCCAGAGCGGCCGCTTCCGAGCGGAAGCGAGCGCTCTGCTGGGGGGTCTGGCGGTCGGGCCGCATGACCTTGACCGCCAGACCCCCATCGGCTTCGTACACCTCGCCATAGCTGCCCCGGCCCAGCAGTCGCCGGACCTGAAAGGGGCCGATCGCTGAGTTCATCGTGGCCCGCAGTTCCACCCGAAACGGTTCACAACCTGTTCATCATCAGTTAACAGATTCTTCATCTAACAACGAATCTACAAAAGGGCCTCCTCATCCCCCGGGCGCTATCCTGAGGCAGTCAGGTGCGCTGGGAGGAAAAGATGCTCTACCAAACCAACAGCTGGGGCGGCTCTTCGATCGCTTCCCCCTTCATGAACGGCAATCAGTTTGGCGGTCCGATGAACGCCAATCCCTACACGAGTCTGGCCTCCATCATGATGCTCTTCGCCCTCTTCGAGGCCATGTCGCGCCAGGGCGGCCAGCAGCAACCGGGCAACGGCAACTGCTGTTGGAGCGATCCGCGCGGCTTCAACTCGGCCATGAACTTCGATCCTTGCTACACTTCCAGCGGCTGCGTGCCCGATCTCAGCTGCTGGGGCGGCGGCGGACATAACGATTGCCACGGTTCCTCTTCGACCCACTGCGGTCCCAACGCCTCAGCCAGCGCCTCCGCGTCCGCCTCTGCTTCGGCTTCGGCTTCGGCTGCCGTTTCGGTCAGCCACAACGACAATCAGAGCGCCTCTGCCTCGGCAGCCGCGGCCGCCAGTGTCAGCGTGGAGCAGCAACAGCAGCAACAGGTGCAGTCCAGCGGCGGAGACGGCGGCGGTGATGGTGGCGGCGGTGGCGGCGGTGGCGGGGGAACCCCTGTCATCCTGGACCTGAACGGGGACGGTAAGCTCGATACCACAGGTAAAGGCGGCGCCAAGATCAACTTCGATCTGAACGCCGACGGCAAGCAAGACACGCTGGAGTGGATGAGCAAGGGCTCTCAGGACGGCCTGCTGGTGCACGACTTCAACGGCGACGGGGTCATCAACGATGGGCGCGAGCTGATGCGCCGCACCGGCGAAAACGGCGAGCAGGACAAATACAAGAATGGCTGGGATAAAGTCGCCCAGCTCTATGACAAGAACCGCGACGGCGTGGTCAACGGCGAGGAGCTGAACGGCTTGCAGATGTGGGTGGACTCGAACGGCGACGCCAAGACCGACAAGGGCGAGCTGAAGTCGCTGGCTGAGCTGGGCATCAGCTCGATCGACCTGCCCAAACGAGAAGGGGAGATGGATTCGACCTTCGTGCGCAATGGACGCACCCAGCTCGCACGCGACTACGACTTCGAGCTGGCCAACCCGATCGCCTGAGCCTCAGGGAGCTTCAGCCAGGGGCCGCTTGAGAGAGAGGCGGAAGGGGTGGCCGGCGCGCGTGACGGCCACCCCATCGGCGTCGATGCGCACCACCCGGCATCCGAGCACGTACTCCCCCGGGCGGGCGGTGAGCCGCTCGCCTCGGGCCGACAGCACCGCCTGGAATTGACCGCCGCTCTTCTCGATGGCGATCAGCTGAAAGCCAGGGGGAGCCGGCTTGCTGATGCGCCCCCCGGCATCGGGGTCGGTGGCGATGCTGGAGGTGGCCTGATGCCTGGGCCGGCCGCCTGGAGCCAGGAACGGGTCGCGGGCCGGTTTGATATAGTTGACGGCGGGCAGAGTGACCCGGGTGACGGTCGGCTGAGCGGGTGGCTTCACCCTGCGAACGAAGGGGTCGCGCGTGGCCGGTGGAGCCACAACCACCCGAGCCTCCTCGCGAGAGGCGGGGGCGGTGGGAGGAGGCGCAGGGCCGGATGTCGTCTGGGGCGATGGGCTGGAGCAAGCCACGGCTCCCCAGGCCAGTCCGGTCAGCAGCCAGACACTCAAGCTCCTTCGCATCTTGAGCCTATGTTCTTGAACCATCTTCAATTCCCTCCCGCTTGGCCACCCGCACGCCTCCCACCAGAACGGCCTCCTCCTGCTCATGGATGGCGGCCCGCCCCTTCGGATTGAGCATGTCCTCGATCTCCTGAACGATCTTGAGCGTCTGCATCCCCTCGGCTACCAGGCGCTGAGCCTCGGCGTGGCTGGGCGCGGCGGCGATGCGCTCGGCCTGCACACCCAGGCTGACCTGCACGGTCGGGTGAGCCGAGAAACGCCCCATGGCCAGACGCAGAGCCTTCTCGCCAGCCGGTTGCAGCAACCCCTCGCCCAGCTGATCGAGAAACTCCTGACAGACCGGCAGGGCCAGCTTGAGGGGCGAGTTCGGGTCCAGGGTGCCCTCCACGGTCCACTCGGTGACGCGCAGACGCTCCTCGGCACCGATCTCCTGGCTGGGGCCGTAGGCCATCAGAACTGCCAGTCCCAGCTCGTCCGGCCGGGTGCTCTGGAGGTTCTGCAAGACGCTGCGCCCGATCAGACGTCGGGCTTCGTCACTGGTTGCCCCCTCCATCAACTCGCCGGCCCACCCTGCCGCGGGATGATGCTCGAGCAGCTTGAGCATTACCGGGAGGCTCGCCTCTCCGCCCGAATCGGCCAGCAGGGCTCCCACCCTGCCCACGGCCTGATCGCGCTCGCTGTTGACCGGCTGGCGCTCGAGCTGGCCCAGCTCCCAGCGCAGCAGGCGGCGCTTCTCCTCGGGCGGGCAGTCGAGTCCGGCGAACAACTCGCCCAGACGCTCGCTTCGATCACCCGAGGGATTCTCCAGCCACACCTGATAGGCTCGGCTGCGCGCGCCTTCGGTTTCCAGCGCCTCGCCCCAGGCCAGCGCCAGGCGCGCCCAGGGGGATCCGATCTTCTCGAGTGCGGGTTTTGCGGCGTCCGCCCCGCCGAGCTGGCGCAGGTACTCGGCCTGCTGGGTGAGCTGGTCGGGGTCGGTGGTGCGGTCCATCTGATGGCGCACCAGCTCGACCCGCTCCTCGTTGCTGACCTTCGAGCTCGTCCGCACGGCAACAAGCGCGTCGTAGAGCACGTTCTGCGACTCTCCCAGCACCAGCGGAACCAGGGCCGCGCGCAAAACCTGGTTCTTCGTCGCGGCCAGCCACTCGTCCAGTTGCTCGGCTCTGGCCAGCGTTTCTGGCAGGCGCCGCAAAGCGTGATCGACCTCTTCCAGAGCCGCATCGCCCTTCAGCTCGTAGAGCCAGCTGACGCAGGTCAGGATCTGCTCTCTGGTGCCCACTTCGGTCAGCGCGCGGCTGACCAGCGCCGCCCGGTCTTCATTGGGCAGTTTGCTGTCGTAACGATTGGCCTGCCACAGGCCGCGCAGCAGCTCGACCGGGTCGACATCAAGATCTCCCTTCAGGGCAGCCTCGGTCAGCACTCTGCGGCTGGAGGGGTGCGAAACGGCCTGGCGCCAGTCGATGAGGCGCTCGACCTCGGCCTTGCGGGTCGGCAACCGGGAGAGCAGCTCGAGCACACGGGCCTCGCCCTGCTCTCCTTTCAGCTCGTAGGTCCAGGAAGCGTGCACCGCCAGGGCCTGGTCCCGAGCCTCTCCGGGGGCCAGGGCGACCAGTTGATCGGCGCTCCAATCCACCAGGCGGGCTCGCTCGACATTATCCACGCCGTGCGAGGCCGTCTTCCAGAATTCCCGCATTCGCTCCAGGCGAGCCTCGGGGGTCAGCTCGACCGGCCCGCTCAGCACCGCGGACACGGCCGCGCTGCGAGCCTCCTCCAGGGTCAAGGCCCCCAGCCAGCCGGAGAGCTCTTCGCCCAGCGGCTTCGTGGCGGGGTCGGAGGCCAGGTATTCCGCGATGCCCTCCGAGACCCCCAGCTGCGCCTTCCAGGCCAGTAAAGCCAGCACAGCAGCGGGGGCACCCTCCTCGCCCCGACGCCCGGCCAGCTGGTCCAGATTGCGCTCCACCAGCCGCCTGGCATCATCGCGAGGGAGCTTGGCCACCATCCCTCTCAGCAACTCGATGCGAGCGGAGGGGGTATCGGCCACCGCCGGCTGGCCCATCACCTGGCGCAGCATCAGCGAACGGGCCTCAGGATCCTCCAGAGTTACTAGCCAGTCCCGTTCCAGCGCGCCCAGCATCCCCTTCACCCGGGGCAGAGCCGCCTCGCCTGTGAGCTCCACCAGCCAGGCGCCCAGCGTGCGCAGGGCCTCCTGGCTGTCGGGCTGCCCCTGCAGACGGTCGAACTCGGCCTCAACCAGCCGGGCTCGCTCCTCGTTGGGCACCTCCGAGCCGGCTCCCCTCCAGAAGTTGCGCATGCGCTCGATGGTGCTCTCGCCCTCGCCCTCCAGGGCGATCTCAGCCGCCAGAGCCCGCCCCCGGTCGCTGGTCAGGGCCCCCAGCCAGCTGTTCAGCTCGGGGCTTTGCAGGAAGTCCTGCACCACATCAAGGGCTCCGGCACCCTCCAGCTCGAGCAGCCAGCTAGCAAGCTTGCGGCGCGAGGGCGCGTCGCTGGCGGCCGGGAAGTTGGCTCGCACCAGAGCCGCTCGCTGGGCGTTGTCCACCGTGTGCGGGAGCCGCTTCCAGAGCTGGCTGAGCACTTCCACCCGACGTTCCCCGGTGGCGTCCGGAGGATTGGTCTGAAGGAGCAGAGTGGCGATCACACCGTGGCCGGCCGACACGACCTGGCACCATTCCCGGGCCAGTTGACCGGCCACCGGAGGCAGCATGGGCATCAGCTCGGAGCCATCGCTCGCTGGATCGAGCTCTTGGAGCCATCCGGCCAGGATGCGGTTGTCTTCCAGACTGTTGGAGTCGCTCAGCTGGGCGCGCACGAGGTGGGCGCGCTGGTCGTTGGGGAGGGTGCGGTTGGCCTTCCAAAAGGCACTCAGAAGCACGACCGGTTTGTCGTCCCGGGGGTGATCCAAAAAGAAGTCCTGCACCGCGCGCCGACCGTCGGGCGTGGTGACGGCGGCGCTCCAGACAGCTGGCTCGGCGAGCCCCAGCTTCTCGAACACGGGCATCAAGTCGGATTGCGCCTGCCGGGCATACTGGCCCACCAGAACCGCATCGGCCCCGGCTCGGCCCAGCTCGCTGCGGAGGACCTCGGGACGCTCTTTCTCCGGCAGAGCTTCCAGCACGGCCTGAAAGGCCTCAAGTCGGGTCTTCTCGTCATGCACTGGCTCACGGCTCAAGAGGGCGTGCCAGACCGTGAGGCGTTCCTTGTCGGGGAGAGCGGCCTCCCAGGTCTCGCCGGCCTGGATCGAGCCGGCCAGCTCGGGGGTGCGGCGGGCCTCCTCGGCCAGCTCCAGGATCGGCCTGTCGGCCGCCAGCAGGCGCACCTCCTCGGCTGTCAGCGGCGGCGTGCCCTGACCGGCCTTGCGGGCCAGGGCCCAGGGCAGCTCGCGAGCCAGCTCTCCCATGGAGGGAGGTGGCTGGCGGTGAGCCAGCTCCCAGGCCCGGGCAGCGGTCGCCGCATCCGGCGCGGCTTCGCGCCAGGCGCGATAGGCGCTCAGGGTCTCGGGGGTGGCCTGGTCCACCGGCAGCCAGGCTTCACCGTCTCGTCCCACGTTGCCGCGCGAGCCCACCAGGTAGGCTGAGGCGGGCTCGCCCCGGTCATCGAGAAAGACGTAGCCCTGATCCTCGAGCCGGGCCAGCGGGCTCTGAAGCGTGAAGTCACGCAGCTCGCCCACCACTTCGCGGCTCAACGCCACGCTGCGCTCGCCCTTACGGGCCCGCAGCTCGGGCAGGCTCCTGGCAGGCTCGGTGAGGGCGTTGTAGGCTCCGTAAGCGCCAACCTGACCGGGTTGGGCCTCGAACAGCCAGCCGTGGGCGGACAGATCCTGCAAGGCCAGGCCCAGCTCAGGCTCGACCAGCTTCTCGGCCGGCAGCTCTCCGCTGAAAACGCGCACCTCCTGAAGGTCTTCAGAAGAACGCAGCGGCAACGGTAGGTCGCTGTCCGGAGGCTTGACGAGCAAGCGCTCGCTCTGACCGCGCTCAAGGCGGTCTACGACCTCATCGAGCGCGATCGACTCACGCGCTTCTTGCCAGGGCAAGCGCCAGCGCTTCTCCTGGTAAAACTCAGCGACGACAGGAGCGGTCAAAGATTTTGGACGAATCTCCACCCGGTCAGCTTAGCTGCAAGCCTGGAAAAAACGCTGAACGAGCTTAGCTGTTCCGAACAGGAAGCCATGATCCGCCCACCCGCACGCGACCGTGCTCGAGCTGGACCCCCGGGGAGTGGCTCTGACAGACGCGATACACCTCGCGAAGATGAGGCCAGAGTGAGCCGATCTCCTGCAAGGTCTCGAGCGGGGCGGCCCGCCCGGTCAGGTCGGACAGGGAATACAGCTGGCTCAGAGTTTCCAGGCAGGCCGTGGCGACCTGCTGCATCCGGCTCGGATCCTGAATCTGCTGAACGGTGTCGGGGAACCGGGTGGGGAAGCTATTCTCGCTCCAGAGCGTGTTGCCATGATAGCTCAAGATCGCGGCCGCGCTCACGGTGCGTTGCTCGGGGGTGGCTTCAAGCTGGCCGGTCCGAAAGCAAGCATAGAGAGCCCGCGAGGCCTGGTGCTGTCCCAGAGGGCTCTCGTCGTCGAGTCGGCTGGCAACCCCCAGGCCAAAGCGCATCACTTCGATCTGGTCCGGATCGCTGGCCTGCACCTTTTCCGCCAGGTGACGGCGCACGGCCAGGCCGCCGTCGGTCAGAGCGCCGCAGAACTCTCCGAAAGCCAGGTGCGCCTGCTCGGTGGTTTCACGACGCAGGGCGCGGGCGGCCGACTCGACCAGGTGATTGCGGTCGCGAGGGTTGGTCAGGGTGGGCAGAAACTGGTCCACCACCTCCAGCATGGCGGGCGCGGCCGGGTGGGTGCTGGCCCGCAGAAAGGGCAGCACGTAAGGCGTGTGGTCCTGACTGGCCATCTGCTCGGGCTTGAGGTCGGCCAGCCAGTTGGCAGCCAGCCAGGCCGCGATCATCGTGGCCGGTCCCGTGGCTGCCTTCTCGAGCCCCTTGCCCCAGGTGCGAGCGGCCCGCTCGGCCAGCTCGGGACCCAGCTGACCTCGCATGCTGTCGACCGAGCTCTGGACCAGCACATCCAGGGGCTCACCGGTGGACAGGGCAGGGGCGGCCGAGGCCCGCACCGGGGCCTGAAAGACGGGTGGGCGCCAGCTGACCTGCATGAGGTCAGCCTAACCTGACAGGCTGAAAGGGGCCTGAACGCGAAGCTCGCGGCCGTGCGCACCCTGCTCCTCTGCCTGCTGATGGCGACCGCGGTCAGGAGCAGGGTTCCTCCTGAAGCCTGGCTCGAGCAAGCTTGCCGTCCCCACTTCGTGAGAAAAATTCTCCAACAACTGGAATGATTTTCCATGCCAGCCATGGAATGTATGTTCGGAAATTTCCTGTGCAAGGAGCAGAGACCGTGCCCACTGTCGCCCTCGACCCGGAAACCGAAGCCCGCCTGAAAGAGCTGCCCAGTCGCCAGACCTCCATCTGGCTGGGTGACCGACGTCTCAGCCGGGCGCGCCTCAAGCGCGGCCCCCTGGCTGTGGCGGTGTGGGTGGACGCGGCCACCGGAGCGGTGCGCTCGCTCAAGCCGGTGGAGGCCACTGGGCCGGCCGAGCGGTCCTTGCTGGACTCGCTGGTGCAGGCCATCCTGACCGACCAGACTCCGGCCCGCCCGGTGCGGGTGGCTGTTCCGGCAGAGTTCGTGGTCAAGCTTAAGGCCGCCCTCGAGCCCATCGAAGTCCGGGTGGACGCCCTCCAGGAGCCCGAGTTGCTCGACCTGGCTTTCCGCGATCTGGAGGCCTACCTGGGCGGTTCCCGGCGCAGCTACCTCAAGCAGCCCGGCATCACCCCGGGTCAGGTCCGCAAGCTGTTCGGGTCAGCCGCCGAGCTTTATGAGCTGGCCCCCTGGCTCGACTTCAGCGACCGAATGCTGTTCGAGCTCGATGGCCTGTCTGTCTCGCCGGTCTTCTGCTCGGTGATGGGCTCGCAGGGCATCGAGACCGGGCTCTCGCTCTTGCTCGACCGCAAGAGCGTGCAGGCCGTGACCGATGGCAAGCAGCCGGGCGCCTGCATTGGCCTCACTTTCTCCGACCTGGAGAGCTACCCGAGGCTCTTGCTGCGAGAGGCCACCACCCACGGCTGGCCACTGGCCCAGGAGGGCTCGCGCCAGCTGGCCCCGCTGGTGCTGCGGGCCGACCGGCCGCTGGCTCCCTTTCCCACCGCCGCCGAGATCCGGCTGCTGGTGGACGTGGTGGACACGTTCGCGGCCCTTTATCAGGAGCCGGCCTTCCCCGACAGGCTGACTCCGGGGACTGGACTGACCGTGAGCATCCAGGGGCGCCGGCCGGTGGCGGTGAGCTTCTCAGACCTGTTTTAGAGGCGAGGCCTGAAAGGCCGTGCCGCTCAATATATTGACTGTACGTCGAAGCTGCTTCCCACGAAGAGTCCGCTACCGTGTTCTCCCGAGCGCAAAAGAATCCCTTACAGGGTTCTCCGCCTGCGCGATGCCCAGAACTTGTGGACGTCCTCCGCGGGCCACGAGGGGTCTGCGGCCGTGCTCCTCCAGACGCAGGCCTTTCTGCAAATCCTGCATCGCTTGACTCCAACCAGGGCCCGAAGGTGAGAGCCCCGAAGCAGGCCCTCCGCCGTGCAGTGCCCAGCTTGCTCATACCAGGATCAAAGCGACGCCACGGTATGCCCTCGCTGCAATACCCCGCTCGCCGCCGCCTACTACGCCCGCCAGGCCCTGCCCGAGGGCACGCCCCTGCAGGGCGGCGTCTACCGGGTGGGCGAGAAGATCGGCATGGGGGCGACCAGCATCGTCTACTCTGGCGTCGAGGTCCGCCTCAACCATCCCATCGCCATCAAGGAGTTCTTCCCGCTCACCGCTCGTCGCGAAGGTATGAAGGTGGTTCCTACCAACTCCGGGACCGGCCCGCGCCGCAAGTACAACCTCGAGCGCGAGGAATTCCTGGAGGAAGGCCGCCTGCTCTCGCGCTTCAACCACCCCGGCATCACGGGCGTGCACAACCTGTTCGAGGAGAACGAGACAGCCTACCTGGTGATGGAGCTCCTGCACGGGGCTACCCTGTACGAGCTGGCCACCGAGCGGGGGGGCAAGCTCGAGCAAGACGAGGTCATGCGCTGCGTGCTGCAGATCCCACCCGCACTCGAGACGATGCACCTTTACGGGCTGGTCCATGCCGATCTCAAGCCCGACAACCTCATGATCACCGAGGACGGTCGGGTGGTGCTGCTCGATTTCGGAGCCACCTACCGTTATCTGACCGGCACCGGCAAGACGCAGGAGTTCACTCCCGCCTACGCCGCCCCCGAGCAGCTTCCCGAGCTGGCGGGCCAGTTGGGCCCGTTTACCGACATCTACGGTCTGGCCGCCACGCTCTATCAGCTGCTGGCGGGGAGGCGGCCCACCCCGGCCCGTTCCCGAATCTCGGGCGAACGCCTGGAGAGCCTGAAGGAGCTGCGCCCCGACGTGCATCCCCGCCTGGCCGCGGTGCTGGAGCGCTCGCTGGAGCTTGATCCCGGCCGACGCCCGCAGGACATCAAGACCTTCGTCAAACTGCTGGGGGGCTCTTCGGAGTTCGTCGAGACCCGGGCGGCCTACACGGTGGAAGAAGCCGGTTGCCTGCGAGCCCACCGTGCTCCCCTGGTGGCCCTGGATACCTCAGCCGATGGGCGCTTTCTGGCCTCGGGTAGCGAGGACGGCGCCGTCTGGCTATGGGATACCTTGCAAAACACCTCCTATCAGGCCCTGACCCAACCCGGGCTGACCGGCCTCAAGCTGGGACCGGATGCCAGCTGGCTGATGCTGTCAGCGGCCGACGGAAGCGTGCGGCTGTGGGATCTGGTGCGCGAGCGAGATCTGAAGGTGCTCAAGCGAGGACTGCCCCGGGTGGAGGTTCTGGCACGAACCCCCGACGGCGGCTGGCTGGGCGCTGGCTGCGTGGACGGCCGGGCCAGCCTGTGGAAAAGTCCGGGAAACACGTTCGTGCTGCTCAATGGTCACACCAAACCGGTCTTCGCCATGTCCATCGCCCCCAACGGCGCGATGGCGGCGACCGGGTCGGGCGACCTGACCGTCCGGATATGGGAAGCCGATACCGGCACCACCCTGCGCATCATGTCGGGCCATCAGAAACAGGTGCAGGACCTGGCCTTCTCACCCGATGGGGCGCTGCTCGCCTCCAGCTCACTGGACCGCACCATTCGGGTGTGGGACCCCTTCTCTGGTGGGGAGATTCGCTGCTTCGACGGTCCTGTGCCCCTGTGCACTGCCTTCTCGCCCGATGGGGAGGTGCTGGTGGCGGGCTCGCTCAACGGCTCGCTCCAGTTCTACCACCTGGCCTCGGGTCGGCGTCTGATCGAGGTGAAAGCCCACGCCGGCGGGGTGCGCGGGCTGGTGCTCCTGCCCGATGGACGCCTGGCCACAGGGTCGGTGGATTCCACCGTCCGCCTCTGGGAGGTCCAGGGCTGACCGGTCAGGAAACAAGGCGCGTGCCGAAGTACGTTTACAACGTCGAGACCAAGGACGGACAACTGAAGACCGGCAAGCTCTATGCCGAGAGTGAGGAAGATGCTCGCAGCATCTTGATGCTGCGCGGTTTTCGCATCCGCAGCGTGTACGAGGTGGAAGAGCAGCAGCAGCCCAAGGGCAAGAAGTAACGCTCAAGTCTGGCGAGATTTGTAATCGAGGTAGTCGCGCTGCGCCAGCTCGCGAAAGACGGCCCGATCCACCTTGCGATGGGCCTGGAACTCCTCCTGGGTGACCTGACCCAGGGCCAGTGCCTTGATACCCGGGTCGCGCCACGACTTGGGCTCGCGCCCGGTGATCTGAAAGACCTGCCTCTCCAGCTTGCGCCAGAAGTTCGCCTTCGAGAGCGTCTGGTTCCACATGCCGTTCACGATGCAGTAGTAGTCGTCCCAGGGCATGGCGTGGTGCCTGGCATGGTCGGCCCGGGTCTGGAGCACCCGGGCCTTCTGCAGGGTCCGGGCCAGCTGGGGAGCCTGCGGATGGTGGGTCCAGCGGTGGGAGACCTGACCCAGGGTCGTGCCCAGCAGCATCGAGGTCACCCCGGCCGTCACCGCGCAGTGGGGACTGAAAAGGCCCATGGCCAGGATGGGCAGAGCGGTGAAGGTTCCCACCTGGGCCAGGTTGCTCAGGGTGGAGCGCTCCAGCACGCTGTGGCGCTCGTGGTGGTGCATCTGAAACTTCTCGGCCAGCTCACCCAGCACGGGCGTGTTGCGGGTGGGATAGTTGTCCACCGCCCAGTGGAAGATGCCGCTGCCGAAGTCGGCCGCCGCCCACCCGGCCAGGGCGCTCCCGGCCACCAGGGCGGCGGCGGCCACTTTGGCCGTCACCCCCGGCAGGGAAGCCACCTGGGAGGCGATGTTGGAGACGTTCCAGGCCACCCCGCCGGCCACCGCTCCGGCCACCAGCTTGTGGGCCAGGGGGGTGCGGGGCTCCCCGCCGATCAGGGCCCGGTCGGCCGGCTCCTCGTCCGCCGGGGCGGCGCTGCGTGGGGCGATGAGGTTGGGTCGGTGGGTGGCGTGGGCTACGATCATGGCTTCTCCTGCTCGTCTCACGTCTAGCGTAGCGAGCCAGGGAGGATCCCTTCAAGTTCCAGAGAGGATCCAGCCGGGGGGCGTGCTAACACCGCAACCATGAAAACCTTGCTCGTTGCCACCGACTTCAGCCTGCCCGCCGACCGCGCCCTCAAGCTCGCTCAAGAGCTGGCCGCTGCCCACGAGGCGAGCATCCACATTCTGCACGTCGTCGAGCCGATCGGCGCTCCTGAGGACATCGAGCCCGACGATGAGGCCTTCTTGCGCGACCTGGAGAACAAGGCTCGCCAGCAGCTCGAAACCCGCCAGCAGGGCATCAGCGAGGTGTCCGTGCGCTGCTCGGTGGTGCTGGGCCATCGCAGCGAGGTGATCCGACGCCTGGCCGACGAGCTGGACGCCTGGATGGTGGTCCTGGGAACGCACGCCGGCAAGGAGGGGGGCATCAGCCGCCAGGTGGTCTACCGCCTGGACCGACCCGTCCTGCTCGTCCCCTGAGGAGGCTCCTCCTCGTCTGGCTCCTGCTGACGCTGCCGGTCCGGGGCGATCCCTTCCTGGAGGCCGATCAGGCCTTCAACCGGGGCGATCTGGCAGGGGCCGAAAGGCTCTATCAGGCCGGCGGCGAGCAAGCCCGAGCCTCGACCGACATCGTCGGAGTTGCCCGCGCGCTGGACGGGTTGGCCGCGGTCTCCCTGACGCGAGGCCAGGACGAGCGGGCCCGAGCATTCACTAGAGAGTCTGAGGGCCTGCGCCGCGCTCTACCCGCAGGCGCCCCCAACCCGCCCTTCCTGCAAGCCGAGGGAGAATTCGAGCGGGGTCTGATCCCCCCCTGGGGCACCGGCCACTATGAAAGCGGCAACTTCAACTTTGGCATCTGGTGGAACAGCACCAACTGTCGCTCCTATGCCAAGCTCGATAGCGCCGTAACGCACTCCGGACAGGCCTCGCTGCGTTTGACCAGCTTCAGCCCCTCGGCAGCCAACGTGTTCGGCACCACCTCCCAGCGCATCCGGGGCATCGCGCCCAACACCCTCTACGAGGTCTCGGTCTGGGCCCGGGCCGAGAACCTTTCGCCCGGGGCGGTGCAGCTCATCATGGATGCGGGCTGGCACCTGCGCCCGCTCACCCTGCCGCCCGGCACTTACGACTGGAAACAGTTCACGGCCCGCTTCAACTCGCAAGACCTGGCCTTCATCGACCTGCGCGTCCTGCTGCAGAGCACGGGCACGGTCTGGCTCGACGACCTGAGCTTGCGCCGCCTGGACAGCGCCGAGGTGGTCGGCGACCCGCTGCTGGCGGCCGAGGATCTGTTCCGACGCGGCCAGGTGCGTCAGGCCCTGGCCCTCTATCGCGAGCAGGAGAAGGCCCTGGCCTCGCAGCCGGAAAGGCTTCCTCCTGTGTGGCTAAGAATGGCCGGCGTGCTGGCGGCCATGGGCGAGTACGGGCCAGCCCTCGAGCTCTATGAGAAGGTGCGCTCGCCCACCCACTATCGGGTCTACCTGGCGGTAGGCGATATCTATCTGAACCTGGACCAGCCCGACAAGGCCCTGGAGCAGTTTCAGTATGTCCATCGCAAGGTCAGCAAACCACTCGACCAGGCCATGCTCGCCGAGGCCAGCGACCGGATGGCGGTGGCCTACCTGCGGATGGGCAATCTGCCCGAGGCGATCGCTTTCCAGAGCCAGGCCCTGCAAATCATGACCCATATCAACGACCCGCACGGACGCTCTCACAACCTCTGCCACCTGGGCCAGATCTACCTCCAGGGGGGCCAGGTCGAGGCCGCGCGAGAATGCTTCGAGAGCGCCCTCCCCCTGACCCGGGCCACGGGCGACCGACGCCTGGAGAGCGACGTACTGACCCAGCGGGCCATCTTGCAGGGAGGGCCGGCCGCGCTGCAAGACCTGGCCGAAGCGATCCGGCTGCGGCGCGAGATCTACGACCGTTATGGACTGATCGCCTCGCTCTACTGGCAGGGCCACTTCCAGGCCCGACTGGGCGACCGCAAGTCGGCCCTGGCCTCGCTGGAGGAGGCAGCCGACCTGCTCGAGAGCGTCAAGGACAGCGTGGGCACCCGCAACACCATGCTCAAGAGCAGTCAGGACCTTTACGAGGAGTTGATCCGGCTCTACCACGAGGAAGGTCGACCCGAGGACGCCCTGCAGGCCCTGGCCCGCAGCCGCAGCGACAACCTGCGCCACCTGTTCAAGAAGCAGGGCTCGCCCGTGGCGAGCTCGAGGCGCCAGGCGCTTCAGACCAGCCAGGCCCTGCAGGGCGAGCGCGAGGCCGTGGAGCGAAGCCTCCAGCAAGAGCTCACACGCACGCCCGTATCCCAGGATCCGGCCGCGGTGGAATCGGCCCGCGGCGAGCGGGAGAAGCGCCTGGTGGAGTATCGCGAGTTCGTGCGCGACCTGTTCCAGACCCAACCCGAGCTGGCAGGGCTCATCAGCGTCAATCCCAAGCAGCTGCGGCTCAAGCAGGGCACGCTGGGCCCCGACGAGGCGATCGTGGAGTACCTCTGTGGGCAAAAGCAGCTTTACGTCTTCTGCGTCACCGCCAACGATCTGGAGGCTCGCATCGTGGACCTGCCGCGCGAGGAGCTCTCTCGCCGGGTGGGCGAGCTGCGCACCAGCGTGCTCCGCGGCGACGAGCAGAAGCTGCGCCAGGAATCCAACCGGCTCTACCGCGATCTGCTCGGACCGGTGGAGGCCAGGCTGCAGGGCGTGAAGACCCTCTCCATCCTGCCCAATGGGCCGCTGCACTATCTCCCCTTCCAGTTGCTCGCTCCCGACCTGTCCGGCCCGGACTGGCTGGTGGACCGGATGGCCTGCGTGAACCTGTGCGAGGAGAGCTTCCTGGTTCCCCCGGCCCCCTCGGCCACGCCTCGCCGACTCTTGTTGCTGGGCAACCCGGACGGCAGCCTGCCCCGCTCGGAAAACGAGGTCAGGCGCATCGCTGAGCTGTTTCCTGGCTCGACCGTCTACGTTGGCCCGGCGGCCCGCAAGGAGCTGGTGGGAGCTGCCGCCCGCGGCTACGAGGGCCTCCACATCGCCTCGCACGGGATGTTGGATCAGCGCGACGCGGCTCGCTCCTACATCTTGCTGGCGCCCGACCGGCTGACCGTGCGCGAGATCTGGGGCCTGGACCTGAAGGGACTGGGGCTGGTGACCCTGTCAGCCTGCCAGACCGGCCTGGGCGAGAATGGCGCCGGCGACGACCTGATCAGCCTTGAGAACGCCTTCTTCTTCGCCGGGGCCGAGTCGGTGGTGGCCTCGCTCTGGAAGGTGGACGACGACGCCACTGCCCGGCTCATGACCGAGTTCTACGCCAATCTGAAGACGATGAGCCGGGCTCGGGCTCTACAGGAGGCCCAGAAGACCATCAAGCAAACCTCTCCCGGGCCCTACTTCTGGGCGCCGTTCATCCTGATCGGGCCTTCCTCCTGAATACGCGCCGGTCGCCAATCAGCACGAAGGGCGCCCAATATTACGGGTGGCTGGTGGCCGGCTGGCGCAGCAGCTTGAGCTGAGCCTGCTGCATCGCCAGGGCCAGGTTCTGACCCCTCGACGACCGCCTTGATGAGGCGGGGTCATAGAGCTCGGGGTCGTAGCTCGGACCGAGCGCCCGAGGCGATGCACGACCCGGGTCTGACCTTGATCTGCTGGTCTTGCTCGATGCGATGAGCCTGGCCGATCGAAACGAGCTTTCCGACCTCGGCTATGATCTCATGCTCGAAAAGAGTCTTCCTTTCCCGGTCAACCCGACCGTCATGACGGAGCAGGGAAGCGCGTGGAGGCGGCCCGACGGGATGAGCTACGGACCTGGCGTTGGCGCCGGAGTCGGAGGCTTGGGCTCTGGCGCCGGCGGTGAGCCGCCCCGGGTAAGAACCTGCTCGACCCTGGCCTTGAGCTCCGGATCGAGGATGTTCTTCTTCTTGACCTTCTCGTAAGCTTCTTTGAGCTTCTGGAAGTTGGCTCCCGGCTTGCCCAGCTGCAGCTCGCCCTCGGCCGAAGCGGTGAGGGTGCGCACGAGATTCTTGACCTCGGCCTTCTTGGCCTCGTCATCGGTGTCGCTCACCGAATCGAGGATGTCACCGATGGTATCCACCACGAAGTCAGGGCTGATGTCGGGGCTCGGGCCCGGGCCTGGCCAGTCGGGGCCCCAGGGGACGAAGCCGCCGCCGTCATCGCCCCCACCGATGTTCCGGTCCCAATCGGGCAGGCTGCCATCGGGCGAGTAGGGCGGCAGGGGGCGCTCGCCGGTCACGCTCAGGGGATTGTAGGGCGTATTGCGCGTATTGCGGATGTCCACAATGCGGTTGTTCTCCAGATCGTGCACCACCATGTCAATGTGGTCGTTGTACTCGCCCCACTGGTTGTCTTGAATGATGGCCCCCTGGGTGGGGCCGCCGCCCGGCCTGGTGATGTCGTTCTCGCCCAGCTGGAAATCACCGTCCAGGCGCATCTGCACGGTGCGCATGTGGCCGGGCTGATAGACGATGTAGGCGCCCTTCTCGAGCAACGTCTGGCGGGCCGAGCCATTGAGCAGGTGGCTCGAGTCGTGCACGATGTCACCGGTCACCATGTGCATGATGCGGCGCACGCCCACGCTGCCACCGTATGAGCCGGCGTCGGGATGGCGGCGACCGACCATGTAGCTCATGCCTTCGTCGAAGATCAGACCCACCGGACTGCGCCGGCCATTCTGGTTGGCGCTGCCGACGGTCCAGCGCCCCTCCTCGTCGTTGGCTCCGAAACGGAAAAGGTGGGGTGGGAACTTGATGTTGGCGGGCGTAGGGTCGTTCTCGCCCCGGCTCAGCGTGTTGAAGGAGCCGGTGAGAGAGACCTCCTTGAGGAAACGAGCCATGTGCTCGGGATGGTTGACGAAACCGCCCGCGATGTAGCCCGACTCGAGCCAGCAGGTGCCGTTGCCGCCCTGATCCACGTTGGTGGGGTCGGCGGCGTGGAAGAGGAAATTCTCGGCCAGCTGGGCCCGCATGTTCTGGTCGAAGTACTGGCCGGCGGCATCCGGCGTGCCGGCCAGCTGGTCGAGCTGGCCGTAGGTATCCACCAGCTGCTGACGGATCATCTGGGCCGTCTCGGCCCGGTCCTTGCCGGCCAGAATGCGGGCGTAGCCACGGGCGGCCATGCGCCGCTCCATCTCCCGGGACATGTTCTCCAGCCGCTTCATGCGCTCGTCGTCGAGCTTGCCGCGCATCGTGTCAAGGAACTTCTGGCGCGCCTGGGACACGGCGTCTGTTTTGGCAGGCGGGGTCTGCGTCGTGGGGCTGACCGGGCTCACCTGACCCGTGGGGCCGACCTGACCCGTGGGGCCGACCTGACCGGTGGGGCTGGTTTCGGCCTGGGCCAGGCGCTGCTGAGCCTCGCGGCTCTTCACTTCCAGGTCCTGATTGAGCGCCTCGCGCTGGCGGCCGGGCTTGATCCCCTTCGAGTCGGCAGCGGAATCGGATTTCAATGCCTCGAGTTGACCGACCAGTCGGCGGGCCTCGGGAGCCGAGTTGCCGGCCGGTTGGTAGGCGGCGGCCTGGGATTCATAAAGGTTCAGGCCCTGCCGATCCTCCTCGATCCTCCGGCGCTCGACCTTCGGATCGACTTTGCCCCAGGCGGCCAGAAGGGCACTGGTGTGGCCGGACGTGCGCTCCTCCTCGCCCCCCCACTCCAGGGCCTCGGCAGAAGTGCTTGAAGAGCCCTGGGTGCTGCTGCTGTCGTAGGTACCGTTCCCACTCGAGCTTGACGAGTTGGATGAGCTCGAGGAGCTGGAGCTACTGGAGGAGTTGGAGGAGCTACCCTGCGTGGCCCGCGAGGCGGCTGCCCCCAGGCTCCCTGTTCCCGCGGAGCTGGAGCTCGTCGAGCTAGAGGAGCCCGACGAGCTACTGGCACTGGAGACAGGAGCCACGCTGGGCGAGCTTTTCTGGGACGTCTGGCTCACAACCGTCCTCCTGGTGGGAATCTCTTGAACCCACTGTAGTGGGACGGACGGCCTTCACGCTCAGACTTTATGTTGAAAGCTTGTTAATGGTGTGAAAATTTTCTCACGCTCGATCGAGACAAACGAGCAGAAAACGGCTTGACGACTACTATGGGGCGGGGTTACAAATTCTGCTCAACTACTGAGCTTGCTGGTAGTCGTGGTTGTCGGTACCATAAGCGTGGGCAGGACGGTCTTCTTCATGCCGGCGCGGCTCCGAGCCAGCTGAAGACTCTCCGGCCCGGGGCTATAGTCCCGCGCGATGACCTGTGCAGCCTTTGACGGCGCCGTTCGACAGTTCCGCGCGTTTCGCGCTGTGCGGCGCTTTACTCGGGAGCCTCCTCCAGACTGTTGCTGTTGAGCAGCCTCTCCTCCAGATTGCCGCGCACCTCCTCATAACGGTGCCGCTCGGGAGCGCTGGCCTGATACCAGGCCCAGGCTTCGGAAGCCTCCACGAGCTGAGCGTAGAGGAAATTCAAGTCTAGTTGAACCGCTTCCACCCATTGATTGTGACGTGAGCGAAGCTCTTCGAGCTGGGCATTCTGCTCGGAGATCCGGCGCTGGGCCGAAGCCAGGGCCCGGGCCAGCTCAAAGTTCTTCTTGGCAAGCTTCTTGTTCTCGTCCGCCAGAGCGCCAGAGTCCGGCGCGACCGGCTCGAACGCCTGCGGCGCCTCGAAAGTCCCCATGTCCACCCTCCTGGCCCTCCCGGTGTCCTTCCGACCCGGGTCGAGCGCTCCTGACTATACTACTTGCTTCAATCTGACTCCTTCTCTCAAGACCGCTGAAGAGCAGTTTCAGGCTCCCTCAGCCGTTGTAGGACGCCTCACGCAGCAAGGACAGTCATGCTAGGTTAATCGGCTGAAAGAGCTCTGAAAGTCAGCGAGCGTCGGAGACGTTATCCATCAGCGTGGCGAAGAGGGCGTGGGGATCGAAGCGTTCGAGGGCTGCCAGGTAGCGGCCCTCCTCACGCGCCAGGCCGGCTCGCCGCACGGTTCGGAAGGCGTGTTGGTAAGCTTCCAGGGCGGCCTGGGGGCGAGCGAAGCGATAAAGCTCGCCCAGCTCGTAGTAGGCCTCGGCCAGCCAGGCCGGGCTGGGCATGTCGGTGAGCTGCTCGACCGACTGCTTGAGCAGCTTCTCGGCCTCGCGCTCGCGCCCTGATTTGCGCGCCACCTGGCCCATCAAGAGGTTCAGAAAGGCGACCTCTCGGTCCATGCCCAGCTGAGCCATCAAGCTGCGGGCCCGCTCACAGGCTTCCTGGGCCTCTTCCAGCTTGCCATAGCGGGTGTAAGCCTGGCAAAGGTCCATCTGCACCCGGCCCAGGTTGAGGGCGTCGCGCACTTTTTCGAACAGCTTCAAGCTGGCCTCGAGGTGTTCCACGGCCGAAGCCATCAGGCCTAGCGCCGCTTCGCAGCGACCCAGGTTGCGCAGCGCAAAGCCCAGCGCATAGTCGTTCTTGAAGCGAGTCGAGGTCTTAAGGTCGCGTCGGAAGTAAGAAGCCGCCTTCTCATACTCCTCGCGCACGAAGTGGACGTGCCCCAGCTTGCCGTAGATGGTGGCGAGCTCGGCCTCGGCCCCCAGCTTCTCGCACATGCCGGCGCTGCGCTTGAGACAAAAGAGCGACTCTTCCAGCCGATTGAACACCAGATAGGTACGCCCGATGCTCTCGTAGGTGCGCGCCAGCCCGTAACGGCAACCGGCCTTCTGGAACAGGTCGTAAGCGGCCAGATGGTAGAGCAAGGCGGTGCGATGGCGGCCCCGCAGGCTGTTGACCACGCCCAGATAGCGCTGGGCGTTGGCCTCTTCCAGACTGCTCTCGCCCTTGAGGGAGGCGATGGCCTTCTCGAAGGACTCCTCGGCGGCCTGAAGCTGGGAGCGGCGAAGGTGACACAGGCCCGACTGGATGATGAGCCCGGCCAGCAGCTCGCGCTCTTCCGGGGTCTTCGGTTTGAGGCCGGCCATGGTTTCGTCCACCAGGCTCTGGGCCTCGTCGGCCGAGCCGGTGCGCCCGGCCAGGGCTGCCAGGCGGCAGAGAATCTGCCCTCTCAGCACGCCTTTGGCGGGCGCCAGGTTGAGCGCCCGCTGCAGGCTGGCAAAGGCGGCCTCGGGGTCGCCCCGGCTGGCCATCACCTCGCCGAGCAGGAAATGAGCCCGAGCGGTCACTTCCTGAGGCTGATCGGCCAGGTCGAGCACGGTGCGGGCGTCCAACTCGGCCTGATCCCAACGGCCCAGGATCAGGGCTGCCTCCGAGCAGAGATTGCGGGCCCGGGCCTGGCGCTCGCGGTCGCCCTCCTTGATGGCCCGGTTCAGGGCCTTGCGAAAAGCCGAAAGAGCGCGCACCGTTTCCAGCGCACGCAGATGTTTGGCTCCGGTTTTCAACAGGTCAGCCTGGGGGGGCATGGCTGGCAGGTTTCCGTCGAGGGAGGGGAGGATCCTGCGCGCTGAGGATGGAGTTAGCAAGGACTTGTAGAATGGCCGGCCATGCGCGATCACCAGCACTGGATGTGGCAGGCCCTAGAAATGGCCAGCAACAACCCGCGCTCGCCCTTTGGAACACTGATCGTGCACGCCCCCAGCCAGTCCGTGCTGGCCTCGGGCTGCAATCACACGCAAGACAGCCCCATCTGGCACGGCGAGATGGACGCCCTGTCCCACCTCGACCGCGAGGCCCCCTTCGCCGAATGCGTGCTCTACACCACAGCCGAGCCCTGTCCGATGTGCCAGGGCGCCATCTTGTTCGCAGGCATCCCACAGGTGGTCTACGGCAGCTCGATACCCTTCCTGCAGTCCATCGGATGGGAGCAGATCGACCTGCGGGCCTCCGCTCTGGCCGCTTTATCCAAGCAGGGCTGTCAGTTGCTCGGTGGGGTTCTGGAGAAAGAGTGCGATGCTCGCTTTCTCCACGCCAGAGAGCTTCGCGCTCAGGAGAAATAAAGAGCGGCGGCGTTCCCGTGCAGGATCTTGCAGGCGGCCTGCTCGGCCTGGCTCGCGCTCAGATCGCCGTCTTTCACCGCCTGCTCCAGAACCAGGCCCAGCACGCGCCGCCCCCACAAGGCGCCCAGGTAGAACAGCTCGCTGATGCGGCTGGCATCGCTCGACCAGGTCAACTTGGAAAGGGGGCCCAGCTCGAGGAGCATGGCCACCGCCTCGACCATGCCACGCACGCTCAGAAAGGGAACCGCCAGGCCAAAATCCAGGTAGACATTGGGGTACACGCTGGCCAGAAAGCCCGCCTCGCGGGCGAAGGGATAGCTCGCGTGCAGCAAGACCAGCTTTGTCGAGGAGAAGCGCTCGATCAGAGGCCGCAGGGCCAGCGGGTTGGCTGTCGCCAGGTCCAGGTCAGGGTCGCCGAAGCCGGTGTGAAACTGCACCGGTAGACCCCGCCGGGCGGCTACCTCCAGCCCCAGCCTCACCAGGCGGTCGTTGAGCGGCTTGAGGGCCAGCCTTTCCCCGCTCCAGGACTGGTAGGCCGCCTCAGCCTGCTCTCCCTCCCCGATGGCAAGACCGGTTCGGTAGGCCGCGATACTCTTGAAGCCGGCCGCGGGGGTGCTCTCGAGGTAGCTCACATAACGCTCCAGAAAGGCTGCGAAGGGCCCCGGGTCGTAAAGTTGCTCGGCCACTTGCTCCAGGCGCACCAGGCGCCGCACGGGCACGAACCGGGCGTGCCAATCCAGAGGGTGGCAGCGGTCGGGGCTGAGGCCGTCGTCGAGCAACAGCTCCTCCACGCCGGGCAGGCAGCGCGGGAAGAGCTCCTCGGGGCTCAGAAGGCTGCGAGCCTGCTCCACCTCATCACTGGCACAGCCGAGCAGGGCGGCCAGGTCGCGCAGACTGCGCAGGTAGAAAAGGCTGTTTCGGGCGTGGCCTCCCGAATGATGCGCCTCACTGAAGCACTCGGCGTAATCGGCAGGTTGCTCGCGATGGATAGGGTGACAGTGGCTGTCGAGCAGGGGATAGCCGCTCAGGTCCAAGGTTCTCGCCCTCCCGCAACCGCGTGGGGGGTCAGAAACGCCCCCCCAACAAGCGCACCTCGCCCTCCGGGCCCAGCTCCTCGAGGCGGGCCACCTCGGCCCGGCGCACGGCCAGAAAGGCCTGGCGCAGCTCGGGGCCGAGGGCATCGGCCAACACCGTGTCGCGCTCGAGCTCTTGCAGGGCCTGTCCGGCCGAGCTGGGCAACCGAGGGGGACGGTCGGACTCGGCCAAACTGGCCGGATCCGACTCCACGCCAGGGGGAAGCTCCAGGCGGCGCTCCAGTCCATCCAGCCCACAGGCGATCATGGCCCCGATTGCCAGGTAGGGATTGGCGGTGGCGTCCACCGCCTTCACCTCGAAGTGGCCCGGGCTGGCCGGCAGGCGCAGAGCCGCCTCGCGATTCTCGATGCCCCAGCAGCGGAAAGCCCCGCTCCAGGAACTCGGCACCAGGCGCTGGTGCGAGTTGGGCAGCCCGGCCGTGATGGCCAGTAGAGCGTCCAGATGTGCCAGGATACCGGCCATGAAATGCCGGAACCGGGGCGCGTCAGAGGGGATCCCTTCCAGGCCCAGGTGCAGGTGACAGCCGCTGCCAGCCTGAGCGGGGAACGGCTTGGGCAGAAAATTGGCCCGCAGAGCGTGGCGTTCAGCCACGGCATGCACAGTCTCGCGCAGGGCCACCTGGTGGTCGGCCGCCTCCAGTCCGTCGGCGTGGCCAATGGAGACCTCGAACTGCCCCGGGCCGGCCTCGGCGTGGAACTGCTGCACGCTCATCCGTTGAGCCACCAGCGATTCGAGCAGCTCATCGAGCACCGGGCGAATGCGATTGAGCGAATACACCGAGGCGAAGTTGCTATCATCCACCAGGGCGCCATCGGGGTGATGCAGGTAGAACTCGTTCTCGAAGGCGGCCGTCAACCTCAGACCGTGGCGCTTGTGCAACCGCTCCTGCTGGCGCCTGACGAAGCCGCGCGGGCAGAGGCTCCACGGCTGCCCCTGAAAGTGCATGTCGGTGAGCACACGGGCGTGGGAGGGAGCATACGGTAGGGCCTGCAGCGTGGACCAGTCAGGCACCAGGGCCACCTCTCCCACCGGAGTCAGCCCGCTCTCGGGCAAAACCATGTCGGCCGTGGCCGGAGCCCCCTGGGCCCCGGCCGCGATGAAGACCTCGAAACCGTTATCCCACCCCTCTCGGTGCACGGCCTTGGCCCGAATCTGGTTGCCGAGATCGCACCAGGTGGCCCGAATGGCGCGAATGGAGGCGGCCTCAGGGGCGCTCAGAACGTCCACGGGCTACATCAGCTTGAAGCGGCGAATCACGTCCGCTCCGCTGTCCTGGTCTAATTTCACGCGGGGAGCTTCGAGAGATGATTTTCAGGAATCCTTCAGCCTCGAAACCTAATCTGCTCAACGACAAACACAACCAGACCAGCACTCGGGGAGGCATTCCGTGATCACCACCAGCACCAGTTCCTTCACCACCCCTGTACCTTCCGCCAAACAGCCCGTGGGCATCGCGCCCGGCGGCTGCTTTGTGCCCGACCCCCAGGACGGCCTCGGCCCGCCCGTGACCATCCCGGAAAAAGACTGGGACGAGCAGCTCAAGAAACAGAAACCCCAGAAGCCGGCTTACGACGAGGTCGTGAGCCGCACACTCAACCTGGTCGACAATAAGGAGATCGCTCGGGCCGCCCAAAAACACGACATGAACGTGGTCAACGTGATGTGGGAGGACACCCATCGCTTTGACAACTCCTCCGGCGGGCGCAACATCACCGACATGACTCTGGCCGTGCAGCAAGAGGGCAAGCGCGGCGACAGCAAGGTCAGCCTGCTGCCGGTGCTGCGCAATCCCAACTTCGCCGACAAGACCGTGGACATCAGCCTGGACAAATTCTTCGTGCTGGTGGGCAACGAGAAGGGTGGCGAGCCCCAGCGCGTCTCCCTGCGCGAGTATCTGGGCGACATCCGCCAGTATCTGTCCGACCCCAGCTCCTTTGCCGGCGACACGAAGTCGCTGCTCAAGGCCGACGAGACCCACGTGCTGGGCAGCGCCCAGGCCTGCTTCTTGCCCGTGCCCCAGGGCGAGGGGGAGACGGTCAAGTTCAACCCCACCGTCTACAACTACCAATCGGTCAAGGACGACCCGGCCGTGCTGACCATCCTCTGCACCCCGGAAGGCACCAGCGCCACCGTGATCGACAACCAGCGCGACAAGTTCGGTGGCCAGAGCTGGGGCCAGCCCCTCTTCTTCAACGAGAACGGGAAGCGGGCCAGCCTGGTGGGCGGACGCATCAGCGAGCGACCCGATGAGCTCGGCGGCGCGGTCGCCTCGGGCGTAGCCACCGCGAACGAGAACATGGTGATGATCATCCAGGTTCCGCTCAAGCAGAAGAACCCCCAGAACTTCGGCTTCCTGGAAGCGGCTTCGTTCTCGATGGCGCCCCAGTTCAAGGGCGCGACGCGCTCGATGCGCTCGACGGAGGACGCCTACATCACCCACGGCAAGGCCGAGGGCGACTTCACCGAGATCGACAAGCAGAGCCTGGTGCGCGACGAGGAGCTGCCCATCCGCGTGACGGTGCAGTTCTACAAAGCCACCGACGGCAACGTGACCGCCGCCGACGTGGACGATGCCGCGGCCAAGATCAACAAGGTCTATGAGGACGGCGACTACGTCGGAAGCCTGGTGACCGGTCGCGACCAGAGCCGCCCCACCGCCCCGCAGGGCTTCAACCAGGAGCCCAAAGAATTCTGGAATGACTGGGCCAAGAAGCACCAGCGCGAGACGGGAGAGACCCCGGCCGACGTGGCCGACCGCTTCCGCGACCTCAACGCCAAGACCGGCGTCGAGCCGACCGCCAAGAAGAAAGAGCCGCTGCCGGATGGCGGCATCGGCTGGTAAATTCAGCGACGGTCGAAAATTGAGCCAGGGCCCGGGTCGCAACCACCCGGGCCCTCTTGTTTTCAGGTTTCTGTCACGTACCTGGTGCATAGTAGATCAAACGAGTCGGGAGGGTACAGTCATGCAGGTCTCCATCGCGCAGAAACCCTGGGGTCTCAACTCCAGCCGGGCTTCCTCGCAGCCCGAGCAGGCCCTGGCGTCTCACACCCAGCCCCTGGACGCCTGGGCAGGCAGCGCGGAGATCGCGTCGGTGCCGGCTCTCTTCAAGATGGCGGTGGCCAAGAATCCCGATGGGCCCTATCTGGGCGTCAAGGTCGGCGATTCGTACGAGTACCAGACCTACCGGCAGGTCGAGGGCCAGGTGGAGCAGTTCGGCTCGGCTCTGCTGGACCTGGGCCTCAAGCCGGGAGACCGGGTGGCCTCTTTCGCCGACAATTCGCCCCAGTGGCGCATCGCCGACTTCGGCATCTCTTACGCCGGCGGGGTCCATGCCCCGCTCTACGATCAGCTCTCCGACCGCAACGTGGAATACATCCTGAAGGATTCAGGCGCCAGCGTGCTGGTGGTGGACGACAAGGACAAGCTGGCTCAAGTGCTCAAGTCCGAAGCCAATCTGCCCGATCTGAAGACCATCATCGTGACCGACGACATGGACCTGACGCAATTTGAGACCGGCAAGCAGCTGATCTCGTGGAAAGACCTGCTGGCCCGGGGCGACGCCAGCCTGCCTCAGAACAAGGCTGAGATGGAAAGGCGCATCGCCGACGCCAAAGCCAGCGACTTCGGCGGCATGGTCTACACCTCCGGCTCGACGGGCGACCCCAAGGGCGTGCTGCTCTCGCAGGGCAACTGGGTGTCGGACGTGGAGGGGATCATGCGCAAGATCAACTCCGATCCCCAGCTTTCCCTTAAGGAGGTCCGCCAGGATGACGTCTACGCGGCTGTGCTGACGGAAGCCCACGTGATGGGTCGGGCGGCGTCTTACGCCATCACCGCAGAAGGCGGCGCCATCGCCTACCCGGACGGTCTGCTGGCCTTCAAGAAGGACCTCAAGACCATCAAGCCCACCATCCTGGCCGTCACCCCGCTCTTCTTCAAGAAGATTTACGACGAGGCCGAGAAGAAGGCTTTGAAGAACACCGACCCGGCTGTTGAGCCCGCCCGCGCGGCGCGCTACGCCCAGATCGGAACCGCCGGCGTGGCCGCGCTGGGAGGCCTGGCCCTGGGACTGGCGGGCGCCCCCTGGCTTCTGGCGGCCGGACTGGCCGCGGGCGGCGCGGCTCTGGGCGGCCGGGTGATGGCCCGGCTGGCCAGCAAGAAGGCAGCCGAGACCACCAAAGCCGACGCCTTCCAATGGGCCGTTGGCAACGCCCGCAATTTCCACCAGCAACACGGCAACGTGCCGCTGGGCACGCGCATCAAGCAGGCAGTGGCCGAGAAGTATGTCTTCCCCGAGGTCCGCAAGGGGATCGACCAGAACACCGGCGGGCGCATCCGGATCATGATGAGTGGGGGCGCGGCCCTGGAGCCGGAGGTGGAGGGGATGTTCCGCTCCGCCGGCTACAAGATCGCTCAGGGTTACGGGCTCTCCGAAACAGCCGGCGCGGCCATCATGAACGACCCCAACGACGCCAAGCTGGGTACCGTGGGTAAGCCCCTCCAGGGGGTGGAGGCGCGCCTGGGCGAAGCGGACGAGATACAGCTGCGCGGGCCCAATGTTTTCACCGGCGGTTACCTGGGCAAGCCCGATAAGACTGCTGAAAGCTTCACCTCGGACGGCTGGTACCGCACTGGCGACAAGGGCAAGCTGGTCAGCGTCCCCATCTACAACCCCTGGAAGGTGGGTGGGTGGGCCGGCCTGGCGGGTGGCGTCGCGGGCGGCGTTGTGGGCAGCCTGGTGGGCATGCCGGTGCTGGGCGCCGCGGTGGGCCTGGCGGCCATGGGCGGCGCGGGCGCGCTGATCGCCAACCAGGTCCGAGACGACTACTATGCGATCTGCGGCCGCATCAAGAGCCAGTTCAAGCTTCCCGGCGGGGAATACGTGGCCCCCGAGCCCATCGAGGAAAGCCTGAAAGGCAGCCCCTACATTCAGGAAGCCGTGGTGGTGGGCGCCACCGACAAAGACATGGTCGGAGCCCTGATCGTGCCCAAGTTCGACAACCTGGCGACCTGGGCCGGCTCCAAGGGCCTGCCCACCGAGCCGGCCGAGATGCTCAAGCACCCCGACGTGCTCAAGATGATGCGCGAGGAGGCCATGCAGCGAAGCTCCGGCCACGCCAACCACGAGCGCGTGCGCGCGGTGGCTCTGCTCGATCGCGAGTTCACCGTGGAGGCCGACGAGATGACGCCCAGCTTCAAGGTGAAGCGGCCAGTGGTGCTCGAGCGCTACGCCGAGCAGATCAAGGGTATGTTCTAACCTCTACATCGGGGTCGGCCAGCCCCAGCGTGTTGAAACGCTGGCGATGGCCGTCTTGTCGGAGGACAATCTGGAAGCGCTGACCGAGTGGAGCCGTCCGCTGGAAGGCAAGGTCCTGGGCGCGCCGGCTCTGATCCAGATCCCGGACGGAGGGCTGGTCTGAGCTTGTTCATGGCTTAAGGCTACTGCGTCTTGCCGAGCCTCAGCGCTTGACCTTGACCCGCACCCCACCGACCGTCACGTAGCACTCGGGCTGGCTCCTCCAGGATCACTTCGGCCAATCGGAAGCTCGAGTCGGCGCCCAGAATGCTATCGCTGCCCAGGGTACTCTTCAAAGTGAAGGGGAAGGTGCCGAGGTTGATGCTCAGCCCCAATAGCGCCAGCACGTTGACCGAGATGTTTCCTCCCAGGCTGAAGAGCTTCAGCACCGATATGGTGGTCCCGAAACCGAGGGTAAAGTCCAGGCCGGGCGTACGCGTCATCCCAACCTGAATGTCCAGGCCTGCCACGCCCGGGCCGGTGGCTGTGCCGGTAATCTTGGAGCCGTTGATCTTGAGATTGGAGAAAGTCTTCCCGGCCATTTGAATTTCGGTAAAGTGCACCGTGGCCGGCAGGGCCACGCCTATCGTCGGGCCGACGAAAAACCCGCCCATCATGGCTTCAAGCGACGTGTTGATCTGCGCCAGTCCGGGGATGTAGTGGGCCAGGTTGACCGGCAAACTGAAGCTGGGGCTGACCGAGAGTTTTCCCGCGCCCTGCTCGAACCCCCCGCTGACGCTGTCGAAGAGGCCGTACGAAGCCAGCAACTGAGAATTGAAATTATCGACCTTGTGCAGGATGGTATTGGTCTTGCCGTGCTCACCCAGGAGCTTGAGGACCAGGCTCAGGATGATGTCGATGAGGTCGAACTGGATATTGAGGCTGGTGTTCAGGGCCGTGTTCCAGACCGTCTCCACGTGGCTGTTCCAGCCGTCCGAGACCCACTTGAGCTCGGCCTGCTTGATCGACAGGCCTACCGAGACGCCGGCCGTAAAGCCCAGCAGAAAGCCTCCCTCGATCTCATCATCGGAGACTTCCACCTCGATGCTGGTGGCGTCGTGGCTCCCCTCGATCTGAAAAGACAGGGCGATGGCGGGGCCCACCATTCCCAGGAAGACGAACCAGTTGACCCCCACGGAAAGGTTCCAGGCCAGCACGGTCGGGTTGGCTGAGAAGATGGATCCGTCGCTCTGGACCCCCAGTCGGGCCGCTCCGGCCGGAAAGTAGGGGACGGATCGAGGATGAGAGAGGCTGATCGGCTTGGAGGTGCCCAGAAGGGTTTTGGGGACCGATGGCATGCGCTCCTCCTAAACCGGCAGACCCAGCACCACGGCGCTGGACCCATCCGTGAACTCGGTGACGAAAATCAGGCGACCCAGGCGGTCCACCTGGTCGAGATGAAAGCCAAAGATGATGGCGTTGATCAACCGCCCGTCGATGCGGTCGCCGCGGTTGAGGAGCAGCAAGGGAGCGCCTGAGGAGTATTGCACCAACTCGTGGCCGATGTCGGTGACAAGAATCAGGTGCAGCTCTCCGTGAGGGCTCAGCACGCCCGGCACGAAGCCGCGGATGACCCGTCCTCCGGGGCTGAGGTCCCCCACGCGGATGATCGGCTGATCGTGAAAATAGAGCACCTGGTGGTTCTCCGATTCGTGCACGATGAACGTTGTATGGTCGGTCTCGTCGGCCAATCGGGGACCGAAGATCATCGAGCCCGTGGCCGTTTCCCTGGCTGCCCGAGGCGCAACTCGAAAACTCGGCGGAGCCACCAGGAGGCGCCTGGACTGCTGGTCGTGGATGTTGCCCCGGAGCAGGCCCTGGGCGGGAAGGGTGCCGCGAGGATCGGGCGAGGCCTGACCGTGACCCTGGCCGCTGACCTGTGCCAGGAAGTCACCCGATTCGTTGTGGTCGACCAGGCCGAGCGTCCCGATGGTGCCCTCGGCATCAGGGAGGAAGGTGCCCGTGGACTGGAGCAACCGGGCCCCCTCCAGGCTCATCCCGGGCAAGACGAAGAGCCCCTGATGGGACTGCACCCGGTCGTGCGAGCTGTAATGATCGACGAGCAGCAGATCGTTTCGGTCAGTCAGGTCGATATCGACGAAATTTCCTCCCAGGTGCACCCCGTCCTCGGAGACATGGGTTCGATGGCCAGCCACCACCTCGAGCGAGCCGTCCCGAGGCAGAAAGAGGAGATCGCGACTTTGCCGGTCGGTGCGAGCCACCAGGGCATAGTGGCCATGGTCGTTTCCAGCCACGGTGCCGACCCCAAGAGCCACCGCGCCGTTGGGCAGGGTATCGCCTGTGACCACGACCTTCCGAGCCGAAAGAAGCTGACTGCGACCGTTCCTCGCGATGGCCTCGAAATCGGGCAGCAGCTCGTAGAGCCCCATCCCAGCCGTTGTCTGGCCGTAAAAGAGGATATGGCCGACATCGTTGATCAACGCGCCGCCCGGCAGCGATTCCAAGATACGGCCATCGGGCAGCGTCTGGCCCGTGGAGAAAAGAGGGATGAATTGAAAGCCGTTGGGCCCGCCCGAGAAACTGCCCATTCCGGCCGGGCCAATAGGCCCTCCGGCACATGAGCTCAGAAACAGCCCTCCCATGGAGCCTGCCAGGAGCTTGAGGAAGTCTCTCCTTCGCTGCATGGTCGCTGCCCCTCCCTGGTGGCCAAATTCGCAGTCGCGGCTCAACTGGCAACCAGGAGACTTCCTTTGCCGCCCGCGGGGTTCCCGGGAGAGACTTCCAGCGGGCCCTGCGGCAACCCTCTCGAAGGGTTGGGCAAGCTGGACACGAACCTCGGTCCATGGCCGAGGAGCGTCCCGTGGTCCGCATTCGTACCGCAGCCGAGCTGTTTGAAGGCCTGCGCCACCCCGAGCCGTCGGTGAAGCTGGCCGTTCTGGCGGCCGTTGCCAGCCAGCCCGACCGGATCCTGGCCTACGGACCTCTGGGTGGGGTCGACGTCGTCGACGAGCTCGTGGCCCAGCTTTCGGATCAACCCGGACTCTACGCCGGGCCGCTGCTGGGAGCGCTGGCACGATTCCGAGACGACCGCGTGGTCGAGGCCTGCGCAAAGATTGCCCGCCAGCACAAGGATGCGGAGATGATCGCCCAGGCTGTGGAACGCCTGGCGGCCGAGGAGGAGCCTTCGGCGCGCGCTACCTTAGCTGAGCTCTTGTTCTCGCTCGAGTCGGTCCGAGCGATCCCGGCCGCCCGGGCCCTTCGCGCCAGGCCCGACCTGTCCCCGGGCGAGCATATGCGCGTCGAGCTGTGGGTGGGCGCCCTCGAGGCCGTGGAGAACCAGGCCCTGTGGCTGGGCGAGTTGGGCGGACCGCTCCGCTCGCGGGCGCAACGATGTCTCGAGCGGCAGGGAGACCTGGCGCTGGACTGGCTGGCAGGACGCTTCAGGGAGTTGGACCCGGACCTGCGCGCCTGGCTCTTGGTTTGGGCCGGTCGAGTCTCCCATCCGACCACAGCCGGACTGGTCAGCGAGGCTCTGGAGCAGGGCCAGGGTGATTTGCCGCGCATCGCGCTGGAAGTCCTGGCCCAGGACCCCCGGCGTTATCCGGGGGCGCGGGAGCTGGCGGCCGGGCTCACGCGCTCGGAGAATCCGCGGGAGCGCGCACTGGCCTGGCGCGTTGCGCAACTCGAGCCGGAACAGGATTGGGCTGAGCTGTTTGCCCAGGAGAAGGATCCCGAGGTGCGCTGCAGTCTGGCCCAGAGGCTTGCCGAAGAGCCCAGGCTGGACCCGCTCCTCGCCCTGACCGGCGACCCGGACTGGCGTCTAAGAGCCCTGGCGGCCCAGGGACTGACGACCCTGGGAAGCTCCGCCCTCGAGCCTGCGCGGCAGCTGGCCCGGTCTCCAAGTCTGGAGGCTCGGGCTGTTGGAGCGCGCGTGCTGGTGAGCCTGGGAGACTACGAATGGATGGAGGAGCACCTCCTGGCTTGAAGTCGCGAACGGAAGGTCGCCGACCGCTCGACGACTTCCGCTCGATGAGATCCGTCTTTCCTGACCCTCATCGAGCTCGTTCCAGATCGTGAAGCCGAGCACGGCGGGAGATGCCATGGTGGCCAAGATCCGTGGGCGCTTGGACGACTACAATGACGGTCCTACCAGAGCGACTGGAGCACTCGGTTGTGCGCACTCAGGGCGCGAGGGCGAATTGTTCCGCCTGCGGGTCGGCAGGCGCACGCCTCCTACGGTGATCGTCTTGTCGCCCATCGCGATGGTGCTCGAATTGCCTTTGGCCAACCCCAGCGCCAGGCCCAGCTCGGCGAACCAGACGTCGGCGTAGGCCTCGCCGGCCTCCAGGCGAGGCAGGATCCCCTTCCAAGTTTTCAGGGTGATCTCGGGATCTTTGGCCTTACTCAGGAGGTGCTCGAGGTGCTGCGAGTGGCCGCGCCGGAAGCTCCCCTGCACCACCGGCAGGTCTCCCAACTGGTCGTAGAGGTGGCAAAAAGGGCCGATGGCGGCCTGCGGGTCTTTCTGGCCTTCAATGAAGCTCGACAGGCTCAGAGCTTCCTCGGGGAAGCTCTTCTGCAGCTGGCTCATGCGCGTCGTCGCACCTTCCAGCTGCTCCTCCGAGGAGCAGGTCTCACGCAGTTGACGATAGGCCTCGAGGGCCCTGTCGGCCGGTCCGTGCAGGCGGTCGAGACGTTTGTGGTGGCGGTTCAGGGCGGACCGGTCGGGCGAGGCTCCGGCCAGCTCGGTGGCCACCTGGAAGCGTTCCTCGCCCCAGCGGGAGAGGTCCGGGAAGCCGCTCATCCACGAGCTCGTCAGCTGCTCGCGGTCCAGGCTCAGCTCGCTCTGGTTGAGAATGACCAGGGCCTGTCGCCAGGCCTTCAGGCGCTCCTGAGGCGGTGCCTCGCTCACCAGCACGCTCAAAGCTCTCTCGTAAGCTTTTCGCTGGAGGCCAGCGCTGGCCACCTTCACCCGGGTATTCTGCGAGCTCAAGTCGCCCATGACGGCAGGGTCGGGCGGGTTGAGGGCCGTGTCCGCCAGCTGCACCACGGACAGCTCTTGCATCGGGGCCGCGGGGGCCGGGCCCTCGGGCAGCTCGCCGGCCAGCTCCAGGATGCGCTCGTGAATGAGGATCTCGGTGCGCTCCCGGGCCGGCGAGACGTGGGTATCGGCCCGGCCGAGGTTGAGCAGCATCAGCTCCCGCACGGTCCCGCCCTGACCCAACAGGTGGTCGCGCACCCGGTCTACCGCGTGGCGAGCCTCCTTCGGCTCGGACCGGCCCTCGACCAGCAGCGGCCGGAGCTTCTCGAGCGCCTCGGGTGGCAGGCCGACGAAGGACGTGAGCGCCAGGACGTTCGCGCTCTGCAGGAGCTCCTCGGGCTCAAGCTCGGCGACCTTGCGGGCGGCAAGCTCTGTCAGCTCGGGCATGAAGGCTTTCAGACCGTGCACGCACCAGGCGCTGGGCGGGTCGGGGTCACACAATTCCGCAGCCAGATCCGGGCGCGTCAGGACCGACTCGGCCACGCGCTGGCGGCTGGGACCGTCCAGAGCCCCGGCGACCTCCCCCAGGAGGCGGTAGGTGTTGCGGAAGTTGGAGGCCTGGAGCAGGGACTCCGCATCGGGACGCCAGCCGTTCTGAGCGGCCGCCGCCAGCATCGCGTGATCCTCCCTGGTGTCGGCGTGCGGGAGCACCATATTCGCGGCCTTGTCGGCCAGCTCGGGGTGCTCGGCCATCCGCTGCTCGAGCAGGCAGACCGCGCCCATGCGCCAGTCGGAGTCCGGGCTGGTCAGAAACGGCCGGAGCTGGGTGCTCACGAACTTCTCGTCCAGCGGCATCAGAGTGGTCAGGCCCCGGAAGAGCCGCACCCACCCGGTGGTAGGAGAGACAACCGTGTCGTCTGTCCTCACGGCGGTCCGACCCAGGATCCCCCGCGACTCTGCCTCCGGAATCAGCCCGGTCAGGAGCGGAAGGTGCTCGGCCAGCACGGCCTTCAGCTCTGGCGTCCTGCCCGCTTCCTCGAAGAGGAAGCCGATCATCTGGCGTCCGACTCCTTCTCCGCGCGCGAGGCCCGACTGGTGCAGCATGGCCGGGAAGATCTGGCGCGCCAGCTGCGGATTCTTCTTGCACAGGTCGCCGTAGGCTCTGGCTTCTTTCTCGCCGTCCATCCAGGTTCCGGCGCTCGTGGGAATGTACTGGACGGCCACCGGCGAGAACTCGGGGGCCTCAGGCGAGGCGACCGCGGTTCCCTGCACCGGGACGCGCTCGGTCATGATGCGCTGGGTCAGGTCAGGGGGGCCGGAAATCAGGCCCTCGGTCTGCCAGTCGCCGACAAGCTGCACGAAAGGCCGGGGCGATTTTCCGTTGGCTTGAAAGGCCTCGGCCAGGTGTGCGGCATCGCGCAGGGTCTCTTCCCGGGGCCCCTGGCGGCGCAGCTCGGCGGCCACGTTCTCGGGGACCGGCGGGTCTTGAAGGCAGAATCGCTGGGGATCGCGCACCCACTTGTCCAGGGCGCGCACGTCCTCAGGCAACCCCGCACGCGTCGGCAATACGAACCTATCCGGCCGGATGACCATGGTTGCACTCTAGCGGGCCACCCTGAAAAATTTCAGAGCCTGCGGGCCCTGTTCAGAATTCGAGCGCGCGGGAGTGTAGACAATCTTGTTGCACGGCCCCTCAGAGGTCATCGATCCCCATCTACCTTCATGAGAAAAGCCAGGCTCGAAAGGAAGTCCACAGCGAAAAACTCTGCAATGTTTGCATCTTCTCCACCAGGCGGGCCGGTCCGAGCTGCCGCTCGAGCTGCAGGCAGCGGCGCAGCCCGACCCCGTAGATGGGGCAGTCGAGCGAGACCATGTTGTCGGCGAAGGTCGCGTAGCCCAGGCTGTGGGCCATCCGCCACTCCACCCAGCTGGCGAACCCCTCCATCACGTCCTGGCTCTGTTGCGGGCAGTTCTCCGACTGCCAGGCGTGGGCGTGCTCGTGGGCCAGGATGACGCTGGTGAACCAGGCCGGGTATCCCTCCACCACCCACATCGCCCGCTCGCGCTCGGCCCAGAGCCCCACCGTGGCCAGGCTGAGCGTGTAGGCGTCGGTGTGCAGCTTGGGGATGGCCGAGGCCGAGCGGGCCAGGCGCAGCTCGTAGGGCTCCTCCACCCACAGGCCCAGCTCCTCGCGGCAGAAGTGCTGCACCTCGTCGAGCAGGCGGCGGGCCCCCGCCGCGCCAATCACGACGGGGGCATGGCAATCTCGGCACACGTTGTCCACATTGCGGGGCTTTTCTTCCTGGCAGAAACGGCACCGACCGCAGGCGCGCCAGTAGCAGGGGAGGCAGTACCAGCAGTCTTTGAAGACCAGCCAGCGCTCGGCAAAGAGCGCTCCGCAGCCGGCGCAGGCTCGAGCCGGACCGTGGCACTCCGGGCACTCGCCTCCCCGCGCGATGGCCTGGCCGCACTCGAGGCAGAGCGGGTAGCGCTGGGCGCAGCCGCGGCAGTAGGCCTTGTCCAGATAGGTCAGGCAATCGCCGTGGATCAGCTCGTGGCACTGATCGCAGCGCGGAAACTGGGGAGCGCAGTAGACGCAAATGACCTTGTCGGTGCTCCGGGTGGCCGCCTCGAAGACCGGACGGCGGCACCAGAGACAGCGGGGCTGGCCCTTCTCACACTGAAAGCAGTAAGCCAGGCCGTCCTCCCAGGAACGGCCTCGCCCCGGCTCGATCTCGAGACCGCAACTGCAGCACTCGGTCATGCTGATCGTTAATGCCAACCTGCTGGAATGAGTTCCTTCACGGCGCTCTTGACATATCTTATGGAGGCTGTTAGCCATAAGTTATGAAGCGCACAACGGTGGTCCTGGACTCCGCCTCGTTGGCGGCAGCCCATCAGCTCTCGGGAAGGCTCCACATCTCGATGTCCGAGGTCATTCGTCGAGCACTGCTCGATTACCGCGACAAGATGGTCGGGGTGACACCCGAGTTCCGCGACCAGAGGGTCAAGGCGCTCCACGAGCTTTTCGACCTGCTTGCGGGCCACGACGCCAGGGACGAGATCAGGCGTTTGAAGAGCGAGGACGCGAGTTATTAGCCTGTACCACCTGGACACGAACTTCCTGGTGCTGGCCCTCTCAGAGCCCGGACCCGAGCGGACCTCATTGCTGGAGTTGAGTCAGGCCCTCGTACAGATCCAGATGAGCAGCCTGGCCTGGTACGAGTTCTGTCGTGGGCCGCGCACACCACAGCAGTTGGCCGTTGGTCGCAGCTTCTTGACCAGCGATGGCATTGTTCCCCTGACCGAAGAGATTGCCTTCCACGCCGGGGAGGTTTTCGGCGGCTGGGCTCACCGCGGGGAAGAGCTGGGGACATCGTGGTTGGGGTCACGGCTGCCCTGGCGGGAGCCATCCTCCTGACTGAGAACACGCGTGACTTCGCGGGAATTCCTAACCTGAAACTGGGCTGATGCGCTTCAGTGCCGGAAGTGGCGCACTCCGGTCAGAACCACGGCCAGACCGAGCAGATCGCAGGCCTCGAGCACCTCGGCGTCGCGCACCGAGCCGCCGGGATGGATCACCGCAGTCACGCCCGCGGCCGCGGCAACCTCGACCGAGTCGGGGAAGGGGAAGAAGGCGTCCGAGGCCAGCACCGAGCCCACCGAACGCTCGCCTGCCCGCTGGGCAGCGATGCGCACGCAATCGACCCGGTTGGGCTGGCCCCCGCCGATGCCCACCGTGGCCTGGCCCTTCACCAGCACGATGGCGTTGGACTTGACGTGCTCACATACTCGCCAGGCGAAGGCCAGGTCGGCTTGCTCCTGCGGAGTCGGAGGGCGCTTGGAGACGGTCTGCCAGACGGTCTCGGCCGGATCGCCCTGATCGCGCTCTTGCCAGAGCAGGCCGCCGCGTACGCTGCGGTAGTCGCCGGGGGGTTCCTCCAGCGCGCCCATGGCCAGCAGGCGGCAGTTCTTGCGCTTCTCGAGGGCCACCGGGAAGGCCGGTGCGGCGATCGCTTCCAGGAACAGCTCCTCCAGCTCGGCCACCGAATCGGCGTCCAGCGGGCGGTTGACCGCCAGGATGCCCCCGAAGGCCGAGACCGGATCGCAGGCCCGGGCCAGCTTCACCGCCTCGGCCAGGGTGGTCGCGGTGGCCATCCCACAGGGAGAAAGGTGCTTGATCAGGCAGGCGCACGGCTCTGAGAAGCCTTCCACGGCCCGCCAGGCGGCATCCAGGTCGAGCAGGTTGTTGTAAGAAAGCTCCTTGCCCGAGAGCAGCTCGCCCCCCAGCGGACGCCCCCCCGGAGTCCAGGAGAGCAGGCGGGCCGCCTGGTGCGGGTTCTCCCCGTAGCGCAGGTGCTGCACGGGGTAAAGATCCAGGCTCTCGACCGAGGGCTCGAAGTAGCCCGAGATGGCCCGATCATAGCGAGCCGTCATCTGGAAGCCTTTGACCGCAAGAGAGCGCCGCTCATCAACCGACAGCCCGTTGCCCCGCAGGGCCGTCAGCACCTGCTCGTAGTCGGCCGGGTCGCATACCAGCACCACCCGGGCGTGGTTCTTGGCGGCTGCCCGGATCAGGGCCACGCCCCCGATGTCGATCTGCTCCACCGCCTCCTCTAGCGTGACGCCGGGTCGGGCCACGGTGGCCTCGAATGGATAGAGGTTGACCACCACCAGATCGAGGTAGTCCCAGCCGCACGAAGTCAGCTCGCGCCGGTCGTCTGAAGAGTCGCGGGCCAGCAGGCCGCCGTGGATGGCCGGGTGCAGCGTCTTGACCCGGCCCTGTAAGATCTCTGGCGAGCCGGTGTAGTGGCTGACCTCCTCCACCGGCAGCCCGTGCTCGCGCAGCAGGCTGGCCGTGCCTCCCGTGGCCAGCAGGGAGTATCCCAGCTCGGCCAGGCCGGCCGCGAAGGTGGTCAGTCCCGTCTTATCCGAGACGGAGAGCAGGGCTCGTTTCATCGCTCAGTTCCTCCTGTAGACAGCGGATCAAGAGCCGATGCTCGGCCTGATGGACCCGCTCGGTCAAGCTTTCCAGGGTGTCCTCGGGGTGAATCGGCACCTGCTCCACCCCCAGCACCGGCCCGGTATCCACTCCCTCGTCCACCCGGTGCACCATCACCCCGGTGCTCTCCAGGCCAGCCTCAAAGGCGCGCTCGATGGCGTTCAGGCCGGGAAAGGCCCCGGGCAGGGCCGGGTGCAGGTTCAGCACCCGGTCGGGGAAGCGCTCCAGAAACACCGCCGAGAGGATGTGCAGAAAGCCGGCCAGCACCACCCGGTCGGGGTGGGCGGCGGCCACCAGCTCGGCCAGGGCGGCGTCATACTCGCGGCGCGAGCGCCCATCGCGCGCGAGCACCAGGGCCTCCACCCCGGCCGCGCGGGCCCGCTCCAGGGCGTAGACGCCGGGCCGGTTACTGACCACCAGGGCCACCTCGGCCTGCAGGCGCCCCTCGCGGCAGGCATCCAGGATGGCTTGCAGGTTGGAGCCGTTGCCCGAGACCAGCACCACCAAGCGCTTCATGCCAGTACCACGCCCCGCTCGCCGGTCTCCAGCTGGCCCAACACGAACGACTCCACCCCAAGCCCCTCGCAGAACGGCTCCACCTCGGCCTCTGCCAGCACGGCCACCATGCCGACGCCCATGTTGAAGACCCGGAACATCTCCTCCTCGGCCACGCCCTGGCTGGCGATGCGCTCGAAGAGCGGGGGCACCTTCCAGCGCGAGCGGATCACCCGGGCCCGCAGGCCCATCGGCAGGACCCGGGGCAGGTTCTCCAGCAGCCCTCCCCCGGTGATGTGGGCCAGTGCCTTCACCCTCGAAAGTCGCGCTCCCAGCGTGCGCAGGTAAGAGCGGTGGGGCTGGAGCAGGGCCTCGGCCAGCTCCGGATCGGGGTCGGGGAAGAGCCTGCGGATCAGGGAGTAGCCGTTGGTGTGCGGACCGCTCGAGGCCAGTCCCACCAGCACGTCGCCGGGGGCAAGGCCCTTGCGGGGCAGGCGCTCGGAGCGATCCACCAGGCCCACCACCGTGCCCACCACGTCCAGCTGACCCTCGCAGTAGACGCCCGGCATCTCGGCCGTCTCGCCGCCGAGCAGGGCGCAGCCGGCCTCACGGCAAGCGCCGGCCATCCCCATCACCACCCGGCTCAGCTTCTCGGGCTCGAGCTTCGAGCTGGCCAGGTAGTCGAGAAAAAAGAGCGGGCGGGCCCCCTGTACCAGGATGTCGTTGATGCAGTGGTTGACCAGGTCGGC